>Ga0193753_10002987_pt1 | contig 12859 bp, 10 predicted proteins | sample H1c2metaG_FD_144925 | JGI IMG/M metagenome (GOLD analysis project Ga0193753, IMG submission 144925) | Soil microbial communities from a riparian zone of the East river system, Colorado, United States - H1c2 | ecosystem: Environmental > Terrestrial > Soil > Riparian zone | place: USA: East... | reverse complement strand
CCGCGCATGGAGCGATCGGCGAGGCAGTTGAGCGGCAGAGTCTTTCGACGGACCGAGACACGATGAGTACGCCCCGGCGATCGTCGGAGGAAATGGAGCAGCTGCGCGAACGACTCAGCCCTCGGGACTGGAAAGCACTCGTGGAGCGTGAGCAGTCACGCGTCACCGCCGACGACGATCGAAAGATCATCCAGCTGCTCAGGGCGCGCCATGGCCTGCTGACGAGAATCCGACTCGTCGATGGGACGGTGCTCGACGTCTCCAACATTGCGGAGGGATATGACATCGGGGATCCATATGCTCACGTCACGACCAACGTGAGTCCACGCGTGTCGGCTGCCTTCGATGTCTTCTTCACCTGCTCCGTCGTGCGACTGGAGGATCCCGCCACGGGATCCGTACTGTTCGATGTGCATGCTGTCTGACAAGCGGAGATTTGCCTTCGCGCATGCACTCGCATGGGCTCCGCCTCTCGCGGTGCTCGCTGCACTGATCGCCGGGACCGCAGTGTTCGATGCGATGCACGCTGGTCCCTACTCGCGCTGGTGCCACGAGCGGCTCATGAACAAGGCGAGATCGGCCTCGATCATCGGCTGCTCGGAGACGTCCGTGCGGGCCGCACTCGGCGACCCGTCCTTTGTCTGCACGGGCCATTCTGGGCCAAGGGGCGAGAACACCATCGGGCTGTGTTATCTGCCCGTTCCCTTCGTTCCCTGCAGTCCGTTCCAGGTATGGGTCCGGGCCGGCAGAGTGATGAGCGTGGAGAGCTTCGATCGGCCCACGGTTGCGTTCTGAATCCAGCGCCTGTGCCTCGAGTGGGCCGCACCGTGAACATCTGTGACGCGCGGCCGGATCCGGGCCTTCTTCGAACACGTCGTGCAGACCGTCCATCCATTCAGCAAGTCAGGTGACTCGGGGAGGAAGCTGCTGCAGGATGGTTCGGGGCGCTCGCCCGGCAATTCACTTGTGCCGACGCCACTTCGCGGCGCGGCTTCCTTCAGGTGCCTGACGCACCAGAAATGAGCATCGCAATGGGTGAGAGGCGTGTCGAAGCCACCGTCATCGGACCTGGCTCGGTGGGTCACCTCAGGGTGCGGTTCGCCAGGAAAGAATGGGACGTTCCCGTGGAGCGCCTGCCGCCGGTGCTCCGCATGCCGAACTCGGAGTTTGTCGCGGTCGTCCATGGACGCGATCTGCTGCGCGTGGAGCCGGCGGGTCGCGCATGGCTCACGATTCAGGATTGCGTACGGGCAGTGCTCAATGCCAACTGGGATCCGATCGGCGTTGCGGACGCGGCCCCGGACGAATACGACGGCTACATTGGCACCATTCATTCGATGCTTCAGCGAGGAGCTTCGCCCGACGAGCTCGCAGCGCATCTGCTTCAGATCGAAACTGGCTCGATGGGCCTCGACGGTCTCTCCGAGGAGCGACGGCTCGAGGTCGCCCGCACGCTCCTCGCTCTCGATCTCCCGACGGTCTAGCGTCGCAGGCGGCCGTCTCACACGTCGATTCAGTTGACCGGATCACCAATCTCCAATCCTTGGACCACTCGGCTGGCAGATGAGCGGCGGAGCGGCGGGGGTGCGACACATGGTGCAGCGTGATGTGGTGAAAACCGTCCCGGCGATACAGCGCTCCCGGGCCTACGGGGTCCGGGCGATCACGCTCTTCCAGTCACTGGTCGGCCACATCACGAGCCGGGCGATGAGTGTCCCCACGACCGCATCGTCTCTCACGACGAACATCATCGAGGAGAACGCCTCGCTACGAGGGTTCCATGAGGCGGCGATCCGGCGACGCAACCACCAGCTCGTGATCAGTGGATCCTCCGCGGCCCACTTGCCGGTTTCCATGGGCCCGATGAACACGATCAGATCCCAGCCCGGGACACTGCGGAGCAGTGCCTCCAGTTCCGGGAAGTCGCGGAGCTGCACTTCCGCGACGTCGTCCTGCGGGTTCGAGGGGCTGGTGACGGAAGATCCCGAGCGCTTGTCGAGCAGAGCGCGCATGAGCGCTGCCTCGAGCTCGGGGTCCTCCTCGCCGTTGCTGGGATCCACCAGATTCGTCGGGGAAAGTCCCGAGGTCGGGAACTCGACCTCGAATGCTGCCATCGCCAGCATGAGCAGGCCCGCGCAGCCGCACACCGGGCCCTTCCACCCGTGGGACTCCTCCAGCCACCCCCACAGGAGGGTCAGCAGGAGGAAGCCAATCGCGGCGAGCAGGACGACGAGGACGATCACGAAAGGTGTGTCCCAGCGCAGCCACTGACTGCGATTTCCGCGGTGCGCCTCAGCGGTTGCTGCGCACCCAGTCGCACGCGTTGGCGAAGAGCGCGGCGCCGGGCCCGAGCTCGGGCGGCGTGCCGCCGGCGTGCGTGCTGCGCGTCCACTCGGGGTGGTGGTAGCCGAAGAAGGCGCGCTCGGGGTGCGGCATGAGGCCCAGCACGCGGCCGGTCGCGTCGGTGAGGCCGGCGATCGCGTCCTCGCTGGCGTTCGGGTTGGCGGGGTAGTCCTGCGTCGGGCGGCCGTCGGGCCCGCAGTAGCGGAAGACCACGCGGTCCTCCGAGACCATGCGGCGCGCGACGGCCGCGTCGCGCGGGACGATGCGGCCCTCGCCGTGCGCGACGGGCAGTTCCGGCGCCGGCATGTCGCCCACGAAGACGCAGCGGCGGCTCGCGATCCCCAGGCTCACCCAGCGGTCCTCGTACTTGAGGCTGTCGTTGTCGGCGAGGCTCACGTCCTGCACGCCGAGCGGCGCGTCGAGGCCGGGCAGCAGCCCGAGGCGCACCAGCGCCTGGAAGCCGTTGCAGATGCCCAGCACCAGGCCGCCGCCCGCGACGAAGTCCGTGAGCGGCTGCGCGAGCGCGGAGCCCAGCTCGCAGGCGAGCACGGCGCCCGCGCCGGCGTCGTCGCCGTACGCGAAGCCGCCGGGGAGCGCGAGCACGTGGTGGCGCGCGAGCAGCTCGGGCTCCGCGAGGAGGCGGTTGACGTGCAGCGCCGTCGCCTTCGCGCCGAAGTGCTCGAAGGCGTAGGCCGTCTCGACATCGCAGTTGGTGCCGGCCGCGCGCAGGACGAGGACGCTCGGGGTGGCGGTCATCGGCCGTGCTCCGGGCCGTTTCCTGGCCGGTGGTCGCTGTGCTTCGAGGGAGCCGCAGCGGCCGACGCCTTCGTGCCGGCCGTGCCTGGGACGCCGCTGGCGTCCGAGGTTGCATCGTGCTCGCGGTCGAGGTCGAGCGTGCGCTGGTGGGCGGCGCGCAGGGCGGAGAGCTCGCAGCGCAGCACGGCGGTCTCGCCGTCGCGGATCTCCAGCGCGCTCCCGTCCACCGTGCGGCCGAGGGCCGCGTGCGGCAGGCCGGCGAGCAGCGCCTCCAGCTCCGCGCGCCGGCCGGGATCGACCTCCACGAGGAAGCGCGTGGCGCTCTCCGCGAACAGGCGGCGCGGGAGGTCCGTCGCGCCGCGCACGGGCAGCGCCGCGACGTCGAGCGCAAGGCCGACGCCGCCGGCGAAGGCCATCTCTGCGGCGGCCACGGCGAGCCCGCCCTCGGACAGGTCGTGGCACGCGAGCAGCAGCCCGCGCGCGATGGCGGCGTGTACGGCTGCCAGGATCTTCGGCGCGAGCGCGAGATCGACGGGCGGCACCTCGGCGCCCGTCGCGCCGAGCGCGCGCGCCAGGTGGCTGCCGCCGAGCTCGGGTCCCGTGACGCCGATCACGAGCACGTCGTGGCCGGGGCCCTTGAGGTCCATGGTGCAGACGCGGCCGACGTCCGGCACGATCGCGAGCGCGGAGATGAGCAGCGTCGGCGGGATGGAGATGCTGACGCCGCCCTCGCGGTAGTCGTTGTTGAGGCTGTCCTTGCCGGAGATGAACGGCGTGCGGTACGCCATCGCGCCGTCGTAGCAGGCGTCGCAGGCCAGCACGAGATCGCCGAGGTTCTCCGGCCGCTCGCAGCTGCCCCACGAGAAGTTGTCGAGGATCGAGGCCTCCTCCGGGTCGCCGCCGACGGCGACGACGTTGCGCAGCGCCTCGTCGATGGCGTGCAGCGCCATGCGGTAGGGGTCCACGTCGCCGAGGCAGGGATTGATGCCGCACGCGACCGCGAAGCCGCGCCGGCTGCCGAGCACCGGCGCCGTGACCGAGCCGTCGCTGGGCCCGTCGTGCCGCGGCCCCGTGAGCGGCTTGACCACGGAGCCCGCGAGCACCTCGTGGTCGTACTGCCGGATGATCCATTCCTTGCTCGCGATGTTCGGCGCCGCGAGCAGCGACAGCAGCAGCTCGCCCGCGCGCGAGCCGCCATGCTCGAGCGCGGCGCCGAGGCCCTGCGCACCGGGGGGCCGCGCCAGCGAGAGCTGCGCCGGCGTCGGGTCCGCGAGGTCGCGCTTGCGGCGACTGGCCTTGCGCGTGCGGCGCGGGAGGCCGTGGTGCAGGAAATCCATCGAGAGGTCCATGACCCGGCTGCCCGCGAACTCCGCGGAGAGCCGGCCGCTGCCGTTGAAGGTGCCGATGACCGTGGCCTCGACGTCCTCGTCCGCGAAGACCGCGAGCAGCGCGCGCTCGTGCTCCGGCGGCACGGCGAAGACCATGCGCTCCTGCGCCTCGCTGATCCAGATCTCGCGGTAGGTGAGGCCGTGGTACTTCAGCGGCACGCGGTCCAGCACGACGTGCGCGCCATGGCTGCCCTCGCCCATCTCGCCGACCGCGGAGGACAGCCCGCCCGCGCCGCAGTCCGTCACGCCGCGGTACAGGTTGCGGTCGCGCGCGATGAGCAGCGCGTCCATGAGCTTCTTCTCCTCGATCGCGTTGCCGATCTGCACCGCGCCGGAGGAGACCGTCTCGCTCTCCTCGTGCAGCTCCTGGCTGGAGAAGGTCGCGCCGTGGATGCCGTCGCGGCCCGTGCGCCCGCCCGCCACCACGATGAGGTCGCCGGGGTGCACCGCCTTCACCAGCCGGTCCGCGGGCAGCAGGCCGACGCTGCCGCAGTAGACCAGCGGGTTGCCGACGTAGCGCGCATCGAAGCAGACGGCGCCGTTCACGGTGGGGATGCCCATGCGGTTGCCGTAGTCGCGCACGCCGGACACGACGCCCTTCATCACGCGCCGCGGGTGCAGGCTGCCGCGCGGGACCTTGTCCGCGGGCAGGTCCGGCGGCCCGAAGCAGAAGACATCCGTGCTCACGACGGGCCGCGATCCCAGGCCCGTCCCGAGCGTGTCGCGCAGCACGCCGCCGAGGCCCGTGCCCGCGCCGCCGTACGGCTCGATCGCGGACGGATGGTTGTGCGTCTCGACCTTGAACGTGAGGTGATGCGTCTCGTCGAAGGCGACGACGCCCGCGTTGTCCACGAAGACGGACTTGCAGAAGGTCCGATCCAGCTCGTGCGTCGCGCGGGCGATGGTGGACTTCAGCAGGTTGTCGCGGAGCACGCCCTCGAAGTCGACGAGGCCCGTGAGCGTCTTGTGCTTGCAGTGCTCGGACCAGGTCTGCGCGAGCGTCTCCAGCTCGATGTCCGTGGGCTGGCGCCGCTCGGCGCGGAAGTGGGCCTGCACCGCGGCCATCTCCGTGGCGTCCAGCGCGAGGCAGCCCTCGGAGGACAGGGCGGCCAGCTCTTCGGAGCCGGCTTCGGCCAGCGGCACGTGCACGAGGCGGAAGGGCGCGTCGGGCAGCGCGGTCACCGGCGCGATGCCGGTGGCGGGGTCAAGGCGCAGCTCCTCGATGGCGGGGTTGGAGAGCAGGCCGGTGCCCAGCCGCGACAGCAGCGCGCGGTCCGTGCCGGCGGGGAACACGAAGGCCTGCCAGCTCCGCACGTCGGAGACCGCGAGCTTCAGGCGGCTCGCCGCGCGCAGCACGCTCTGCGCGGAAGGGTCCATGACGCCGGGCAGGCGCACCACCTCCAGGCGCACCGTGCCGGGCTCCGCCGGGCTGGCCCCCGCGGGGAACAGCCGCACGGTGTTCATGACCGGGTCCGCGAGGAAGCGCTGCGCGAGCGTCGCCGCCGCGCGCTCGCCGCCCGCGATGTGCAGCGACCAGCCGCGCCGCGTCTGCAGGCCCGCGGGCAGCGCCAGCCCCAGCTCGCGCGCCTGGCGCAGCAGCCGCGCCGCGAGCACGTCCTTGCGCTCCGGCCGGATGCCGATCTCGATGCAGAGCGACATCACGTCATCGCCCTCGCTGCCGGTTCCGCTGACGGCCGCCGCCGGTGAGCGGTCGCCGGCCTCGCGTGAGCTGCCATGGGTCTCGCGCGGGCCACCGCCGCGGGGGGAGTGGCTGTCTGTGGGCGCGCTGTGCACGGAGCGGGCGGCTTCCAAGGGCAGGTGCGCCGGCACTGCGGATCTCCCGCGGCGGCGCCGATCTGCGGCGAGCCGACACTCTAGCCAAACGCACCGCGCGAGGCAGCCGCTACCTCCGGCCCGGCACGCGGGCTACCATCCCGCCCCATGGCTCGTTCCAAGCCGCTGCCCGATGCGCTCAAGAACGCGCTCCCGTTCGAGCGGCCCGTCCGCGAGCTCGACGTGCAGATCGAGGAGTTCACCGCCGCGCTGGCGGCCGAGTCCAGCGGCGGCAAGCCGCCACCGCCCAGCGGGCCCCTGCTGGAGCTGATCGCCAAGCGCGACGAGCTGCTGGCGCAGATGCAGGCCGAGCTCACCATCTGGAAGCGCATCCAGCTCTCGCGCCATGTGGACCGCCCGGTCACGATCGACTACGTGGAGCGCATGATGACCGACGTCATCGAGCTGCACGGCGACCGGCTCTACGGCGATGACAAGGCCATCTTCACCGGATTTGCCACGCTCAATGGCCGCAAGATCATGCTCGTGGCCCACCGCAAGGGGCGCACGACGCAGGAGCGCATCGCCTGCAACTGGGGCTGCGCGCACCCCGAGGGCTACCGCAAGGCCATCCGCTGCATGCAGCTCGCGGAGCGCCAGAAGCTCCCGATCCTGACGCTCATCAACACGCCCGGGGCCTACCCGGGCATCGGCGCGGAGGAGCGCGGCCAGGCCAGCGCCATCGCGTGGAGCATCCTGGAGATGTTCCAGCTGAAGGTGCCCGTGATCTCGGTGGTCATCGGAGAGGGCGGGAGCGGCGGCGCGCTGGGCATCGGCGTCTGTGACCGGCTCCTGATTCTGGAGAACTCCTATTATTCGGTGATCTCGCCCGAGGGCTGCGCCTCCATCCTCTGGAAGGACGGCGCGCGCTCCGAGGAGGCCGCCCTGTCGCTCAAGCTGGGCAGCGGCACGCTGGTGGACCTGGGCGTCGCGGACGAGTTGGTCCCGGAGCCGCCGGGCGGGGCCCACCGCGACAAGGCCGGCATGGCCGCCGCCCTCAAGTCCGTGCTGGCAAGGCACTTCGACGAGCTGTGCGCCCTCCCGGTCCCGGAGCTGATGACCCGCCGAGCCGCCAAGTACCGCAACCTGGGCTCCTTCGTGGGCACCTCGGCCACCGGCTGACCCTCCCGCGGAACCTCCCGCGGAACCTCGCCGGGGGATCCATGGGCCAGTAGAGGCCGTGTCTCTACTGGCCCATGAGCCGCCAGTGGAGGCCGTGTCTTACTGGCCCATGAGCCGCCAGTAGAGGCCGTGTCTCCGCTGGCCCATGAGCCGCCGGATCCGGATCGCGAGCCGGACGCCGGACGCCTGACGCCGGAAGATGGCGGGGAGCCTCCGGCCGAGCGAGGATTGGTCCCGGCGACGGCGACCACGGTTCCATCAGTGGTCGGCGGGGGCTCGTAGGTGGCCCCGTGAATTCCCCGGCGCACAAGCTCCGCTCCTGGACCGGCCCCGTGACCGTCCCGACCCGCGACGACCACGAACTGATCCGCGCCTGCCTCGAGGGCAGCCAGGAGTCGTTCGCGACCTTGGTGAAGCGCCACGAGCAGCGCGCCTTCTGGGCGGCCTACAAGATCCTCGGTGACGCCGAGGGCGCGCGCGACGTCGCGCAGGAAGCCTTCATGCGCGTGTGGCGCGCGCTGGACCGCTTCGATTTCTCGATGGCCTTCACCACGTGGCTGTACCGCATCACGGTGAACCTCGCCATCGATCACCTGCGCCGCAACAAGCGGCACAAGGGCGTGGACATCGACGTCTTCCGCGAGGCGCTGCCGGACAAGAGCCCGGGCCAGTCGCCCGACAGCGGGCAGGACAGCCGCGAGCTGGCGCGGCTGGTGCGCGTGGTCATGGACACGCTGGACGAGAAGTACCGCACGGTGCTCACGCTGCGCGACCTGGAGGGGCTGTCGTCCAAGCAGATCGCGGACATCACCGGCATCGCGCACGCGACCGTGCGCTGGCGCCTGCACGTCGCGCGCAAGCAGTTCCGCGACGTGTGGAACCGCCTCGAGAACCGCAACGAGAGCCGCGCGCACCGCGACGCCGCCGACGACGGCGAGCCTGTCGACGGCGCGCCGCTGCCCACCGCACACCGTGAGTCGTCCACCAGGAATCGCACGCCGTGAAGCTCCGCCGCACCACCTGCCGCCACGTGAAGAACCTGCTGCCGCTGCACGTCGGCAGCGACCTGCCCGCGCGCCAGGCCGGGCCCGTCGAGGAGCACCTGCACACCTGCCTGTCGTGCTTCCGCGAGTACCGCGAGCTGACCGCGATGCGCGAGCGCATCGGCGTGCTCACGGAGCAGCCGCTGCCCGAGGGCGTGCTGGATGGTTTCGCGGACGAGATCATGGCGCGCATCGCGGTGGGCGAGCCCGGGCCGCGCGCGGAGCTGCCGCTGGCGATGGAGCGCGCGCGCACCTGGCCGCGCTACGCCGCGGCCGCCGCGCTGCTCGTCGCGGTGGGCGTCGGCATGCAGACGCTGGGCGTGTGGGCGCCGGTGGCCGGCAACGCGCCGGCGAGCTCCGCGCTCGGCGGGGACGTCGCGTCCGCGGACGGCTCGTTCGACGGGGGCGACGGCCAGCACGGGGGCGGCCTGGCGAGCGCGCCCCGTTCCGGCGCTGCCACGCTGCCGGCCGATGACCTCGGCATCTATGCGCCGCCGGTAGATGATGCGGCCGGACGCCCGCTCACGCGTCCGCCGGTGTACGACACCTACCGCGGCACGGAGTTCGCCGGCGAGGAGAGCCAGCAGCTCAGGCTGTCGCGCCGCGCGCCGAACGTCGCCATGCCGAATTTCACCGAGGGCGCGCGCGTGCTGGTGGACGCCGCGGGCCGCCAGGTGATCCAGCTCATCCCGCAAGGCGGCGGCCTGCAGCCCGAGTTCGACCGCGAGCTGCGGCCGCGCGAGCCCTGAACGGCCAGGGGGGACCACCGCGCGCAGCGCTGGTCGATCCGTGGGGGGTGGGTTTCAATGGGTGCCCGCTCGAAAGAGGTGCCCCCATGCTGCGTTCCGGCCTGCTCGTGCTGATCCTCGCCGCGCCCATGCTCGCGCAGAACGCGGTGTGGGTGGTCGGGCCCGCCTCCGGCCCTGGCATCGACTTCACCGACGTGCAGTCCGCCGTGAGTGCGGCCGCGCAGGGCGACACGATCCTCGTCAACTCCGGTGTCTACGCGCCCTTCGTCGTCACGGACAAGAGCGTTTCCCTCACGGCGAGCAGCGGCGCGGCCGTCACCATCCAGGGCTTTGCGATCGTGCAGAACCTGGCGAGCACGCGTTTCGTCACGCTCACGGGGATCACGTTCCAGGCGGACGGGCCATCCATGCCTGCACTGCACTGCGACCACAATGCCGGAGCCGTGTGGCTGCAGGACTGCGACCTCGCCGGCTACAGCCAGGCTCCGATCGTCGGCGTCGAGACCGGCACCGCCGCCCTGGTCGTCGACATCTGCGCGTCCGTGGTGCTTTCGCACTGCAGCCTCACGGGCGGCGCCGGCGCAGGTGGCAGACCCGCGCTCCTGTCCTCGTACTCGCAGGTGCATCTGTACGCCTCGACGTGCGTCGGCGGCACCGGAGGCTGCGACACGTCGGAGCCCATGCACTGCTTCCTGCCGGCCGCCGCCGTGTCCGTCAACGGCGGCCTGCTCTCGGTCCAGTCGTCCATGCTGCAGGGCGGCGCCTCTGCGCCCGGCGAGTTGCAGTGCGTGCCGGTCTTCGGCTGCCTCTGCGTGCAGGTCCTGCAGGGCGCGCCCGCGATCACGCTGGTCTCGGGCTTTCCGCAGGCCGCGCTGTACGACACGACGTTGACGGCGGGCCCCGCCTCGGCGCCCTGCGGGATGGCGGGCACCTCGCCGACGTTGATCTACTCCGGGACGCTCGCCGAGGCGACGGGGCCGGCGCTCGACGTCACCGCCGGCACGCCGCTGCACGTGTCGGAGGCGGGCTCCATCCACTTCGCGGGCGCGCCGGGCGGTCAGGTCGTCGCGCTGGTCGCCCTGTCTCCCGCCGATGCGTGGTTGCCCAAGCTGCACGGGCCCTTGCTCCTCGGCGGCACGACCTTCGTGCTCCCGCTGGGCGCGCTGCCGCCCTCGGGCATGCTGTCGCTCGCCTATGCGGCGCCGCCGCTCCCGCCGGGCTTCGACTCGGTCGAGTTCCTCGTGCAGGGCGCCGTTTCGTCCGTCGCGGGCAGGCTCCTCGCGAACCCCGCGCAGGTGGTCGTGCTGGCGCCAAGGCTCTGATCGCGGCCCTGCCGGCTAGGGCACGTCGGCGAGCAGTGCGTTGCTCAGCGCGACGTTGCACGGCGCGGCGGCGTCCTGCACGGCGGCCTGCAGGAAGAGGTCGAGGCCCGAGAGGCCGGCGGGCCAGGACGACCAGGTCACGGACGCGGTGCCGGTGGCGCTGGCGAGGAGCAGCACCGTGCCGAGCACGGGCACCGGCACGAGCGTGCCGCAGTGGAAGGGCGCGGGCGTGCTGTCCAGCGCGAAGAAGAGCGCGCCGGCGGCGGACGGCGCGGCGGCAGCCAGGCTCAGCCCTCCCGAGGAGCCCGGGAAGAGCGTGCCCGTGCCCGCGAGCCGCGGCGGGCCCGCGATGCCGGCCAGCGCTCCGCCCAGGTTGGTCCACGGCGAGTCGCCGAGGTAGCGCGCCACGGCGAGTTCGACGCCCACGCTCGTGAAGGTGGCCTGGAAGCCCGCGGCGACGATGCGCCCGTCGGTCTGCAGCGCCGCGCCGAAGGCGCCGCCGTTGAGGTTGCCGAACGAGGTGCGCACCTTGCCGCCGACGCCGAAGCTGGCGTCGAGCGCGCCGCTGCCGTCGCAGCGCGCGAGCAGGAAGTCCGAGTCCGAGGACTCGGTGTCGGCGAAGCCGACCACGACCAGCTTGCCGTCCGGCTGAGCCAGCAGCGCGTGCGCGGCCTGGCTGAAGCTGCCGAAGTCGATGAGCAGCTTGCCGTCGCCGTCGAAGCTGCTGTCCAGCGTGCCGTCGGTGCCGTAGCGCGCCAGGGCGAAGGGCTGCGACAGACCGCCGTTGAAGATGGTGAAGCCGGCGGCGAGCAGCTTGCCGTCGGGCTGCAGGCAGGCGGCGTGCGCGCGGTCGAAGTCGTTGTTGCCGAAGTCGGTGCGCACCGTGCCGCCCGTGCCGAAGCTGGCGTCGAGCGTGCCGTCGGGGAGGTAGCGCGCCGCGGCGAAGTCGTAGTGCGTCGCGAGCGTGCGCGCCGAGCCCACGGCCACGATCCGGCCGTCGGGCTGGAGCAGCACGGAGAAGACGTCGTCATCGAAGCCCGCGATGTCGGTGACGACGGTGCCGCCGTTGCCGAAGCTGCTGTCCGGCGTGCCGTCGGGCAGGTAGCGCGCGAGCGCGAAGTCCGTGTCGGACGAGGCCCCGCCGGAGAAGTTCACGAAGTCCGTGCCCGCCGCGAGGATGCGCCCGTCGGGCTGGAGCGCGAGCGCGAAGGCGTAGCTGCCCTGGCCCGGGAAGCTCGTGGTGACGATGCCGCCCGCGCCGAAGCCCTCGTCGAGCGAGCCGTCCGGGTTGTAGCGCGCGAGCTTGAAGTCACCGAGGAAGGTGACGAGCGGGAAGGCGCCGCCGGCGACGAGCAGCTTGCCATCGGGCTGCACGACGACGGACGAGACCACCGCCGCGAGGCCGGGGAAGTCCGTCGTCACGCGGCCGCCCACGCCGAAGCTGGCGTCCGGCGTCCCGTCCGGCTGCAGACGCAGGAGTGCGAAGTCCTCCTTGGAATAGTCGTTGTCCGTGTAGGTCAGGCCGGCGATGACGAGCTTGCCGTCGGGCTGCACCGCAACGGCGTGCGCGATGTCCGTGCTCTGCTGGAAGTCGAACATGGCCTTGCCGCCGGCGCCGAAACCCGGATCGAGGGCCCCGGCGCCCTGCGCGGCGAGCGGGGCCGCGGAGAGCGCGAGCGCGGCGCCGCCCGCGAGACCGCGGAGCACGTCGCGGAGGTGCCGGTGCAGAGCCTGCTGCGACGAGTGGTTTGCCATGGTGATTCTCCCGAGGCTGAGCGAGGAGCGGTGGCGGAGGGGGCTGGCGGTGGTCGCGTCGGCGTGCGGCACGCGGGCGGTCTGATGGGAAACAGCGCTTGCCGCCGCGCGGTGCTGCTCTCCATGATCCCGGGAAGTCTGTCACGTGGAAGCGGGAGGGGTTCTGATCCGTGGTGAAGCCGCGACAGGCAGGGCCGTCCCGGCTGATCCTGCTGGCCCTCGGCCTCGCGATCGGCGCGAGCGTGCTGCTGCTGAGATCGTTCAGGGAGGGCTCCCCAAACGGCGCAGAGGGCCAACTGGCGGTGCTTGGGGCTCCTCACGATCCACCGCGACCGGGAATGCCGACGCTTCCTCGCGCTGCTGGCGAACCCTCGCGGCTGGCCGTCCCTGCCGTCTCCTTCGCGAAGCTGCAGATCACCGTCGTGGACGCCCTCGGCGCGGCCCTGCCGGGCATCGTGGTCCTTGCCGTTCACGAGTCGGGCACGACCGTCAAAGGCATCACGGGTGGGGCGGGCCTCGCCGAGCTGATCTGCCCGCCCGGCGCCTCC
>Ga0193753_10002986_pt1 | contig 12860 bp, 8 predicted proteins | sample H1c2metaG_FD_144925 | JGI IMG/M metagenome (GOLD analysis project Ga0193753, IMG submission 144925) | Soil microbial communities from a riparian zone of the East river system, Colorado, United States - H1c2 | ecosystem: Environmental > Terrestrial > Soil > Riparian zone | place: USA: East River... | reverse complement strand
GTGCTTTACGCGCTCGCCGCGCCGATCGCCGCGCTCCTGGCGCTGGCCGGCCTGCTCCTGGTCTTCGTGCCCGGCTTCTTCGGCTGACCGGCCGATCGGAGCCATCCGCCGCTCAGCGCGGGCGGCGCTTGCCGCGCGGGGCGGCCGGCGGCGGTGGCGCGCGCACGGCGAAGGTGGCGGCGGCCGAGGCCAAGGCGACGAGGGCGCCCGCGGTCAGCCACGCCCAGCCCGGACCCTGGACCAGGTCGGCGAGGGCCGGGCGATCCGCCTCGCGGTGGAGGTAGAGCGCGACCGCGCCGGCGCCGGCGGCCAGCAGGCAGGCGGCGCCGCGCAGCCACGCGCGGCTGGCTCCGGCCGACCGACGCGTGGCCAGCCACACCGCGATCATGGACAGCGCGGCCAGCGCGGTGGCGCCGACCACGAAGCGCTCCCACGGCAGCGGCGGTCCGCCGCGCACCGACGAGCCGGAGCCCCAGCGCACGTTGAGCGACCAGCCGACCAGAGCCACGCCGATGACGCTGGCGGCGCGCACCGGGAGCTGGGGACTCAAGCGGCGCTCCCATTCGCGTGGCCCACCCGCGCACTATACACGTCAGTGGGCGGCGCGCTCTTCCGCCTCGGCCGCTCGCCGGGCGGCGGCGGCCGTGATCGTCGCCGGGCGGTGCATCTGCACTCGCGATCCCTCGGACACCAGCGCCGCGCGCGGCGGCTCGGCCAGGATGTGGGCGAAGCGCTGGCCGAACACCGGCGCCGCGTCCTCGCTCAGTCGCACGTCGACCGCCGGCCAGATGCGCCACGGCGGATGATCGACCCGGTACTCGCGGGTGAGGTCGGAGTGATAGAAGACGTAGCCCCACGCGCGATCGAGCACGAACTCGTCGATCGAGCCGGGCGTGGGCAGGCAGAGCTCGCCGCTGAAGTCGAGATCGAGGCGATGCACCTCGCCGTCGACCAGCCAGCGGTACACACCGCGCCCGGCGCCGTCGTCGGCTGTCTCGGGCGGATGCACGCGTGAGCTGACCGGCATGCGCTGGTAGGCCTCGCCGTAGAGCAGGTGGCCGAGCGACGCGATCGAGCCGACCGGGAGCAGCTCGCGGACGAACGCCACGCCGCGTCGCCACTCGCCCTCGACCCTGCGCCGCACGTAGAAGCGGAGGTCGATCTGGTCGTAGTGGCGCGCGAACGGCACCGGCACGCCGAGCAGGCGGTTCTCGGCGAACTGCTGGGCGACCAGGCTGAGCAGCGCGCAGCCCTCGAAGGTGTCGACCTCGGTGCCGGCCGGGACCAGCCCGCGCAGGACGACCGGATCGACCTCGTACGACAGGGCCGTCACGAAGCGCGTACGTCCCTGCACCAGTGACCAGCTCATGGGATCAGCGAACGATGTTGACGCTGGTTCTTCCAGCTGTGCGTGCCCAGCACGGCGGTTGGCCGCTACGCCGCGCGATGTCCGGCGGGCAATCGCGCGGTGAAGATGGTCGTGAAATCGGCGTCTTCGGACAGCGCGAGGGTGCCCCCGTGCGCCTCGCAGGCGAGCCGGCAGAAATACAGCCCCATGCCGCGGCTCACCCGGCCGTCCGCGCTCACCCGGTATTTCTCGAACAGGTTGTCGCGCCGCTCGGGCGGGATGCCGGGCCCGGAGTTCGCGACCGACAGGACCAGGACCAGCCCACCCGGCCGCCCCGCGCTCGCGCCGGCGGTCGCCTCCGCGTCCGACACCAGCACCGACACGCGCACCTTGCCGCCCTTGTCCACGAAGCGGCGGGCGTTGGCGACCATGTTGTGTGTGATGCGCTTGAGGAGGAGCGGGTCGATCTCGGCGCGCAGCACGTCGGGGCAATCGACCTGGATCTGGACCGCGCCGCGGTCGTGCAGCGGGCGGTGCTCGCGCATGACGCCGCGCACCAGCCGGGTGACGTCGGTGGCCACCGGCGTGGCTCGGACCCCGGGATCTTCCATTCGGGCGATGTCGGTGATGTTCCGGACCAGCGCCATCATGTGCTGGAGCGAGGCCTGTGTGATCGAGAGGGTGTCCACGATCTCCGGGTCGAGGCCCTCGATCTCGCGCAGGCTCTCGTCCAGAAACTCGTGATTGGCCAGCAGCAGGGCCAGCTGGTTGTTGAGGTCGTGGGCCAGCAGCGAGGTCGCCTCGGCGACCAGCGTTTGCGGCTCCTTGATGCGTCCGCCGGACGGCGCCGGAGAAGAGGACATGTCCTCGAGATCGGCCGGAACAGCACCGACTTGAGGCGCAGCGGGTGGACGGCAGCGCCGTTCAGGGAGGAACCCGTGGTTTGCACGCGACCCCGCTCAAGCAGATCGCGCTGGCGGCCGAAACTCACTTGGATTGCAGAGCTCGGATCCACAACACAAGGGACCGGTCACCATTCCGCCACCCCTGGCCCTCGCTGCCGCGGCGCGCCCGCTCGATGGGAGCATCGGCGACGCGCAGCTGGCCGACGCGATCCGCCGCGGGTCATGGGATGTCGAGCGCGACCTGGTCGTCCTGGTCGGGTCATCGCCGGCCCAGGCCGCCGGTGGGCTGCGCCGGCTCGGCCAGCAGCGCATCCTCTGGTTTCGCACCGGCGACGAGGTCGAGGCCGATCCGCCGGCCGGTGTCCTGCGAGTCGATCACCTCGACGAGGTCGAGGCGGCGGTGCGAGCGCTGGGTGTGCTCGGCGACGAGCGGATCGGCGGGCGGGCGCTCGAGGCCGCCCAGGCTCCGCTCTACGATCAGGTGACCGCGCGGATCGAGCGCACCCGCGGCGAGCGCGCGCTGTGCGGCGAGCCGGGCTGCGGCATCGCGGTGGCGCGGGTCCGCCTTGAGCAGGGGCTGGCCAACCTGCCGGCGCTGTGCCTCTGGCCAGGTGCCGAGGCGATCGGCGGCGTCCTGTCCGGGGCGCCGCTCATCATCGTCGCGCCGGGGCCATCGCTGGCCCACAACATCGATGTGCTGCGCGGGCTGCGCGGGCGCGCGATCGTGCTGGCGCTCAGCCACGCGGTCGTCCCGCTGCTCGCTGCCGGGGTCACGCCCGACTTCGTGCTGGCCGCCGACGGCCACGACGTCAGCTATCACCTGGCCGGCGCCGACCTGTCGGGCATCGGCGCGCTCATCGCGACCGCGACCGCGCACCCGCACCTGTTTCGCAGCAGCGCGCCGCGCAAGGTGGTCCTGTCCGAGCCCGGTCCGATCGACGCGTGGCTGGCCGAGCTGGTCGGCGGGGCGGCGGCGGCGGGCGACGGGGCAGTGCTGCTGCCGAGCGGGGGGTCGGTCGCGCACGTCGCGCTCGCGCTCGCGCTCCGCTGGGGCTGCGATCCGATCGGCTTCGTCGGGCTCGACCTGGCCTGCCCGGGCGGGCGGGTCTACGTCGAGCACTGCCCGGACGGCGAGGTCCGCGCGGCGCCATCGGCCGACGGTCGCAGCGTGACGCTCGAGGGCTGGGGCGATGGCGGCACGGCCCGGCGCGGGCGCGAGCTGGCGAGCGAGCGGCAGGTCGAGGTGCCCGGGTGGGACGGCAACCCACTGGGCAGCACCTTTCACCTCAGCATGGCCCAGCGCTGGTTCGAGGAGACCGCGCGCCGCGTGGCCGGCGCGGTGCGCCTCTACAACTGCAGCGAGGGCGGGGCGTACATCGGTGGGATGCGACACATCCGGCTGGCCGGGCTGGCCAGCCGGCTTCCGCCGCCGGCCGCGTTCCAGGCGTCGGCGGTGGTGGCGCGCGCGATCGCCCAGATCGAGCCGCGGGTTCGCCGGCGAGCGGCTCGCGAACGGCTCATCGAGCTCGCCCTGGAGCTGCGCCGCCATCAGTCGCCGCTCGCGCGCGAGACCGTCTCGCCGGTGCCGCTCCTGTCGGCGCTGGTCGACGCGGAGATGGCGGGGGAGCCCCGCGGCGCGCGCGGCATCGGCGAGGTGGCGCGGCGGTCGGCGGCGCTCCGTCGCTGGGCTGCGTGGCTCGAGCCACGCGCGGTCGAGGCCGAGCGCGCCCTGGCCCGGCAGGACCGCACGTCGGAGACGATGCGGATCCGTGTGATCACGTCGTCGGTCGGCGGCGATCCGACCTGAACTGGCGCCGATGTCGGTGGGCTGCGGGCCCGGATGCGCGGCCGCGCGTCCCCGGGTCCCGGCGATTCCGGTTCGGGTCCAGCGAGAGCACCGACGGGTTGCCCGGGCTGCGCCCGCGCGCGAAGCTCCGGCCCGGTCGCGCTCACGCGGCCTGGAGTCGTCGTGCCCGAGAAGCTCGCGAACCCCCGCCTCCGCACCCTCCTCGCCGCGCTCGCGCTGTCCGCCGCGGCCTGCCGGGGCAGCGACCCACCGCCGCCGCCGGCGCCGGTCAACGTCATCGTGCCGCCCGCCGCGGTCACCGCCAGCGCGCCGGCCGCGCCCGCCGCGCCGCCCGCGCCGCGCCTGCCGCCGGACAGTCGCACGCCCGACCCGCCGCGCGCCGACTACATCCGCGCCCACTACGTGAAGTACGAGTACCGCATCCCGATGCGCGACGGGGTGCACCTGTTCACCGCGGTCTACGTGCCGATCGACGCCGCCCCGGCCCGGCGCTACCCGTTCCTCCTGATGCGCACGCCGTACTCGATCGCACCGTACGGGCTCGACCGCTATCGCGGGCGGCTCGGCCCGACCGACGCGTACGAGCGAGACGGCTACATCTTCGCGCTGCAGGACGTGCGCGGCGAGCACATGTCCGAGGGCGAGTTCGTGAACATGCGGCCGCAGCTGGCCGGCAAGCGCGGGCCAAAGGACATCGACGAGAGCACCGACACCCACGACACGATCGAGTGGCTGCTGCACAACGTGCCGAACAACAGCGGCCGGGTCGGCATGTGGGGCATCTCGTACCCCGGGTTCTACGCGTCGGCCGGCGCCATCGACTCCCATCCGGCGCTGGTCGCGGTCTCGCCGCAGGCGCCGATCGCCGACTGGTTCCGCGGCGACGACATGCATCGCCACGGCGCGCTGAACCTACAGCTCGCCTTTGCCTTCTTCTCCGGCTTCGGCAGGCCGCGCCCGCGCCCGACCGACGAGGAGGAGAGCGAGCCGTTCGATTTCGGGACCCCCGACGCCTACGACTTCTTCCTCCGCGCCGGGCCGCTGCCCGAGCTGGAGAAGCGCTACTTCAAGGGCGAGATCCCGTTCTGGACCGAGGTCGCGTCGCACCCCGACTACGACGCGTTCTGGCAGGCGCGGAATCTCCTGCCTCACCTCAAGAACATCCGCGCCGCGACCATGGTGGTCGGCGGCTGGTTCGACACCGAGGATCTCTACGGCCCGCTCGCCACCTACAAGGCGATCGAGGCCAACAACCCGGGCACGCACACGCTGGTCATGGGCCCGTGGTCGCACGGCGGCTGGGTGCGGACCTGGGGCGACGCGCTCGGCGACGCCAGCTTCGGCTTCCCGACCAGCGAGACGTACCAGGCGCTCGAGCTGGCCTTCTTCCAGCACCACCTGAAGGGCAAGGAGGACCCGCGCCTGCCCGAGGCGATGGTGTTCGAGACGGGGGCCAACCGGTGGCGCCGCTTCGACGCGTGGCCGCCGCGTGAAGCGAAGACCGCGCGCCTCTACCTGCGCGAGGCGGGCAGCCTCTCGTTCGAGCCGGTTCCGGCCGGCGCCGGCGCCGGGCCCGGCTTCGACGAGTACCTGAGCGATCCGGCCCGGCCGGTCCCGTACACCCAGGAGATGACGCCGCGCTGGAGCAAGACGTACATGACCGAGGACCAGCGGTTCGCCGCGCGCCGCCCCGACGTCCTGGTCTACGCCACGCCGCCGCTCGAGCGCGAGGTGACCCTGGCCGGCCCGCTCGAGGCCGAGCTCTACGTCAGCACGACCGGCACCGACGCGGACTTCGTGGTGAAGCTCATCGACGCGTACCCGGGCAAGCTGCCCGGCTGGAGCAAGGCGGACGAGCAGGCCGACAAGCCGAACCGCGGCGGCCAGCAGACCCTCGTCCGCGGCGAGCCGTTCCGCGCCCGCTACCGCGAGGGCTACGAGAAGTCGGTGCCGTTCCAGCCCGGAGCGGTCACCAGGGTCGTGTTTCCGATCAACGACGTCTTCCACACGTTCCAGCGCGGCCACCGCATCATGGTGCAGGTGCAGTCGAGCTGGTTCCCGTTCATCGACCGCAACCCGCAGCGCTTCGTGCCGAGCATCTACGCCGCGACCGCCGCGGACTTCATCAAGGCGAACCACCGCGTCCATCGCACCGCGGCGGCGCCGAGCGCGCTGCGCGTCTCGATCCTGCCCGCGGCCGACGAGTAGCCGCGGGCGATCGGGGCGGGCTCAGACCGGGGTCAGCCAGTCGGCGTGCGCCGGATCGCTGCCGGCCACCGCGGCGAAGAAGCGATCCTGCAGCCGGCGCGTGATCGGGCCGGGCTCGCCGCTTCCGATCCGCCGCCCGTCGATCTCGCGGATCGGCGTGATCTCGGCGGCGGTGCCGGTGAAGAAGACCTCGTCGGCGGTCCACATCTCGTCGACGGTGAACTGCGCCTCGTGCACGTCGTAGCCCAGCTCGCGCGACAGCGTGATGATCGAGTCGCGCGTGATGCCGGCCAGGATCGCGGCGGAGGTGGGCGGCGTCCGGATGACCCCGCCCTTGGCGATGAAGATGTTCTCGCCCGAGCCCTCGCACACCAGGCCGTGCTGGTCCAGCAGGATCGCCTCGTCGACGCCCGAGCGGTTGGCGTCGCGCTTGGCGAGGACCGACATCACGTACTGGCCGGTGAGCTTGCCCTTGCTCATCATCGCGTCGCCCTGGCCGCGCCGGAAGCCGGACACCTTGCAGCGGATGCCGCGGCGCAGCCCGTCGTCACCGAGGTACGCGCCCCACTCGTAGGCCGCGACGACGGTCCGGACCGGCGCGTCGAGCGAGCCGAGCCCGAGCGCGCCGTAGCCGAGGTAGACCAGCGGGCGGATGTAGCAGGCCACCAGCTTGTTGACCCGCACCGCCGCCACGCACGCTTCCATGATCTGCTCGCGCGAGAACGGCACATCCATGGTGGCGATGTGACAGCTGTCGAACAGGCGATCGATGTGATCCCGCAGGCGGAAGACCGCAGGGCGCCCGTCGGCGCGCTTGTACGCGCGGATGCCCTCGAACGCGCCGACTCCGTAGTGGAGCGAATGGGCCAGGACGTGCTCGACGGCGTTGTCCCACGACACCATCTCACCGTCGACCCAGATCTTCTCTACCTTCTTCAGGCTCATGCATCGGCTCCTGTTCTCGCCCACCTTAGCACATCGAAATGGAGCGCCAGCCGGCCGGCCCGATCGCGCCGGCACACCTCAGGAGGGTGTCGGCAGATCAGCCGACGAGAGGATCGCGTCGTACGCTCGACGCACCTCGTCAGTCCAGCGCCGATAGCCATCGATGAGCGCGCCGCCGTCGGTCAGGCCGAGCCGGCGAGCGAGCTTCTCGCGCTCGACCGGGTCGGCGGGCAGGCGCTGCTCCGACACGTCGTGCACCATGCGGATGCGGTGCTCGATGCGGCGCAGGTACAGGTAGGCATCTGCCATGAGCGCGCAGGGGCCGACCAGCGCGGGCGGGAGGTCGCCGCGCGCGGCCAGCTCGCCGGCCACGCGCAGCGCGGTCGCCGTGCTCGGCGTGCGCAGCTCGGCGTGACGGTGGCCGTGCACCAGCTGCAGGTACTGGCTGGCGAACTCGACGTCGATGAGGCCGCCGCGTCCGGCCTTGAGATCGACGGCGCTGTCGGGGCCGGCCAGCTCCCGCTCGATCCGCTCGCGCATCGACCTCATCGACGCGGCGATCGCCGCCGCGCTCTCGCGGCCGCCCTGGCCGGGTGCCACGCCGTACACGCACTCGGCGGCGATCGCCGCGGCGCGCGCGCCCAGCGCCGGATCGCCGGCGACCGGGCGCAGCCGGGTCAGCGCCTGGCGCTCCCACAGCTGCGCGCTCTCGCCGTGGTAGCGCTGCCAGGCGGCCAGCGACGAGACCAGCAGGCCCTTGCTCCCCTGCGGGCGGAGGCGGGTGTCGACCGCGTAGAGCCTCCCGCCCGGGTGGTGAGAGTGCAGCCCGCTCATCAGCCGCTGGGCCAGGCGGGTCATGTACGTGACACCGGGCAGCGGGCGCTCGCCGTCGCTGTCGCCGTCGCCGGAGTAGACGAACACGACGTCCAGATCGGACGCGTAGCCGAGCTCGCGCCCACCCAGCTTGCCGAGCGCGAGGACGGCCAGCTCGGCCGGCTCGCCGGTCGACTCCTCGCGGGCGCGGCCGTGGCGCTCGCGCAGCGCCGCGCTGACCAGCTCGTGGCCGCGCGTGAGGCAGACCTCGGCCACGTCGCTGAGCTCGCGGCACACCTCCTCGGGGCCGAGCTCGCCGGCGATGTCGGCCAGCCCGATGCGGAGGATCTGCGCGTTCTTGATCTCGGCCAGCGCGCTCCAGCGGGCCTCGTCGTCCTCGCCGGGCGCGACCTCGGCCAGCCGGGCCCGGGTCAGCGCGTCGAGCCGCTCGGGCGACGAGCGCGGGCTGGCCCGCCCGGCGGCGAGCAGCGCGTCGAACAGCTCCGGGTGATCGAGGAACTGGCGGGACAGGTACTCGGAGGTTCCGAACAGCGAGGCGACCAGCCGGCGCAGGTGCGGGCTGTCGTCCATCATGCGCCACAGCGAGGTCCACGCGCCGCGCCGGTGAGCCAGCTCGGCGGCGTGGTGCAGAGCCTGGTCGGGATCCGGCGACGCCAGCACGTCGGTGATGAGGAGCGGCGCCACCCGCGCGGCGGCGCCCTCGGCGGCGCGGCCGAACGGCGAGGTCGCGCGGCGGCGAGCGCGCTCGAGGCTCTGCGCCGCCCGCGCCGGATCGCGCAGGCCCAGCTCGACCAGGAGGCGCCGCTCCTCCTCGGGCGCGAGCTCGCCGGACAGGAGCGCGAACACCGCGTCGGGCGGGCCGTCCTCCTCGGCGCCGAGGGTGGCGAACAACCGCGCGACCGCCTCGGTGTGGCGGGCGAGGGCGGCGCGCAGCGCGGCGGCGTCGGCGTGGCCGAGGCGGCGGGCGAACAGGTCAAAGGCGCGCGGGTCGGACGGCAGCCGCTGGGTCTGGCGGCCACTGTCGAGCTGGAGCAGGTGCTCGACCCGTCGCAGCATGCGGTACGCGTCGGCCAGCTGGGCGCGCTCGCTGTCGGTGACGATGCCGGCGAACAGGAGCTGGTCGAGCGCGCCGAGGGTGGAGCGGGTGCGCAGGGCAGGGCGCTGGCCGGCGTGGATGAGCTGCAGCGCCTGGGCGAAGAACTCGATCTCGCGGATGCCGCCAGCGCCGTTCTTGACGTCGAAGCCGCTCTCGACGATGGAGCGCAGCTCCACCTTGATGCGCCGGTTGAGGTCGTGCACCTCGGCGACCACGCTGGGCGAGGTGTGGCGCGGGTAGACGAACGGGGCCAGGGTCGCCATCACCCGGCGGCCGAGCGCGCCGCTGCCGGCCGACGGGCGCGCCTTGAGCCAGGCCTGGCGCTCCCACGGCCGGCCCCAGGTCTCGTAGTAGCGCTCGATCGACGGCAACGAGTTGGCGATGGCGCCGCGCGAGCCCTCCGGCCGGAGCCGGAGGTCGACCCGGAACACGGTGTCCTCGTCGGTGACCTCGTTGAGCGACGCGGTCACGCGCTCGCACAGCTTGGAGAAGAACTCGTGCAGGCTGAGCTCGCCGGCCTGCCCGGCGTCGGACGTGTACACGTAGATGACGTCGATGTCGGAGGCGAAGTTGAGCTCCTCGCCGCCCAGCTTGCCCATGCCGATGACGACCAGCTCCGCCTCGCCGCGCTCGTCGCCGTCGTCACCGTCGGCGCCCGGCTCGATGAGCGGCGGGCCGTGGCGCGCGACCAGGGCGGCGCGGTGGTGGGCGATGGCCGCGTCGAGGCAGACGTCGGCCAGGTGAGCCAGCTCGGCGCCGACCTCGGCCGGGCTGCCCAGCCCGAGCTCGCGGGCGCCGAGCCGCACCAGCTCGTCGGCGCGGTAGCGGCGCAGGCGCGCGCCGAGCTCGCGGTCGTCGTCGGGCGCGACCCCGGCCACGCGCTCGGCCAGCTCGCGCCCCATCACGGCGGACGGCTTCTGCCGGCGCAGGTACGGATCGGCGGCGACGCGGGTGAGCCGGCGGGGATCGCGGGCCAGGAGGGTGGCCAGGTAAGGGGCCCGCTGACAGGCGATGCGGAGCAGGATCGCGGCGTCGCCGGACACCAGCTCGAGGTCGCCGGAGGGGGCGGCCGCGCGCCACGCGTCGGCGATCCGATCGAGACGCCGCAGCGCGTCGCCCGGGTCCGGGGCGCCCTCCGCGACCTGGGCCCGCACGGCCGTCATTCGGGTACCATACCGCGCAGCGGTTCCGCTCTATCCGCTTCGCTCATGGGCTGTCGGACCCTTGACAGTCCAAGGCCGCGGATCTACGAAGCAGGGTCGCCTGCGCGGCCTCGATTACAACATGCGCGATTTTTACGAAGTACTAGGAGTCGGCCGCGAGGCGGGGGAAGCCGAGATCAAGAAGGCGTACCGCCGCCTGGCCATGGAGTTTCACCCGGACCGCAACCCCGGCGACAAGAGCGCCGAGGAGCAGTTCAAGGAGGCGTCCAACGCCTACAAGGTGCTCTCGGATGCGGATCAGCGGGCCCGCTACGACCAGTTCGGCCCCGAGGGGCTGAACGGCCATTCGGCCGGCTTCCGCGGGGTCGACGACATCTTCTCCGCCTTCGGGGATCTGTTCTCGGACTTCTTCGGCACCCCGCGCGGGCGGCGGCAGCGGCGCGGCGCCGATCTACAGGTCGAGCTCAAGCTCACCTTCGCCGAGGCGGTGGAGGGCGTGACGCGCGAGATCGACGTCGACCGCCACGAGGCGTGCGACACGTGCGACGGCAGCGGAGCCAAGCCGGGGACGGGGCGTGAGTCGTGCTCGGTCTGCAAGGGCAAGGGGCAGGTCCTGCACGCGCAGGGCTTCTTCATGATCCAGACGACCTGCCCCAACTGCCGCGGCGAGGGGACGCTGGTGCGCGATCGCTGCACCGGGTGCCGGGGAGCCGGCGTGGTGCGGAGGGCGGGCAAGCTCACCATCTCGGTGCCGGGGGGAGTGGACGAGGGGCAGACGCTGCGGCTGGCCGGCAAGGGCGAGGCGGCGCGCGGTCCCGGTGCCAGCGCCGACGCGGCAGGCCACCTCTATGTGGTGCTGCACGTCGAGGCCGATCCGCGCTTCCTGCGCGAGGGCGACGACGTCCTGACCGAGGTGCCGGTCAGCTATGTGGTGGCGGCCCTGGGTGGCGAGGTCGAGGTGCCGACTCTCGACGATGCCTGCACCGGCAAGACGCTGGTCGAGGTGAAGCCGGGCACCCAGCCGGCCGACGTGCTGGTGCGCACCGGCAAGGGAGTGCGCAGCGTCAGCGGGCGCGGTCGCGGCGACCACGTCATCCGCTTCCACGTCGCGATCCCGAAGAAGGTGAGCGGCCGAGAGCGCGAGCTCCTGCGCGAGATCGCCCAGGAGCGAGGCGAGCACGTCGGCGACGGCAAGCGAGGCTCGACGGGGCTTTTCGGTCGGCTGAAGCGCTGATCGGCGATCGCAACCGACGGCCGCGGACGGCAGGGAACGTCGGGGGATCCGAGGGGTCGTTGACCGGCCGTGGATCCCGGAGTGCCTTGCCGGGGCGGGAAGTGTCGAGTAGAAGGGGGAGCGTGCGACCGGGAAGGCTGGTGCGCTTCGTCCGATTCGCTGCCCCGAGCGCCGGGGCGGCGATGGCCGCCGTGGTGGCCGCGGGGCTGATCGAGGGGTACCTGCAGCTGACCCCGCTGGCGGCGGTGCTGTGCGGGACCGGCGGCGCGGCGCTGCTCGGCGCGCCCCTCCTGCTGCTGCTGTCGCTGGCCGGCCGCGGGCTGTGGCTGGCGTGGCGACCGCAGCTCGTGCCCGGGCCCGGCGTCGACGGTGGGCGGCTGTTCGGCGCGGCGGTGTACGCGCTCCTGGCCGTCCTGGTGGTCGGTGCGGTCGGGTTCGCGGCGGCGTACCTGTCGCTCGCGCGCGGTCCGTCGGCGGAGCTCGACCCGCTGGTGATCGGGGCCGCGCTGGCGGTCGCGGTCGTCTTTCTGCTGGCTGCCAGCCGATCGTCGGTGCGGAGGCTCGCGCGGGTGGCGGGCCGGCTCGGGCTCGGGGAGCCGCGCGCCGCGCTCACCGCGGTCGTGGTGCTGGCTGGAATTCTGGCCTCGGTGGTCTGGTTCGGCGTGGCCGGCCCGGCCCTGTCCAAGGTCGACTACGACCTCGGCGGCTACGGGTGGACCGCGCTCCTGGTCCTGATCGTCGCCCATCGCGCGGCCGGCCGGCTGCGCGGGCGGAGGCTCGCGATCGCCGGTGCCGGCGTGGCGGTCGCGTTCGCCGGGCTGATCGCGTCCACGGTCACGGCGCGGCTGACCGACCCGGCCACCCTGTTCGACGCCTGGTACAGCATGCCGGTCGGCGGCCTGGCGATCGGCCTCACCTTCGACGTCGACGCGCTTCGCCGCGAGACCGCGCCGGCCGATCTGGCGCCGCGCGCTCGACCTGGCGCGCCGCACCCGGATGTCGTGGTCGTCACCATCGACACGGTACGAGCCGACGCGCTGCGCCTCTACGGCGGCAAGGCCGCGACCCCCGCCCTCGAGCGGCTGGCCGCGCGCGGTCGCCGGTACGAGTGGGCATTCTCGCCCAGCAACAACACGCGCCAGTCGGTGTCGTCGATGATGACCGGGCTCAGCCCGGCGCGGCTGCGCGGGCGGGTCATCGAGTTCGGGCTCAAGCTGGACCCGCGCCACGTGGTGCTGGGCGAGCGATTCCACGCGGCCGGCTACGCCACGGCCGGGTTTCTGTGCTGCCCCAACCACCACGTGGCGCGGGTCCAGCTTG
>Ga0193753_10002985_pt1 | contig 12865 bp, 11 predicted proteins | sample H1c2metaG_FD_144925 | JGI IMG/M metagenome (GOLD analysis project Ga0193753, IMG submission 144925) | Soil microbial communities from a riparian zone of the East river system, Colorado, United States - H1c2 | ecosystem: Environmental > Terrestrial > Soil > Riparian zone | place: USA: East... | reverse complement strand
ACAACTCCGTCCTCTCTGCCGCACTAAAACCCCGGCCTAGTCCTTGTCTCATCGCTATCCACTCCATCTTTCCTTCTAAGATAAAGTGTTGCCTCCACCCGTTGAGACCACCGCCAATAGCGGACATTAGCCATTGCCTATGCGAGCTAGAATTTCTTCATCCAGTGACACGATGTGCACTCCGCCTGAACCCAATGGACACAGCGAAACAAACGCGAAATGAAACGAATTTCGCGCGACCTTATATATCGCAGAGTGGGAGGACGGAAGGTTTTCGTACGCCCTGCCTAGTTGACTCCGAAAACATGCCAAACATGAATTTCAGCGAAGCTGAGACTGACAGTTAATCAATTAGCTCGCGCGATGCCACAAGCGCAATGGAACTCCAGAGTTTGCCCCACGTTACAAAGACGTGGCTTTCGTGGAGTTGAAACCATGGCTTTCATTGACTGTGCAAAGCATAGCGGGCGGAACGCTTGGAGCGCCCCGAAGCCGTGGCCCCGCGAGTTTCTGACGCTCGCACTTGTTTGTGGAAGTGTCGGGTTCTGGGCAGTCGTAGTGTTGGCCGTTGGCGCTATCTAAGCAATCAATCGCGAAGGCTTTATCAAGCCTAAGAGTGCTTAACCGTTACGACCCACCGAACGAAGCGCGCGGCAATTTGGTCTTCTCTGCCGTGCGTACAAACTCCCAGTGATGTACCGCCGCCGGCACTCCTAGAGAGACTCCGTCATCTGGCGCGCACGCCAACGGCGGATGATTTCCACTGGCAATTTGTTCCGCAGCTTCGACTGGGCTTCGGTAGTGGCCGATCAATATTTGACCGAAGTACACGTCCACCCCCCTGCTAGACCGCTCAACGATAGAAAACTGGCCTTGGGAACTGCTATAAGTCCAATAATTCAAAACTGCCTCCTCGCCAGGTCGCAGACTTTGAACCTTCGGACGCCTGCCGAGTTCCCGCGTCCAATAATCGCGCTTATGACCCGCCACGATCCGGGCACAAGGCGTGTAGTCCAGCCCGCAAAGGCACGGATGCTTGATTTTTAATGAGGGCTCGGACCCCGGCTGTCCTTCTTCATCGCAGTGGAAAGGGCTGGCGAACTGGCGCCCGCCGTCTCGGCAGGAGTCGTACCGGCAGGCGCGTTGCTCGCTAAAGTGCTCGACTTTCCGCCATGAGCGCGTTTGTGCGCGTCGCTCTTCATTCCGGTGGAATGTTGATCACTGGTCGCGGCACCCGAAGTGGCATAGCCATTGGTCGTAGGATTTTTAGCGCTCTTGTCCCCGGTCGTCACTTGGGCCGACGAAGGCAATGCACCCAGGCAAATAGCTATTGCCGCGAAGGCCAGTTTGGTTTTGTACATGATGTTCTCCTGGACGAAGGTCCCTTCGCAAAGAGAACGCATCTATCCAGCGCACGTTCATTAATAGAACTAAATGGGGGATGACTTTTTCGACCTCACCAGCTTCACGGACGCTGCGCACCACATGCCGGACCTCGCGACTGTCGGAAAAGTGATCTCCGAGATGGATCGCGTCACAAAGCCAGACGGGCTGGTTATGGTGATGGACTTGGTGCGGCTTCGTACCGCCGCCCTGACCGAGAATTATGTAGGTCTCCTTGGTGCCGATTACCTAAAGATGGGGCTCCCTTATTTTTTTAACCAATTCCGGGACTCGATGTATGCGGCCTAGACCTGTTCCGAGCTCGCGACTGCAATCCCGCTGAATTCCCGGCGGGTATGGTGCCATCTCTTCTCGAAGGAATTGCCGACATTACAGATCATTCTGGGGTTGCCGGTTGGACGACAACAGGCATTTCTTCGCAAGGGGTATCCTTGGTCTCTGCGTGATTGTCCCGTTCCGAAGAAGTATCGGGTTGACTGGTTTTTTTGCGCATTTCACTTTATTTTCTGCGACGCCGAAGTATACACCTGCGGCGAAGCGGGCGGTTTCCGCTGGAGGAATCCGGGCATGGCATAAGAGACGCGGCGACTAGTCGCTCGCCGCCAAGTCCTCTTTGCGGAACATTTCCCAGCTCACCATGAACATGGCGGCAATCAGCGGGCCTAAGACGAAACCGTTCAAGCCGAATATCTCGATTCCACCAAGTGTCGAGATAAGAACCATGTAATCCGGAAGCTTCGTGGATTTACCAACCAGAAATGGCCGCAGCAGATTGTCAACCAAGCCAATGACCAGAACGCCATACCCTATCAAAAACAGGCCCTGCCCGATATTCCCCGTCGCGAGCAGATATAGTGCAACCGGTGCCCACGCGATAGCAGCGCCGATTGCCGGCAGCAGAGACAGGAAGGCCATCACGACGGCCCACAGCAGTGGTGCCGGAATGTCAAGAGACCAGAAGGCAAGGCCACCCAATATGCCTTGAATGACCGCCACCGCGATGCCGCCCTTAACCGTGGCGCGCACCACCAGAGAAATCCTGGTCAACAAGAGTGTCATCTGTTCTGTATTTAGCGGTACGGCGCTTTTCACGCGCTTCAGCAGGTCGTCGCCATCGCGCAGGAGAAAAAACAGTAGGTAGAGCATGACACCAAGACCGATGGCAAAATCAAATGCGCCGAGTCCTATGCCAAGGGCCCTCGCGGCAATGAGCTGGCTGGCCTGAGTAAGAGCCTCGGTTAACTTGTCCTTTGCCGCGGCGAGGTCGGTCAGGCCAAAGTAGTTCAGAAGTTCCCGCATCCAGGACGGCAGGGCATTCAGAATACGCTGAAGATAAAGCACAAAATCCAGATCACCTGACCGAACTCTGCGGTAAAGGCCGGATGCCTGCTGTCCCAGTGAAGTGCTGATTGCGATGAGCGGCAGTATTACAATGGCGATGACAAGCAGTACCGTAACGGCGGAGGCGAGAGTCTCACGCTGTCCCATGGCCGTCCGCAAACGCAGATACAGCGGATAGAACAAGATCGAGACCACCAAGCCCCACAGGATCGCCCCGTAAAAAGGCTGAAGGACCCAAGCAAAAGCGATTGTCGCCAGCGCAACGAGCACCATGAAGGCATGATTTTCAATCTTTTGCATTGCATGCCTGTGCGTTGAGCAGTCCCATGCAGGGATAACGAAATCCCCTGGGTAGGAATAGATCGTGAGTTCGATTCCCCCATTTTTGACCGAATTTGTCCCGCCAGGACATGCGCAAACGGTCTGAAACGGCTTTGAGACCAAGCGGCGCACCGCGACGACACGGAAAGCGAAACCCGCGTTGTTGGCGAAGATGATTGTGGCGTCCACGAGTTGTCGGACTGATTTCGCCCAATGGAACCATGCTCCTTCGGCTCGGACTGCCATTACCGCCCGTAATCTATCCAGATTCAGGCGAGTGGAAGGCGTTGTACGATCCGTCGCGGGGCTAAGCTGAGCCCTACGCACTACAAACCCTTTAAATATTCCAACAGATCAAGCCGCTGCTCCTGAGTAAGCGCGGGCAAGGTGACCTTACCGTCCTTGTCCATCTTGTCTCGCGTTCCATATTCATGTCCCGCATTGCTGTTGCCAAGTATCAACGGGTCAGTCAGGAAAAGAAATCCATCGTATCCAGCACTCTTGAAGCCGACCTTCATCGGGTCAAATTCGCGAGACCCCACGTTGAATTTAGTTGGCCTGTACTCCATCCCGACGGGATCGCCAGGATTTTTTGTCGCCGGTAACAACAAATCGTACAGAGACGGAACGGATCCGTTGTGCAAGTACGGCGCTGTCGCCCAAATGCCATTCAGAGAACGCCCCTTGTAGGATACCACAGATGCCAGCGGGTTTACTGACGTATCGGGATCATAATCACCAGCCTTAAGCGATTGCCCAATATCATTGTATCGCAGCGAAAATATCACGTCATACAACCATTCGGAAAACCGCCTGGGCCACCACTTGTCCGCGTCGGGAGTTGCAACGACTCCGGTTGTTGCTCTGGTGAGCAATGCCGCAACAGGCGATTTTTCTTGGATCAATACACTTCCAGACCCGATCGACACATACTCGTTACGCAGTATGCCGCTGGAGCCCTTATAGTCGACGCCATTTACCGCCATCATCGGATCCGTACCAATATTTCGCTGTGCAGACATGTGAGCGACAACGCGACGTGTAGGATCGCTGCGATCAATCTCCGCGTGGCAGGACGAGCAATAGCGCGCAAAGATAAGCTGACCACGCTGACTTTTCGTGGGATCCAGCTGACCGAAAACGTCGCTGGGCCACGCCGGCGACTTGAGCGTCTTAAGGTGGTCTTCAATAAGAGCGAGGTTGTGCACGTCCACGGAGGAGCTGTAATCGATCGGATGAGTATTGAATAACCCCTGACCACTGAAAACTCCAGCGAGCGTCCAATGGCGACTGCGCGACCAATTCATAGTTCCAAAAACGCCGATCACTTCTCCAGCATTTCGGCCGATCGGTCCAAGGGCAGCATTCGGAGCAATCCCATTCCATTGAAGATAATCATGATACGGAATGTCCCAAAGAAACGGGTAACTAACCGGTGCATTGGGTCGATTGAATAATTGATCGCGCAAGTTGAGAAATTGCGCAGGGTGGAGCGTGCCAAAGGACTCAATCAGTCTGTCCCGGTCCGCGCCGTCGAGAACGGGCTTGCCCTGTAACTCTCTCAAAAGAGAAGAGATGCCCGTTCTGTCCAAATCACTTTGGGTTATACTGCCATTGCTTATAAGCTGTGCGACTGCGGTATCGACGTCATGAATATTCAAAATATATTCTAAAACTTGATTGTAAATACGCCCGAATGCATCGAGCCGGGCAAAGCCATAATGCGTATCGCTTTTGTTAATAATGCGATACGCGGCCAGACGGAGATAATAGCTATGCAGATCGCTTCGAACTTCATTTTCCGTACGATAATTTCCCCGGGCCAAAACTTTTTTTACAAAGCGATCCCTCGCGCCCGGGGTTGACTCAGCTCTGGCCAGCGCCGCTGCAATGTCGGACAAAAATGTATCCATATCGGCCATGGCTGGCGCGCCGTCGATCCGTATTCCGACGCCGCGATAATTAACCTGTCCCGTATGGCAGGCCGCACATGTGAGCCCGAAGAATTCCTTACCTTGATAAGTATCTTGACAAAGCCGACCGGCAGGCCGTCGGGATTGTTGTGCGTTGGCTTGCGAGGCAGATAGCGATAATGAGCGTTCATATTTTTATTGGAACGGAACATTTCGCCACTCGGCTGCTCCAGCGAGAGGAAGAAATCGTAAGGCATGAGATCTGAGCCCTGCGTGATGTTATCGAACCACAGCGAATCTTTCGGCTTCCATCCCTGATCGAGATATCGGATCGATGTAACTCTGTCCCCGAACGCGTCCCCTTCAGCGATGATCGCTCCCCGATCGGGGTCCTCATCCCAAAAAGCAATTACGTTGGATATATAATTCGACAAGAATGTCAGTGCCGTCAGAACCAAGACAACTATCAGTACTACGAATATTTGAACGTGCCATGCCTGAGACAAAAGATTACGAGCGCGGCGCAAGAATCTCTTTAGCCATGTCATTGGATAAGCCCGCCTTAGTTTGATAATTTGATTCGAACGCGGCGCGGCCAACGACCTACCGCGATATCCCACCCAGAGCATTTCTCACTGTCGCGACTAGCGTAAGTCTTTTAAAGTTTCGACTGCAACTCCACCCATGAAACTCTTTGAACTCGTATCCGCTACGCGGTTCCTCGAAAAATGGGCGCTAACTGATACTCTTAAGTCAATGGCGTTCTGTCTCGTTCGTTTAGACCACGACCATTGGTGGCAGGTACAGTACCTGTCCGACGTAGATATGATTTTTTCCGGTCAGCATGGCCGGATTGGCCTGCAGGATATCGTCATCCTTAGATGATGTCCCGTACGCTTTTTGAGCTATCCCGCCTAGGGTATCACCGCGAACGACGCGATAATGGGAGCCGGACGTGGGCTCGTCCGTGATTGAGCTCGGAACAGTACAGACTGTCTGGGGTATTGGCGGCGCGCCCTTCGCCGACGAACTGAGTTCGGCACTCACGCGATCCAGAGTGTGTGGCCTGTACAGGCTTCCTTCTGGCAGTTCCTTCGCTTCAGCTGCCCAGCGATTGATTGCGCTTGGGCTTACATCGGCGATATTGTCTGGCCCAGGCATACGTGATGCTTTTGGAAGAACTTTCATTGCAATACCCGCCAAACTCCAAGTCGTACTTTTGGAGTTCACGAGAGGCGCCAACGGGTTTGGTGCCAGGGAATAGATCGCGGAGCCGTCGCTGGCGTCGAGCTCCAGTCCCGCGTTGCGCGCCCCTTCAACAATCCAGTCTAGTGGGTAGTCTGAAAGCCCGCGTTCGGCACCTCCCCCACCAACCGAGCCATGCACACCGGGAAACCACTTTTGTTGATAGGGCGCATTTTTATCCCCTCGGCCAAAACCAAGGGACGCGTTGAGCACTTCCAAGTTTGTCCAAAGTGTCGGCGCAAATGATTTGCGTAGCTCGTCTATCGCTACGGCATGTCTGGCGCTTACAACAAGCTCGCTTAGATCGGTATCGTGGAATAGCTCGTCTTTGTTCACCAACGGTGCAATCAACAATGTATCAGGGACGCCAAGCGAACCTACGGTATCCCAAACCCCAACGTAGCGAATCCGAAAGATTGGACTGGAACCGCTCACATACCCGGGGCCGTTTTTACAACGCCATGCATCCTCTGCCTGATCGACGCACACCTGCGGCGCAGCTTTGAGGCGAAATTGCAATAGATCCTCTGAATTGTGATCTTCACCGATTTTCCGACGTTTGTAACGTTCAACGGCCGCTGTGATGTGTCCCGCGTCGCGACGACGTAGAATCCCCACGGTACGCAAAAGTCCCACAAACGAACGTGCGGTATAGGCACCACGCGAAAAGCCAAATACGAATATCTCATCGCCAACTTCGTAGTTGAAAACCAGAAAAGTATAAGCCTTCACGATATTGTCGAGTAAACCAGCTCCAAAAATTCCGCCGGACAGCTCTGTGCCTTTTGCAGTGCCGACGCCCTGGTCATAGTGAATGATTTGGACCGTGCCATTCTTGGCTACAGGCGAGATGCTTTGTGCGGTTATAACGACATTCGTGGGATCAGGCGCATCCAGCCGGTTCCACGTTCCGTCGAAGCAGAAGGCCAATCGTTTCATGATGCCGCCCCTTACCGGCTGAAATATTATATTGGCGCGCCCACAACGCTAGCAACATTAGCTTGCCTAAGTGCCAGACGCGAGTACATCCATACTTTTAGCAGAACGATGATCAGCACTGTATCCTGATATTTGATCAGTCATTCTGACTATGCTGACTTGTTCCATAGTGACGGCACACTCTTGGCCGAGTCCGTTACCGTCCCAGCCTCATTACTGGTACGCATTGTCGGGTGGGACATGGGTGGACAACATGCAACGTGGACGTCGAACCGGCCGCGCGGTTAAAGTCCCGCGGCGGCGCGGTTGACGATCTTGGAGATCCCGCGGGCGTTGGACGGCGAGACGCTGCCGTGCTTGAGCAACGCCGTCCTAACCGCGCGCGCGGCCTCTAATGCCGCAGCATCGATGGCAGTGTCGCTCGGATTGTCGCCGTCACCTTCGGCCCATGCTGTCGCCTGCCTGCTGATTGCGCCAGCAATTTCCTGAATCGCCGCTTGATCGTTAGCTGAGGATTCGTTGTCCGCCAACACAGCAGCGGCAACGGTCAAACGGTCAGCCAGATTTGGTAATGCCTCGCCGCGCGTCTGCCGAGAGGCGTCCTCCCCGGTCGACGCGCCCCAACGCGCCTTTGCGAGCCGTTCAAAGGTGACCGAATAGCCCCCGATCAGCGCGATACGATCATTTTCCGTGACATCTGGCGAACCTGCGATGCTATCTATCAGCTTTGTCAGCGCGGCCGCGGACTGTTCCCGCGGGGCGTTCCGCGCTCCTGTCCACAATGTCTCGAACAACGCCGGTGCCAATCCAGTTTCTTTCTGGATGATCGTATCATACTGCTCGAGTGCCAGGAGTGCGTGGTCGAATTCGACGACCGGTTTGCCCCCGTTGACATCAAGCGGCCAATGCAATCGGCCTGCAACAACCCGTCCGCGGCGAGGATCGAAGGTGTTGGCATCGACGTCTGCGATCAGCAGGTAACCGCTGCCTGATTCGGTCAGGACGTTGCCTATCAGCGCCGCTGCGACTTGATTAACTTCATTCAGCGCAAGGAGCGATCCAAAGCTGTTATAGACCGTCTCTGCGACTTTGACGCCAGCACCAGCCATCGGTTGTCCGAGAGCGGAGCCGACAGTCCCAACCACGTTGAGCAGGGTCTTGACGAGATCGTTGCCGGGCACGCTGAACAGTCCAGCATAGAGCGATAAATTCGCCTCGTTGACCGGCGTCGGGCGGACGACAGTCAAGTCTCGAAGCTCAATCCACGCCGGTCTGGCTTGATCTTCGTCTTTGATCCCAGCTGCCCGAAGCTTCTGCCGGATGACGTCCGGCCCGATCGAGAAAGGGATGGTGCGGCGTAGGCCGGCATGTTCAAATTCGGCAAGGCAGACACACAGTGGCAGCTGCTGGGTTGCGAATCGCCGTGCATCGACCATGTGCAGTCCCGACAACCGGATTCCAAAATACGATACGCCGGGAATGAACGCGCTCCCATCGACGCGGCTGGGAAACTTGTCCTCGCTGACGCCGCTTTTGTCACTGAGCATATCGGCCACCTGGCGCTCTGTCTTGGCTGCCTTGACCCCGCCAAACCAATTTCGCGCACTTTCCACCAACGACATCTATCCCTCCAGAGTGAAGTCATGCCACGTCGATCCCTGAATCATCAGGATCGGCGAAAATCCGGTTAGCCGCCCCGGCGAATGTTCCTTGAGCGTCAGCAAGGCGCGGTGGAACGCTAAGGGCACCGGCACACAGGTGCCTTGCGCGTGGAGCTCGCGGTGGAATTCCGCTGTGAACAAGCTCGCGTCGTCGTCATCGACCGGCCAACGGAAACCGGCAACCGCGGGCACGCCACGTGACGCCATTCGCGAGAGAGCAAGCCCCGACGTCCCCTCACACGACGATAGGATGACCAGACGAGTATCCCCTTCAGATGCCAACCGCGCGAAGTCTTCTGCATCGTAAGGAATCACTGGTTTGCCGCCGGCCGCGGGAAACGCGAGAAACACTCTTCCGGTGACATCGGCGCGGACGCTGTGGCCCGCGAAATGAACTATGTCGAACGTATTCGTTGCAAAAGCCGCCTTAATAGCCGTGATATTATCAACATCGGGCAACAGCGTCAGCAGCTTGAAATGCTCAGCGGGATAGAGCGCGCGGACCAGTTCCAGCTCATGATCGACGTGCTCCAGCTCGCCGAGCGCGATGTAATCCTTGGTCTTAAACTTCAAGTTGGGGACCTTGAGAATTCCTGACGCTTTTGAAACTATAAACAGGACGCGCAACCGAGGCTTGCCTTCTTCGGGGATATGGTCTGCGTCGCGGATTTGCTGATGGGAGATCAGCCTGCGCGCGAGTGGATAAACGAACCGCAAATATTCCCCGGGATTGGCCGTCGCAACAATCTCGAATGGCACGAACTCAAGGTCACCGTCCTCCAGGACGAAGCGATGATGGATCAGACTCACCCCGGGCAGATTGGAACGGCAAAAATCGTACGCGACGGTCAATGGATCCTTGAAAAGATCTTGTAGGAGACGCCGGCCCGCGAAGTCGATGTTTTTGACTCCAAGCCTGGCAAATTCTTCCCTACTCGACTCGTAGTTTGAAAATTCATCGTCGAGAATCACGAGACCGTTACGCGCCCTCCAGGTCTCTGGGCCCCAGGTAAAACTCTTCCCGCCCGCACGAATGTCGCATTGCAAGGTCGCCTGAGCGATGGTGATCTCAATCGTCGCGAAGGAACTCGCTGCCCCAGCCGACGGAACCGAGCATAGTTCGTTTAGCGCCGCCTGAACCTGTTGGGCCTGTTTCGCAGTATCAAGGCAATTGGCGAGCGTTACCCTTGCACAGGTGATGTCACTCGCCAGCCGATTAAGTTCATCGATCGGCACCGACGTCATCATGATGATCGGCAGGGACTGACCCAACTCGCGAATCGCGAGCACGACGCGTGACGCCCAGGCGACTCGGTCAGGCGCCGCTTGCATTAGCATCTCGCCGTCGATGTCGATAACGACCGCGCTCGGCTTGAACGCTTGAGCCCGCTTGACGCTACGATCACCGTTGGCGTCGGCAAGCACTGCACCGGTTTCCTCGAGGGCGATGGTCATCGCCTCACGCCAAATTTCACTTTCGGAGACGAGGAGGATGCGGTTGCCGCGTGCCGCTGCCATCACGCTTCTTCTTCTCGGCGGGAGACACCGACTTGGCGGGAGGCGCTGGCCCGACTGGAGGAGTCAGCAGCCGATGCGGAGTCCGGTGTTTCTCCTGTAGAGCCAATGAATTCGCGAGCGACGGTTGTCAACGCACCTAGAAGGCGCTTGCCGGCCGCAGAACCGCCCTTTTCGCCGGATGCACTCGGCAAATTGGGCAAGGCAGCAGCGGCCCAATCGACGAGAGTGTGCAAGGCTAGCGCGTCGACGCCGCGCTTGGTTTTTCCAGCGAGCGCCCCGACCAGCCGATCATAGCTGAGGTCAGCTTGTGCGATCGCCTCAGTGACCCGCTGCAGTTTATCGTCGATTTCCTTGGCAGGTCTTGCTGTTTTGAGATCGGCTCGGACACGACCAACCAACGCGCTGGCCAGCATCAGCAAGACCCGGGCCTGACCGACCTCCGTTTGTACGGTACTACGTGCGTGTTCGAGACCAGCGAGCCATTCTTTCTCACCCTTTGCAGTGAATTTCAGGACATATTGCCCGAACGCTTCACTTGACAATGCGGCCGTTACCAGCAAAGCGCGCGGTTGCTGCATCGCCGTCATCAGGGTTACGTCGTCATTCTGTAGCGGACGGACGGGCTTGAGTTTCTTGCGCGTTTCCTCATCTGCCGCGAGATCCAGAAGTGGGTGCGGCAGCACTTCCTTGCCCAGGCCAAATAGCGCGCAAGCGGCAGTATTTAAACGCTGAATATTCCCCTCACGATCTGTGACGATGACCGCTTCCGACAGACCGTCAAGGATTGCTTTTGATAGACGCGTTTCAAACCAAAGATTGAGCGTCGATTGCAACCCGCTGATGAGCTCATCGAGCATCTCGCGGTCCGGCCCGCGGAAGGCAGCAAACGCCACCGATGCACAGTCCAAAATCCACTCAACCTTGCCGCCGACGAAGATCGGGTAGCACAAGGCTGACTTTGCGTCGAAGCCCGCGTTTGTTTTGTAGTTGAAAGGAGGCGGGTCCGTTGTGACATCGTCTGCACGAAGACATTCCCCTTTTTTCAACGTCTGACCGAGCATACCAACGTCGAGATTCTGTCGGTAATTGGGATCCATCTTGAGGACCCTGCCCTCGGTTCGGTCGCAACTGGCGACCAGGGCGAACTGATTCTCGACGCGGTAGATGCCGACGGAGTCCCAACCGTTCTCCTCTGCCAGGAGCTCGACAATTTCGGCAGCGAGCTTATCCGGCGACAACTCCGGCTCGAATTTTTTTCGAATGTCGCGAAGCAATTTTTGCCGTCGCTCCTGAAGCGACTCGATCAGCTTATGCATGACCGCGGCGATTTCCGCACCGCGAAGTACATCACGGTTTTGCTCGCGGTACGCGGCGGCTTCCTTCGAACCGATGACAAGCGAAGCCAATATCCGGCCGTCTTCGAAAACAGCGGTCGCGAGCAGCCCTCGGATACCTGCGCGACGTAGCATCTGGACCCCAATAAGGTCACCGACGCGCATGCTGGTCCCCGCAACCGGATTGTCGATAATCGCTTCGAGATCGTCAATCCATGGTGAGTCGCTGTGGATCCAGTCTTCGGTTCCAGGCCATTCCCGTTGCCACCGCTGGGGCCACGATAACGGACGTCCCTCTCCGTCGATTACGAAGCGTGGACACGACAGGTTCTGATTGAGGCCCTGCGCGTCGTCGCTGGCATGTTCGAAGAAGATTGCCTGATCAAATTTTAGGCCCGACAATGTCGACATCAAGTCGGCCCGGTCACCCTCTACCAAGCACTTGACCGTGCTCATCAGGCGGCCTCGCTATTGCAACGTTGTAACTGGAACGTGGCGCACGCGAAGGTCCACGAGGCCAAAATTAGAGTGAGCCGGGGCATGGTCCGCTCCGTTCGATTTGAGGCACGGTCAGGAGATATGCGTTAACCCAGCATTTGCCGCACCCAGTTACAGAATATCCAGCAATTGCCGGTCCGCCAAGATATTCCTCACGATGTCGCGGACACCTTGATAATTCCGTACCTTGGAGTACCTAGCTTAAGCGTCCCGAATAATACGACTTGCCGGTATCCTGCCGGCTGTAAACCTGTAGGAGCCGTAGAGTCGCAGCATTATGGCCGCCGAACGCCTTCTCCTAGATACGCCTAGATACGTCACGCCAAAGTCCTCGGCAAAAACTCTCGCCCCGGGCATTGGGCGGGTCGCGGCGGAACTCTGCGGCCGAAGCTTGCAACGGCTTCAGCAGCAGGCCACCAGCCGTCCAATTTGGAGACAGTTGTTCCGGTAGACGACGTGCCGCTCGTCAGCACCAAAGCGATTGCTGGGCGAAACGACAAAATCACACCGAGAGTTGCGCCATGAGGTTATCGTCGATCAGGCCAGTCTGTGCACTTCCCGTGGCGGCTTGGTAGGATTTAACTGCCCTCGTCGTCGCGTTTCCCGCGATGCCATCTATCAATCCAGGAGAGAAGCCTTTGAATGTCAGATAGACTTGCGCAGTACGGATGCGCAGGTCCGGGAGGCCGTC
>Ga0193753_10002984_pt1 | contig 12867 bp, 9 predicted proteins | sample H1c2metaG_FD_144925 | JGI IMG/M metagenome (GOLD analysis project Ga0193753, IMG submission 144925) | Soil microbial communities from a riparian zone of the East river system, Colorado, United States - H1c2 | ecosystem: Environmental > Terrestrial > Soil > Riparian zone | place: USA: East River... | reverse complement strand
CCGGTACCGACGCTGTCCACAAAGCCGGCCAGTATGCCTTCGCCGTCACACGCCTGGTAACCGATAGCGACGTTTCCGGCTGCGGCATCGTACTGACGCTCGGGAACGGAAACGACATCGTTTGCGGATTGATTTTGTCTCTCGCCGAACTGCTGCCTAAGCTGCCTATCGAAGAGCTGATGGCGGATTTCGGCGCGGTCAGCAGGGTGCTTTCGGACGACCCCAGTCTGCGCTGGCTGGGTCCGCACAAAGGCGCCGTCCACCTGGCTCTCGCTTCCATTACGAACGCCTGTTTCGACCTTTGGGCCAAAGCTCGCGGCGTGCCGCTATGGAAATTGCTGCTGGATTTGACACCGCGCGAGATCGTGAATCTGCTCGATCTCAGCTACCTTGAAGACGATCTGACACCCGAGCTGGCGGTGAGGCTGATCGAGGAACAATCGCCCGGGCGCGCTGCCCGCCAGAAAATCCTCGAGCGCGGTTATCCCGGATATGACACTTCCATCGGCTGGTTTCAGTACGACGATGCGCAGCTCCGCGAGAATGCCAAGCACGCACTCAATAACGGCTTTCGCGCACTGAAACTCAAGGTTGGTTCAAAAGACGCGAGTCGCGACATCCGTCGGGCAACGTTGCTGCGAGAGCTTGCCGGTCCTGACTGCCAACTGATGCTCGATGCCAACCAGCAGTGGACCGTGCCCCAGGCCGAACACGTCTGCCAAGCGGTCCGCGGCTTGAACCCTTGCTGGATCGAAGAGCCCACCCATCCGGACGACATCGAAGGCCACGTGAAGCTGGCCCATCGAATTGCGCCGATGCGTCTGGCGCTCGGCGAGCATGTACCGAACCGCGTGGTCTTTCGTAATTTCCTGGCGCGTGGGGCCATGCATTTCGTGCAGGCGGATTGCACGCGCCTCGCCGGAGTCTCCGAGTTCATTACCGTCAGTCTGCTGGCACGCAAATACGGCTTGCCGATAGTGCCGCATGTCGGCGACATGGGGCAAATCCATCAGCATCTGGTGTTGTTCAATCATGTGATGTTAGGGCACGAGGCGCTGTTCCTCGAATACATCCCGCACCTTCGCCAATATTTTGTGCATCCGGCGCAAGTTGAGGAAGGCGTCTACCGGACACCCCAGGCGCCCGGACTCTCTTCGGATCTTAAGAAATGACGGCACGTCTTTGGACCGGATTTGCGCTTACGCTCCTGGCCGGTTGCCTTGCCGGCAATTGCATGCTGCCCATGAAATTCGCTCGACGCTGGCCCTGGGAGAGTGTCTGGCTGGTCTTCAGCATCGTGTCGCTGGCTGTTATTCCGTGGGCGCTGGCTCTGACACTTGTCACGAATCTCTACGCTGTTTACGCAACCCTGCCTCTGTCCGCTTTCGTGACGCCGGTCTTGTTCGGAGCTGGCTGGGGAATTGCGCAAATTCTGTTCGGGCTCTCGGTCGCGCGGCTCGGAATGGCACTGGGCTTTGCCATCGTCGTAGGACTTGGCGCGCTGCTCGGAACGTTGATCCCGCTCGTGATAAAGCATGGCGACATCGCCGCTAGCAACCGTGGCACGCCGATCTTTGCCGGCGTCGCCGTCATGATACTCGGGATCACGCTAGTCTCCTGGGCCGGCCGCAAGCGGGAGGCGGCGCGCAACACGTATACCGCCGCGCTGGCGCTCGCCATCTTATGCGGCATTCTTGCGCCGATGTTGAACTACGCGTTCGCCTTCGGCGAAAGTATCGCGAATCGGGCTGTCGAGCTAGGCAACTCGAGCGAAGCCGCGGGATACGCGATCTGGCCGGTGGCGTTACTAGGCGGTCTAGTGCCGAACGTCTGCTACGCCGGATTCCTTCTTACGCGCAACCGAACCTGGGGCAGCTTTCGCAACGCGTGGCGTTCGGACGCTTGGTGCGGAATCGCGATGGGAGCCTTGTGGATGGGCGCCATGGCCTGCTATGGAGTGAGCTCGGTGTACCTGGGCGCGCTCGGAACATCGGCCGGCTGGGCCTTGTTCCAAATTTTCATGATCATTGCGGCCAACTGTTCCGGCCTCCTTACCGCGGAGTGGAAAGGCGCACCCGTGGCTGCCAAGTTTGGCATGGCCGCCGGGCTGGTGCTGCTTTCCGGGGCGACTGCATTAATTGCACCTCGGAGCTAAGTTGGCAGTTCAAGCGCTTAAATTGACATGATCGATCAGAAATAATATAGTTGGCATCGTATGAGCGCTCAAATATGACTCGCCGCCACATGCTGGCGATGCTCGCGGCCAGCCCGCTGCTCCGTTCGGCCACCCAGGCCGACAGCACCGAATGGTACCGTGAAGCCAAGTTCGGCATGTTCATACACTGGGGCCCGTACTCGCTCGCGAGCGTGGAAGCCTCCTGGCCGATTATGCGGCCCTCGAAAGAATTTCCCATCACCGAAGAAAAATATCGGTCGTTACCTCAGCAATTTAATCCAACTGCCTTCGACGCGAACGCCTGGGTCGCCTTGGCGAAGTCGGCTCATCAGCGCTACATGGTTTTCACGACCAAGCATCACGACGGCTTTTGTATGTTCGACTCGGCGTACACCGATTACAAAATTACGAACACGCCGTATAAGAAAGACATTGTCGCGCAGCTCGCCGAAGTGTGCCATCGCGAGAAGATGCCGATCGGCTTCTACTACTCGCCGCCGGACATGCATCACCCGGCATTCAGAGACACGTCCCAACTGGCAAGCAAGAACTGGAACGGCGAGCCGGAGCGCGCCGTTTGGCCGACTTATCTCGATTACATGGAGCTCCAGTTGCGTGAGTTGCTGACACGCTATGGAGACGTGGCGCTTATTTGGTTCGATGGCCTCTACAATCAGCGAAAGTTTGATGGAGAGCGGATGCACCGCGCCATTCTGGAGTTGCAGCCACAGACACTGATCAATAACCGCATCGGCATCCCAGGCGATTTCGAAACTCCGGAACAGTTCTTGCCGGCCAGTATCCCGGTAAAAGGAAACACTCTGGATTTCGGTCACAAAGAAACCGGCACCAAACCGGATTACGTCCCGGACGCGGATGAGTTTCGCCTCTGGGAAACGTGCATGACGATAAACGGCACGTGGGCGTACAACAAGAACGATCGTAATTTCAAATCGGCCCAGCATTTGATCCGCACTTTGGTCGAGGTCGCGAGCCGCGGTGGCAATTTTCTGCTGAATGTCGGGCCTCAACCGGATGGAACCATTCAGCCTGAATTTGCCGAGCGTCTGCAGGCGATTGGTAAATGGATGGACCGCAACAGCCAATCGATCTATGGCACGACCTATGGACCCATTCAAGGTGTCTCCTCCGTGCGCACCACCGCGAAAGGGCGGGACATATTCGTACACATCTTCGATTGGCCGGGCACAAAACTAGAGCTCGTCCACGCGGGGCTGCCCAAGTTTCTTTCCGCGAGTCTTCTCGCGAGCGGCCAGCCGCTCGAATTCCGCCAGGAAGAGCAGCGCCTCGTGATAACGCTACCCGCGCAAGCTCCGGATGCCGACGTGACGGTCGTCGCCATGAAGAGCGCGTAAGAAGTGTGCGGCTCCTGTTGCTCATGCTAATTGCCGCTCAAGTCCCCGCGGCACCCTTGGACGTACGTTACATCGGGTCGAAGGCTTGTTCGGGCTGTCATCGGGCGATCTATGAGAAGTACATACGCACGGCGATGGGACAATCCGTGGCAAAGCCCGCGACTGAGCTTCTGGCCGAGCCGGTGCAACTTCACGATGCGGCGCTGAATCGCGATTACCGCGTTTTCCGGCGAGGCAACGCGCTATTTCAATCCGAATCGGAGCAGCGCGACGGGAAAATAGTTTTTGAAACCGAGCACCAACTGGAATTTGCAATAGGAGCGGGCCAGAATGGGATTAGCTTTGCCGTACGCCGCGCCGATCATTTGTTCCAAGCGCCACTTTCCTACTATGCTGCGGCAAAGCGCTGGGATTTTTCGCCAGGCTTTGAGCAGACCAGCGCAGGGTTTAATCGCCCAATCCTCGAAGCCTGCATCGTGTGCCACGCCGGACGTCCCAACGCAGTGCCGCACAGCGAAGGGAGGTATCTCGATCCGCCCTTCAGCGAAATGGCCATCGGTTGCGAGAATTGTCACGGTCCGGGGCAACTGCACCTTCAGGAGAGGTCGCGCGGTCCTGGAAAGCTGCCCGATACTTCCATCGTCAACCCGCGGCGCATTCCCGCGCGGCTGGCGGAAGACATCTGTATGCAGTGCCACCAGGCCGGGGATGCGCGCGTGCTTATGCCGGCAAAGAGCTACGCCGACTTCCGTCCGGGACGGCCGCTCGCCGAAACTGTGGCAATCTTCGCGTTGCCATCGCAAGCAAAAGACGCGGACCTTCTCGAGCACCACACTGCCATGAAGTCGAGCAAATGCTATCGAGCGACGAACGGGAAACTGAGTTGCCTGACCTGCCACAATCCGCACGAGCAACCCGATCGCGCAGGGGCGGCGGAGTATTTCCGAGGCAAATGTATGAATTGCCATAACGAAAGCAGTTGCCGCATCGATCTCGCAGTCAGGCGGAAGACAACGCCTGCCGATAACTGCATCGGTTGCCATATGCCGAAGCGCGACGTGGCCAGAATTTCGCACTCCGCGTTGACGAATCATCGCATTCCTGGACGATCGGGGACTGGTTCCGGCGCCTCACTGCCCGATTCGCCCGGACTGGTTTGGGTCAACCAGCCGCCGGGAGAATTCCGTCTTCCCCTCATGACCCGATTGGCTGCCTATGGGGAGCTCATGACACAATCGCCGGCTCTTGAATCCAAGTATTTCGAGTTGCTTGAGGAAGCGCAACGCACCACGGCGGAAGATCCGTTGTTGCTGGCTGCACTGGGTCGCCGAGCGTTGTTGGCACGCGCTCCGGAAGCCGCCGAGTTGCTCAGCAAGGCGGAGGGGAAAGGACCGTTGAGCACGGTCAGCTATCTAGACCTCAGCGAGGCACTCACGCAGTCCGGCCGCATAGAGGATTCCACGCGAGCGTTAGAGCGGGGAGAGAGCGCGTTCCCTTTCTCGCAGGCGATCCGCAAAAGGCTTATTCTGGCCTACGTCCGGCAGAAGGACTATGCTAAAGCGAAACTTGCGCTCGAACGCTATGTGCAAGATTTTCCGGAGGACGGGTTCATGAGAGGACTACTCAGCCAAGCACAAATGCCGCGCTAAACATCATGCGCAAGCTCTTCCGCAACATGCTTTGTCTCGCCGTTATCGTGCCTGCCGCGCGGCCCGATCCGCGCACCATCGAATTCAATCGCGAAATTCGCCCCATCTTTTCCGACAAGTGCTTCTCTTGCCACGGTCCCGATGCCGCGACTCGCAAAACCAAAATGCGTCTCGACATGGAATCGATGGCCAAAATCGAGCTGCATTCCGGCCGTCGGTCTATCGTGCCCGGCGATCCTGAGGCGAGCGAGATCTATCGCCGCATTAGTTCCGACAACAAAGCAGTCCGCATGCCGCCCGCATATCTCGGACGCGATAAGCTGACCGCCCGCGAGATTGCGCTCATCCGCGATTGGATAGCGCAAGGCGCAAATTGGCAGCCCTTTTGGTCGTTCATTCCGCCCAAGCGTCCGCCTCTACCCGCAGTCAAGAACAGCGCGTGGGTTCGCAATCCGGTCGATACCTTCATTCTGAGCCGTCTCGAGCGCGAAGGCTTGCACCCGTCGCCGGAGGCCGATAAACGCGCGCTCATCCGTCGCGTTACGCTCGATCTCACGGGACTTCCTCCCACGCTTGCCGAAATCGATTCCTTTCTCGCGGACTCGTCGCCCGGCGCCTACGAAAAAGTTGTGGACCGCCTACTGGCTTCGCCACGTTACGGGGAGCGCATGGCCTTCCGTTGGATGGAAGCGGCCCGCTATGGCGATACAAACGGATACCAAACCGACGGTCCGCGTGAAATGTGGCGCTGGCGCGATTGGGTGCTCGACGCGTTCAATCGCAATGTGCCCTACGATCAGTTCACGATAGACCAGATGGCGGGCGATCTTCTACCAAACGCGACACACTCCCAGCAAATAGCCACCGGATTCAATCGCAACCATCGCACCAACGGCGAGGGCGGCATCATTCCGGAAGAATATCGAGTGGAATATGTGGCCGATCGCGCGCAGACCACCGCCACGGTTTGGATGGGCCTTACCCTGGGTTGCGCCCGCTGCCACGATCACAAGTACGATCCATTTCTACAAAAAGACTTCTATCGCCTTTTCGCTTACTTCAACAAAATTCCGAACGAAAAAGGTTTTTCTTACAACTACGGCAATGAGGAGCCATATATCAAAGCTCCCTTGCCTGAACAGGAGAAACAGTTGGCGCTACTGGACCGGCAGATCACTGCCGCCGAGGCCCGCTACGCCGGGTTGCGCGCTCGCAGAGAGAAGGAGCAAGCGCGCTGGGAACGGCGTCTGCGTGCGAGCTCTCCCGATTGGACCGTTACCGACCGTCTCCAGTTCCGCTCTCCGGCCACCCTGCCCGTTTTCGACGGTAAGCATTCGGTGGATACGCCGGGCGACAAGAAGACCGCTTACTTCGGCTATCTCGACCCGTTCACTTTTTCTGCTTGGATCAACCCGAGCGCGCCCAACGGCGGCATCGTTTCGCGCTCCGAAGACTACTTCGAAGGCACTGGCCAAGGCCTCTATTTAATGGATGGCAAGCTGCGAGTCCACGTGATTCATCGCTGGACCGATCTCGGTATACGTCTCGAAACAACGGCCGCCGTCAAGCTGCATCAGTGGCAGAATGTCCTGGTCACTTACGACGGCAAGCGCAAAGCCTCTGGCATCCACACCTATATAGATGGAATCGAGCAGCCAGTCAAGATCCTCTTCGATCAGCTCAACGAACCCTTCCATGTGGAGGAAAAGACGCCCATCCGGATCGGCGCCGCGGGCGGCAAGTTTTTCGAAGGCGCCATCCGTGACGTGCGCATCTACGCTCGCGCGCTCGCGCCGGAAGAGGCGGCCGCGGTCTCCGTGCCGCAAACTCCGGCGGAAATCGCTGCTGTACCGGTTCGTACACGCAGCTTGCAGCAGTCGCGGAAGATAGCGCTGGCTTTTCTTGCCGAAGGCGCGTCTCCTGTTCTGAAAACCGCTCACAGTCAGGTCCGGGCGGCGCATTCCGATCGCGATCGCTTCTACGACTCCATTCCGACAGTCATGGTCATGGCGGATGACACCACGGCGCGCGAATCCTTTCTGCTCCAGCGGGGCGCCTACGACAAACCCGGCGAGAAGGTCACGCCCGGCGTGCCTGAATCGCTGCCGCAGCCGCCCGCCGGTTGGCCCGCCAATCGGCTCGGTCTCGCCCGTTGGATTACGGATCGCGCCAACCCGCTCACCGCGCGCGTTGCCGTGAATCGCTATTGGCAATCGTATTTCGGATTCGGCATCGTCAAAACCGTCGATGACTTCGGCTCGCAAGGGGAATGGCCCGTGCATCCCGAGTTGCTCGATTGGCTGGCGGTTGAATTCATGGATAGCGGTTGGAACGTCAAAGCCATTCAGCGCACTATCGTCACTAGCGCTACGTACCGGCAGTTATCGAAAATCACGCCCGAACTGCTTGAAAAAGATCCTGACAACCGCTTGCTGGCGCGTGGTCCGCGCATTCGTCTCGGGCCCGAGATCATTCGCGATTCCGCTCTGGCCGCTGCCGGTCTCCTGGTTGAGAAAGTCGGCGGACCCTCCGTCAAGCCCTATCAGCCACCCGGTTTGTGGCAGGAACTCGCGGGCGGCGATGGCTATGTTCAGGATAAGGGCGCCGGCCTCTATCGCCGCAGCCTTTATACCTACTGGAAGCGAACGGTCACGCCGCCGTTTATGGCTAACTTCGATTCGCCCAATCGCGAAGTCTGCACCGTCTACGAAAACCGCACCAATACGCCATTGCAGGCGCTCGACCTGATGAACGACGTGACATTTTTGGAATCGTCCCGCAAGCTGGCCGAACGCATGATGCAGCAAGGCGGCTCGTCTGCCGCCGCGCGCATCGACTACGGCTTTGCACTTCTTTTGTCGCGCACTCCCAGAAGCGCGGAGCGGCAGGTGTTGCTCGATACTTTTGCGGCGTTCGATGCCAAATACCGCGCCGATCCGAAGGCGGCGGAAGACTACTTGAGCCACGGTGAGGCGCGCCACGACACCACTCTCAATACCGCCGACCTGGCCGCCTACGCGACCGTAGCCAGCTTGATCTTCAACCTGGATGAAGCCGTGACGAAAGAATAAGAGGACAATCAAACAAGTGAACTGCTGCGATTCTGACGACAATCTGCGGATCACGCGCCGCCACTTCTTCGGCTTACAGTCAACCGGAATCGGCATCGCTGCTTTGGCCTCGATGTTCGGGCGTGACCTGCGCGCCGGTGGCAGCCAGCCCGGTCTCCCGAGCTTCCCAAATTTTGCTCCAAAGGCGAAGCGCGTCATCTATCTGTTCCAGTCGGGAGGGCCCTCGCAGATTGAGCTCTTCGACCACAAACCTCGCCTCAAAGAATTCCAAGGCAGCGATCTTCCCGAGTCCATTCGCGGCGGCCAGCGCCTTACCGGCATGTCCGCATCGCAGTCGAGCTTTCCGGTTGTTCCCTCCAAGTTTTCATTTGAGCAGCGCGGACAGTCCGGCGCTTGGGTGAGTGAGCTTCTGCCGCACATGGCGCGTATCGCCGACAATCTCACGTTCATTAAAACCGTCAACACGGAAGAGATTAACCACGATCCCGCGGTCACAATGGCGCAAACCGGTTTCCGTCTAGGCGGGCGCCCCAGCATGGGAGCTTGGATTTCATACGGCCTCGGCTGCGAAACGCAAGACTTGCCCGCCTTCGTTGTCATGATCTCTTCCGCCGGTGGAGGCCAGCCCTTATATGACCGTCTTTGGGGCACTGCGTTCCTGCCCAGCCGCTATCAAGGCGTGAAGTTTCGGTCCATTGGCGATCCGGTTTTATATCTTTCCGACCCCAAGGGTTTCGATACCCGCGATCGCCGTCATTTTCTTGATGCGGTCAACAAACTCGACAAGCTGGAAGGCGAGGAATTTGGCGACCCCGAGACAGAAGCCCGCATTGCTCAATATGAGATGGCGTATCGCATGCAGAGCTCGGTGCCCGAACTTACCGATCTTTCGAAGGAACCCGAGCACACATTTGAAATGTACGGCCCGGATGTGAAAAAACCGGGCACCTTCGCGGCGAACTGTTTACTCGCTCGCCGGCTGGCTGAGCGCGGCGTCCGCTTCATCCAGCTTTACCATCGCGATTGGGACCACCATGGAGGCTTGCCCGAAGCTCTGCCTAAGCGCTGCAAAGATGTAGATCAACCATCGGCTGCCTTGATTGAAGACCTAAAGCAGCGCGGGATGCTCGACGACACGCTGGTTATCTGGGGCGGCGAATTTGGACGGACGGTTTATTGCCAGGGCCGCCTTACCGCCACCGACTACGGACGAGATCATCACGGCCGTTGTTTCACGATGTGGATGGCGGGCGGCGGAATCAAGCCGGGAGTCACGTATGGCGAGACGGACGACTATTGCTACAACGTGGTCAAGGATCCCGTTCACGTTCACGATTTACAGGCGACGATCCTCAATTGTCTCGGCATCGATCATACGAAGTTGACGTTCCAGTTCCAGGGCCGGCATTTCCGATTGACCGATGTAGCAGGCAATGTTGTGAAGCCGATTCTCGTGTGACGACAACTTACGCGCGACCCGCGACAAAGATACCAATCGCGGCGAACAACGCTACCGTGAGCAGCAGGCAGAGCCAACCAAAGACGATGCTCCTATAGCCACTCGTTGGTTCGTGCGTATCGATGATGAACGGAGAATCTTTGTCTCGTTCAGAGGAATCGTACGCGGCGGAGAAGCCGTAGCATCGCACGCCGCAGCCTACCTCTTTGTCTTGCAGCCAATCCCAGGCTTTGCAGACTGAACTTCGCCGATCGGGGCCGAAGTCCACGGTAATAACATGACCTACTGTCACGCTGTCCAGATTCATGGGTCGAAGACCTTTCCAGCAACGCTCTCAACTCGCTAAGTTTTCGGGGGCCTTAAATATAGCAGGCCGAGGAGCTCCGATGAGTACTGGTACTCTCACTACCGCGCGGGCAATAACCAGACGCCGCTCGGTGCGCGACGATCGAGACATGTTGCGGGGGGTGTGGTTCGTTGTGTCTCTTGCCTGGGGCCTGGTCAGGATCCAGTTAGGGCTAAAATCGCGTCCAGCGACGGTTCCGTGCCGCGGGCGCCGTTAGGAGCCGGGGCCTCCTCCTCACGCCTTTGGCTCAGCCAACAGTGGCATATTCCGATAGAAAGCGATCAAATCCAGATTTACGGGCTTCACGCCAAGCTGCCGGAGCATGTTCGTAATCTGGCCGCGATGATGACTCCCATGATTCACGATGTGCAAAACCATCTGCCAGAGCGGAGTTTCATACTCGACGCCCGCCAGCGTCTTATAGGACATTTCACGGAGCCAATCGCTTTCCGTCAATCCCTCAGCCCTCGCGACCATCTTCGCCAACATTGCCGTCCACGCGTTTTGGAGATCGTACGTGCAGCCCGGCGCCTCGTAGTCGGCCAGCTTTCCCATGGGTACTCCGTTCAGGCGGTCAAGCCAGATGCAGTCCGCCTGGTACAGGTGTACCAGGGTGTCGTAGACGTTCGCGAAAGATCCGCCAAGCGCCGCGACCAATTGATTCGCCGGCAGTGGCACCGTCTCTTCCAAAACTTTGCCGGTGGCCCATTGGTGATAGCGAAGATGTGTGACTCCTAAACTGCCAAGCATCGCTACCAGCGTAGTCGATCGATACCGGACGAATTTTGACTTGGCGATTCTTCGGGTGTATTGTTGCTCATTGAAGATCCGGTTGCCAACCGGGGGCACGCTTGTCGCGCCGGCCGATCCTACCCACGACGCACCAAGCGATTGCTCGCGCGTTTTCAGCTTTCTGCCCCTAGTTGCTTCCTATCTGGCTAGCACGCAGTGTTTGCTGAAGGTGCTGGAACTCGTCCGCCCGCTGGCGGATGTCGTCAAAGTTTTGGGCCGCTCTCCGGAGCTTGCGTCCAGCGCCGTGAAATTCTTGAAGATCGCTGAGGAGCTTGCCCCGTGCCAACAGGTATCCACTGGTTTAGGCGTCCTGCCATTCGTACGAGACACACTGTGTCTGGTCATTCAGGCTTTGCATTGCATCATTGGACAACTAAGAAGTCTAGTCGCCGTTATGACAGGCTTGGTTGCTCAGATAAATTCCGCGCAAGCGGCGAGGAATACAGACTTGGTCAAGGCGCTCGAAGACCAACAGAAGAGGGCACAAGTCAAAGCGGCGAGCTTGTTCGCTTCCATCGAAGCGTGTCAGGCGATTCTTGAACTGGCGAGCGCATTTTTCAAAATTGCCGGCGTGCAGCCGGTACAACTCACCTCCGCGCCCGCTGCTACGGATCTGAACTCGCTAGCGCAGTTGCTGGGGAGCCTGGAGAAATCAGCGGCCTCGCTTCAAGCTGCCGCGGACGCGCTCGGAGGGTGCAACGAATGACGAGAACGCCGAGGAGCGGCTCGACTATGATAATTTGTGAGCTGAAATGCGCCGCGTCCCATCGTTTGTAACCATTGCTCTGCTCGCGGGCTTTTGTCTGCATGGACAGCCCCCAAGCACGGAAAGCAAAAACGAAACGAAGGGCTTGCCGCCGAGAGCAGCCCCGAGTGACTATCAGGCCCACGCTCAGGCAGGCACAATGACGGTTGTGGGCGAGTTCATGGGACACGCGGTCCCCGCACCCGAAGGTCCGCTCACGACGGAAGACTATGTCGTGGTCGAAGCAGGTTTGTTCGGTCCCGCTGACGCCCGGATCAAACTGTCGATCGATGATTTTTCTCTGCGCATTAACGGGAAGAAGACGCGCTTGCCGAGCCAGCCGTACGTGCTCGTCACGAGGTCTCTCAAAGATCCCGAATGGACGCCGCCTGGTGCGGCCGAGCCGAAGTCGAAAGGCAGCTTCGGCACAGGCGGGCAGAGCGATTCCAACCTACCGCCGCCTGTAGTCCACGTGCCCATAGAACTGCAGCGCGCCATGGCTCGCCACGTTCAAAAGGCCGCGCTACCGGAAGGCGACCGCGCGCTTCCCCAGGCGGGGCTGATTTTCTTTCAATACCGGGGTAAACGGGAGACTATTCGTTCCCTCGAGCTGAATTACGATGGCCCCGCCGGACAAGCCACGCTCACGCTCCAGCCATAGCTTCGCTCACGGCGGCGGAATCCGTCAACACAGTGTCGCCAAGAAACGCTAGCGTTTCGAGCGCGCGTTCTCCGGCGTCGTCGTGCCCCGCTCCACAGGCGTCCCGAACGGCAATCGGCAGAAAGCCCAGGTCCGCGCTATGGCGGCACGTGATATCGATTCCAATCTCGAGCGCCACTCCTACGATGAGAAAGCATTGAACGCCGCAGTCTCGCAGTGCCATTGTGAGCGGAGTTCCCTCAAAGGCCGACATCGCCAGCTTGTCAAAGATTGCTTCACTTGCCAGCGGCTGCAGCTCCGGCACAATCTGAAATCCGGGGCTATCACGCAGAAACCAGGGATTCACCTTTTCCGGGTCATCCACGCGCTGCCATGCCATTGCCATTCGATATTGGGATGCGCCCATCAACTGTTTCGGTAAAGAAAGGTGCCTGGTATAGAAAACGCGCATGCCTGCCGCGCGTGAGGCATCCAGCACTTGCTTGACCCGCTCGACAATCGCAGGGCCATGTTTGATCTGTCGCACGATACCTACCTGCATGTCGTACACGATCAGTGCACAACGCTTTGGATTTACAAGCTCTCGAAGGCT
>Ga0193753_10002983_pt1 | contig 12869 bp, 12 predicted proteins | sample H1c2metaG_FD_144925 | JGI IMG/M metagenome (GOLD analysis project Ga0193753, IMG submission 144925) | Soil microbial communities from a riparian zone of the East river system, Colorado, United States - H1c2 | ecosystem: Environmental > Terrestrial > Soil > Riparian zone | place: USA: East... | reverse complement strand
GGCGTTTGGGTCCGGTGCGATCGGTCGGCGGCCCGGAAATACCGGTGCGGGAAACGCAATCTCCGGAATGCCGCGCCCACCGAACATCATCATGACCGGCACGGGGCCTTTGGCATCGGCTGGCAAAACGAGCGTCATCTGAATATCGACCGTGACGTCCGGATCGGAGGAATTATCGACGTGTCCCAGCAACTGCTTGCCGATGACCGCATGTTCGCCGGCCTTCGCCTCGACCGTCCTTGTTACCTCCCATGTCATCTTAGGAACGTTCTTGGAGATGCGGCCGAGAACTTCGCGCTCAAAGTCTTCGACGATCTCCGGCCTGCGCTGCTTCCACCACACGGAAGCTTTTGTAACTTTCTTGCCGTTCTTGAGCGTCAGCGCGTCGGGTAGATTCGGATAAGGATTCGCCAGCGCCTCGTCATAATTCGCATGATTCGGCGCGGCTTCATTGCCGCTCGGACCGGCACGCAGAGCCTTGATTCCGAGCTGGTCCATCATGTTCTGATGATCTTCGGCGGCAGTCCAGTTTTTCGTGTCGGAAGCGCTTTGGCCCGACAGACGAATTAAAACTACGGCAGCGGCCAGAACCTTTGCGAACGTCATTAGATGACCAGCAGATCACAGTTTGTTTGAGCATGCAGTCCCTGAAACGCCACGCCCGCTTCTGTCACAAAGAATGGTGAACGAGAACGGCCTGGTTGCTGCTTACCCTAAACTCCGCACCATTGCGCGAGGCCGCTTACGTGTCGGCCGGGACGCATTGCTCGATACCACCGCCTTGATTCACGAGTCTTACATTCGCTTCGCTGAATCCGCGAAGGATGACTCCGTTCATTGGTCTACGTTTCTTCGTTTCGCGCCGCGCTTAATGCATCATGTCGTCGTCGACTCCGTCCGCCGCCGTAACGCGGAGGTACATGGAGGTGGCGCTATTCATGTCGAGCTGGATACGGGCATGGGCGCTGCCGGCCATGTGGTGGAGGACGAACAACTCATGGCGGTCCGCGGCGCAATCGAACAACTCGAGTCCGTGGATACCCGGCTTGCACAGGTTGTCGAAATGCGCTTCTTCGGCGGAATGACTGAGCCTGAAATTGCCGCCGCTCTAGGTCTTACGGAGCGAACCGTGCGCCGCGATTGGGAGAAGGCCAGGCTCCTGCTTGCGCGGGCGCTTCGCTCCTAGCAATGGGCCTATCCGTTAAGTTAGCTGCCAACTGGCCTCTTCTTAGCCCGCTACTCGACGAGGCGCTCGATCTTCCTACCCAGCAGCGCGCAGCCTGGCTTGTCAGTCTCCCGGCCGAACATCGAGCGCTGAAGACGGAGTTGGGTGAACTGTTGGCCGGCGAATTGGATGACGCTCGCGAACCTGGTCCGGGTTCCACCATCGGCCCATGGCGTCTCGTTCGCAAAATAGGCGAAGGCGGAATGGCGAACGTATGGCTGGCCGAGCGCTGTGATGGTCTTGTGGCTCCGCCGGTTGCTCTCAAATTCCCGCGGACCGGCTATCGAAACGCCTTGTTCTGCCGTAGGCTCGCCCGCGAGCGCGATTTTCTCAGTGCGCTCAACCATCCGAATATTGCTCGCCTGCTTGACGTGGGAATGACCTCCGATAGCCAGCCGTACTTGGTCCTGGAATATGTCGAAGGCAAACGCATCGATGATTTCTGCCGCGACCGTCAACTTCCTCTCAAAGCACGGCTCGAGCTCTTTCTCCAGGCCGCCCAGGCAATCGCCTTCGCTCACCGGTCGCTTGTTCTGCATCGCGATCTGAAGCCATCGAACATTTTAGTTACCTCCGAAGGAGCGGCGCGAGTGCTCGATTTTGGCATCGCCAAAGTGCTCGAACAAGGCCAGGCCGTCGAAACGGACCTGACTCTCTTTTCCGGCCATGCGCTCACCTTGGACTATGCGTCGCCCGAACAGATTACCGGACGGCCGCTCACCGTGGCATCGGATGTCTATTCGCTGGGTGTAGTTCTCTACGAGCTTGTAACCGGCGTTCGCCCTTACAAATTGAAGCGCAAATCACCGGCGGCGCTCGAAGAGCAGATCCTGAAAGCGGAGCCACGGCCTCCAAGTGAGGTAGTGAGCGATAGACGTTTCGGACGCGCACTTCGCGGCGATCTCGACAGGGTGATCCTAATGGCGCTGCGGAAGGATCCGGAAGCACGCTATAGAACCGTCGAGGCGTTCGCCGAAGATGTCGGGCGCTATCTCACGAAGAGGCCAGTGCTCGCGCAACCCGATCGGCCCTGGTATCGCGCTTCGATGTTCGTCCGCCGCCATCCGCTCGCGTTTATCAACGGCGCGGCATTCTTAGTAATCCTTATAACCGCTTCGATACTCGTTGCGTGGCAAACGCACATCGCCTTCGTTCAGAAAACGCAGGCCGAAGAAGCCAAAGCATTGGTAATCTCCATGCTGTTCGATGCGCACTCGTATCGCGGCGTAGGGAAGCCCTTGTCCGCCCTGGATTTGCTTCGACTCACTCAGCAGCGGCTCACGAAACTGCCCGCATCCGACGCGAGAACGAGAGTGCAAATCCTAAATATTCTAGGCGCCAGCCTCCTGAGCCAGCAGGATACGAAGAACGCACAAACCACGCTGGATCGTGCCGTCGAAGCCGCTGTCCCATTGGCGCCGTCCGATCCGGAGCGGCTCCGTTCGCGCCTGCTAAGGGGTTGGGTGCTGCTCTTTCGAGGGCACACAGTTAAAATTCGCGCTGATATTGATCGACTCTTGGACGACATGCGCCGATACGGCTCCGCATTGCCGGAGGATTTCGCCGGTGCTTGGCGGATTCGCTCCGCAATCGCTCTCGCCGATGGGGATCCAGCCACCGCAATCTCATCGGCTCTCGAGTCGCTACGCATCGCCGAGTCTCGCTTAGGAGAGCGTCACAATCAGTCGGTACTCGCCTTGGTCGATCTTGGTCATGCCTATCAAGCGGCGGGGCAACGCGAGCTTGCACTCAAAACAGCGGATCGTGCCGTAAAGCGAGCGCTCAATGCCTATTCGCAGAGCGCTACGCATCCGAATGTGATCAAGGCCCGTCTCGCTCTCGGCCAGGCTCTCGCCGGCTGCGGAAGGCCGGACCAGGCCATGCAGACAATATACGATGCCATTCAGGACGCATCCGCCCTATTCGGCCCCTCATCTTTCTTAGTCGGCCAGGGTTTTGAGAAGCTTGCCCGGATACAAAATCAAGCTGGAAAACGTCAGGCTGCGAAGCAAAGTATCGAGCGAGCGTATTCGATCCTCACGAATCATTTCGAGATTGATTCACCCGCCTATGCCTCATTGACGACGCTTCGCGCCGAAATCGAAAACCGTCCGATTCCGGCGCGTCGGCCGTAGATGACATAGGTGGCAGCTACTTCGTTAGCGTCACCGTCCGCTTTAACCCTTCCGTACAAGTGAAATTGGGCGTGACGGCCAGGATATCCGAGCCCCATTTGCTCCCGCCGATATGGTGCGAGTAAGTAACTCGGAATTCGGTCGTGTCATTGCTGACCTGTTCCAGGTCGCGAGTCCACGAGTTCGACTTACCCGGCTCCAATTTGTCGAATCCGTCGACTCCAAAGATGCCGGTTTCGACCTTCCAGTCGCCCTTGTCGAAGTCCCGATACTCGAACTTCTTGACTTTGATTTCATCGCCCGTTTGATTGCTGATTGTGATCACCACGTTCTTGCAATTGTCTTGAGCGGCCAATTTGCCCCCCAGGGAAAGCCCGGCGGCCAGTACCGTAAGCGGCAACAAAATATATCTCTGATGTGATTTGAACATTTCTTTCTCTTTCTGCAAGGCGTCAACTGCCTGCACTAGATAATTCGAAATGTGCTCATCAATCCGGACATCGCCCTCACCGCTTTGTTAGGACGAAGTGAAATAGGCGGCTAGGGCCATCCTCGGGTACAAGATACAGATCGCGCCCCGCAAGCGCCATGGCTTCTGCGGTGTACGGGACGCCGCGATCCGTCATGCCGGAGCGAAGCCGGCGCACAAGTTTCATCGACGGCCATTCAAGCCAGTCGATGGCCCCGTTTGAGTGGTCGAAGGTTCCCGAGGCCACGAGCATGCCGTCCACAAACTTCATGTCTTGATACTGATTGCTCTCGGCATTGTCGACGATACGGAGTTGCTTGCCGTCGAAGTCGAGGATATACAATTGCCGGCTTCCCCAGTTTCCCGCGATCAGATTATCTTGACTCACAGCGACGCATCCGACATGATCGGCAACCGCGATTTTTCTTTTGATGGCGAGCGTATGCTTGTCGATCTCCTCGAGAACGGCGGTGCTATGCGCCTTGTACTCGGCCACGGGGACCCAGATGGAATCGCCGTGGATAGAAAATCCGCCAGGATGAAAGCGAGGGCCGTCGGTGACCTCAATCTCGCGTTCGAACTTCGCAGTCGCCCGGCTGAACTGATGCAGGTAGCCTTTGCGGTTTGGTGCATCGACCGAAGTGATCCAGATGTGCTCCGAATCGAGATCGAGCCCTTGCACGTGATACACTCGCCCGTTCAGATCGCGGGCGTCTTTAAGACTCGTGCCATCTATGCCGCCGAGCGCTAGCAGCAAGATGCTGATCAAAATCATTGTCATGATTCACTAAAGACAGCCCATTTTCAAAATGTCAAACACCATCGATCAATACCGGGAAGCCAAGGCGACATATCAAAAGTTGCACAACCAAGCCAAGAAAGAACTAGTGGCCCGTTTCAACCAGCTAGCGGCCGAGCTGTTTCAGATTCAGCGAGAATTGAAAGAGGATTTCGGTCACAAGGTAACCATTCCGACGAAGTCGAAGAGTGCGCGGCCGTCGAGAACAGCGCCTCCCAAACCCGTTGAACCCGCGCCCACCAATCCGAAGATTGTGGCCATCGAAAAGCGTTTAGCAATTCAAAAAAAGAAGCTGGAAGAGGCCGCCGCGGCTGGCAAACCCGACAAGCCGATCAAAGATCGGATCTACGAACTGGAGGACGAGATCCGGCTGGCGAGGGAAAAATAAATGCCCAGTCAGGAAATCCTGGAGCGATTCATCGCGCGCGTAGAGAGCAACGAACACGACCAGGCTATCGCCGAGTTCTATACCGAGGACGCGTCCATGCAGGAAAATCAGGCCGAGCCGAGAAAAGGCCGCGACAAACTCGTCGCTCGCGAACAAGCCGTTCTCGCGAGAGCAAAGAGCGTGACCTCAGAATGCGTGCGCCCCGTTTTTGTCAGCGGCGACCGCGTCGTCATACGTTGGAAATTCCACTTTGTCTGGCTGGACGGCACGTCGACAGCCATGGAGGAACTCGCCTACCAACGCTGGCAAGGAAATCAAATCGCGGAAGAGCAATTTTTCTACGACCCGGCCCAACGTGAGTCGAAATAAGTGCCATGGCGCGGACGGGCGTTTTTTACCGCCTGCGTGTCGAGTCAACGCTAATTCGATTGCACGACTGTCTGAGCTTCATCAACCGGTGCCTGGGGTTTCCTCCATTTTAACTTTAAGCCGCTCCCTAACAATATCCACCCATGCCCGATAAGCCCGCAAGTCCTCAGCCCACTGCTGGCGGCCCGGATCTAGCCGGACTAGCCGCTCCGCGATCTCGACGCTTCTCTCGTGTTCGGAAAGGGCGTCCTCTAGACGTTCCGGTGATTCGGATATAACTGCTGCTGTTCTATTGTGCGACACAGACAAATCACGTAGCCAACCGGCATTGCCCGGATCGCGCTTGGTCAGTTCCAGAGCGATGCGTTTGTCTTCTTGATACTCACGCAGCGCCTCTTCACGACGACCTTCGGCTTGCAAGATTCCGCCGACATGGACATGCGACACCGACAAATCGCGCATCCAACCGGTATTGCTTGGATCGCGCTTGGTCAGTTCCAGAGCGATGCGTTTGTATTCTTGGTACTCGCGCAGCGCCTCTTCGCGTCTGCCTTCGGCTTCGAGGATTCCACCGACTTTGGCATGCGACACCCCCAAATCGCGCAGCCAGCTGGCATTGCCCGGATCACGCTTGGTCAGTTCCAGAACGATGCGTTTGGATTCTTGATACTCACGTAGCGCCTCTTCGCGTCTGCCTTCGTCTTGCAGAAGTCCGCCGACGTTATTGTGCGACGCCGCCAAATCGTGCAGCCAACCGGCATTGGATGGGTCGCGCTTGGTCAGTTCCAGGGCGATGCGTTTATATTCCTGATATTCGCGTAAAGCGTCTTCGCGTCTGCCTTCGTCTTGTTGGAGTCCGCCAACGCGACTGTGCGACATCGCCAAATCGCGCAGCCAACGAGTGTTGCTCGGATCGCGCTTGGTCAGTTCCAGAGCGATACGTTTGAATTCCTGATACTCGCGCAACGCTTCGTCGCGTCGGCCTTCTGCGTCCAGGATTTCGCCGACTTTGCCGTGCGATACCAACAACTCGCGCAGCCATCCGGCATTGCCCGGATCACGCTTGGTCAGTTCCAGCATGATCTGTTTGAACTCCTGATACTCGTGTAACGCCTCTTCCCGGCGGCCTTGAATTGACAGAGCATCGCCTAGTAGGCAACGCGCATCGGACTCCGAATCGGGATCTCGAAGAGCTTGGAAAATTGACACGCTCTCCCGTGCTATGTCTTCGACTTGGCTGGCAGGAATACGTCGGATCGCACTCATCCCATGACACAACAATGCTCGGGCACGTGATACCTGTTCTAGCGGAACAGCGGCGAGTAATTCCCGGAGCGCCACTGCCAGCATCTGCTGGGACTGATACTGCCCCGCTGCGTCCCACCCATACCAAAGATCATTGAGCCTCCGGCTGGTTTCCTCGGTTGGCGCCGCAACTAAAAGATGATAAATCCACTCGACCTTCTGGTATGGTTCCTCGCCCCGGAACGTTTCTGCTGCGCGCATCGATAATCTTCGAAAGCGCTCAGGCTCTTCGCGGGCCAATTGAGAACGCAGCGCCAGTCGAGTCGCTTCATGCACGTTCCAGCCATCGCGCCCAGCGAAGGTTTCCACCATCGGCAGAGCTGTCAGACCTTCCAAATATCGGGCGGCCGTAGCATCGTCCACCTCCAGGAGTTCGGCAATACTAGCCGCCGTAAACCAATGTGGAATGGCGACAGTTTCCAGCGCCTCGCGCAGCCAGCCTTCCCGCGTGGACAGAATGATGTCCAACGTCGCCAGCGTTAACTTTTGCGGGTCGCCGCGCGCTTCTTGTAACTTGGAGATGGCCGAGATAATACTCATCAACCTTGTCCCCGCGCACCGCGCTCGCGCGCTACATTTTCTAGCAGCGGATAAATCAAGCCAGGGCGCCCCTGCCCAGCTAAAGCCAGTAAACTGATCTCTTCGAGAGAGATGTCTATGCCTTGCCGCTGGCTGTACTCGTGCCAATCCGATCCTTCTCGAATGGGTTGCAATGCAACGTGTTCCGCTGCGCTCGCCCACACATGTTTGGCGCGATCGGGGACGGTCTGGCCGGCAATCACGATTCTCAACGCGCCCGCGCCATCTGTGCGCGGCAGAAGCTGCCTCTCGATCCACTTCATCGATCGTCGGAAACCGCTTCGTAAGTGTCGAAAGTTAGTAGTACGGGCGTCGTGAGCTGTTGGAAATCCTCGAGGATTGCCCAACCGCGCGCGCTGCCCTTCTCTTGCTGGCCACGAGGGCACAATGCACGCAGATCCAGAACTATGGATTGAAGCAGGTCTTCCAACGCGAGACTCCCCTTGCAATCAAGGAGCGAGTACACAATACCGGCCTGACGCGCGTAGTTCTTGAGCTCGCCTAGCAAATAGGTCTTTCCCGAGTTGCTTTCGGCGCTAATCAATAGAACTCGCCGCTCCGGCTGTCCACTCAGCATCCGCTCAAACCGCGCTGTCAAATCCTTGCGGTCGGCCATTCCCCAAACGTAGCCGCTCAGCGCCTGCGGCCATACGGCAGCCGCCGTCTGAGACGCGCCAGCCGGAGCGTTACTCTTCCCCAGCAGCCACTCCGCCAATTCCTCTCGGACCGCTGATCTGTACAAGGGAAACTTGTGATATGCCTGCAGCGTATCCGGCACGTGGCTGTTGCATGACTCGTCGAATAGTATGACCCGGTACTTGTGGTTGATTCCTCCCGTGTTGTACAACTCTTGATGAATGAGACGAGCCTCGCAAACGGAGCCCAAACCAGTGCCTATTTCTTCACGCCCTGTATACCGGCGGCAGTAGTTCTCGGTACATACGACCAAAACTTTGCCCGCCAGGCGCACTTGGGCCTCCGACCAGTGCGGCCAACCTTCTCCTGGTCCACCCGGAAGCATGTCCTGATCGATCGCCACATCCAGGCCATGTGCCATCCGTAAATATTCCGCGAGGTCGCGCACACGCTGCTTATACGGTTCGGTATCGTGGCTGTAACTGATAAAAATCTTGGCCATACGTCTGATTAAGGCGTTGAATATAATTTAACGTTGAACCGATCGGCGCAGAAGTCATGAAAGCCCAGGCGCTATTCCTAGTTTGTTTATCCAGTCTGGGCGCGGAGACCATCATAGTCTCTCACGACGGACCCATCAAAGCTCTCGCCACCGCCCGCGACGCCGCCCGTGCCCAGCGCCGCGCTGGCGCAACCGGGTCAATCACCATCCAAATCCGCGACGGCATCTATTTCCTGAAAGAAACTCTCATCCTGACACCGGAAGATTCCAACACCATCTGGGAAGCCGCGCCCGGAGCCAGGCCCGCGATAAGCGGTGGTCGCGTCATCTCAGGTTGGAAGAAAGGCTCCGGCCCGATCTGGACAGCCGATGCCGGCGACGCATATTTCCATCAACTATTCGTAACCGGACATCGCGCACAGCGGGCCCGCACCCCCAACTACGGCTTCTATCGCATCGACGGCGCGAGTCCCACCGATAATCCCCTTCGGCTCCACTACCGCGGTAACGACATAAATCCGCAGTGGGCAAATAGCGGTGCTGAGGTAATCGGATTACTGGCGTGGGCCGATTTTCGCATGCCTATCGTGAGCGTAGATCAAACCGCTCACGTGGCGACGTTAACTTTGGACCCGCGTCCCTCAAACAAAGAACGCGACGCGCGCTATTACATCGAGAATGCTCCCGATGCTCTCGATTCACCCGGCGAATGGTATCTCGATCGAACCACGCATGTAGTCTCGTACTGGCCCGTAGCCGGCGAAAACATGCCGTCCGAGCAAGTGATCGCTCCGGCGCTAGTCGAACTGGTCCGCCTCGAGGGCAAGCCCGAGCAGCGCCAATTTGTCCGCAACGTGACCTTCCGCGGCCTGCTGTTCGAGCACGCCGATTGGAGCATGGACCCACGCGGCTACGCCGATACCCAAGCCGCGACGCCGGCATCCTCTGCGATCGAAGGAATCGGCGCCCTGAACACCAAGATCGAGAAATGCACAGTGGCACATGCGGGAGGCCACGCCCTCTTTTTCGGCCGTGGATCGAAGCGCACTCAGGTGCTCGCCTCAGAGCTCTTCGATCTCGGCGGCGGCGCTATCAAACTCGGCGAACCACAGCAGTCTCCGAACGACGACGAACAGAACTACGAAAATATCGTGGCCGACAATCACATCCACGATCTCGGACTCGTGTACGCGCCCGCCGTCGGCATCTGGGTCTTGCAAAGCGGGCGCAATCAAATCGTCCACAATCACATTCACGATCTGTTCTACACCGCGATTTCAGTCGGCTGGAGCTGGGGCTACGGCGAGAACCAGTCCAAGGCCAACATCATCGAGTACAATCACCTCCACGACATCGGCAAGGAGATGCTGAGCGACATGGGCGGCATCTACACTCTCGGCATACAGCCAGGAACCCGAATCCGGAATAACCTCATCCACGGCATTTCCTCGTTCACTTACGGCGGCTGGGGCATTTATCCGGACGAAGGCTCTTCCGAAATGCTCATCGAAAACAACATTGTGTATAACTGCAAAAGCGCCGGGTTCCATCAGCACTATGGCCGCGAAAATATAGTTCGCAACAACATCTGGGCATTCAATCAAGAGAATCAGTTAATGCGCACGCGCGCCGAACCGCACCTCTCGTTTACCTTCGAGTACAATATTGTGTATTTCGATCAGGGCCGGTTACTAGGCAGTAACTGGACCGGCGACAAGTACGTAATGAAGGACAACCTTTACTTCGATACGCGCGGAACAAATATCCGGTTCGCTGGGCAGTCCTTCGAGGAATGGAAAGCGGCCGGCCGGGATGTGGGTTCGATCATCGCCGATCCTCGATTTGTAAACGCGGGCAATTTTGATTTCTCGCTACGTCCTGATTCGCCTGCTCTGAAATTGGGCTTTCATCCGATAGACATGACGCACGTGGGTCCGCGCGTGCCCGCCGGGCAATAACATCCGGATCAACGCAAACCCGCGAAAAGTGCGCACACAGGCGTGGGCAGCGCCAGCGTATCGCCATTCGAAGATAATTTGCCGCTCTGCGGATCGATGCGAAGCGGAACGATACGGTTCGAGCGCTGCATCATAACGATCAGAAATCGTCCACTTGGATCGATCGTGAAACTGCGTGGTCCCTCGCCGCCCGGAAGAAACGTTTCTATCATCGCGAGCGATCCGTCGTCCGGATTCACCCCGAACACGGCGATCGAATTGTGCCCGCGATTCGACTCATAGACGAACCTTCCCGACGGGTGAACGATACACTCCGCCGGTGATACTCGTCCTGTGTAATCTGGCGGAACGCTGGCCGCAACAGGTCCTTCCTCGAGCACGCCCCGCATTTTGTCGTAGCGCAGCATCGTGCACCCACCCGGATTGATCTCGTTCGACACATAGGCCCAACGTCCGTTTGGATGCAGTGAAAGATGACGCGGATTAGTAGGTTTTTGCAGCCCCAGAAACGGCGGATCATGAGCTACGAGCTTGGCTTTCTCCGCGTCTAACCGGTACACAAATACCTTATTCAGTCCGGTGTTGGTGGAGAGCAGAAACCGATTGTCCGGCGTGATCGTTACGGAATGGCAGTGGCTGGTTTGCCCGCCCTCCTGCCGGCAAACCGTAGCTGCTTCTCCCAAAACGCCGCCACGACGGATTGGAAACGCCGCCGCGCTGCCGGTGTACCAGTTGGCTACCACCGCCATCTTGCCCGTTCTATCTACAGAAACGTGGCAAGGCTGGCCGCCCTGTGACGGAACGCGATTGATCTCCGTCAGCTTGCCACTCTTACGATCGATCGAAAATGCGCTGACTTCGCCGGGGTCGACTTTCCCAGCTAGTCCCATCCGCTCGTTCACTGCATATAGATAACGCCCGTTAGGGTGAATCGCGAGCCACGATGGATTCGCGCACTCCACCGCGAGCTCCGGCTCCGTAATACGGCCCGTCTCGGTTTCCATACGCGAGACATAAATTCCTTTGCTCGTTCCATTACCAAACTGCCCGCCTCCTTCTGTATAAGTGCCCCAATAGAGCAGGAGGGGCCTAGTCGCGGCCGAGTTCATCCAGACCGCCATGCCGAGCAGGTCACGCCGGCCGATAGAACGAGAAGTAGCGGGAGGCAACATGATCCCGAATTTTACATGAGTTGTCCGAGCGCCACGGGCATTCTGAAACGCAACTCATGATAATGATGGATGGTCCCTATGAGAGCCTCCGTCCCCGCGTCTCTATCCCTTGCGTCTCTTCTTGTCATCTCCGCGTCGCAACTCATTGCCCAACGCCGCGCCGCTCCCGCTAACGACCCGCTCCCCGACGGTCCTCAAAAGGCGACCGTCCTCAAACTTTGCGGAACCTGCCACAACGTCGGCATCGTCGCCGGAAAGGCACTCACTCGCGAGCAATGGGGCGAAGTGATCGCGAGCATGATCGGACGCGGAGCCAAAGGCACGGACGCTGAATTCGCGCAAGCCACCGACTACCTCACCAAAAACTTTCCTCCTAAGCCCGCCGGTGCCGCTGCCGCTCCGGCGCGCAGAGGTGGCGGCGGAGGCTTCAGCATGGGAGCCGACGACAAGCAAATCGTCGATGCCGATGCCGCCACTCGCGGCAAGACCATCTATGTCACCGACTGCGTCACCTGCCACGGACCCCTGGCGCGCGGACCCAGCGGCCCTCTTCCCGAAAATCAAAAAGGTTCGGATCTCGTCCGTTCCCTCGTCGTGCTGCACGATCGCTACGGAAGCACCCTCGGTCCGTTCTTCCACAAAGGCCATCCGATGCAGAGCGGCGCGTCTTCCTCCGGCCTGACCGGTGCACAAGTCGCCGATCTTTCGCACTTTCTCCACCAGCGCGTCAACGACACGCTGCGCGGCGGAGCTTATTCGAAAATTCTGAATGTGGTTACCGGCGACGTCAAAGCCGGCGAAGCCTATTTCAACGGCGACGGTAAATGCAGCACGTGCCATTCGCCCTCGGGCGATCTCGCCGGCGTCGCAACCAAATACGATCCCCCAACCCTCCAGACCAAATTCCTGTTCCCCGAAACAGCCGCCTTCGGAGGACGAGGTCGCGGTGCCGCGCCGCCGGCAACCAAGCCGACCATGCTGACTGTCACTCCGCCCAACGGCTCGCCCGTCACGGGAAAACTCGAAAAAATAGATGACTTCAACGTCTCCCTGCGCGACTCCTCGGGCGATTACCACGCCTGGAAACGCACACCCGATCTCAAAGTCGAAAAGAACGATCCTTACGCCGTCCACCACGCCCTGCTCGACGAGTACACCGACAAAAACATGCACGACGTCGTCGCCTATCTGGAGACCCTGAAATGAAGCCCCTCGCCACCGGCGCGCTATTTACACTCGCCTCTACCGTCCTGCTCGCGCAAGCTCTCTCGCCGGAACAAATCCTTCACCCGCCATCCGACACCTGGCCCACTTACAACGGCGATTATTCCG
>Ga0193753_10002982_pt1 | contig 12872 bp, 11 predicted proteins | sample H1c2metaG_FD_144925 | JGI IMG/M metagenome (GOLD analysis project Ga0193753, IMG submission 144925) | Soil microbial communities from a riparian zone of the East river system, Colorado, United States - H1c2 | ecosystem: Environmental > Terrestrial > Soil > Riparian zone | place: USA: East... | reverse complement strand
CGCGCGGCACCTCGCGCACCGGCGCGCGGTCCAGCGCGGGCGCCAAAGCCACCGTTCCGCTCCACGCCGAGGCTGAGTTCACGGAAAGCAGGGCCTCGGGATCCTCCCCCGTCGCGGCATCGGGAACGACGAACACGCGACGCAGTTCCGGGAAACGTGGCGCGCCCGCGCCCTGCTGATGCGCCTCGAGCGATTCCGCCACTTTGGGGACGGTCACGACCGCGGTGGCCCGCGTGTAGTCGACCAAATAGGCAATCTGTTCGAACGGCAAATCGGGATTGGCCATCGCCACGACGCACGCCGCGCGCAAGACGCCGAAAAACGTCCACGCAAACGGCGGCACGTCGGGAAGCACGATGAGCACACGCTCGCCGCGACGGATGTCGGCCTCCGCCAGGAGCGCCGCCATTTGCCGGCTCCGCTCGGCGACGCGCGCATAGGTGTACGCGCGCTCGCCGAACCGAAGGGCCACTTTGTCGCCGAGCCCCTCCTTCAAGCGGTCGAACAGGTAATAGTCGGCCAAGTTGAAGTCCTTCGGAAACGTCGGCGCGTCGCTCATGGGTGGTCTCCTCGAATCACGAAAGGATGGCCCGCACCGTGGGGCTCATGGGCCCGTGATTCCCCGCGAGATCGTAGGGCCGTATCGCATATCGGTACATTCGTCCGCCCAGGACCCGGGCGTCTTCGTAGCGCGTCGAAGCGCCGCGCACGCTCGCGTGATGGTGCAGGATCCCCTCCTCCTCGGCGCGCATCACTTGGTAGCCGTAGATCGCTTCGTTGTCGGTCGCCGGCTTCCAGCGAAGGAGCACCCGACCATCTTTGCATTCTGCACGCAAATCGGGCCCGGCCGGCGCCCACTCGGGCGCGACGACATCGTGGCTCTCGGGTGCGCGCCCGAGAGCCTTCGGCCACAGGGTGCAGGTGACGCGGCGAAAGTTTTCGTCGAGCGCCTTGCAAACGTTGCCGTAGACGCAGCGCACGACCGCATCTTCGCGCCCCTCTCGCCACTTGCGCGGAAGATCGGGATCGGCCAAGAGTGCGCGCGCCATGCCCACGAGATCTCCCTTTTCGTGCGCGATCACTCGTTCCGCGAGCTCGCGCGTGGGGATCTTGCCGACGGCGACGACCGGCGTCGTGAGTCCCGCCGAACGCACCGCCGCACGCACGGCTTCGGCGATGTAGAGATTCGCACCGTCGGGGTACTGATTGCCCGGCATGCAGCGGTCACCCGAGTAGCCCGTATACGGATAGAGGGGCTCGCCCGGGATCGGGCGCGCGTCTTCGAATTTTCCGCCCGCAGAGAGAGAGAGGTAGTCCACGCCGGCGCCCGCGAGGCGAACGGCGATCGGGCCGGCGTCGAGCACGGTGTATCCGTTGCGGATGCATTCCTCGCCGAGAAACCGCACGCCGATGGGGAAATCGCCCCCCACGAGGCTCCGCACCCGTTCGAGGACGCGGAGTGGCAACCGGAGGCGGTTTTCCAACGTGCCGCCGTACGCGTCGCGGCGCGGGTTCACCCGCGATAGAAACGACGACAGCGTATAGGCGTGAGCCATGTGGAGCTCGACGCCGTCGAACCCGCATTCGCGGGCGCGCGCTGCCGCGGTGCCGTACGCGTCGACGATGGCGTCGATTTCGGCGAGCGAAAGCATGTCGACGGTCTGACGCCAGCCGGAACGCGAGATTTTCAGAAAATGGATGATCTGCGGGACGATCTTGCTCGGCCCCGCATCGTGGCACAATCGCGCGAGCTCGCGGAGGCCGGGGATGAACTCGTCCGAACCGATGCGCAGAAGTGGACCGCTCTTCGCTGTGTGAACCGCCATCGCTTCGACGACGATGAGGCCCACTTCGCCTCGGGCGAAACGGACGTAGCGCGTCTTGATGTCGGCGTTGACGATGCCATCCTCGCCCGAAAGGCGGGTCACCATCGCGGGGAGGACCAGCCGATTCGGCAGGACCATCGACCGAATCGGGAAGGCTTGAAACAGGGGTGAGGTCATGACCCCTCGGAGCGAGGGCCTGCCAGGCTCGAGCCGATGATCAGCTTTTGAATCTCTGTCGTCCCTTCGTAGATGCGGAGCGCGCGGATCTCGCGATAAAGGCGCTCGACGACGGAGCCGAGCACCACGCCGAGCCCCCCGTGAAGTTGGACGGCGCGATCGATGATTCGCTGCGCCGCTTCCGTGGCGAACATCTTGGCCATGGCGACGGGAACCTCCCCGCGGCCCTGGGGCGAGCCTCCGGGCGAGGCCGCGCGCGCGCTCGCTTCGTCTTTGAGCCAAGCGGCGCGAAATACGAGCAAGCGCGCGGCATCGAGCTCCGTCGCCATTTCCGCGAGCGCCGCTTGCGTGAGTTGGAAATCGGCGAGCCGCTGTCCGAATTGCCGGCGCGTGCGTACGTGCACCAGGGTTTCGTCGAGTGCGCGCGCCGCCATGCCGTTTGCCGCCGCGCCCACCGACGTGCGAAACGTGCCCAAGGTGCCGAGCGCGAGGCGCATCCCGTGTCCAATTTCGCCGATGAGCGCCGCCTCCGGAACGCGGCAATTTCGCAGGGCGAGCCGCCCCAGCGGATGGTCGACGCTCATGGGGACGGGCGCGGGCGACAGTCCCTCGGAGGACGCGTCGACCAGAAACGCGCTGATCCCCTTTTTCGTGCCGGCAGGATCCGCGTTGGCAAACACGATGTAGTGCCGAGCGATGCCGACGTTGGAGATGAACACCTTTTCGCCATCGAGGCGCCACTCGGCGCCGTCTTTGCGCGCCGTGGTCCGCATGGACGCGACGTCGCTCCCCGCTTCGGGCTCCGTGAGCGCAAACGCCGCCACGCGCGCCCCCGATGCGACTTCGTCGAGCACGCGATCGCGCCCCAGAAAACTCGGCGTCTGCACGATCGGGTACGAGCCGAGCCCTTGCACCGCAAAGATCGAATCGGCCAGCGGCGAGCGATAGGCAAGCGCCTCGCGCACGATGCAAAGGGACCGCACGCTCACGGTTTTCGACGCAGGGACCAGGTGCGTGAGGTACCCCTCTTTTCCGAGGTGCGGGATCACCTCCGCGGGGGCGTGAAGTGCCGGCGCATCCCCCTCGATGAAATCCGCGTTGCACTGCTCGCCGAGCCGAGTGTGCTCCGGCGCGAAAAACATGGGCAGATCGAAGATGGACGGCTTCACGAAGACACCGGTCTACTTGGCCTGCCAAGGTTGATGCGAGCCCGCGAACGTCGGCGGCGTCTTCTTTTGCCACGCGTCGTAGGCGGTTCGAAAATCGGGATGCTGCATGCAAATCGCTTGGACCTGGGCTTCGGCTTCCATCGCGGCATCGAGCGGCATCGTGTGCTCGCTCTCGAGCATCTGCTTGGTCATCGCGTGCGCAAACGCGGGGCCCGATGCCAGCCTTCGTGCCAGCTTTTCGGCCTCCGGCAGGCATTCCTCGACGGCCACGACGCGGTTGGCGAGACCGATCCGAAGCGCGTGATCGGCCCCAATGATGTCGCCCGTGAAAAGTAGCTCGCTCGCATTGCCCAACCCCACGACACGCGGCAAGAGGTATGCGGCGCCCATGTCCGCGCCGCAGAGGCCAACCTGGGGAAAGACGAACCCAAACCTGGCCTTATCGCTACAGACGCGCAGATCGCAGGCGAGTGCGATGACCGCTCCCGCCCCCACGGCGACGCCGTTCACCGCCGCGATGACGGGGCGACGCAGCTTGCGAATGTTCGCGATGAGGCGCCCGGTGGCGCGCGTGAAAGCCACGAGCCCTTGCATGTCGCGCGCGAAGAGCTCACCGATGATGTCCTCCACGTCGCCGCCCGAGCAAAATGCGCGACCTTGTCCGGTGAGAACGACGCTTCGAATTTCGTCGTGCGCGTTCATGTCCTCGAGCGTGTCTGCGAGCTCGCGGTAGACGTCGAACGTGAGCGAATTAAGCCGATCGGGACGCGACAAGGTCAACGTCGCAACGCCGTCTTCGAGCCGGTAGCGAAATGTCTCGGGGGTGATCGCCTTCATGCCTATTTCCACTCGGTGGAAGTTCGGCCAGGAATTCCCTCGCCCGCTTCGCTTTTGAGGGCGAGGAAATTCCTGGCCTTGCGGATTTGCCTACCTCGCTTCATGACTGGTCTCATTTCGTGCCTTCGGCACTATTCCTTTGCGGCGTTGCGCGCCGGACGCGGTTCGATGAGCGGGCGCGGTTCGAACGCCGGACGCGATTCGAGCGACTCCTCGCGCGCCGCCGTGTTTGCCAAAGATTGGCGCAATTTGCCCAGGAGCCGGCGCATTTCCCGCCGCTCTCCGGCATCGAGCCCGGAGAGGAGTTCGCCCACGTGCTCCGCGTGCAAGGGGACGAGCCCGGAAACGAGTTCGCGCCCCTTGCGGGTCAGAAAGACGCGCGAGAGACGGCGATCGTTCGGATCGGCGCGGCGCACGACCATACCGTCGCGCTCGGCCCGATCGACGAGGCCCGTGAGATTCCCTGCCGTCACGAGCAAGTGGCGGCTGAGTGAGGCCAAGGTCTGTCCGTCTTCACGCTCCAGATTTGCGAGCAGGTCGAAGCGTGGCAAGGTGATCTGCCCATCGAGCCGTCGCCGAATCTCGACGAGCATGCGATTGTGGCAATCGAGGAGCCGGACCCACAGACTCACGTCCGGGGTGAACTTCGGAGCTGCGGCAGTCATGCGGCGGTCATGAGAAAAGGCGTGACCTCACCGAGGCAGCGACGCGACTCCCTCGATTTCGACGACCGCGCCCGGTTCGAGAAGCCCCGCCACCTTCACCAAACTCATCGCGGGATAGTAGCTCCCCATGCGCGCACGCCATCCGTCACCGATCGCAGCGCGCGCCGCACGGTACGCGTCGAGATCCGTCACGAAAGCCAGCAACTTGACGATGTGCTCGGTGCCACCGCCGGCTTCGCGCACCACGGCGATCACGTTGTCGAGCGCCTGCAGGAATTGTACGGCAAAGTCGGGGCTGACGATCCGCGCGTCCGAGTCCCAACCGATCTGTCCCGAGATGAAGAGCAACTTCCCTTCGGCGAGGATGCCGTTCGCATAGCCGCGCGGCCTGGGAAAGTGCGTGGGCGTGACTACTTTGCGTCCTTCGCTCATGACGTCTACCTCGAGCCTTTGGCCAGATGTTCGGCGTGCGATTCGCTCGCCAGTTCGTGCGATGTTCGTTGGCTAAAAGGTATAGATGTAAAGGATTCGCGGGACAAGCCGCGGTGAATCAATCGCTTACGATCTGAAGCGCGTAGGCCCCATCGCCTGAACCGACGCTCACCGTCACCTGGGCATCGTCGTTGGCCTTGAAGCAGAGGGTGCCGTCCTCGGGGGCGACCAAACGCGGCTCTTCGGTGCGCGCCTCCCAAGCGATGGCGCCGGTCGAATCGGTCACGACCACGATCAGGTTCTTCACGGTCGATGCAGCGGTGGCGAAAACTCGATAGCAGCGCCCCGACTCGGCCTTGAGTTTGACGTTCTGCGCGGGCGCGCCCTGCGTCTGGGTGCCCGATGTCGGCGCCGCGAGCGCGCGCATCTTCTCGCTGCACGATTTGGCGAGCTTTTGCACTTGCCCCGCGAGATCGGCGCCCGACGAGGCCGGCGCCTGCGGGCCAAAGTCGGCACGGCATGGGTTGGGGCCCGTGAGCGGTTTCATTTCGGCTTTTCGCGAGCCGTATTGAAACGATGGCGGCACGGAGGCCATCGGGACGTTCGAAGCAATGAACGGCTGCGCGGGCGGCGCTGTCTTCGCGCCCGCATCGGCCGCAGTCCCCGCGGGCGTCGCCGCGACTTTTGGCTCGCCGCCACAGCCCTCGAGCGCAGCCAACGCGGCGAATGTCAAAGGCGCGACCACATTTATGGCGAACGGCACCGCACGCATTGCCCTTCCCTCGTAGCACAAAGTGCTAAGAGGCACGCGTGAGCGATCGCAAATCGCAAAAGCCTCGCGTGGTGGCCGTCCATGCGGAGCATCCCGATCCGGCCGACATTGCCGCGGCGGCGCGGGTTCTGCGCGAGGGAGGTCTCGTCGCATTTCCGACCGAGACGGTCTACGGTCTCGGCGCGCGCGCTCTCGATGCACGTGCGGTTGCGCGCGTGTTCGAGGCAAAAGGGCGCCCCCGCACCCATCCGCTCATCTTGCACGTGCTCGGCGAGCAGGAGGCCCGCCCGCTCGCGATCGGGTGGAACGAGCGCGCATCCCGACTCGCGCAGGCGTTTTGGCCCGGTCCTTTGACCCTCGTGGTGGGGCGCGCGCAAAACGTCCCCGCAGAGATCGCGGGCGGCGGCGACAGCATCGCGCTCCGTGCGCCGGTGCATCCGATTGCGCGCGCGCTCATCGCGCGACTCGGCGAACCGATCGCGGCGCCGAGCGCAAACCGCTATCAGACGATTTCCCCGACGACTGCGGCGCACGTCGTGAAATCGCTCGGGGAGGCCGTCGACGTGGTCCTCGATGGCGGCGCATGCGCCGGGGGCATCGAATCAACGGTCATCGACATCCGGGGTGCGCGCACGCGCATGCTGCGACCGGGCGGCATCGATCTTCCGACGTTGCGCGCCGTGATCGGCGAGATCGACGTCGCGACGCCCGACATACCGCACGACACGCCTCGCGCGTCACCCGGGATGGACGCGCGTCACTATGCCCCGCATGGGCGCGTGATCCTCGCCGAAGGCTTCGCAGAGGTGGAGCGCATCGCCGAAGACCAACGGCGCGCGGGCCACCGCGTGGCCGTCGTCGTCTACTCCGGCGGCGCGGACGCCGAACCGCAGCTTCGTCACGTGCTCCCGGGCGATCCCAAGGGCTACGAGCAGCAGCTTTTCACGACGCTTCACGCATGCGATGACGAAGGCGCCAACGTGATCGTCATCGAATTGCCCCCAGCCGACGAACGCTGGTTCGCCGTCCGCGACCGCCTCCACCGCGCCGCCTCGACGTAGCCCCGGCCTACTCGTGGCGGAGTGCGTCGATGGGATCCAGTTTGGCGGCGCGGCGGGCGGGGAAGAAGCCGAACGCGATGCCGATGGCTGCGCTCGTGAGCAGACTGACCGCGAGCGATACGCCGCTCACCATCATGGGCCAATCGAGGGCGCGCCCGATCGCGGCGACGCAGGCGGCGCCGAGCGCCGCGCCGGCCACGCCTCCAAGGAAGGAGAGCACGGTCGCTTCGACCAAGAACTGCATGAGGATGTCCCCCTCGCGCGCGCCAATGGCCATGCGAATACCGATTTCGCGCGTCCGCTCCGTGACGCTCACCAGCATGATGTTCATGATGCCGATGCCCCCGACGAGGAGACTGATCGCCGCCGCCGAAACGAGCAGCACGGTAAGCACCATGAAGATGGTTTGCTGCACGTCCTGGATTTGCTTTTGCGTGCGCGTCTCGAAGTCGATCTGCGCACCGTCGCGAATGTGGTGACGCTGGCGGAGCACGCTGGTGATCTGGTCGACGGCGCGGTCCGTCGTGTCGGCCGACGTCGCCGTGAGCGTCATCATTTGCACCGTGCCCGGCGCCATCCGCGCAAAGCGCGAACGAACCCCGCCGAGCGACGTGACGAGGACATCGTCTTGGTCGCTCCCGAACAGATCACCCTTCGGTTCGAGAACTCCGACGACGCGATAGGGATAACTCCCCACGCGAACCACTTGGCCCACGGGATCCTGGCTGCCAAAAAGACGCTTCTTGACCGTCTCACCCAGAATGCAGACCTTCGCCTTCAGAGCCGCGTCTCCATCGCTCCAGATGCCGCCGGACGCGAACGTCCAATTGTGCACCTTGAACCACGCGGAGCTGACGCCCATGACCTGCGTCGAATAGCTGCTATCGCCGTTGAAGACCTGTACGCGTGCGGTAATAGTCGGAGATACGCGCTCGACGCTCACGGACTCGCGCAGGATGGCGCGTGCGTCCTCTTCCGTGAGCCGCCCCGTCACGGTGCGGCTCCGCGCCCCCGACGCGGCGGTGCTGCGCGGAATGAGGAAGATCAAATTCGACCCCAGGGAGTCGAGCTGGCGCGAGACCGCATCGCGCGCCCCGGCGCCGAGCGACGTCACGATGACGACGGCCGCGACGCCAATCAGGATCCCCAGCACGGTGAGCGTCGCGCGCATCAGATTGCGGCGAATGGCACGGAGCGCCAATCGAATCGGCACGAGCGCTCGGTCCAGCGGGGAGAACGCTGCTCTTACGCGCCGGAGGAGGTTCTTCATCTCGCTCATTCCGTCCGGAGCGCGTCGATGGGGTCCATCTTCGCGGCTCTTCGTGCGGGGAGAAAACCGAAAACGACGCCGATGGTGCCGCTCGTGATGAGCGCCACGGCGAGCGCCGGAATGCTGGGAACGACGCGCCAATCGAGGGCGAAGCCGAGCCCGAATGCCGCCAGCATCCCAAGCAAAACGCCGACGACGCCCCCGATCAAACTAAGGACGACGGCCTCCACAAGAAATTGCGTGAGGATATCCCCCTCGCGCGCCCCGATGGACATGCGAATTCCAATTTCGCGCGTTCGTTCGGAAACGCTGACCAGCATGATGTTCATGACGCCGACGCCACCGACCACGAGACTCACGCCGGCCACGCCGAGGAGCAGCGCGGAGAGCACGGCGGCGATGGCGCCCTCCATGCGCCGGAATTCGTCCTGAGAACCGAGCCGAAAGTCGTCCTCCGCACCCTGCGTAAGGCGATGGCGCTGACGAAGAATATCGGTGATTTGCAGCATCGCGCGGTCGGTCGTCTCCTCGGTGGTGCTGCTGGCGATGATGAGGTCGACCCGCCCTCCGTAGGCGTACGAAACGCGCGCCCGGTAGCTCCCGAGGGGCATCATGATGCGGTCGTCCTGGTCATCGCCGAATGGGGAATTCCCTTTCGGCGCCGCGAGCCCGATGACCCGATACGGCGCGCGTCCAATGCGAATGATGCGCCCGACGGGGTCCTCGCCCCGAAAGAGCTTGTCGGCCACCGTTTTCGCAATGATGCAGACCTTCGTCTTCAGGAGCTCGTCCGTCTCCGTCCAGAGCTGACCGCGTTCGATTTCGAACTTTCGCACTTTGAAATACGGAAGCGTGGTCCCGACGATCTGCGTATTGACGTTCTGATCGGCGTAGACGACCTGGGTCTCGGTGCTGCTGAACGGCGCCACGCCGTCCAAGCTCACCGCTTCGCGCTCCATCGCCTTGGCATCGGTGTCCGTGATGCGCGTGTTGGTGCGGCGCTGGCCCGCGTGCTGCGAAGGGCGCGCGTTGACGAAGATCGCGTTGCTCGCGAAGCTATCGAGCTGGCCTCCGACCTTTTCGCTCGCCGCGGTGGCCAGCGCCGTCACCGTGACGACGGCGGAAACGCCGATGAGAATACCGAGCACCGTAAGCGCCGAACGGGTCTTGTTACGGCCGAGCGCCGTAATGGCCAGTCGAAGCGCATTGAGAAAAATGCGAATCATGGCGCGGGCGCACGCGAACGCACCCGTCCGCTGACGTACTTATCGAAAAAGTTCGACCCAAAAAAGGTGAGCAGCAAATAGCGCAAGAGGGCGAGCGCAAAGGTGACGAGCAGCAGCCCGAGCGCGGGCCCCCAGGGCACACTGCCCGGCGCGATCCACTCTTCGAAACGCGACGGCGGGATCTTTGGAAACACGAGCCAGCCCGCGAAGAACGCGGCGACAGCCGAGGTCACCAACGTGTAAATCAGCGCCAAACGCGCCCGCTGATCGGCGCCGAGCGGGTGACCCTGCGATTTCACACTCCGGCGCGCCCCCCACCATGCCTCGCCGAGAAAGCCCAAGGTGAGCGGAATCACGGCCCCGACCGCCCCGAGCACGACAGCGTCGTAGAGCAGCCCCACGAGGGCGCCGAGCGCCAGGCCGCCAACCATGGCGAACCACACCGATCGCGGCAGCGGAGCACCTCGTTGAACGAGCGTCTCGTGCTCGGAATCGACGGCGCGATCGGCGCCGTTCGACTCTTGCGGAGGGGGCAATTCCGCGAGGGCGGCGGCCGCGTTGCTCGGCGACTCCTGACGGGTGTCGCTTTCGATGAGCCCATCGCGAACGACGATGACGCGCGATGCGCACGAGGCGATGTCGTGCTCGTGCGTGACGAGGCAGATGGTGATGCCGCGATCGCGATTGAGGCGCTGGAGCAGCGCGAGCACTTCGAAGCTGGTGCGCGTATCGAGGTTGCCGGTCGGCTCGTCGGCCAGAAGCAACGGCGGATCGGTCACCAGCGCGCGCGCGATGGCGACGCGCTGCTGCTGTCCACCCGACAACTGATTCGGTGTATGGTACATGCGACTCGCGAGCCCCACGGCCTCGAGCGCACCGACCGCGCGCGCGTGCCTCTCGGCGGCGGGAACGCCCCGGTACTGCAGCGGGAGCTCCACGTTCTCGAGCGCCGTCGTGCGCGAGAGCAGATTGAAACCTTGGAAGATGAACCCGATGAGCCGATTGCGAACGATGGCGCGGCCGTCGTTCGTTCGCCCGCCAACATCGAGCCCGCCGAGGCGATAGGTGCCGCGGGTCGGTCGATCGAGGCAGCCGAGAATGTTCATCAACGTGGACTTGCCAGACCCGCTCGTCCCGACGATGGCGACGAACTCCCCGCGATTGATCGTGAGCGTCACCTCGCGAAGCGCCCGCACGAGCGCCGCCTCGGACCGGTACTCCTTGGACACGCGCGTGAGCTCGAGAAGGGCCTGCCCGCTGGCGCCAGCTTGCAGCCCCACGTTCTCCTGGGCGCTTTGAAATTCTTCGTCCTTCGACATGTGCGGCGCCCTAAAAGGGACCCTTTTTCTTCGTGTGATCGAGTTCGTCCGTGACCACCTTCGTACCGTCCGCGAACGAAGCGTCGGCCACCTCGGTCATGATGCCGTCGCTCGCGCCGATGGTAATGATCTTCGGCTCCGATTTTTCCTCGCCCGGCTTATCGTTCGTGACGATGTAAACGCGTCCGGTCCCCTTGGCGAGCGGCGGATCGGGAGCCTGGAGAATCGGCTTGTCGTCGGGGCCCAGCGGAGGCGATGGGCGGTAGCGAAGCGCGGCGTTGGGAACGCGCACCACGGCTTTCGCCTCGCGCGTGCGAATCGTGATGGTCGCGGTCATTCCGGGGCGGAGTTTCTCTTCGGGATTGGCCACTTCGACCACCGCCGAATACGTCACGACGCCCGCTTGATTGTTCGGGCTGTAACGAACCTGCTGCACGATGCCGTGAAACGACTCGCCCGGAAAGGCGTCGACCACGGCGTCTGCGTCCATCTTCTCTTTGAGCCGGCCGACGTCCGCCTCGTCCACATCGGCCAAGACGCGCATTTGCCGCAAGTCTTGTGCGATGACGAAGAGAATCGGGGCCTGGAAGCTCGAGTTGACGGTGGCCCCAGGATCGATCGAACGGGTGACGACGACACCGTCCACCGGCGAGAAGATCTTCGTGTAGCCGACGTTCGTCTTCGACGCACTGAGCTGCGCTTCGAAGGAGCCCACCGCCGCTCTTGCGGCATCGGCCGTCGCCTTGGCGGCGTCGTACGTACCGCGTGCGTTGTCGAGCGTCTGCCGGCTCGCGAGGTTCTCTTTGTAAAGGCGTTCGGTTCGCTCGTACGTGAGGCGCGCGGCTTCCGAGTTGGCCACGGTGCTTGCGACCTGGGCGCGCTGCGAGATGAGGTTCGCCTGCCCTTGATTCACCTGGGTGCCGTAGACGGTGGAATCGATCTCGGCGAGCGGGTCCCCCTTTTTTACCTGCGAGTTGAAGTCGACATAGACGTCCGTCACGCGGCCGTTGGCCTGGGCGCCAACGTTGACTTGGAGGACCGGCTGCACGGCGCCCGTCGCTTGCACCTTCTCGAAGACATCCCCCACCGCGGCCACGGCGGTCACGTATTTTGCCGGAGGCAGCGGCCGGTGCTTGGCGCGCCAAACCAGGCCCGCGGCGATGGCGAGCACGAAGACCCCGGCGAAGATCGCGCGGCGCAACCAGAGGCGGCCCCCTTCTTCCGCTGCCAGGGTCCGCTGGAGTTCCTCGGTTACTGCGGGTGTCGAATTGCTCATAACGGGTTTCGGAATCCTAAGGACGGGTCGGATGGAAGGACAGACTCAGCCATACTTTATAAGACGCGCACGCACGGCGTGGGTGCCGGACCGATGAAGTATTGTTCAACCGTGGGGAGGTATTTATTTCATTTGTGTGAAGAAAGATGAGGCCCCCTCCCGGGAAAAGGCCGGATCTTGGACATGCTACCTACGTTGACGCCGCCCCACCTACGATCACGCAAATTTCTAGCCATCCAAAGGATGGCGCGCTTCTCTTTGTCGAAAGGGCGTGGGCGCGTTATCGTTTTGCAATCCGATCCTCGAGATTCCGCGGGCTCCCGCACGGAATGCCTGGGACGTTCGCTCCCCCGCATCCTTGGGACTTCACGGCTCGGCGATTTCGAGATCGCGACAACGCATGGCCAAGCCCACCGATCGAGATCTCGTCGAGCGCGCCCGTCAAGGAGACGTGGGGGCGTTCGGCCAACTGGTGCGCCGTCATCAACCGCGCATCCACCGGCTCGCCGTCCACATGTTGCGCCAGGAGACCGAGGCGGAGGATGTGGCGCAAGAAACGTTCGTGCGCGCTTACCACGCGCTCGCACGCTTCGATGGGCGAAGTGAACCGTATACCTGGTTCTACCGCATCGCCGTTAACCTCTCGCTGAACGCACTACGCTCGCGTCGGACCTCGCGCCTGTCGGGCGACTCGATGGATCCTCGGCTCGAAGGGGTGATGACCGAGCGCCGGCCGAGCGCCATGGCCGATCCGCCCGGGGATGCGGCGCGCAAAGAGCTCTACACCGCGCTCTGCGACGGGATCGATACCCTGAGCGACACCCTCCGCACGACCTTGATCC
>Ga0193753_10002981_pt1 | contig 12881 bp, 11 predicted proteins | sample H1c2metaG_FD_144925 | JGI IMG/M metagenome (GOLD analysis project Ga0193753, IMG submission 144925) | Soil microbial communities from a riparian zone of the East river system, Colorado, United States - H1c2 | ecosystem: Environmental > Terrestrial > Soil > Riparian zone | place: USA: East... | reverse complement strand
CGTGCTGACGTAAGGCGTCGTGATCGACTGCTCCGGGGTGACCCACGGCGGCGTCGGGTCCGACGACAGAACGCTGCCCATCGCAGTCAAATACGAGTGCAAGTCCGCACTTCCGCCGCCGAGGGCTGCAGGATTCGTGCAAGCTGCAACCAGGTTCGGGTCGGCCGAGCGCGCGAACAAGGTCGTGTCCGGAGGCGGGCTGTCTACGCGAAACGACGCGAAGACGATGATGCAGCCGAGCTCGGCGTTCGCCTTGCACAGCGGCAAATTCTTGAACGTCCCGCCGACGACTCCATCTTTCGGCACGAGTACGTTCGTGCCGCCCAACACTGCGCCGATGAATCGCTTGTCCACCGGTGACTTGTCCAGGTTGGCCTGGATGAGTTGTGTCAGCACGCCGGAACCTTGTGAGTGTCCGACCAGCACGACGCCACGACCCTGATTGTCATGTTCGAGATAGTAGTTCCAGGCTGCGAGGACATCGCGTGGGCCGAGCGTTCGATCAGGCATCGTCGTCGCCATGCCACCGAGCGACGCGCGCAGCGCGGTGAGCGTCACCTGACGATACATCGGAGCGAACAACCGGCATTGCGAGGCGAACCGCGCGAACTGCGCCTGCACGACGCTGTTCTCTTCCGGACCCGGCACGAGATCACTGTTGTCGGTCGTGTCGTTCGAGATCGTCGGATAGACGTAGAAGCAGTCGATCGGTGCAGCGGCATTCGCCTGGAACTTCTCGACCTCCAGCGTTCCATCGGCTTTCACGACCGTCGAGTCGAGGTTTGCTTCGCACGGAGCGTTGTGACCAGGACGGCACAACCAGTTCTCGGCTTTGCTGTAGTCGGTATCGCTCGGCGTGATCGCTGCTGCGCCGCCCGCGCCGCCCGCGCCACCTGCGCTTCCGCCAGCTCCAGCCTTCACGCCGGCAGTTCCAGCCGATGAACCTGATGCTCCAGCCGATGACCCCGCTGCGGCACCACCTGCGCCTGCAGCCGTTGAAGCGGACATGATTGGAGGGCCGAGAACCTCAGTCTCTCGACATCCGAAAGTGGACAGAACTACGACTAACGCTAAGCCCCGACGTGCGTTCATGAAACCTCCGATAGCTTCCCCCGCGATGAGTAGAGCACCGCGACGCGAGACGTCTATGGCTTTCGACGCATGATTGAGGAGTGCGATGCGCCGTGTTCACAACCGAGGACGATCGACGCTGTCGGGATCAGCAAACGTTCGGGCGTTCCGCGATCAGCCTTCTGATCGCCAGCTCAAACTCGGGACTAGATTCGCGAGCTCGCGAATCGCGCGCGCCGTGCCGTCCAACAAATCTGCCGCACCGCCGAGATCATCTGCGACGTCTCTCAAGCCGTTGCCAATATCCGGCAACGCGTTCACGCAGACTCGCGCGAGATCTCGGACTGCACCTAAGCCGACTTCGATCGTCGTGAGCCCGTCCAGATACGGGCGCGCGATCGCCTTGGGGACGAAGCGCACCAATCCGGTTTCGATCGGGCGCAACGACTCAGCAACGTGAGCTGCAGTTCGGAACGCGTCGACGATCAGTCTCCCGCTGACCTGCACCGAGTCATCGGAGAGGCGCACGCCGACTTCGCGAAGTTGGAGTCGAATCAGGCGCAGCCGCACCGCCATCGCCGTGAGTTGAACCGCAACTTGCTCGAGACTTTCTTTGACGCGCGGAACTTCGACGTCGCGCAGTTTCCCCGGCAGCGCGCGAATCGCCGCGGCGACTGCGTCGGCGAGCGCCTCTGTCGCATGCATGCCTTGTGCGGCGAGGCTCGTGCCTGCCTCCGCGGTGTCGAGCGCAGTGCGCGTGAGCGGTTCAGTCGCACGCGCGAGAGATTGCGTCGCTTGGTCCACGAGTGTTCGTACGTCGGCCATGGGCTTTCCTCGCGCCGCACAGCATACCAATGCGAGCAATTCCGCACCACTTCGCGAACCTGGCGAGATGCGGTTACCATCGATCGGCGAAGATGGCGTCACGGAAGCACGATTCGATGCGCCTGACCTGGGTCGCGTTGCTGAGCTTCGCCGCTTTGAGCTGCAACGCGCTGCTCGACAACGAGCCGGTGAAGCTGCGCGACGGCGGTGCCAGCCGCGATGCGATGGTGGACGACGACGCGGGCGCTCCGCCTGCAAAAGATGCGGAGCCGTCCGACGACGACGCTGGCACGTCGCCGCCCAAAGACGCGGGCTCGATGCAGGCACCGCCTGGCTGCGCGACGAACCCCTGTCAAAACGGCACGTGCAGCGACACTGCGACCGGCTACCGTTGCGCCTGCAAGCCGGGCTACAGCGGCGCGAACTGCGAGACCGAGATCGACGAATGCGCGCCCAGACCGTGTCTGCATGGCGTGTGTAGTGACGGCGTAGCCTCGTACACGTGCGAGTGCCCGACTGGGTGGAGCGGCCGCCGCTGCGAAACCGGCACGTGTTCGGGCGTCGCGTGTCCGGGCACCGCACCGTGTCGCGTTCCACCCGCAAACGCCGGCCTCTGCTACCCGAACGAGTGCGGGTCCGCCGGTGGCTTGTGCCTCGCGTACAACGCCGATGGCGGCGGCGAAGCATCGACCGAGCTTCTCACAGAGACAAACGACGACTTCGCATTCGGTCCCGGGGGCGACTGGAACAACCAAGCTCGCTACTTCGCGTACGTCACGCCCGTGAGCGACTTCGAGTACGTCTGCGTGTGGGCGCAGAAAGCCAAACAAGGCACCGTGCTCGTGATTCCGCTCGGTCAAAGCCGCACCACGCCGAACCCGTTCGGCCAATCGAACGCGTTCCCGGACGACCCCGCGTGTGCGGTGCACGCTCCGTAATCACGCAGCCCGCAGCTCACTCAAGAGCGAAAACGATCGAACGGCTTGAGCTCGATCCCCGAGCGTTCGAAGGCGGCTTCGACTGCCGTGACGAAGGGTCTCGCGTCGCTCGGAGCGGCGGCGAGCTCCGCGAGAGAATCGGTGCGTTCGAGCAGCCGTTCGACGTCCGCAATGCTGAATGCCCCCGGATCCGTCTGCTCGATCTCGTCCCACTGCAGCGGTGTCGCCACGGTCGCGCGCGGAGTCGCTCGCAGCGAATACGGTGCGACGACCGAAGCGATCGGATTGTTTCGCAACCAATCGATGAACACGCGCTCACCGCGCAGCGCGATGCGGTACATCGTCGTGAGCTCGTCCGGGTGTTTCGCTTCGAGCAGCGCCGCGAACTTTTGCGCTGTGAACGCGAGCGCTCCACTGTCCACCGTCGGCTGCAGCGCGGCGACCACGTGATAACCCTTCGACCCGGTCGCGATTGGAACCGAGGCGAGGCCGTACTCCGCGAGCGCCTCGCGCGTGAACAATGCGGCGCGCTTCGCCAGCGCAAATGCACCGGCAGGTGGGTCGAGATCGATCACGAGCCGATCGGGCCGATGCAGCTCGGGCGCGCGAAACGTCGGAATGTGCAGCTCGATCGCGCCTTGATTTGCGAGGTACGGCAGATGTTCGAGCTCGCGCACGAGCGGATAGACCGTCACGTCTTTGGACTTCGCGCGCGGATCGCGATGCTTTTTAGTGGCTTCGCTGCTGCGCGGGATCTCGAACTTGTGGATCGAGTCCGGGTAGTGGGCCGGAACATTCTTCTGAAAGAACCCAGCTCCGGCGAGCCCCTTCGGATAACGCCGGATCGACAGCGGCCGATCGAGCAAGTGCGGCAGCACGCGCGGCGCGATGCGCTCGTAATAGGCGACCACGTCGCCTTTGGTGCGACCGACCTCGGGGAACACGACTCGGTCGGCGTTCGATACGTCCATGCTGCCCACACGACACGTGCGCGTTCAGCGCCGCTCGGACCTCGTGAAGCGCTCGATTTGAGCCGGCGTCGCGAGCTTGTTCTTCAACAAATACTCCACGAGATCGTCGTCTAGCAACTCGTACATCGCCTTGACGCGATCCAAGAGCACGCGCGCGGTGCTCGTCAGATCCTCTTGATCGAGGTCCACGTCCGAGTGCACGAGCAACATGCCGTGCGCGTCGAGCCCGATCTTCACGTCCCAGTACAACGTGTTCGTCGATAGACACCAGACCAAAAATTCGGGTCCGGCCCCGGGAGGCGGCGGGACCGTCGTGTACATTCGCAACGACTCGGCGGAAGGGTCGAAGTCGAACCGGAGCATGAGGCGCCCATAGCGGCGCTCCTGCGTCACGTACAATCCGCTACCCTGCCGTTGGATGCCGGCTAGCTCCGGCTCCATTAGTTCGCGCAGCGCTTCGAGAATGTCGCTGTCCATGCACCCCAACCCCGGGTGCCAGTGTAGCGGTTTGCGGTCAGGTCTGCCCTACTGCTCAAAGCACTGAAGGGCTGGAATCGACTCGTGCAGGACTAAATCCCGGCGCCGCCTTCGAAGTCCTCGGAGCGCGCTTGCGCTTGGGTGACGTGACTATTCGGCGGAAGGCTACGCGTTAGCCAGACATTACCTCCGATCACCGAGCCCTGGCCGATCGTGACTCTGCCCAAAATCGTCGCGCCGGCGTAGATGACCACGTCGTCCTCGATGATCGGGTGACGCTCCCTGCCCTTGACCAGCACGCCTTGCGCGTCCTTCGGCAAGTTGCGCGCACCCAAGGTCACGCCTTGGTAGATGCGCACGCGGTCGCCGATGATCGCAGTCTCGCCGATCACGACGCCCGTCCCGTGGTCGATGAAGAAGCTCCGGCCGATCCGCGCACCGGGATGGATGTCGATCCCGGTGCTGGAGTGCGCGGTCTCGGCGACGACGCGCGCGAGCAGCGTGAGCCCCAACCGATAGAACTCGTGCGCGAGCCGATGGTGAATGATCGCGGTGATCCCGGGGTAGCAGTAGATGACTTCCGACCGGCTCTGCGCGGCTGGATCGCCTTCGTAGGCCGCGCGGATGTCCTGCTCGAGCGCGCTGCGAATGTTCGGCAAGCTCGTCGCGAACACGCGCACCAACTCGTGCGCTTCGTCGCTGACGGCGGCATCGTCCACGGTCTTGCCGGCAGACTTGCTGAGCCGGCTGTAACGCAGCCCGCGGCGAACTTGTTCTTCGAGCGCGCGCAGCGTGACGTCGAGCATGTTGCCGACGAAGTAGTCGACGCTCGTTTCGGTGAAGTCCGAGCCACCGAAGTGCGACGGGAACAGCGCCGCTCGCAACCCTTTCACGATGCTGACGAGCGCATCTCGCGAGGGCCGCTGCCGGCGCTCGGCTTCGTCGCGGCGCCAATCGCCCAGACTGCTGCGGGCATTTCGCAGCTGGGCCACGAGGGCGACGAGATCCCAGGTCGATGGTTTTTCGAATTTGAGATCATCCGGCATTCGTGTCACCGCGCGTGCCCTTCTGCGTCGAACACGCCCTCGAACAGCACCGAGCTCAAGTAGCGTTCTCCGGAGTCCGGCAGAATGACTACGATGGTCTTCCCTTCGTTCTGGGGCCGCTGGGCGAGACGCACTGCGACGGCGGCCGCCGCTCCGCACGAAATGCCCGAAAGGATCCCTTCCTCACGCGCGAGCCGCCGTGCGAACGCCATCGCTTCTTCGTTCGTGACTTGCTCGACCTCGTCGACGAGCGACAGGTCGAGCGTGTCGGGCAGAAAGCCAGCGCCGATGCCTTGGATCTTGTGTGGAGCCGGCTGAAGTGGCTGGCCGGCGCGCTGTTGCGTGATCACGGGACTCGTCGCGGGTTCCACTGCGACCGAGACCAACGGCTTGCCGAGCGTTCGCTTGATGTAGCGCGACACGCCCGTGATCGTGCCGCCCGTTCCGACTCCAGACACGAAGATGTCGACCTTGCCGTTCGTGTCTCCCCAGATCTCGGGCCCAGTCGTGGTCTCGTGAATCGCCGGGTTCGCAGGGTTCTTGAACTGCTGCAGCAGCACGTAACGACTCGGATCCGAAGCGGCGATCTCCTCTGCGCGCGCAACCGCGCCGGTCATGCCGCGCGAGCCTTCAGTCAGCACCAACTTCGCGCCGTACGCGAGGAGCAGCTTGCGCCGTTCGATGCTCATCGTCTCGGGCATCGTGAGTGTCACGGGATAGCCGCGCGCAGCTGCGACGAATGCGAGTGCGATGCCGGTGTTGCCGCTCGTCGGTTCGATGATCTCTTTGCCCGGTCCGAGCACACCGCGTCGTTCGGCGTCCCAAACCATCGCCGCACCGATTCGGCACTTCACCGAGTACGCCGGATTGCGCCCCTCGATCTTCGCGAGCACGAGCGCCGGCGCGCCGCCGGTGATGCGACGCAGGCGTACGAGCGGAGTGCGCCCGATCGAGAGCGCGTTGTCTTCGAACCAAGCGGCAGCGGCCATGGATTCTCCGCCGCAAGGTGCGGCGAACGGGACGAGTGCACGCGGCATACCAGCGGTGGCAGCGCAATTCTTCGCGCGGGGCGCTCGCCAAGCTTGGCGACGTCAGGCAAGCCCAGCACGGCGCACGGCCGTGCTGGCGCGCCGTGCCGCGACACGGATCAGCAGTCGGTGCGCTTGGCGTTCACGCGGGCTGCAAGCTGGCCGGGCGTTTCGCCCAAAGCCGGCCGGAATGCGCCGCGTTCCGTAAAGATCTCACTCACGAGCCGCGCTGGCGTGATGTCGAACGCCGGATGCCGCACGCCGATCCCGTCTCCCACGATCACGTGATCGCCGATCTTCGCGACCTCGTCGCGCCCGCGCTCCTCGATCACGATGTCGCGACCCGACTTGCACGCGAGATCGACCGTGCTCCACGGCGCCGCCACCGTAAACGGCACGCCGTGCTCCTTCGCGAGCACTGCAACCGTATACGTGCCGATCTTGTTCGCGACGTCGCCATTGGCTGCAATGCGATCACTGCCGACGACGCAAAACCCGATCTCGCCGCGCTGAAAGAAGTGACCGGCCATCGAGTCGGTGATCACTTCCACCGGAATGCCGTCTTGATGAAGCTCCCACGCCGTCAGCCGCGCACCTTGCAAGTACGGACGCGTCTCGTCCGCGAACACGCGGATGCGCTTACCCATCGCGTGCGCCGCGCGAATCACGCCGAGCGCAGTGCCGTAGCCACCGGTCGCGAGCGCACCCGCGTTGCAATGCGTGAGCACCGTCGCGCCATCTGGAATGCGCTCGGCACCGAGCCGGCCCATCGTGCGACATGCCTCGAGGTCCTCGCGATGGATCGCTTCAGCTTCTTCGCGCAGCGCGATCGCACGCGTTTCAGGATCCAGCGCCGCAACCTCGGCTGCGCGCCGGCCCATGCGCGCGATCGCCCACGCGAGATTCACCGCGGTCGGACGCGCCGCATTCAGCAGACGCGACGCGACGCCGTTCGCGACCAAAAAGCTCTTCGTATCCCCGCGCTCGAGGTGCGCCTGAAGCGCGAGCGCGTACGCGGCCGAGATGCCGATCGCAGGCGCGCCGCGCACGACCATGTCGCGGATCGCAGCCACGACCTCGTCCGGCTTTCGGTATCGGTAGTAGACGACCTCGCGCGGCAAGCGACGCTGGTCGAGCATCACGATCTCCCAGCTCGCTGGGTCGATCTCCACCGCGAAGTAAGACGCTTCGGTCAACGGTGCGCGCGACAACTCGACTTGGTTCATGCACCCTCGTTCAGGAGCTTTTGTAGCACTTCATTGACGAGCTTGGGGTTTCCCGCACCCTTCATCGCCTTCATGACTTGGCCGACGAAGAAACCGAGCACCGCGGTCTTGCCCGCGCGAAACAGCTTCACGTTGTCCGGATGTTGCGCCAGCACGTCGCGCACCACTGCCTCGATCGCAGTCGTGTCGCTGACCTGCACCAGCCCCTGCTCGCGCACGAGTTGCTCCGGCCGCCGATCGGTTCCGAGCAGCGACGGCAAGAGCGCTTTGGCCTGCTTGCCGCTAATGGCTGCCGATTCCACCAGGGTCAGAAGCTCGGCGAGTTGCTCCGGCGAGACGCCCATTTCCGCGCTGAGGCCGTTCGTCCGCACGTGCCGGAGCAGCTCCGACTGGAGGAAGTTCGCCGCCTTTTTGCCGGCGGCCGCGGGCTCGAGTTTGCTCTGCGCCGCCAACAGCTCTGCCGCGCGTTCGAAAAATCCGGCGATCACGGGGTGCGCGCTCAACACCGAAGCGTCCGCCACGGTCAGCCCGAGCGATTCGACGTAGCGCGCGCGCTTGCGTTCCGGCAGCTCCGGTAGCGAGCGCCGTGCGGCTTCGATCGCCGCTTCGGAGACATGCAGCGGTGGCAGATCCGGATCCGGAAAATAGCGATAGTCCATCGCCTCTTCCTTGCTCCGCATCGGCAGCGACTTGCCTTGCCCGTCGTTCCAGGTACGCGTCTCTAGAACGACCCTGCCGCCGCCCGAAACGAGCGCGATCTGCCGCGCCACTTCGTAGTCGATGGCTTTGCGCACGAATCGAAACGAGTTGATGTTCTTCAGCTCGACGCGCGTGCCGAGCTGCTCCTGCCCGATCGGCCGAACCGACACGTTCGCATCGCAACGGAACGAGCCCTCTTCCAAGTTCCCGTCGTTCACGCCCAAAAACATCAGCGTCTCGTGCAAACGCTTCAGGTACTCCTCTGCCTCGGCAGAGCTCCGCAAGTCGGGCCCGCTCACGATCTCCATCAGTGGAGTGCCCGCGCGGTTGTAGTCGACGAGCGTGACCGTTCCCGAACCCATCCCGTGGAGGTTCTTCGCCGCGTCTTCCTCGAGGTGGATGCGCTGAATCGGGATCTCGTGCGCCTTGCCATCGAGCTCGAAGCGCAACTTGCCGTGTTCGCACAGCGGCAACTCGTACTGCGAGATCTGATAGTTCTTCGCGAGGTCTGGATAGAAGTAGTTCTTGCGCGCGAACACGCTGTGGCTGCGGATCTGGCAGCCGAGCGCCACGCCGGCACGCAACGCGAGCTCGACCGCGCGAGCGTTCGGCATCGGCAGTGAGCCGGGCAAACCCACACACACCGGGCACACCTGCGTGTTCGGTGAAGCTCCGAACTTGACCGAACACCCGCAGAACAGCTTCGAACGCGTGAGGAGCTGCGCGTGCACTTCGAGGCCGATGACGGTTTCGTATCCGCTGCCCATGATCAAAATCCCGGAGGCCGTTCGGCCCATCCGCTCGCCCGCTCGAACGCAGCCGCGATCCGCACCAGCCGCGCTTCCTCGAACCCAGGCGCCGCGAGCTGCAACCCGATCGGCAATCGCTCGGGGGTCAAGCCACACGGCACGCTCACCGCCGGAATGCCGGCGAGACTCGGAGGAAGTGTGAACACGTCTTGCAGGTACATCTGCAGCGGGTCGTCGATCTTTTCGCCGAGCTTGAACGCGCCGGTCGGCGCGGTCGGCGTCATCACGACGTCGCAACGCTCGAACGCCTGCGCGTAGTCGCGCCGGATCAGCGTCTGCACCTTCTGTGCCTTCAGGTAGAACGCGTCGTAGTAGCCGGCCGACAGCACGTACGTCCCGAGCATGATCCGGCGCTTTACCTCGAGCCCGAAGCCTGCATCGCGCGTCTTACCGTAGGTGTCGCGCAGGTCATCCCCGTTCACGCGCAGGCCGTACCGCATGCCGTCGAAGCGCGCGAGGTTCGACGACGCTTCAGCCGTCGCGACGATGTAGTAGACCGACAGCGCGTACTTCTGGTGCGGCATGTCGACTTCGACGATTTCGCAGCCGAGAGCGGCGAGCTGCTCGCGTGCACGCGCCATGGCTTGCTGCACCGCGGGCGCGCAGCCTTCGTCGGTGATGCCGCGCACGACCCCGACGCGCATACCTTTGACATCGCGCTCACACTCGGCTTCGTAGTTCGGCACAGGCCGATCCGCGCTCGTGGGATCGCGCGAATCGCGACCCGCGATCACGCCGAGCACCCGCGCCGCGTCGCGCACGTTGCGCGCGATCGGACCCACCTGATCGAGCGACGATGCGAACGCGATCAACCCATAACGCGAGACGCGCCCGTAGCTCGGCTTGATCGCGGTGACGCCGCAAAAGCTCGCCGGCTGCCGGACGGAACCACCCGTGTCGCTACCGAGCGCCGCTGCGCTGAGCCCGAGCGCAACTGCCGCCGCGGATCCACCAGAGCTGCCTCCGGGCGCGCGAGACGTGTCCCACGGGTTCCTGACCGCGCCGAACGCGGAGTTCTCCGTCGACGATCCCATCGCGAACTCGTCGAGGTTGAGCTTGCCCAGCACGACCGCGCCCGCCGCTCGCAGCTGCTCCACCACGTGCGCGTCGTAGGGCGGCGCGTAGCCTTGCAGAATCTTCGATGCGCAAGTCGTCGGGACACCCCGCGTACACAAGTTGTCTTTGAGGCCAAACGGAACGCCCGCGAGCGGCAGCCCCGTGCGATTGGGCGACGCATCGACGCGTGCGGCTTGCGCGAGCGCACCTTCGTGATCGACGTGCAGAAACGCGTTCAGCGAGGCGTTTTTCGCATCCGCGCGCGCGAGCGCAGCGCGCGTAATCTCGACCGCCGAAACTTTCCCATCGCGGACCGCTTGCGCGATCTCGGTCACCGAAGCCGTGACGAGCTCGTGCACTTCAGTCTCCTTCCAACACTTTTGGAACCGCGAACCCTCCCTGGTCCGATGCGGGTGCGGACGCAAGGAGCTCGTCTCGGTCGAGCCCAGGAACAACTACATCCGGGCGCAACGGCGCGTTTACGCCGAGCGCTTGGAACGCGGGAGGCACGTCGCTGACGTCCAGACTGTCCAGCTCGGCCATGAAACCGAGGATGGAATCGAGCTCTCGCTGCATTCGGGCGACCTCTTCCGCGGTCAGCGAAATACAGGCGAGCTTTGCGACGTGTCGGACGGCGTCGGCAGTGATCCGGGGCGCACTCATGAGGGCGCGCAAAGTACCAGACAGGTCGGCTGTTTGGCCATGCGCGGAGCACTCTAAACGCTCCACAAGTCGGGACGCGCGCTGCTCGACAGTGCCCAAATCGCGGTGCCAAGGCTTATTGCGGCTATCTTCCCGCTCGGTTATCACGGTCTCGACTCGACCTCGCGCGGGGGCGCCAATGGTGGGAAGCGCAGGTGCACTGGACTCGGAGGGCGCGGCGCGGGTACGCGCTCGCGTACGCTTGGGTATGTGCGCCGTCGCTGGTCCACCAGCGACGACCCAGTCGCCTTCGGCCGTTGACGCGAGGGCGGCGCCGAGCTATTTTCTAGCGTGGCTGAATCATTTCGACGGAGTTGGATCTTGCTAGAATGGCTATGCGGAAGCCTCGGTCTGCCATTGATCGAGGAGCAGCCGGAGGGAGGCCTAAGCCTCAACGGCGCGGCACGTGAGATGTTGGGCACGGGCGACTTCCCGACCATCCTTGCAGCACTCGGTCCACTCGTCGGTGAGACGGTCGACATGTCTGCACTCGAAGCCAGTCTCGCGCAGGCGCGTAGAGGCGAATCGAGTGAGCTCGCGTTAGTCGATGGACTGCGCGCGCTCGTATCGCCGGCACCGCGCTCGCCCGAGTTTGCGTGCGTCGTGTTTGCGCCGCAAGGCGCGCTCGACGCAGTTGCGCTGCAACGTCGTGCGCTCGCGAGTGATCGTTCCGCGCGCGTGTCGCACGAACTCGCGAACGCGCTCGGTGCGATCGCGGGTTGGGCTCGGCTCGCGCGCGAAGGTGTGCGCGTCGACGAAGCGCTGGAGTTGATCGAGCGCAGCGCCGACAACGCCTGGTCCGCTGCGCGCACGGTGCTCGGCGAAGTAAGCGGCCAAACCACGATGAGCTCGCGGCCGCAAGTGATGAATCTCTCGGAGTTCATCGATGAAACAGCACGGCTGATCATCCCGAAGGCGCTCAAGAAGAACATCACGGTCCACACGCAGATCACGCCCGGTCTCTACGTGGCCGGTGATCGCAGTAGCGCATGGGCGCTGGTGTGGAACTTGGCGACGAACGCGATCGAAGCGTTGCCCTCCGGCGGAGAGCTCCGGCTCGAGCTCGCGTCGCACGGCGACCACGTGAGTTTCAGCGTGAACGACAACGGTCCGGGCATGACGACCGAAGTTCGCGCACGCGTGTTCGAGCCGTATTTTACGACCAAAACATCCGGCACGGGCCTCGGCCTGGCGCTCGTGAAGCAAGCGGTGCTGGCTCTGGGTGGCCAGATCGAGCTCGAGAGTCAGGTCGGCGAAGGCACGAGCTTCTTGGTGGAGCTGCCACGCAGCAACGGTGCCCTCTCCGAGCCGCCGCCGAAGCGACCGTCGGTGTCGCTACGCACGACGGGCGTCTTCATGTCGGAGTCGCTCGAAGGTCGCTTCCTGATCATCGACGACGACGCAGCGCTGCGCGAGATGATCGCGACCGCGCTCGAGATGCGGGGAGCCGAAGTGTGCCCCGCCGCGAGCCTCAACGAAGCATTGAAGCTCGAGGGGCCGTTTCGCCTGGCCGTGATCGATTTTCTGCTCGGCGATCAGCGCGGTGACGTGGCGATCGCGCGGCTGCGCGAAGAAGGCATGATCGACCGCGCGCTGCTCGTCACGGGCACCGACGTCCCGCGGAAGCTGGTCGCCGGCGGTGAGCCGGACGCCGTGCTCCGCAAACCGTTCGAGCTAGACGAACTCTTCGAGCGCGTCTCCGAGTTGCTCGAGCGCGACGCGGGTCGCCGAAGCGCCGCGGGCTGAACGCGGCCTCATGCTGAACGTGGCCACAGGCTGCGAGGGGCGGCGACTGCGCACGCCGCTGCCCAATTTCTTCATAGTTTCGCCATATTAGTGACACATCCTCGAGCGCCCCGAGGCTGAATGCCATTTCCACCTGGCTGCCGTGTTGCAGCCCACCCGGATTCGAATCAGAATTCCGGGTGGCCGGCCGGAAGTTCACAGAACCGACTCGAAGCTCTCGGCCGGGCGGGAGGTCTCGGGCATGACACGCTGGGAGCACATCTGGGCAGTCGAGGTTTTGGCTGCGT
>Ga0193753_10002980_pt1 | contig 12883 bp, 8 predicted proteins | sample H1c2metaG_FD_144925 | JGI IMG/M metagenome (GOLD analysis project Ga0193753, IMG submission 144925) | Soil microbial communities from a riparian zone of the East river system, Colorado, United States - H1c2 | ecosystem: Environmental > Terrestrial > Soil > Riparian zone | place: USA: East River... | reverse complement strand
CGCAGTCGCACGGCGCCAGGCTCTACCGTGGGGAAAGACGTGATCTCTGAGTGATTGCGAGTGCATCTCCGCAGAGAAGCCGGGAGAAGTCGGGACCAGATAACGTCCCTTTCGAATTTGCACCGGGTCGACAAAATGCTCGTGCAAGTGGTCAACAAACTCAATGGCTCGATCCTCCATTGAGCCACTGATGGCGACATAGTCAGCCATTGCGAGGTGCTGAACGAGCTCGCACAAGCCTACGCCGCCGGCATGTGGGAACACGCGCACACCGAACTTGGCCGCCATCAACAGGATCGCGAGATTTTCGTTGACGCCACCGACGCGCGCAGCATCGATTTGAATGAGATCCACCGCCTTCGCCTGGAACAGTTGCTTGAACATCACACGATTGTGAGTGTGCTCGCCGGTGGAAACGGGAAGCGGTGCAACGGCATTGCGAATTGTTGCATGGCCGAGAATGTCATCCGGGCTGGTCGGCTCTTCGATCCACGCAATATTGAAAGGTGCAAGCCGCCGCAGCCATGGAATCGCTGTAGTCACATCCCAACGCTGGTTCGCATCGATGGCTAACGCCACGTTCGGCCCGATCGCTTCACGTGCGACTCGGCAACGGCGCAGATCGTCTTCCAGATTCAATCCCACTTTGAGCTTCATGGTTCGATAGCCATCGTTGACGGCCTCGATCGCCAGCCTCGCCAGCTTTTCGTCGGAGTAGCCCAGCCACCCGGGTGAAGTCGTGTAAGCCGGATATCCGCGTTCCGTCAGGGTGGCCAGGCGCGCTGCCCTGCCCGGCAGCGCAGCCCGAAGGATCGTCAAGGCCTCCGACGGGGTGAGTGCGTCGCTGATGTAGCGGAAATCGATCAGGTCAACTATCTCCTCCGGACTCATGTCTGCAATGAGCCGCCATACCGGCTTTCCGGCGCGACGCCCTGCCATGTCCCACGCGGCATTGATCACCGCGCCAATTGCCATGTGCATCACACCTTTCTCAGGACCAAGCCAGCGCAGCTGCGAGTCGTTAGTCAGGCGGCGCGCGAAAGCACCGAGATCGTTGACCACCTCATCGACTCGTAGATCAACGACAAGGTGGCGCAACGCGGAGAGTGCCGCGGTCTGCACATCGTTGCCGCGACCAATCGTGAAGGCAAAGCCGTGTCCACACAGTCCGGTGGAATCGTTGGTGCGAAGTTGCACGTAAGCTGCCGAGTAATCCGGATCGGGATTCATCGCGTCCGAGCCATCCAACTCGCGCGATGTCTGAAATCGTACGTCGAAGGTGTCCAGTGAAGTGATCACGGCCATCTGGGTCGCCTCATCGGTCGTTCGGTGACAGGTCGGGTTGCTGTCGATGATTGGGTATCGCGGGCATCACCTGCTGTCGCTGGGAGCCGAGTCGTTCAATCTGCACGTCGATGACGTCGCCGGGGCGCAGATACACCGGCGGCCTCTGGCCAAGGCCGACACCCGCAGGAGTGCCTGTGCTGATTACGTCGCCCGGCGCCAGCGTCATGTAGCGACTGATGTGGCTAACTAACTGCGCGACACCGAATACCATCGTCCGCGAGTTGCCATTCTGATATTGGTGCCCGTTGACGCTCAGCGTCATCGCCAGATTCTGCGGATCGAGTACCTCGTCGCGTGTAACCAGCCAGGGGCCGATGGGTCCAAAGGTGTCGCAGCTCTTGCCTTTCACCCACTGTCCGCCGTGCTCGAGCTGGAACGCGCGTTCGGACAGGTCATTGACGATCAGGTAGCCGGCGACATGAGTCAGCGCTTCCGAAACCGGCACGTCACGTGCGGTGTCGCCGATGACGACACCCAATTCGACTTCCCAATCCGTCTTCTCACCACCGCGCGGGATGACGACTTCGTCGTTGGCGCCGACGATTGCGGTCGTAGCCTTCATGAATATGACCGGCTGCTCGGGCACTGCCATGCCCGACTCGGCTGCGTGGTCGGTGAAATTGAGACCAACGCAGATGAACTTGCCGATCCGGGCGACTGGCGCGCCGTAGCGAGGGACGCCGGGCACCGCAGGCAAAGCTGAAGGTTTGAGCGCGCGCAGCTTGGAGATGCCTTGCACGGTCAATACCTCGCCCGCGATGTCATCCACAACGCCGGACAGGTCACGGATCATTCCGTCTTCATCGATCATGCCCGGTTTCTCGTGTCCGGCTTGGCCATAGCGTATGAGCTTCATGCAGTTCTCGCGCGACTCAGGTCGACCAGCCGCCGTCGATGACGTGGATGGCTCCGGTCACAAATGACGATTCGTCCGAAGCCAGATAGACGACCAGGGCGGCGACCTCTTTGGGATCGCCGAGTCGACCCATGGGCTGGCGCTCTTTGAAGCCCTTCCAAACGACTTCCGAATCGCCGCCGAGATTGGCAACGCGCGCGGCCAGGGATGGGGTATTGATCGTGCCCGGGCAGATCACATTGCAGCGCACGGAATTGGCGACGTAGTCCGCCGCTATCGATTTGCTCAATCCGATCACCGCGGCCTTTGATGCGCCGTAGGCGCAGCGATTCGGCACGCCCTTCACACTCGAGGCTACCGAAGCCATGTTGATGATGCTGCCTTTCCCATTCGCGATCATGCCGGGCAACACCGCTTTGCAGAGAAAGTACATCGCGTCGACATTGACCGCGAACGAGCGCCGCCAAGCGCTCTCTTCGCACTCAAGAATGCTGCCTGGATGGACAAAGCCGGCGCAGTTGAACACCACATCGAACGGGGCCTGATTGCCGACAAACGCGCGGACAGCCGCAGGGTCAGTGACATCGAGCGCATGCGTGCTGATGTTTGTCTGACCAGCTGCCAACGATTTCAGCGCACCATCATCAATGTCAGTAGCAACGATGTGTGCACCCTCCAGGGCGCAGGCCAATGCACTCGCCCGGCCGATGCCCGCCCCCGCCGCCGTAACCAACATGCGCTTCGAGGCGAGGCGTCCGCTCATATCGGCACCATGACCTTGGGCGCGAGGAGTCCTTCATCGCGCAGGTGCGACCAAAGGCTGGCCGGCAGTTTGGCGTTCAATCGCTCGACGGCGCTGCGAACTTCCCCAACTGAACGCAGCCCCGCCACGACCGTGGCCACCGCGGGGTGCGCTAACGGAAATTGCAGCGCGGCCGCGCCCACATCGACGCGCTCCGCGGCACACACATCATAAATGCGCTGAGCGCGCCCCAGAGTTTCTGGATCCACCGCTGAGTAGTTATACGTCGCGCCCGGTTTGTGCGCGTCGCCAAGCAGCCCGGAGTTGTATGGCCCCGCGGCCAGTATCGCTACCGAACGGCGCAACGCCTCTTCCATGATCTCCCAAGCGCCATCCTGCTCAAGCAAAGTGTAGCGGCCCGCGAGCAGGATGCAGTCGAGAGGGAACTGCGGCATCAGTTCAAGGCAGACTGCCACTTCGTTCACTCCAATGCCGATGGCGCGGCAGGCTCCGGAGGCTTTCAATTCGGCCATCGCGGGAAGCGCCTCGTCGAGAGCCTGGCGCAGTCGCTGAGGATGCTGCTGACCATGAGTGACGCGACCGATGTCGTGCAGTAACAGCACGTCAACGTAGTCGACCCCGAGGCGTTCGAGGCTTGAATCGAACGAGCGCATCACGCCGTCGTAGCTATAGTCGAAAACCGCTTTTGCGCCGACTACGGCGAAGCCATCGTTGAGCTTCGCGCCTTCGCGATCGGCCTCGATAGACCGTCCGACTTTTGTCGACAGTACGAATGACTCACGCGGAACGCCCGCCAGACCGCGACCGAGGCGACGTTCGCTCAGCCCGTATCCGTAGTACGGCGCCGTATCGAAAAAGCTGATTCCGCATCGAAGCGCCTCCTGCACCGCGGCAACGGCTGGCTCATCGCCGACCTCGGCAAACAGGTTGCCAATTGGCGCGCCACCAAAACCCAGCAACGATGGGTTGACGCCCCCGTCGGCGAAACTGCGACGCTCGGCCTTGATTGGCGAATACATGGATGACTGCGGCGTTCCTGAGATCGCGACGTTTTCGTGCATGGGGAATCTCAGCGCTGACGGTGGCTCGTGCGACGGCTAGGCGTCATCACTTCACTCGGCTTGGAATTTCAATGTGATCTGAGTCGGCTGCTGATTGCGCATGACCCGGAACTCCCTCTGTCCAAGCCATCGCTGAGCGGTGTACAGCGTCATCAGAGTCGCCAGGTTCTCGATCACTTCCGCCGGGATGTACTCGTTGGCTGCGGCTTCCAGGATCACATCGTTGGCTCGCAGTCCTGACTGCTGCGCAAGGCTGCCAGGTGCCACGGCGAGCACCAGCACGCCCTTGATGTCCGCAAGGCCAGCAGCTGACTGTTCGCCGAGTGTCGTCACCGACTTGACCTTCGCACCCAGAAAGTCGCGGACTTCATCGGCCGCGAAACTTGCTGGAGACATGAGCTCGGGGATCGGCGCAGTCTTTGCCAGACGCTTCAGCCGTGCACTGGTCACCCCGAATTGATCCATGGGAAAATTCTTGAAGCCAGTCAGCAGCGCCGGACTATCCTCAGCGACGCGGAAATCGCCGGCGCGCGCATCCCTGAACTTCGGATCTCCAGCAATCGAATGTTTGTCGAGGCCCAGAGACTGAGCGTGCCGCAAGGCGGTGGCGGACGGAAACAGGTTGTTGTCGATGGTCGCGTCCCAGTGATCCATCAGGATTGGTTGGTGCCCTGCCATGACGATGTTGTGTTCAAAGCGATCGCCGCTTTGCTTGAACCAGACATGGGGATGAAACCCGTTGTTGATGAGAATGTTGTTCCAGGCTTCGCGATTGAATCCCTCCCGGTACTTGAGACCGCCGCTCAGCATCAGGTTGTCGTAGATTCGATAGTTCGACGACCCATCGTCCAGGTCGATGTCCCAGCCGCTGTCACAACGAAACCGGTTGTAGCGCAGCGTGGTCGGTTCGATCGCGTCGAGTTTCCACATGCCGGGGTTAGCGCCATTGATACGATCCATCACCTGGCGATCCGGGTGCCAGAAGCGATCCCGACCCCAGCTATTGAAAGCGCCGTTGTCACCCGTCTCCAGGACGGTATTGAATACGTCGTTGTACTCGAGGACATGTCCGCCCCAGGTCCCGTCGCCGATGTTGATACCCGCACGCGGTACGTCATAAATGCTGTTGTGGGCGACCGTTATCCTGAGTGCCATCGAGATCTGCACGCCGGCGACTTGTTTCTCAACCCTGCCGATGTCGTGGATGAGATTGTCCTCGGCGCGTGAGTCAGCGGGATATTCGGGCGTCTTCGGGCCGACCGTGCGATCGAGTTTTTCGAGCGAGACGAACTCCTGATAACGGAAACTTGGCGAACGCACGGCTTCGGGTCGGCCCACGAAGCTGATCGCGCTGCCACCCACGTCGTGAATGTGGTTGCCCTTGATGACGATCCGGCGATTGTATCCGCTGACTAGTATGGCGTTGCCGCCCAGTTGTGAAAGATCATTGTCGGAGACGATCACGTCTTCCGCGTTCTCGAGGTAGATAGCTGCTTCGCGGGCAATCATCCAGTCGCTGCGCAACAGCGGCTCGGTGGCCTGCAGAAACGTCGCTCCGGTGTGGCCAAGCTTCAGGCCCGAGATCTGCACATGATGCACGCGCGATTTGTCGTCACCCTGGACGTCCATCACGCGTGCAACGCCACTGACCGCGACCGTTGCTGCGCGCAGATCAACGCCGCGCGGCGGCATGAAGTACAAGGTGGACGCGGCGACGTCCATGTACCACTCGCCTGCCGAGTCGAGTTCCTCAAAGATGTTCTCGACGTACCTGTATTTCGGGTGGGGATTGGATGGCCGATTGTTCCCCACGCCTTCGCCGAAAATCAGTGAGCCGTCGGGATTCTTGCCGAGGATGGGCACTTGCACGCCGCCCCAGCGATTCTCATGCAACGCCTGCACGACGCCGCCCGCTGGATTTTTCCAACGCTTGACTCGCTCCGGCGACAGCGCATCCGCGGCATAGCCATTGAGCACGACCGCCTGCGAATCAAAATTGGGATAGCGCGCGCGCACCTGGCGCTTTCCGTCGAGAAACAGCTGGTCAAAGGAGCCGCCGCTGACAGTTGCCTGCAAGATGCCGTCGCGATACGGCCGCCATTGCAAAGTCAGCTTGCGCCCGGCAAATAGCCGCGGCGACGCTTCTCCCGCCGCGACTATCTGGGTCGGCAATTCTCGTGTCCCGGACAGCTCTGGCCCGATCTTCAGCGGCGCAGCCAGATAGTAGTCGCCATCGGCGATCTCGATTCTGACGGCGCCGGAAGTCTGCAGGCTTTTGAACTGCGTCGCTGCCTTTAGAGCCTCCTCTATCGTTGCGAATTCACGATCGCCGCCCTTTCCCGCATGGGCGGAATCCACTCGAAACACCGTGGGCGAACCTTCGGTGATGTTTCGCCCGCCGGACTGGGCCGCATGAAGCAGGCATGCGGCCCCTAGCAACAATGTTTTCCATGCCACGCGCGACCTCAGAATTCGTACCGCATGGCCAGAGTGGTCCGGCGCCCGTTCAGCTCGTAGCCCCGGTTGTAGCCGAAACGATTCATGCGTATCACGGCTTCGTCAGTGAGGTTGGTTATCGCCATCGTCAGTGCGAGCTTGTCAGTGACGTTGAAGCGCGCGGAAAGATCGAGCTGTGAGTACTCGTCGCCAAATTCTCCGTCGCCGAAATAGCTGTTCTGATCGTAGACGAACCCATCTCTGAAGTTGTAAGCGAGATAGGTACCAAACCGCGGCTTTTCGAAGTACACGATTGCGTTGTAGCTATTCTTCGAGACACCGGGCAATGGCAGCTTGGCACCGCCGGCCACCACCGAGATCTTGCCAGCGTCGATGTTCGTGTAGTTGAGAAGAACGCCCAAGCCGTCAAATGGAGCCGGCAGGAACGTGAACGGCTGCTGATAGCTGACTTCGATGCCTTTGAGCGTCGTATCTGCACCGTTGTCCGGCTGGAAGCGCGTGAACTCGATGTCCGTCGTGCCACCGCCGTTCGCCAGCTGCACCGTGTGAGTCTCGGTGCTGGTGGTCGAAACGATGAAGTTCTTGACGTTTTTTTGGAAGTACGCGAGCGACAGCAGACTCTCCTGATTGAAATACCATTCCAGCGAGACATCGTACTGATCCGCCAGGTACGGATCGACATCCGGGTTGCCCGATGAAATCGTGCGCACGTTGGCGTTGACACTGGTGGTCGGGGTAATTACGCCCAGATCTGGGCGCGAAAGGACGCGTGCCGCCGCAAAGCGCGCGATCAAATCATCTCGGAGCGCAAAGCGCAGATTGAAGCTGGGCAGCCAGTTTTCGTAGTCGCGATCAACCGTGGTAGGTGTGGCGTCCGGCACAATTGTCACGGCACCACCCTGATCGAAGATGATCTGACTGAAGTCTGGCGCGTAGCCAAAAGTCTTTTGCTTGGTCTGGACGTAACGCACTCCGAAGTTCCCAGACAGGCGCCCGTCGGCATTCTTGAAGTCGGCGCGGAAATATGCGGCACCAACGTCTTCCTGAACGTTCGACACGGATGTCTGAAACTGAACCGGAGGAAACATCCGGACGAGGTCGGCAAGCGGTACGTCCGCGAGCATGGCGTTTGGATCGGCGGACAACCAGGTTTTCGGGAATGATGAGCCCCCGCTATACCCGGACAAATAGCCGGAATCGCCGAATTCGCGCATCCACGTCGCGCCGTTGAAACTTCCACCCTCGATGTTCGGGTCGAAGGGAACACCTAACAACGCCGCGAGATCCGCAGCGCCAACCTGCATGAACCTGCTGTCCGACGAATGCTCACGCTTGCCCCAGCTGGCACCGAACGCAATCTTGTTCACCCACCCTTCCATGCTGTGCTTGACGTCGAACCGCGCATCGCGGGTTTCATCCTCGGTTGGCTCATCGAGCTGACCGTTGAAGCCGATGGCACGAAAGTCGTTCGGATCGAGCGGGTCAAAGCCACGCTGATACGTAAGACTGGGTATCCCCGAAGGGTCATTGGAGAAATCATATTCAGCGCTTGCTCGTCCGATGACTTCGAGCGAAAGCGAAGTGACTTTGCGCTCTGATTTGCCATAGGACACTTCGCCATCAAACGTCCAATCGCCCGCGACGTAGGTGCCGCCCAAACCCAACGCCGTCAGTTTGTCGTTTTCCTGGCCAGTTCTTGCATTGTTGCGATGATCGACACCATCAGAATCCAGGGAAATCAGCGCGCCGTCGTCATCCTGAACGCTTCCGACAACAGGACCGAGATTGTTCGTGAAGCGATGCGAGTTCACCGGGAACAGTGCGTTGGTATCAAAGGCGGAGTACAAAACGTCCGCGCGAAGTTCGAACGCATCACTTGCGCGAAACTGAACCGCAGCCATGGCGCTCTTGCGCTCACGATCTCCCAGGTCCATGCCGAAGTTCGACGCGTGGTTGAACCGGAAAGTATCGTTGAAGTCGCCGTCAACGTTGTAGTCCAGCTGCGGCGATCGGCCCGCCTCAACGCCAGTTTCGAAACCGAAGGCTTCGAATCTCTCGACCTGCAGGTCGCGCTTGCTGTAGTCAGCGCCAAATGCGAGACCGAGTCGATCGTCCGCAAACGTGTCGGAGTAAAACGCCGAGACGTGGGGCTGAATAGAGTTCGGATTGCTTTCGTGGATCGCTTCAACGTTTATCGCCGCTTTGCGACTTCCGACGTCCAGGGGTCTCGACGTCAGGACATTGATCGTCGCGGCGATACCGCCATCGCGAGAATCAGCGGTAGGCGACTTCGCCACTTGCAATTCGCTGACAAAGTCCGCGGAGAGAATGGTGAAGTCAAAATTTCGCGAGCCGCTTGCCGCAGGCAATTCTCGGCCGTTGTACAGCAAGTGTGTGAATTTCGGGTCGAGTCCGCGCACGCTCACCAATTGGCCTTCGCCCTTGCTCCGCGTTATCTGTACGCCAGTGATGCGTTGGAGAGACTCCGCCATGTTCTGCTGCGGGAACTTGCCGATGTCTTCGGCCACGATCGCATCGCTGACGATCTCTGCATCGCGTTTCGCCGTCACGGATTTCGCCAGGCTGTAGCGAATGCCGGTCACAACGAGCTCATCTAGTTCCTCGCTTTCACCTGAGGCTGGCTGTTGTCCCGAGGCCGATCCTTGCGCATGCGCTGACGTCGCACTCCACAGCAGTCCTGCTATCACCAGAGCGCTATTGATCAAACTCGCTTGTGCCGACTTGTACATATCCCCTCCAAGTGTGGGTGCGCCACAGGCGTGCACCCGAGAATTCTGGTTCGTGCGCCGAAAAGGCGGTGTTGCCAGCTGCCACATCAACCGCCCAAAACGGTGTGTTGTTTCGTGTATGAATACACCTTCCATCAATGAAACACAACAATTTCGCGTGGAGTGGCGAATTTGCAACCTCGTGTGGCTGCTAGGCGCTCAAACATTCACTACCGGCAAAGTCGACCCGCGTGACTGCGCCGCCGATCTTCCGGCAAAGTTTTGGGGCAAGGCGCGAGCTGTCGTCGCGCGTTCTGGGTCCCGTCGAGGTCCCGCCCATCACTCCACCGCGACGCGGTCCAGTGACTGCCCGAGGCCATGCTCGGCGATGTTGTTAGGCGGTGGCGCCCCGCATGGCGATCGTGGCCGGTGTACGCGCAATGTGAGCTTCAATCGTGGGTGAATGGACGTACTGAAGATCTCGCCGCGCGCCAGGTCGAGAGAGACGGCGCGATTCGACCTACCGATTTCGAAACGCTTTGAGGCCGACGATGGCGCACCAAATGAACAGCACAGCGAGCATTAGACGCTGCCAGAGACCGGTAAGAACTCGCGAGTCCAAGGAACTGCCAAGAACAGCCAGCAAGCACAGAGCGCCTGCGCTTGTGAGCAGCGAATAGAGCCAGAGATGACGCCAGGCTGGAAGGCTGCGAAACCGGATGCCAAACATTGCCGTTGCCGCGATGAGGCAAAGAAAAGAGACGGGGGCGATTGCGTTGTGCACGACGTTCTCGAGCGACCCATGCTGAGGGCAGCCAATGTCACACGAGATCATGCCCGACGCGGCAATTCCCAAACCGAACGCTGTCACGAGCGTTGCTGCCACGCCGATGAGGCGACCACCTGGCAAGACAAACGCGAGTGCAACACCAAACAAGGCGAGCATGAAACCTGCGGGGACGAAGCCGGCATAGTTCATGAGAGCAGCGTACGGCGTGCCAGCCGCACCGAGTTCGCTGATGAAGCGCTGGAGATGGCTGTACTCGGGTCGCAGCGCGCCGCACACGAGCACGACGACCGCGAACAGGACGGGCCCAGTGATTCCTCCGAGTGCAAGTCTTCGCATGCCGTCCTCCGAAGGCGTCGTCAATGCACGGACACGATTTTGCCGAGCGCCGATACGCCGTTCTCGTCGAACGCCTCCACGGCCACGTGGTATTCGACGCCGACATTGAGCGAGCGCACATCGAGGCTGGTTCCACCCTTCATCAAAGAATGGGCGAAAACCTGGTAGCACAGATTCAACCGATCCGGCGTGACGCCCCAGCGCACGTTGTACCCGATCGCGTGAGGGACGCGCCGCCAGCTGACCGTCATCATGCGTTGATCGACACGCACAGCCTTGACGTCTTCAGGCGTGCTCGGTGCCGATCCGCCGGCGTCGCCGAACACACGCAGATCGCTGACGGCCAAGTGTGCGGCGCCGACGTGCCCGTGCACATAGCGCACGTAGCGCGCACGGACTGGTGACGACAGTTGAAAATACGCATTGGGCCGATCGCGGCGTTCAGGTCCGGTGGTGGCCAAGGGCTGCCACTGCTTGCCGTCCAGCGACGACTCGAGTTTGAATTCCGTATAGATGTCCGGCGCATCGCGATAGCGGCCAGATAGATAGTCGGCGAAATTGACCTGCACGGCGCGCAGCGTTTTCCTGGCGCCGAGGTCCACGGTGAGTGTTTGTCCAGGCTCGTTCGATGCCGCAACCCAGAACGTGCGCGGATCCTCATCGGTAACGTGCTCCGCGCTGAATTCGTCTAACACCGACGACGCGGTCGCATGTTTGCGATACGACAGCAGCATCCAGCCCGTGAAGAGTTTTTCCGGATCAGTGATCTTTTCAGTCGGCATGTAGTGCGGAAAATCCGCGAAGCGCGTGTCGACGCTCATCTGGCCGTCGTTGCTGAAGGTGGCGGGAAACAGCGCGATGCGGCGCTCGAAGGTCCAGTTGTAGCCAATCCACGGAGTGCCGGTGTTCCACCAGTTGCCGTACTCGTCCTGAAACGTATTGCCGTGTCCTGCGCCGTGAACGAATCCGCCGGGCTTGTAGCCCACGGGGTTATAGGGAGCGTATTCGAAGGGTCCCAGCGGGTTGTTAGAGACGTAAGTGCCAGTAGCGTAGACATTGAACTCGGTGCCGGGCGCGCCGTACTGCAGGTAATAGCGCCCGTCATGCTTGGTCATCCATGCGCCTTCGATGTAGGTCGCGTGGTCCTCGCCCGTGTGATCCGGCCCGAACCTCTCCCAGCCATGTTGCTTCGGTTCAAGCTGGATCAACGCGCGGGGCTTGCCGACATAGCGAATACGCTGCTGCGCATCGGCCTCGCGCATGTCGAGCTCGATGCCGAACAGCGGGAAACGGTTGGATGATCCCCAGTAGAGATACCAGCGGCCGTCGTCATCCTTGAACAGCGCGGGATCCCATGGCCCGGGCGGAACACGTTCGGGTTGAGGATCTCCCTGATGCCACCGACCCGGGTCCTCGGCGATGGGCACGGGCAGCGGCGGCATGCGGCGCGTCAGGAATTCCAGCTGCCCGTGCGCCGGATCGCGGGATACCAAAACGGGATCGGGGCGCGTGGTGGCGGGCATCAACAGCAGGCGATCGCCATCGGAAATTGCCGCCGGTGCAACGATGCTCTCGAAAGGCCAGCGGCTCGGCGTGATGAAGCGCCAGTCGAGCAGATTGGTCGAGCGCCAATAGCCGTCCGCAAGAGTCATGAACAAGTAGTACGCGTCCTTGTGCCGCACGATGACCGGATCGGCGCCCGTGCGGTAGGAAATCTGCTCGTTGACCTGCTCGAAGTTGTAGCGGTAGTCGACATCGACTGGATTTGCGTACGTGCGCCTGGAAGTGTCCGCAGCCAACGAGCCGGACACGAATCCGAACAACACCACGAAAGTCGCCGTGAGATTTCGTGCCATGGCCAGTCCTCGTTTCATGCAAACGGTCTCACCGACGCGGAGACGCAACAGAACGTCCTACAAGCTCAACAAAAGTGCTCGCGCGCGGCGGGCGAGAATAGCTCTCCATAGCGTACGTTGTGCACGAAGATGCTGCGGTGCATTGCACCCTAAGGCGATGGATGAACGACCGCATCCGCGGGTACACTCCTCGCACTGGTCAAACCGAGGGGAACCCAATGTACATCGGTCCAGCGAAGCCACAAATGCACGTTCGCACAACGAAGCCCTTGAACGAGCGCAACGCTTGGGTGACGGACGCACTACTGTCTGAGCGCGGGGACAGCGCAGCAGCCGCGCGCCTCACAAATCACGGGTTCAAGACAGTAACGCACGCGATCAACCACGCTTACCTCGCGGGACTGATCGCGGCCGAACCTGTTGTTCGCAGGCGCTAGCTACCCGAATTTTGCCCGCACCCGCGCCGCCTCTTGAGTGAAGCGCTGCGGCAGACTTGGGAGCTCACGTTGAGGCGCAGTGCTGCGCGATGAATTCGGCATGCGTGGGCATTGCCTCGACACATGCCGAGATGACGCGGTGCGTGTCGGCCAGGAACGCGCGTACCTCGTCGACTGGACGCAAGTCGGCAAACGGATGGTAGCCGCTCGCGCGAATACGCTGCCCCTCCATTACTTGTACCCAGCTCAAC
>Ga0193753_10002979_pt1 | contig 12885 bp, 10 predicted proteins | sample H1c2metaG_FD_144925 | JGI IMG/M metagenome (GOLD analysis project Ga0193753, IMG submission 144925) | Soil microbial communities from a riparian zone of the East river system, Colorado, United States - H1c2 | ecosystem: Environmental > Terrestrial > Soil > Riparian zone | place: USA: East... | reverse complement strand
CGTGGGAATCGGCGGCGATACCACCGGCCTGATCACTTATATGCGAACCGACGGCATCACCATGGTGCCGGAAGCCTTGACCGAAGCCCGCGAAGTGATCGGCAAGAAGTATGGCCCGCGCTATGTGCCCGCCTCCGCCCGGGTCTATGCCAACAACAACACCACCGCCCAGGAAGCGCATGAAGCGGTGCGTCCTACAAGCTTCGCCCGCACCCCCGAAGAGGTGGCGCGCTATCTCGATGCCGACGCCGCCAAGCTTTATGAACTGGTCTGGAAGCGCGCCGTCGCCAGCCAGATGGAATCGGCCGAACAGGAACGCACCACCGTGGATGTGGTGTCGGGCGACAAGCAGATCACCCTGCGCGCCACCGGCACCGTCACCCTGTTTGACGGCTTCCTGACCCTCTACCTGGAAGGCCAGGACGATGAAACTGACGACGAAGGCTCAAAACTGCCGAAGCTGACGGCCGGCGACGCCACCAAGGTGGAAAGCATCAACCCGGCCCAGCATTTCACCGAGCCGCCGCCGCGCTATTCCGAAGCCAGCCTGGTCAAGAAGCTGGAGGAGTTGGGCATTGGCCGTCCCTCCACCTATGCCTCAATCATCTCGACCCTGCGGGACCGCGCCTATGTGCGCATGGACCGCCAGCGCTTCATTCCCGAAGACAAGGGCCGGCTGGTCACCACCTTCCTCAACAGTTTCTTCAAGCGCTATGTCGCCTATGATTTCACCGCGGATCTGGAAGAGAAGCTGGACGAAATTTCCGACGGCAAGCTGGATTGGAAGCAACTTCTGCGCGATTTCTGGAAAGACTTTTCCGCTGCCGTGGGCGAAACCAAGGACCTGCGCATCACCCATGTCATCGACGAACTGGAGTCGGTGCTGGCGCCGCACATCTTCCCTCCGGGTGAAGACGGCTTGGACCCGCGCAAATGCCCGTCCTGCGAAGGCGGACGGCTGAATCTCAAGCTGGGCCGCTTCGGCGCCTTTGTCGGCTGCACCAATTATCCCGAGTGCAAGTTCACCCGGCAGATCGGCGCCAAGCCGGGCGAAGGCGATTCCGGTCCGGTGGAGATCGGTCTTTTCCCCGATAGCGACCAGATGATCACGCTGCGCACCGGCCGCTTCGGGCCCTATGTGCAGTTGGGCGAAGGCGACAAGCCCAAGCGCAGCGGCCTTCCCAAGGGCACCGACAAAAGCGACGTAGACCTGGAGATGGCGATCAAGCTGCTCTCCCTGCCGCGCGAGGTCGGGCTGCACCCGGAAGACGGCAAGAAGATCACCGCCAATTTCGGGCGCTTCGGGCCTTATGTGGCGCATGACGGCATCTACGCTTCGCTGGCATCCCCTGAAGATGTGTTCGAGATCGGGCTCAACCATGCCGTGACCCTGCTGGCCGAGAAGAAGGCCAAGGGGCCTGGCCGCCGTGGCGCGCACACCTTGAAGGATCTGGGTGCGGCCCCTGGGGGCAAGCCGATCAAGGTTCTGAAGGGCAAATTCGGTCCCTATGTCAGCGACGGTGAAACCAACGCCACCTTGCCGGAAGGCACGGAGCCCGAGTCCGTAACCATGGAACAGGCGCTGGCGCTGATCGCCGAACGCGCCGCCAAGGGCGGGAAGAAGAAGAAAACCGCCAAGGTCGCCAAAGTACCCAAGGCTGTGAAGGCGAAGGCCGAAAAGACCAACGGCGCGGACAAGAAGACCGTCGCCCAAAAGACAAAAACCAAATCAACCACAAGCAAAAAGAAAGTCGCCAAGCCAGCGGCCAAGGTCACGGCAAAACCGCAAGGCAAGTCGAAGCCCAAAGTGCCCGAGCTGGCAGGCGAATAGGACAATTGAACAAAGAAAAACGACCGAAGAACACGCCCGCCCTGGACAAGGCGCGCGTGCTCGAACTGCTGGCTGAAAATGCCGGCGCCAACAAGCGCGATCTGGCGAGAAAACTGGGCCTGAAAGGCTCGGACCGCATTCAACTCAAGCGCATCCTGAGAGAGCTGGAAACCGATGGCGCGATCGAAGGCCGCCAGAAGAAGGGCTTCGTCAAACGCGGCGAATTGCCGGACGTCGGCATCATCGAAGTCACCGGTGTGGACCAAGACGGCGAATTGCTGGCCCGGCCGCTGGCCTGGGACAGCAATGAAGAGCCGCCGCTTGTCTATGTCATCCCCCCGAAAGACGGCACTGCGCCCGGTCCCGGCGACCGGCTGCTGGCGCGACTGGAAAAGCACGATGAAAGCTACGAGGCCCGCATCATCCGCCGGCTGGAGAGCGCAACGCCAACGCGCCTGATCGGCGTATTACGGGAGACGCCGTCCACCGGCTGGCGGCTGGTGCCGATCGACAAAAAGGGCCGCACCGAATATGCCCTGGACAAAGCCGACCTGGGCGGCGCCAAGCACAATGAGCTGGTGGCGGCGGAGCCCAAAACCGGGCGCATCGCCGGCTTCAGCCGGGTGAAAGTGGTCGAGCGCATCGGCAGCATGGATTCGCCCAAGACCATCAGCCTGATCGCCATCCACGACCACGGCATCCCCACCGAATTCCCCGCATCGGTGATCGAGGAAGCCAAGGCAGCCAAGCCTCTTGATCCCCAGGAGACAAAAACAGTGGGGCGCACTGACCTGCGCGCGGTTCCCCTCATCACCATCGATCCGCCCGACGCACGCGATCATGACGATGCGGTATGGGCGGGCGCGGATGACGACGCCGGCAACCCGGGCGGCCATATCGTTCTGGTCGCCATTGCCGACGTTTCCTATTACGTCACGCCGGGCTCGGCGCTGGACAGGGAAGCACTCAAGCGCGGCAACAGCGCCTATTTTCCCGATCGGGTTGTGCCCATGCTGCCGGAAGAACTTTCCGCGGACCTCTGCTCCCTCAAGGAGGGCGTGGACCGGCCGTGCCTGGTGGCGCGCATGGTGTTCGACCGCCACGGCCACAAAAAGAGCCACACTTTCCTGCGGGCGGTGATGCGTTCGGCGGCGCGGCTGACCTATGCCCAGGCCCAGGCCGCGTTCGACGGCAATCCACATGCCGGCATGTCGCAAACCGTAAAGAAGACACTGGCAGATGTTTGGGTGGCCTACCAATCCCTCACCATCGCGCGTGGCAAGCGCGATCCGTTGGATCTGGACCTGCCGGAACGGCGGGTGATCTTGGGCGCGGACGGCAAGGTGGCCTCCATCGCCTATCGCGAGCGGCTGGAATCCATGAAGCTGATCGAAGAGTTCATGGTGCTGGCCAATGTCGCCGCCGCCGAAGCGCTGGAAAAGGCCAAGACGCCCTTGATCTACCGTGTCCATGACACGCCGTCGAAAGAAAAGCTGTTCGCTTTTTCGGACTTCCTGCGCACCCTCAACATCAGCTTTGCCAAGGGCCAGGTGGTGCAGCCCGGTACCTTCAATCGCATTCTGGCGGGCGCCAAAGGCAGTCCGCACGAAAAAGTCATGAACGACGTGGTCCTGCGCTCCCAGGCGCAGGCGATTTACGATCCGGCCAATATCGGTCATTTCGGCCTGAACCTGGCCAAGTACGCGCATTTCACCTCACCCATCCGCCGCTATGCCGATCTGATCGTGCATCGCGCCCTGATCCGGGCTTTCAAGCTGGGCGAAGGCGGGCTCACCGAGCGCGAGATGGCAGGGCTGGGCGCGACCGCCGAACACATCACCATGACCGAGCGCCGCGCCATGGCGGCGGAACGCGATTCCACCGATCGCTATGTTGCCGCCTTCATGGAAGACCGGATCGGCGAAACGTTCGATGCCCGCGTCACCGGCGTCACCCGCTTCGGCCTGTTTGTGCGCCTGGCGGACTCAGGCGCGGAAGGCTTGATCCCCATCCGCAATCTGGGCGCCGACTATTTTCAACATGACGAAAAGCGCCAGGCGCTGGTGGGAAGCCGGACCGGAGCGCGCTTCGGCATGGGCGACGCGCTGGCGGTGAAGCTGATCGAGGCCGCGCCTTTGACCGGCGGCCTGAGATTCGCCCTGATCGATGGCGCCGATGACGGCGCCAAGGCGCAACAACCGGCCTTCCGGCCGGCCCGGCAAGAAGGCAAATTTCCGGGGCAAAAAGCGTTGAAAACGGCTCGTTATCGCACGCTCCGGTAGCCGCCGCGCAGGCCCCTGGGCGACAGGACGAACTGGCCGACGCTGATGTGGCGGGAGCGGAAAGCCCCCGCATTCTGCAGCAGATAATATTCCCACATCCGGCAGAAGCGTTCGCCATGACGCGCCGCCATGTCCGCGCGGCGGCACTGGAAATTGTCGTTCCAGGCCATCAGCGTCTTGTCGTAATCCGCACCGAAATTGTGCACGTCCTCGACCACGAACAGGCCCTCGACCGCACTGGTGATTTCGCCCAGCGACGGCAAATCGCCATTGGGGAAGATGTACTTGTCCTGCCAGGGATCGATCGTCGGATAGCGCTCATTTTCCCAGATCGTGTGCAGCAGAAACAGACCTTCTTCCTTGAGATAGCGACGGGCGGAGGAAAAATAGGTGCGGTAGTTCTTGTGGCCGACATGCTCGAACATGCCGACCGAGACCAGGCGGTCGACGGGCGGACCGGCATAATTGCGATAGTCCAGCAGCAGCGGTTTCACCGACGCGCCATAGCGTTTCTCGACATAAGCGACCTGTTCGCTCGACACGGTGACGCCGGAGCAGGAAGCGCCATATTTCTCGGTGGCGAATCCGATGAACGAACCCCAGCCGCAACCTATGTCCAATACGGTGTGACCCGCGGCGAGGCCGATCTTGCGGCAGATGAGGTCGAGTTTGGCCTCCTGCGCCGTATCGAGATCGCCGGCGTCCTTCCAGTAGGCGCAGCTTCCTGTGACGCGGCGGTCATAGGTCGCCTGATGGATATCGAGCAGATCGTAATGGACCTCGGCCACAGTGCGTGCGCGCGCGACCGTCTGCCGGTTCTGGAAGCGCGCGGCGGTACGCAAAATCGCCAGCGGCAGGGTGAGGCCAAGCCGGTCGCCGAGCCGGGCGGAGATGACCCGATCGAAGAGCTGGTCGAGAGCGGGACAATCCCAGTCGCCGTCCATATAGGCTTCCCCAAGCCCCAGCGAGCCGTCCGCTATCACCCTGCGGAAAAAGCGCTCGTTATGGACCTGGATATCCCAAGGGCGGATGCCGCCGATGGCGACGCCGGCCATGGCGAACAACTCCTCCACCGTGCGGCGGTGGCTGAAAAACCGGCCCCAGGCGGAAATAGGACGTTCCAACCCGGACGAAACAATATCGGGGAAATGATCTGTATCGGCCATGGCACGGCTCCCGCTGGTCGTGCCGTAAACGCGGCAAGACGGCTTCTATATCACAACATCTGCTCCAAGGGCTTACCAATAAGGCGGCGTGCCGTAATAATCGAACAACGCCGCTTCCTTGGTGCGATCGCCAAAATCCCAATTGTCGCGTTCGAGTTTGGGCGAACCTTTGAGCTGATCGTCGGTGATATCGACTTTGTAGCCGCCCAACTCCTCATCGAAGGTGAGAAGCGCCCAGGGCAGCGGATAATAATCATCGCCGATCCCCAGAAAGCCGCCAAAGCTCATCACCACATAAGCCACCGTGCCGCGGCGCTTGTCGAGCATCAGCCGCTTGATAGTGCCGATCCGCTTGCCGCCCGGACGAAAGACCGGGGTACCCTCGACGCGATCACTGCCAATTAGGCTGGCAGATTTTTGCGCTGTTTCCGCTGTCGGCATGTCACACCTCCATCCTTTTCGGAAAACGCATATCTCATGCAGGCGTTCCCGAAGGCCGTGGCGCGGCGCAATGGATTTCACGTCCGTGGACGGATAAAGCTTTATCATGAAAGTGATTGTCCTTGGCGGCGGCGTGATCGGCGTTTCGACCACCTATTACCTGGCCCGCGCCGGCCATGAAGTCGTGGTAGTGGAGCGTCAGGCGGGCGCGGGCCTGGAAACCAGCTTCGCCAATGCGGGCGAGATATCGCCAGGCTATTCCGCCCCCTGGGCCGCGCCCGGCTTGCCGCTGAAAGCCCTGAAATGGCTTTTCATGGCGCATCGGCCGCTGGTGATCCGGCCACGCCCCGATCCCGCCATGCTGGCCTGGAGCCTGCGTCTGCTGCGAAATTGCACCGCGGCGCGCTATGAGCGCAACAAGGGCCGCATGCTGCGGCTGGCGAACTATAGCCGCGACTGCCTGGGTGCGCTGCGCACCGAAACCGGCATCGCCTATGACGGACGCATGCAGGGCACGCTCCAGCTCTTCCGAACCCCCAAACAGGTGGACGGAGCGGATGCCGACATCGCCATTCTGAAGCGCTTCGGTATCCGGCATGCGTTGCTGGATCGTGAAGGATGCGTACAGGCCGAGCCGGCGCTGGCGCGGGTGAAAGACAAGATCGCCGGGGGACTGCGGCTGCCGGACGATGAGACTGGCGATTGCTTTCTGTTCACCCAGGCGCTCGCAGCCATGGCCGCAACACTTGGCGTCCAATTCCGGTATGGCGCTACGATCCATGCGTTGCGCCAGTCCAGCGGCGAAATTAAAGGCGTGGATATCCAGCAGGGTGCCGCCAGGACGGTGCTGACGGGCGATGCCTATGTCGTGGCGCTCGGCAGCTATTCGCCATTGCTGCTGAAGCCTTTGGGCCTTCGCCTGCCCGTCTATCCGGTCAAGGGCTATTCGCTGACCTTGCCGATAATCGACGCGACGGCGGCACCCCAATCGACCGTCATGGACGAGACCTATAAAGTCGCCGTAACCCGGCTGGGAGACCGTGTTCGGGTCGGCGGCACCGCGGAACTGGCCGGCTATGACCTCAAGCTGCACCAACCGCGGCGCGACACACTCGATCACGTCGTCGGGGACCTGTTTCCCGATGCCTGTGACCTTTCCCAGGGAATGTTCTGGACGGGTTTACGCCCGATGACGCCGGACGGCCCGCCGATCATCGGCAAGACCCCCGTCTCGAATCTTTATCTCAACACCGGGCACGGCACTCTGGGCTGGACCATGGCGGCCGGCTCCGGCCGGGTGCTGGCCGACCTTATTTCCGGGCGGGCTTGCGATATCGATCTGGCGGGCCTGGGTTTTGGCCGCTGACCGGCTCCTGCCGGGCCAAAAAGCTCGGATTTCCGCCATTTTCGCGGGAAGTGCTTGACAGGGCCGGGGCCAGTAGGCCATCACGCCTGCCACCGCCCTCAAGCAGCGAAGCGATAGGGCATAAAATAAGCCTGACTTTCTTTTGGAGTATCCCATGGCGAAGCCGACCACCGCGAAGATCCGCCTTAACAGCGAAAGTGGCAGCGGCTTTTTCTATGTCACCAAGAAGAACACCCGCACCATGACCGAGAAATTCTCGATCAAGAAGTACGATCCGGTGCTGCGCAAGCATGTCCAATTCAAGGAAGGCAAGATCAAGTAGTTTTTACGGTTCGCTTCTTTGATCTAAGGCATTAGCTTCGCGGCGCATGCAGCGCGCCACTTCCAGACTGTCCAACGAAACATTTGATCTCCTGATCGTCGGCGGCGGCGCCACCGGCTGCTTCACCGCGCGCGATGCCGCCATGCGCGGCCTGTCCGTGGCGCTTGTCGAGGCACGGGATTTCGCCGCGGCCACCAGCGCCCACAATTCCAAGCTGGCGCATGGCGGCTTGCGCTATCTGCGCAATTTCGAAATCTCGCTGGTGCGCGAATCTTTGCGCGAACGCCGAAACCTGATGCGGATCGCGCCGCATCTGGTCCGGCCGCTGCCGTTTCTGCTGCCGCTCTATCATGCGGGGCTGGTGGAACGCGCCAAGCTGGCGGCAGGACTCAGGCTGTACGACATGTTGTCCTATGACCGGAACCGGTTGGAAGATCCGGCGCAGCACCTGCCCGGCCATCGCTGGTTGAGCCGGAACGGGGCGCTGAAGCGCGCGCCGGTTCTGGCCGGCGACGGTTTTGAAGGCGCTTTCGAATATCACGACGCTCAGATGTACATGCCCGAACGCATCGCGCTGGAAAATCTGGTGGATGCGGACGCACATGGCGCGGCGATCGCCAACTATGCCGCCGCGGAGAAACTGCTGCTGCGCGATGGCCGGGTGGAGGGTTGCTCGGTTCAGGACAAGATCACCGGCGCCCGTTTCGATGTTCGCGCCAAAACGGTGCTGGTGGCGGCAGGCCCCTGGGCCGACCTGTTCCTGGAACAGGCGACCGGCAGCCGCGCAGCACACAGGCCGGTCCGCTCCAAGGGCATTCACTTGCTGGTGCCTCAGATCAGTCAAGCAGCGCTCGCCATCGAAGCGGGAAGCGGCCATCTCTTCGCCCTGCCCTGGCGCGGCCATACCTTGCTCGCCACCACCGACAGCGAATTCACCGGCGATCCCGCCAGCGTGGCGGTGACGGAAAACGATATCGAAGGCTTTCTCGCCACCTTCCGCCAGTATCTGCCTTCGGCCCCGATGGCACGCGGAGCGGTGGAGTTCTTTTACGCCGGGCTGCGGCCGCTGGTCAGCGATGGCTCCCCCAAAAAAGGCAAAGAGGACAGTTACAATGTCAGCCGCCGATCCGAGCTGGTGGATCATGGCAAGGAAGGCCCGTTGGACGGATTGTTTTCGGCGTTAGGCGGCAAATGGACGACGTCGCGCGCGCTGGCGGAAAAAATCACCGATGCGCTGGCCGCACGCCTGGGAAAGAAGGCGCCACGCTGCGCCACCGCCGCGACACCGCTGCCGGGCGGACGTTTCGACCGTTTCGAACCAATGGTGCGGGGATACGAAAAGACCTGGCCCGGCATCTCTTCCCTGCGCAACATGGCCCATATGCTGGGGGCCCGCCTGCCTCAGGTGCTGAAGGGTGTGCGCCTTGCCGACCTGTCTCCGCTCGGCCCGAGCGGCGACACAGCGGCGCAAGTGGCTTTCGCCGTCGCTGCGGAAATGGCCCTGACTTTGGAAGATGTGGTCATGCGCCGTACTGCCATTGGCCAGTTCGGCAAGCCTGCGGCTCCCATTCTGGAGAGCGTCGCCAGCCAGATGGCGGCGCGGTTGGGCTGGAGTGAAGAAAAGAAGGCGCGCGAAATTGCCAGCCTCGATCCCATCTATCGGACGGCGCCATGACGGCTTTTGTTGTCTTCAATCCCAATTCCGCGAATGGCCGCACGGGACGCGACTGGCGCGAAATCGAGGAAGCGCTGGAAAAGATTTTCCCGCTGATGTCGTTCTTTGTCACCACCGGTCCCGCCCAGGCCGCGCATATGGTGCGCGACGCTCTGCGCGACGGCCATCTGGAAATCATCGCAGTGGGCGGCGACGGCACGATCAATGAAGCGCTGAATGGGTTTTTCGATCGCGGCGTGCAGGTGGCGCCCGATGCGGTATTCAACTTCGTGCACAATGGCAATGACAGCGCGCTGTGTCGCCGGTTCGGCGTCGCGCCCGGATGGAAGGCGGGGGTGGCGCATCTGGGCCGCGCCCGCATCCACAAGCACGATGTCGGGCGTGTCGCCTGCCTCAGCGAACAGGGAGAGCCGGTCACGCGGTATTTCCTGAACGGCGCCAGTGTCGGGCTCAGCGCAAGCATGGCGCGCGCCATCGGCCGCGCCCGTATCGCGAGGCTGTTCGGGCATGGCTTTGCCAGCCGCCTGCACCGTCTGATGACGCGGCTGCGCTGGCGCGCAATCCGTGTGCGGCTGATGGCCGATGGCTATGACGAAATCGCAGGCATCGCCAGTGTCGCCCTGTCTCCGGCAAGCGGCTTGTTCGACATGACGGTGCTGGACGGATTGAACCAGGCTGGAAGCGCCCGCACTTTTCGTTCAGCACGGTTAACCGCCGCGCCCACCTTGGACACGCGTGGCGCGGTGGATGTGGAGACGGACGGCGAAAGCGCGGGCGTGCTGCCCGCGACCTTCGAAATTTACCCTGTCGCGATCAATCTGCGGGCCTGACGGGACGTTTTCGTTACTGTCCCGCCATGGAACAGGTCCAGACTCGCTGGAATGGCTGGGGCGTGCCCGGCCACGACGATCCGCTTGCGGCAAATGAGGCGGCCTGGCGCTGGCTGGCCCAGGCTTTTGCCATGCCGTCGCTGCTGGCGACGCCGCCGCGCAATCTGTCCGACATCGTGCTGCCGCCGTCGCAGCTGGAGAGCAACGCCCAGGCAAAGCTGATTGCGTTGCTCGGCGCATTCAGCGTGCAGGTGGATGCTTTCGAGCGCGCACGGCATGCGGCCGGACGTAGCCTCCAGGACTTGTTGCGGCTGCGCGCGGGCGATCTTTCGGGGGCCCCGGACGCAGTTTTGTATCCGCGCAACGAAGCCGATGTGCTGGCGGTGCTGAAATTGTGCACCGAACTGGAGATCGCCGTGGTCCCGTTCGCCGGCGGCACCGGGGATATCGCCTTCGCGCGTGGCGTTCACGGCGCGGTCGTGGCGCTCAATCTGTCAGAACTCAATCGCGTTTCAATGGTCGATACGATGTCCGGGCTGGCGGAGGCCGAAGCCGGCATCACCGGTCCCGAACTGGAGCGTCAGCTGGCGGCGCGCGGCATGATGCTGGGCCACCGGCCCGGCAGTTTTGAATTCTCCAGCCTGGGCGGCTGGATCGCACAACCGGGCGCGGGCCAGGAAGCGGCACGCTATGGCGCGGTCGGCGACTGGCTGTACGGCGTGCGCGTGGCGACGCCGCAGGGCCTGATGATTCCATCCGGCCTGCCGGATCTGAAACATCTGATGCCGGGATCGCGAGGGGCTTTGGGTGTCATCACCGGCGCGACGGTCCGCATCCGCGCTCTGCCGGCACAAGAAGAACATCGCGCCTATCTGTTTCCCGATTTCGCCAGTGGCCTGGCCGCGATGCGGGAAGCCCAGCGCACCCAGTTGCCGCACAGTCTTTTGCGCCTGTTCGACGATAGCCAGACGCGTCTGTCCCGCGCCTTACAGAAGACAGCCGAAAGCCGGGCCATGACCGAATATTTTTTCGACGTGTATCTCAGCGTCCGCCGCTTCGACAGCGGCGCTGCGCGGCTTGTGGCGGGGTTCGCGGGCAGCGACGGCGACGTGATTGAGGCGCGCAAGCGGTTTGACGGCTTGGCCAAACGGCTGGGTGCACTGGCGCTGGGCGCGGATAGCAAGTGGCGCGAACGGCGTTTCGCGGCGGGCTATCGGCGCGATACCTTGCTCGATCGCGGCGTGGGCATGGACAGTCTGGAACTGTCGGTCAACTGGGCAAAGCTGCCATCGCTTTTTGTCGCCCTGCGGGCGGCGCTGAAACAGGCGATGCGAAACCATGCCCCCCGCCCCGGCGCACACGGGCTTGTTTTGTGCGAGGTGGGTCCGGCCCGGGCCGATGGCGCCACCATGACCTTCACCTGGCTGTTTCCCCGCAACCTGGAGGACGGCATTGCCCAGGCGCAAAATATCCGGTGTGCCGCGTTGGCCGTCGCGCAAGGCTGCAGCAGTGGAACGCTGGAGCAGGAAGTCCTGCGCAGCATCAAGCGGAGCCTGGATCCCAAAGCCATCCTGAATCCGGGAACGCTGGTCCCGTAAAGATCAGGCCGCGTCCAGGGCCGCTTTCACGGCTTTCGCCGCCGTGGCGACGGCGTCATGCGCCTGGGGCAGCACGGTCTGCAGATAAATGAAGCCGTGCACCATGTCGGCATAATCTGCCACCGTCACTTTCACGCCGGCGCCCCGCAACTTTTCCGCATAGGCGAGGCCTTCGTCATGCAGCGGGTCATAACCCGCCAACATCACAGTGGCCGGAGGCAGGCCGGCGAAATCCCTGGCGCGCAGCGGAGACACTTTGGGTGAATTTTTGTCGGCTTGCGGCGCCAGATACAGGGAATAGAAATAGTCGATCGCCCGCCGCTCCAGGAAATAACCGACGGCAAATTCGCTCAGCGACGATGTCTCACCGCCGATCTGGGTGTTGGGAAACAACAGCAGCTGATAGGCGATCCTCAACCCGCCTTTTTCGCGCGCCAGTTGGGTGACGATCGCGGCCAGCATACCGCCCGCGCTGTCGCCGCCCACCGCGATGCGCCCGGCATCCACGCCAAGCTGAGCGGCATTTTGTTCGATCCATTGCGTCGCCGCCCAGGCGTCATCCACCGCCGCCGGATAGCGATGCTCCGGCGCCAGACGATAATCCACCGAGATCACCTTGAACCCGCCTTCGGCCGTGAACAGGCGGCACAATCCATCATGGCTTTCCAGGCTGCCGGCAACAAAGCCGCCGCCGTGAAAATAAATCAGGGTCGGCAGCGGTCCGGCCGCTGCGATGGGCACGTAGCTTCGCGCGCGAATCTCGCCGCCGGGCCCCGGTATGGTGAAATTCTCCACCTTTCCGACGGCAACGTCCTTCGCCGCGGCCATCTGCATCATGGCGGTGAAGGATTGCCGGACAATCGCGGGCGGCACATCCCATGGTTTGGGGCGCGGGATCGCGGCGGCCCGGTCGAGAAAGGCCTTCACCAATGGATCGAGAGGCATGCGGGTCCCTGCGGAGGCGAGCAGGGATGCTAACGCATTTTGCGGAACTTTAGACTAGTGGATGGTGATGTGCGCTTCCGGATCGACGCGGCCGGAGTGGATGTCGGCCAGCAGCACCAGCATCAGGAACCAGAACTGTGCGCGCTCATGGGCGCCTTGCGCTTCCAGGGTCATCACAGCACGGCTGGCATAGTCGGAAGCTGCCGGGCCATGTTCAGCGGCCAGATCGCCTGCCAGTCGGTAGAGGTCGCCAGTGGTCATCCTCATGTCAAAAAGCATGGCATTTCCGGATGAACGGGGGCTTAACTGATTATTTATATCATTGTTTCAGCTGGTTAGCGGCGAACTACACGCTGCCATCGTAATTTGCTATATACCCCACTCAACAGGCGTGGATTTTCGTGCGCGGCAAAAGCATCCTTCTGATCA
>Ga0193753_10002978_pt1 | contig 12888 bp, 11 predicted proteins | sample H1c2metaG_FD_144925 | JGI IMG/M metagenome (GOLD analysis project Ga0193753, IMG submission 144925) | Soil microbial communities from a riparian zone of the East river system, Colorado, United States - H1c2 | ecosystem: Environmental > Terrestrial > Soil > Riparian zone | place: USA: East... | reverse complement strand
CGCGATGGCGCCGCCCGCTCGACATGGCGACCGAGGCGCTCGTGCTGGTCTGCCCGATGACCGCCCCGACCGGCGAGCCCAGCTTCCCCCACCCGCTCTGGGACGAGCTGAGCGCGGCGATGGAGGATCCGCAGCAGGCCCGCCTCCTCGAGGCCCGGACGCTCCGGTTCCCCGCCGAGGGACGCCGCGAGATGGTCGCGGCCCGAGCCCTGCCCTCCGCCGCGCTGCGCGCCGCCGTCGCCGTCCCGATCCAGCTCCGCGAGCGAGAGTCGCCGTCGAGCCTCGAGCGCCTGCTCGGCTGCTCGCTGCAGTGGGCCCTGCACTACCGGGGTTCGCTGCGCGCGGGGCTGTCGGCGGGACCGGCCGCCCCGAGTCCGCTGCTCGATGTTTGATGGAAACCTCGCCCATCACCTCCTCGCCCGGGTGTTCGAGGCCGGCGCCCTGCCCGCCGCCGACGCCGCCGCCCGCGCCGAGGCGATCCTCGATCGAGACCTCGACGGCCTGTGCGAGACCCTGGCGCTGCCCCGTTACCAGGTCGAGCGCGGCGCGCTGCGCCACGCCGTCATCGAGACCGCGCGCGGGCTGGGCGCGCTCCTCACCACCACCGGCGCGACCGTGAGAGGCGTCGAGCTGCCCGGCGAGCGCGCCTTTCCCGGCGTGAATGTGGCGGGGACCGCGGACCTGGTCCTCTCGGATCCCGACGTGGTCATCGACCTCAAGTGGGGTCGGACCACCAACCGCGCGCACATGGCGAACGGAACCGCCCTGCAGCTGGCCGCCTACGCCGAGCTCTTCGCCACCGACGAGCGACGACCGGCGATCGCCTACTTCATCATCCGCACCCAGGAGCTGTTCGGCGAGCCCGGCAGCACCCTCCCCGACGTCGCCAGCCCCGGCCAGGCCCGCGCCGACGACATCTGGCGGGGCGCCCTGTCGGCGATCGCGATCCGCACCGCCGAGCTCGAGCGAGGCGAGCTGCACGCGCCCGGAGCCACCAGCGAGGCGATCGAGAGCGGCCTGGTCGACGGACACCTCGCGCTCGAGCCGGGCTGCAGGTACTGCGAGCTCTCCGCGATGTGCGGCCGGGGAGGCTGCCCGTGAACATCCGCATCATCACGGCGAGCGCCGGCACCGGAAAGACCACCCGCCTGTCCGAGGTGCTCGACGAGGCCATCGGCACCGGCCGCGTCCGCCCCGAGGGAATCGTGGCGACCACCTTCACCAGGCAAGCCGCCGCCGAGCTGGTCGAGCGAGCCAGAGCCCGCCTCCTGGCCAGCGGCCGCGGACGAGAAGCCCACCAGCTCCTCGCCGCCCGCATCGGCACCGTCAACGCGGTGTGCGGCTCGCTCGTCGCCGACTTCGCCTTCGAGCTCGGCCTCTCCCCCACCCTGCGAGTCCTCGACGAGAAGGCGGCCGAGGTGATCCAGAAGCACGCCCTCGCCGAGGTCGTCGACCCCGTCATCGCCGACGAGCTCCAGCGCTTCCCCCGCCGCTTCGATTCCCAGCTCGACTGGCACCACGAGGTGGGCAATCTCATCGCGGCCGCCCGCGCCAACGGCCTGGGCGCCGCCGACCTCCGATCCTGCGCCACACGCTCGGTCGAGACCATGGACGCATGCCTCGGCCCCTGCACCGGAGACGCCGGAGCCATCGACCAGGTACTCCTCGCCGCGATCGATGGAGCCATCCGGGCGATCGACCTCACCGGAGACACCACCGTCGGAACGCGCAAGTACGTCGAGCTCCTGTCCGCGTGCAGAAGAAGCCACGCGCGCGCCAGCCTCCGCTGGGGCGACTGGGCCAGGCTGATGAAGGATCGCCCGACCAGGAAGTCCGCGCCCCACGCATTGCCCGTCGCGGCCGCCGCCGCCGCGCACCTCGGCCACCCCGGCCTGCGCGCCGAGATGCACCGCCTCACCCGCCTCCTCTTCCAGATCGCCGCCGACGGCCTCGCCGCCTACCAGCGCCACAAGCGGGACACCGGCGTGGTCGACTTCATCGATCAGGAGACCCTCGCCCTCGATCTCCTCCGCCGCCCCGACGTCCGCGCCGCGCTCCACGGCCAGCTCGACCTCGTCCTGGTCGACGAGTTCCAGGACACCAGCCCCCTCCAGCTGGCCATCTTCCTCGAGCTGGCCGGCCTCGCCGCCCGGTCCGTCTGGGTCGGCGATCCCAAGCAAGCCATCTACGGCTTCCGGGGAACCGACCCGGCCCTCATGGATGCCGCCATCGAATCCCTCACCTCGCCATCGAGCGACCCCGAGCTCGTCCTCGAGGCCGTCGAGACCGTGGCCCGGACCGGCACCATGGAGACCCTCTCCACCTCCTACCGGAGCCGCCCCGAGCTGGTGAGCATGACCAGCGAGATCTTCGCCCGCGCCTTTGCCGCCCACGGCATGCCGGAAGAGCGAACCCGCCTGAGCCCCTTCCTGGTCGACGAGCCGCCCGGACTCGGCCCCATCCTCGAACACTGGCCGCTCATCCCTGCCGGCCGCGCCAGCAAGGCATCCCTGGCCGCCTGCGCCGCCAGCGGAGTCCGCGACCTCCTCCACGACGGAACCAGGGTCCGCGATCGCCAGACCGGAATCCCACGCCCCGCCACCGCCGGCGACATCGCCGTCCTCTGCCGCACCAACGAGCAGTGCCAGACGGTGGCCGAAGCCCTGGCCCAGCTCGACATCCCCGCCGTGGTCCCGAGGATGGGCCTCCTCACCACCGCCGAGGGCCAGCTGACCCTGGCGGCCCTCCGCCTCTGGATCGATCCCCGCGACGCCCTCGCCGCCGCCATCCTCGCCCGCCTCACCACCTACGCAACCGACCTCGACGCGCTGGTCGACAAGGCCCTCGCCACCCCCGGCCGCGACGCCTTTGCAGCCGAGCCAGCCGTCGTGGCGATCCTGGGCGCCCGAAACAACCAGCCCGACCTCGATCCCTCATCCGCCCTGGCAGCCATCATCGACGCCACCGATCTCCGGACCCGATGCGCCGCCTGGGGCAACGCGACCCAGCGCCTGGCCAACCTCGACGCCCTCGGCGCCCAGGCCGGTGCCTACGTGGCCGAGGCCGAGGCCAACCGAGACCCACCCACGCTGACAGGCCTCCTCCGCCACTTCGACGACCTCGTCGAAGAATGGGGCTGGACGACGACCCGGACCGACAGCCAGGCCCTCCAGACCGACCAGGACGCAGTCACCATCTCCACCTGGCACCGGGCCAAGGGCCTCGAATGGCCCGTAGCCATCCTCTACGGCCTCGAGGCCATGAGAGACCCCCAGGCCCACGGAGTCCACGTCGTCAGCGACGGCGGCGACTTCGACATCGAAGCCCCCCTCTCCGGCCGCTGGATCCGCTACTGGCCCAACCCCTACACGACAGCCAATCAAGGAGGCCCGATCAAGGAAGCCCACCAGCAAAGCCCGACCTACACCGCCCTCGTCGACCGAGCCCACCGCGAAGCCCTCCGCCTCCTCTACGTCGGCTGGACCCGCGCACGCGACCGCCTGATCCTCGCCGCCAGCACCGGCAAGCTCACCAGCGGCCTCCTCGGAGCCCTCGAAAAGATCGATCCAGCCCTGATCAACGACCCCGGCATCGACGAACCCCAGGACTGCCACGTTCACTGGGCCGACCAGAACATCCCCCTGAGAGTCAGACCAGCCCATCCAGCCCCGCCAGTCACCGCCCCGCCCCGCCCCGGCCAGATCACCATCGGCCGACCCCCGCCACCGATTCCGTATCCACCAGCGCGCCTCTCCCCATCGACCGTCGCCCCGCGCCCCTGCGAGCTCCGCCCCCCGATCGAGATCGGCCCCCGCCTCGCCATCCAAGGAAGCCCCGACATGGAGCGCCTGGGCAACGCCGTCCACGCCTTCCTCGCCGCCGACCGCCCCGAGCTCGACGATCCAGAGCGAGTCACCCTGGCCGCCAACCTCCTGACCAGCCACCAGCTACAGACCCACATCGCCCCGGAGCTCGTGGCCGAGGCAGGCGCCCGCCCTGGCCGCCAACCTCCTGACCAGCCACCAGCTACAGACCCACATCGCCCCGGAGCTCGTGGCCGAGGCAGGCGCCCGCCTGACCCGATGGCTCGATGACCACCTCGCCGCCACCCGCCTCCACCGCGAGTGGCCGGTCACCATGCGCCTCCCCACCGGCACCGTCCTCGCAGGAACCGCCGACCTCGTCGCCCGGGTCCCCGGCGGACTGGCACTGATCGACCACAAGACCTTCCCCGGCAGCCCCGCCGCCGCCCTCGCCCGCCTGCCCCGATACGCCGGCCAGCTCGCCGCCTACGCCGACGCCCTCGAGGCTGCCACGAACCTGCCGGTCATCTCCCTGTGGATTCACTTGCCGGTGGTCGGCCACATGGTCGAGATTCGCCTCCTGGCCGCCCCTCGCGGCGCCGTCGTCCCGCTGCACGTACGATAGTCACCGTGCCGAGATCCCCCACCCGTCATGCCACGGAGCGTGGCGCCGGCTCGACGTCGCGCGCGAGGGGGCATGGAGCGCTCCGGCATCTTGCCGAGCAGGTGTTCAGCCGGAGCGCCGGGGCGCCGCTCATCGAGGGGAACGCCGTCGAGCTCTTGATCGATGGGCGAGCCAACTTCGACGCCTGGCTTGCGGCGATCCGCACGGCGCAGAGATCGGTGCTGTTCGAGAACTACATCTTCGACGAGGAGCTCGCGCGCGAGTTCCGGGACGCGCTCAGCGAGCGCGCGTCGGCGGGTGTCCACGTCAGCGTGGTGCGCGACTGGCTCGGCTCTCTTGGCGGGTCCCGTGATCGGTTCTGGGCTCCTCTTCGCGCGGCGGGCGGCGAGGTCCGGACTTACAACCCGATCCGGTTCACCAGGCCGCTTGGCTGGTTGTCGCGCGACCATCGCAAGCTGCTCGTGGTGGACTCCGATGTCGGCTTCATCTCCGGCGTCTGTGTCAGCAAGACCTGGCTCGGCAACCCGGAGCGTGGGATCGCCCCCTGGCGAGATACCGGCGTCGCGATACGCGGGCCGGCGGTGCGGGACATGGCCGTGGCGTTCGCAGACAACTGGGCGCGCCTCGGCGAGGGGCTGCCGGCCAGCCTGTCGGTCCTGCACGAGGTTCCCGCTCCGGCTGGCGACGTCGCGCTGCGCGTGGTGGCGACGCTGCCGAGCACGGCCGGGATCTACCGACTCGATCACATGATCGCGGCGATGGCGAAGACCTCCGTGTGGCTGACCGATGCCTACTTCGTCGGCACGGCGTCGTACGTGCAGGCGCTCTCGGCCGCGGCACGCGACGGCGTGGATGTCCGCCTGCTGATACCCGGTACGAGCGACATACGGACCGTGGGATTCCTCTCTCGCGTCGGCTATCGCCCGCTGCTCGAGGCGGGGGTGCGGGTGTTCGAGTGGAACGGGACCATGATCCACGCCAAGACCGCGGTGACCGACGGTCGCTGGGCGCGGGTCGGGTCGAGCAACCTCAACCTCGCCAGCTGGATGGGCAACTGCGAGATCGACGTCGCGATCGAGGACGAGCTGTTCGCCCGCCGGATGGAGGCGCAGTACGAGGCCGACCTCGGCGGCGCCACCGAGATCCTGCTCCACGCCCGCCGCCGCCCTCGCGCTGACCGCGCGCGCGCACCGCGGCGGCCACGCCCTGGCTCTCGCGCCGCCGGCAGCTCCGGCCGCGCCGCCGCGGGCGCCATGCGACTGGCGAACAGCGTCGGCGCCGCGATCTCCAACCAGCGCGTGCTCGAGACCAGCGAGCGCGGCGTCCTCGTGGGCGGCGCGGTGGTGCTGCTCGGCATCGCGGTGATCGCGTGGTTCTGGCCGCGGGCGCTCGCGTGGCCACTCGGCCTCATCGCCCTCTGGTTCGCGATCAGCCTGGTGTCCAGGTACGTGGCCAGCGGGCGGCGCGCCCGGCCCGGAGGATCGGCCCCGGCCGCGACCTCGGAGGACGAGCCGGCCAGCGCCACCCGCAGCCGCGCGTCGCCCGGACCATGAAGGCGTTCGGCCGGCTTCTTTGCGGCGGCGCCTACTGACGGCGCGCCGCGACCTGAACCACCAGCGCGAGCGGAACGACCGTGGCCAGCAACACCAGCCCGAGCCCGAGCTTCACCGAGCGCTGCGACGACCCCGGTGACCGCCGGTGCCAGAGGAGGACCCCCACCTGCGACGCGACGATGGCGGCGATCACGAAGGCCAGGCTCTGCTGTTCAGCCGGCCAGCGCCACCCGCAGCCGCGCGTCGCCCGGACCATGAAGGCGTTCGGCCGGCTTCTTTGCGGCGGCGCCTACCGACGGCGCGTCGCGACCTGAACCACCAGCGCGAGCGGAACCACCGTGGCCAGCAACACCAGCCCGAGCCCGAGCTTCACCGAGCGCTGCGACGACCCCGGTGACCGCCGGTGCCAGAGAAGGACCCCCACCTGCGTCGCGACGATGGCGGCGATCACGAAGGCCAGGCTCTGCTGTTCGAGGCCGAGCCGCGCGATGACCACCAGCGCGAGCAGCGCCACCGCCGCGAAGGTGACCGAGACGACGAGGTATCCGCTGGCCCGCATGGTCGTCCCTTCCCCGGCCCGGCCGGCGACCACCGTCACTGGGGGTTACCGGTATTCCCCGCGGCTTGCCCGTTCGTCACCGGCCGGTTGCCGTTGATCAGCATCTTGTCCATGGCGGCCCGGTCGGCGGCACGGCGCTCCTCGATGTCGCTGCGCTTCTCGCAGCGCGTCTCGACGATGTGGCTTCCGGTCACCGGCTCGGCGGCACAGACCATATCGTCGCTGGCGGTCGCGCCCTTCGTCGTACCTGTCGAGCTCTGCTGCGAAGCGGCACACCCGGAGGCGAAGCTCTGCTGCGAAGCGGCACACCCGGAGGCGAATGCCGCGATCGCGACAGCGCACACGGCGGCCAGTACTGCTCCGGATCGTCCAGGTCGCATGGTGATCTCCTCCCCCTTCGGCTCGCGGGCCACGGGCCTCAATCTTCTGCGTGCCGGGCTTCACCGTCCACAGAAGAGTTGGCCGCGCCGCCTGGTTTCGCGGCCGCAAGCGAGAGGTCATCTCGCCTGGTCGCGCGACGATCGCAAGAGGAGACGCTGCCCGTGGCGCTCCAGCGCCAGCTCGATGAGCCGCGTGACCAGCGCGCGCATGCCGAGCCCCGATGCCTCCCACAGCTTGGGATACATCGAGATCGCGGTGAAACCGGGAAGCGTGTTGATCTCGTTCACGACGAAGGCGCCATCCTCGCGCAGAAAGAAGTCCACGCGGGCCAGGCCGTGACACTCGAGCGCCTGGAACGAAGCGACGGCCAGTCGCTGGACCTCCGCGACCTGGGCCGGCGTGAGCTGCGCCGGGATGCACAGCTCGGCGCCGTGCTCGTCCAGGTACTTTGCGTCGTACGAATAGAACTGGTCGCCGTGGCTGACCACGATCTCTCCGGGCAGCGAGGCGATCGGATCGTCCCCACCAAGAACCGAGCATTCGATCTCGCGGCCGACGATCCGCGCCTCGGCGAGCGCCTTGGTATCGAACTCGAACGCGTGGGCCAGCGCGGCCTCCAGACCGGACCGGTCCGGAACCCGGCGGGTCGTACGAATAGAACTGGTCGCCGTGGCTGACCACGATCTCTCCGGGCAGCGAGGCGATCGGATCATCCCCACCAAGAACCGAGCATTCGATCTCGCGGCCGACGATCCGCGCCTCGGCGAGCGCCTTGGTATCGAACTCGAACGAGTGGGCCAGCGCGGCCTCCAGACCGGACCGATCCGGAACCCGGCTGATGCCGACCGATGACCCGAGGTTGGCCGGCTTGGTGAAGAGAGGAAACCCGAGCCCGGCAGCGAGCTCGCAAGCGCGCCCCGGATCGCGCAGGAAGTCGCTCTTCCGCAGCGCAACGAACCGACCGACCGGCAGACCGGCATCGCGCAGCAGGCGCTTCATCACATCCTTGTCCATGCCGACCGCCGACCCGAGCACGCCGGCCCCGACGTACGGCAGGCCGGCCAGCTCGAGAAGCCCCTGCACGGTCCCGTCCTCACCCATCGGCCCGTGAAGGACCGGGAAGACCACGTCGAGGTCGAGGCCACCAGGTCCGCCGCCGGCGGCGGCCAGCTCCCGTCCCCGCGGCGTCGGTTCGAGCACCACCGACGGAGCGGCCGGGTTCAGCCGGACCAGCAAGGCATCCTGCGCCGCGCCAAGCACCGCCCGCGACTGCAGCGACCAGCGGCCCGCCGGGTCGATGCCGACGAGGACGGGTTCATAGCGGTCCGGATCCAGCGCATCGACCACGTTGCGCGCCGACAGGATCGACACCTCGTGCTCGGCGGATCGCCCTCCGAACAGAACACCGACGCGAAGACGACTCGTCATGACCCTGATACTAAGTCACGCCGCTCGTCGGCGCTCAAGACCGTCGACCGACCGTGCGAACCGCGACGAGATCGTCGTCTCGTACGGCCCGAACGTCGGTCTCCTCGAGAGTCACCAGCGCCTGGGTTCGTCCCGACGCGGTGACGAACTCGACCTCGAGGTGGTCTGGTTCATGGACGTGTACGACGGCGCCGAGGTCGCCCCGTCGGAGCCCCTCTTCTGGCAGGTCCCGATCGAGAACGACGGGGTCGAGCTCCTTGAACTTCATCGCAGCTCGATGAGCTATCTACTTCACGTGCTTCATGTCGACCGTGGACGTTCCGTACTGCGGGCGCCCGGTGGGTCGGTAGACCTGGATCGTCACCCCGCCCGGGGTGGCCTGCGATTCGACCAGCTCGAGCGCTGTGTCCCGGCCACTGTCGGGGAACAGCCGCATGCCCTGGCCGACGACCACGGGGAAGATGAGCAAGTTGATCTCGTCGACGAGGTCGTTGTCGAGCAGCCACCGGACCAGGGTGCGGCTTCCGTGCACCTGCAGCTCGCGTCCCGGCCTGGCTTTCAGCTTGCCGACGGCGGCCGCGACGTCACTGGAGAGCACGGTCGTGTCCGCCCACTCCGGGTCTGTGAGTGTGGTCGATGCCACGTACTTCGGCATCGTGTTCAACGCCACGGCGACGGGATTGGCGCCCGGATCTGCCATTGCTCCCCAGGAGCCGGCAAAGATCTCGAAGGTCCGCCGGCCGAACAGGAACGCGTCGGCGCGACTGAAGACCCGGTTCAGGAACGTCTCGGCCTTCTTGTCGAAGAGCGGCGTGGTCCATCCACCGCGCTCGAATCCGCCGCTGCGGTCCTCGTCCGGCCCGCCGATTCCCTGCATCACTCCGTCGACGGAGACGAACGTGGTGGTCGTCAGCTTCATGGTCGCGGTTCCCTTCTCGCTGGTCTGGTCGTCGTTCGGTCGCGGAACGGTCCGTCCTACCGTTTTTCTGCTGGGCCTTCCCCGAACAAGGGCCGCACGTCGGCGATGTCGTACTCGGTCACCGACGCCGAGAGCATTGCCGCGCGTTGCTCGTTGCTTCGACCGTGATGTGTCCCGCCACGATGACCATGTGGGCCCTCCTCTTCTCGCTGATTGTCGACGCCCTGCGCCACCGCGGCTGAGCTTTCCACAGGCCCTGCGCTCACAAGTCGTGACACCCCGCGCTCGCGTACGACGCCGCGGTGCCTCATCTCGGAGCGAGATCGCCGTACCAGTAGGCGGCGGTCACTCCGCCATCCATGAGGAAGTCGCTGCCGGTGATGAAGCCACCGTCCGGACCCATGAGGAGCGCGCCGACCGTCGCCACCTCGTCGGGAGTACCGGCGCGCCCGGCAGCAGAGACGTCGATCATGCGTCGGTACCCTTCACCGCGCGGCCCGGTCAGTTCGTCCCTGGCGAGCGGGGTCATGATGATGCCCGGGCTGATCGTGTTGATGCGCGCACCACGCTTGCCCCAACGAACCGCCTCCGCCATCACTCGCAGCGAGTTCCCGCGCTTCGAGATCTGATACGCGTGAAGGGAGTCCGCGACCTGGTCAGGCTGGAGGAAGGGAAGACCGAGCAGCTCTTCCGTGGCGGTCGTGGCCAGCGCCTTGTTCTGTGCGACCGTGAGCGGAGGAAGGCGATGCCCGGACTGGGATGCGATGACGACGCCGGCGCCACCACGGGCGATCACATTGCCGAACTCTTCGAGCACGACCGCCGTGCCATACAGATCGACCCTGAGGATCGTCGCCGGAGAAGCCTGCGTCGGGGAGACACCTGCCGCGTGGATCAGCCCGGCCACGTCGCCCAGGGCCGTCGCCGTCTCGACGAGCGCGTGCACGGCCTCGCGCGAGGCTGCGTCGACCGTGGCGACGCTCACCTCGTAACCAGCGTTCGCCATGACCTCGGCCGCCTCTTCGGCGTTGCCCTGTCGCAGGTCCGCCAGGAGGACGTGCTTTCCGACGCCAACCCGGCGCGCGATCGCCTGGCCGATCTGGCCCGGTCCGATGACGACGATGACCTCTTTCATGACTACTTCTCCTTTCGAGGCGATGAGACTTGACGTCGCTCTCGAGCATGCGCGCGTGAGCGTCGCTGATCGCATCGATCTGCATCGTCTCGACGTCCGAAGTGATCCGTGGGCCCCGCAGAAGTCGAGCATCTCCTGCGTCTCGGCGGTCCCGCCGATGACCGCGGGCGAGGCCGTCCGCGGTGTGGCACTCTCCGGCGTTGGCCGGCGGATCCGGCCGCCGATCGGAGAACGAGATGATCACCCTCTATGGCTTCGGACGTATCTTTCGGGAGGGGCACGGCGAGACGAAGGACCTTCGGGCGCAGTGGGCGCTCGAGGAGACCGGCCTGCCGTATCGAGTCCACGCGCTCGACCACACCGGCGGCGAGCTCGACGGCGACGCCTACAGCCGGATCAGCCCCTTCCATCAGGTGCCGGTGATCGACGACGACGGCTTCATCGTGGCCGAGTCGGCGGCGGTGGTGCTCTACCTGGCCGAGAAGGCCGGCAAGCTGATCCCGGGCGACGTCCAGGGCCGCACCCGCGTCGTCCAGTGGTGCTTCGCCGCGGTCAGCACCGTCGAGCCGACCCTGGTGTGCATGGATGTCATCGAGATCTTCGACAGCGGCAACGCCGCCCACAAGGTCAAGGCGGAGGTGCGCAAGCTCGCCGACCGCTGGCTCGTTCACCTCGAGCGCCACCTCGACGGCCGCGAGTGGATCGCCTGCGGCGATTTCACGGCGGCCGACATCATGATGTCATGCGTCCTGCGCGGCATCCGCAAGAACGGCGTGATGGAGCCGTATCCGCAGATCAAGGCCTACTACGAGCGGACCCAGGCCCGCCCTGCCTGGCAGCGCACCCTCGGCCTCTACGCCGAGCGACTCGGCGTGAACGTCGACGACATCCGCTAGCGCGCAGCCGCTGAGGCCGCGTGAGGCCATCCGGCAGGAGATCGTCGCCACCTCGCCGTCGGCGGCGGATCTATTCCAGCCGCACCGGCTCGAGGTCTGCCCAGTTCGGACCCGCTTCGACGCCCACGACCAGGGGCACCTCGAGCTCGTAGGCGTGGAGCATGGCCTGGACGGCCGTCCGGGCGGCCACCTCCAGCTCCGCCTGGGGCACCTGGAACAGCACCTCATCGACGATCTCGTGGACCGGGACGGCGCTCAGGCCGGCGCCGCGCAGCGCGCGGTCGGCCTCGAGCAGAGCGCGGCGGGCGACGTCGGCGACCGAGCCCTCGTGCGTCGCGCGGCGGGCGAGACGCTCGGCATACGAGCGGTCGTGCGGGTCGAGGGACTCGAGCCCACCGATGGGCCATCGGCGCCCGGCGATGGTCACGATGTGGCCCCGCTCGCGAGCGAGGCGCAGCTGCTCGTCCTGGAACTCGCGCACCCTGGCGTACCGGCGATCGAAGCGGGCGATCATCTCCTTCGCCTCCTGCGCCGACACGCCGAGCTCGAGGGCCAGGGCGCTCGAGCCCTGCCCCGCGAAGGTCGCGAAGTTCACGATCTTGCCGAGCTGTCGCTCGTCGGGGCCGATCGACTCGGTCGGCCTGTCCAGCACCGCCGACGCGGTGAGCCGGTGCATGTCCTCGCGCCGGGAAAGCGGCTCGACCAGCGCCGGGTCCCGGGTCAGATGCGCGAGCACGTACAGCCCGAGCTGGTTGAAGTCCACCGACATCAACACGCACCCTGGCGGGGCGACGAAGGCGCGGCGGATCATCTCCATCTCGGGAGTCCGCCCGGGGACGCGGGCCAGGTCGGGGTTGGTGTTGACCAGGTGCCCGGAGAACGACCGCGCCACGTGAAAGCGCGAGTGCACGCGGCCGTCGACGTCGATGCAGCGGCGAAGCCCGATCACCCAGCTGTCCCGCAGTCGCCGCAAGAGGCGCCAGCGGATCACCAGCGGCACGATCGGATGGGCGTGCTCGATCTTCTGCAGGGCCTCGGTGGCGGTGCTCCAGCCGGTCTTGGTGTGGCTCGCGACGGGGAGCTTCAGCTCCGCGAAGAGCACGGCGCCGAGCTGCTTGGTCGAGTTGATGTTGAACGACCGGCCGGCCAGCGCCTCGATGCGCTGGCTCAGCTCCGCCTCGATCCCGGCGAACGCCTCCTCGGCGTGGTCGAGCGCCGCGCCATCCACGACGAGGCCGGTCATCTCCATGCGCGCGCAGGTGTCCGCGAGCTCGCGGTACTCCGCCAGCAGCGCGGCGTCGACGTCGGGGGACAGAGCCCGCCAGATCTCTGCAGCGACCTGCGCCCGCACGCCGGCCAGCTCCGCGGTCCGCTCGGCCGGCAACGCCGCCCACGCTCGTCGCTTCTGTCCGACCCCGCGCACGGAATCCTCGTCGGGAAGCGCGCGCCCGAGCACCTGCCTGGCGACCCCGGCGACGTCGTGGGGCGCCCAGTTGCTCGGCTGCGTCAGGTGCGAGGCGTGTGCCGAGTCCCCGACGACGCCAGCCATCTCGACGCCGGCGCGCCGCAAGCACACCACCGCCGGCAGG
>Ga0193753_10002977_pt1 | contig 12895 bp, 10 predicted proteins | sample H1c2metaG_FD_144925 | JGI IMG/M metagenome (GOLD analysis project Ga0193753, IMG submission 144925) | Soil microbial communities from a riparian zone of the East river system, Colorado, United States - H1c2 | ecosystem: Environmental > Terrestrial > Soil > Riparian zone | place: USA: East... | reverse complement strand
CTCGCGTTCAAGTGCTTTCTCGCCGAATCGGGGGTCGACGAATTTTCGCACGTGACCGAGAGCGATCTCGAGGTCGGCATGCGCCATTTGGCCGATATCGGCGCTCCGCTCTTGGTTCACGCGGAATTACCGGGGCCCCTGCAAGATGCGGCGGGTCCCGAGCTCTCGCCGGGCGAGGCACGCCGCTACGCGCACTACCTCGCCTCGCGCCCGAAACGCGCGGAAGAAGAGGCGGTGGAGATGATTTTTCGGCTCGCCGCCCGCTTCGGGACGCGAACGCACATCGTGCACCTGTCGGCCGCCACGGCGCTCCCGATCCTACGGCGCGCGCGGGATCAGACGCTCCCCGTGAGCGCTGAAACGTGTCCGCACTACCTCTCGTTCGCCTCGGAGGACGTGCCGGATGGCGCCACCAGCTACAAATGCGCGCCGCCGATCCGTGAAAGGAACAATCGCGAATCGCTATGGGACGCACTCCGCGAAGGATTGCTCGATCAGGTGGTGACCGATCATTCTCCCGCGCCGCCCTCACTCAAGTGCGTCGACTCGGGCGACTTCATGCGGGCATGGGGAGGCATCGCCTCGCTCCAACTCGGCCTCCCCGCGGTCTGGAGCGGCGCGCGCGCGCGCGGGCGCTCGCTTTCCGACATCGCGCGTTGGATGTGCGAAGGGCCGGCCAGACTCGTGGGGCTTCAAGGCCGAAAAGGCAGCATTCGACCCGGTGCAGACGCGGACTTCGTCATCTGGGATCCCGAGGCCACGTGGACCATCGAAGCGCCCCGGCTCGAGCATCGTCACAAGATCACGCCCTACGACGGGCGTTCGCTTCACGGCGTCGTGATCGCTACGTATTTGCGCGGGGAAAAGGTATATGAACGCCCGCGCGGCGGACGGGATCCGTTCGCTTTACCCGCGCGAGGAAGCCTCATAGGGCGAGGAAACGTATGACCGATTTCACGGGTGTTACGGCCGTTACGGAACTGATGGACTTGGCCGCGGAGCGATTGGGCGGGGCCGTGCTCTTCGCGAACGACGAATTTTTCGCCGAGAAGGAAAACCTCCTCAAGGCCGCCAAAGCCGTCTTCGTCGAAGGGAAGTACACGGACCGCGGCAAGTGGATGGACGGCTGGGAAACGCGAAGACGGCGCGTACCGGGCCACGACTTCTGCATCGTTCGTCTCGGACTCACCGGCGTGGTGCGCGGCGTCGTGGTGGATACGGCCTTCTTCAGAGGGAACTTTCCGGCGGCGTGCTCCATCGACGGGTGTGCCATGCCGGGCCGGCCGACGGGCGAGGAACTCGCCTCCGAATCGACGCCGTGGGTCGAGATCCTCCCGAAGACGATGCTCCGCGGTGATTCGGTGAATCTCTTCGCCATCGACGCGGGCCTCCGCTTGACGCATTTGCGTCTGCACATTTACCCCGACGGCGGCGTCGCGCGGCTTCGCGTGCATGGGGACGTGCTGCCTGCGCCCCGCTGGGCGGGTCGTCCGGGCGCGGAAGTGGACCTCGCGGCGGCCGAACACGGCGCGCTGGTGCTCGCGTGCAACGATATGTTTTTCGGATCGCGCCACAATCTCATCATGCCGGGACGCAGTTCGAACATGGGGGACGGCTGGGAGACGAAGCGCAGTCGCGCCGAAGGGCCCGATTGGGCGATCGTGCGTCTTGCGGCCGAAGGGACCATCGAGCGAATCGAGGTCGATACGAATCACTTCAAAGGGAACTTCCCGGATAGCTGCATGATACATGGTATTCGCGCGGACGCCGAGGCCACCGTACCGGAGCTTCTCGCCGACGAGTCGAAATGGGCGCTCGTCTTGCCGCGCACCAAGCTGCAAGCGCACACCCGTCACTTCTTCGAAGAGGAGCTGTCGGCTCCCGCGTCGCCGGACGGCGACCTTCCGGCAGAGCGCGGACCCTATTCGCATGTAAGGCTCTCGATTTTCCCGGACGGCGGCGTCAGCAGACTTCGTGTGCATGGCGCCGTCACCGCGGCCGGGCGTGAGGCGCTGGGGCTTCGCCATTTGAATTTCGCACCGGTCCCCGAGCTCGCCTCGATGTTGACGAACTGTTGCGGGTCGAGCGCGTGGGTCGACAAGATGGTGCAATCGCGCCCATACCGCGATTTGGCGTCACTCAAAGCGCGGTCGCAAGAAATCTGGGGGGCGCTCGGAAGGCAAGACTACCTCGAGGCCTTCCGCCACCACCCGCGCATCGGCGGGGCGAAAGCGGAGGCCCATACCTCGGAGGCGGCGGCCAAATGGTCGAAGGGCGAGCAAGCCCTGGTGACCGACGCCGGCCGCACGCCGTCGCAAACGAGGCAAGACCTCGCGCGCGTCAATCGAGCTTACGAAGAGAAATTCGGCCATATCTACATCGTCTGTGCGACCGGCAAGACGGCCGCCGAGATGCTCGCCATCGCGAACGAGCGCATGAAAAACGACGCTGACACGGAACTTTCGCGCGCAGCCGAAGAACAGCGCCAGATCACGGAAATTCGGCTCGACAAGTTGGTCAGGGGTGGGTAGGTCTCCGCCATGAGTAGCATCACCACGCACGTTCTCGACACGGCGCGCGGGCGCCCGGCCGCCGGTGTTCCCATCGTTTTGGAGCAGCGCGATGCGCGCGGGGAATGGACGGAGCGCGGTCGCGGAGAGACCGACGCGGACGGACGATTGCGCGACCTTCTGCGCGAGCCACTCGCCGCGCTCGGACCGGGAGAATTTCGTCTTACCTTCGATACCGAAACGTACTTTCGCGCGTCCGGAGTCGCAGGCTTTTTTCGTGAAGTACAGATTGCGTTCCTCGTGACCGAAGCCGGTGTGCACCATCACGTGCCGCTACTATTGAGCCCATTCGGGTATTCGACTTACCGCGGGAGCTGACGGCATTGGATTCGAATCTGCGAGAGCTTCTCGATCTGCTCGTGCGCTGGGTGCATCTCATCGCGGGCATCATGTGGATTGGCAATTCGATGCTGTGGAACTGGCTGGATCGAAATCTCCGGCCACGCGCCAACGCGCCCGACGGCTTCGAAGGGGAAATCTGGCTGGTCCACAGCGGCGGCTTCTATCAAATGGAGAAGAAGCAGCTCGCGCCCAATCAAATGCCGGACGTCCTGCATTGGTTCAAATGGCAGGCGTACACGACGTGGATGAGCGGCTTTGCGCTCCTTTTGCTCGTCTACTACATGGGCGATGCATCGTTTCTCGTCGATCCTGCCATTGCGAAGATCAGCCACGGTGCGGCGATGGGGATCGGCCTCGGCACCCTCGCCGGCGGGTTCTTGGTCTACGACCTCATCTGGCGCTCTCCCCTTCGCACCAAGGAGCCGATTGCGATCGCACTTTGTTTCGTACTGCTCGCCGGCATCATTTATGGGCTGAACCATCTGCTAAGTGGGCGCGCCGCGTTCATTCACGTGGGTGCGCTTCTCGGAAGCATCATGGTGGGGAACGTTTTTTTCCACATCATGCCGTCGCAGCGTGAGCTCATCGCTCTGACGAAGTCCGGAAAGCGGCAGGATGCCAAGCTTGGTAAGCACGCCAAACAGCGCAGTATCCACAACAACTACATGACGTTTCCGGTGCTCTTCATCATGTTGAGCAACCACTTCCCGAGCACCTACGGAAGCTCCTTCAACTGGATCGTCCTGGCCGTGCTCATGGTGGCGGGCGCGCTCGTTCGCCACTTCATGAACATTCGCTTCTGGTGGCGCGGCTGGCTACCGGCACTGGTAGCGACCGTCGTCGTCGGTGTTGGGATCACGTTCTTTCTAACCACGCGGAGCGTAAGCACACCTTCGGCGCTCGCCGCGACGGATCCACAGGAAAAGATCGATTTTACGACGATTCGAATCGTCATGCGCCAGCGGTGCCTACCGTGCCACTCCGCGAAACCGACGGATGATCAGTGGAAGATCGCACCGAACAACATCACGTTCGACACACCCGAGCAGATCAAGATGTACGCGGAACGAATCAAGACGCGTGCCGTGATCTCCAAGACGATGCCGTTCGGAAACAAAACGGGGATGACCCAGGAGGAACGCGATCTGCTGGCGCGCTGGTTCTTCCAAGGAAGCCCCATCGAATAGCGGCATCGAACCGTCGCGCTGGCCACCGGCGCGGCGAGCTACCTTTCTTCTCTGTTCGTGCGAGACGTATACGGTCGCGTCGCCGGGCGTGACGTTGACACCGGCGTTGCTCACACGAAAGAAATGATCACGAAATGGATCCCCAACGGGCGAGACTGCGACCATAGTCCATTCGGTCGCGCGGCACGGAGTGGTAGATCTTGGGCGTCGGAGTGCCGGCGAAGGGGGAGCCGAGAAGATGGTGATTCGTGGAGGCCAATTCGCGTGGATGAACAGGAGCGTGGTCAGCAAAGGTCTCGCGGGCCGAGGCATCGTCGCCAGACCGGATGTCCGCGCGACGCGACTCATGTCCGGGTTTTATCGGGCAGCTTTCGAGCAGACCCACGAGCCGCTGATGGCGGTGGCGAGCGACGGTCGCGTGTTCGACGCGAACGCGGCCGCGTGCACGTTTTTCGAGCGGTCCCATAGGCAAATCGTTCATGGAAAGATCGGGGATCTCATTCGCCCGCGCACCAAGACGAACGGATTTTCCGCGGAATCGGGCGTATTTCCAAATGTCGCTCACGACGAAACCGTATTCGTGCGGACGGACGGAACCGAGCGCCCCGTGGAGGTCACGATTCGGCGTGACGTCGTGACCGACATTCACCTCGTCGCGCTCCGAAGTCGAACGGAGCCGCAATCCATGCAGGCACACCTACTTCGCGCCGATCGCCTTTCGACATTCGGGATGCTCGCCGTCGGTATCGCCCACGAGATCAACAACCCTCTCATGTACGCGATGACCAATCTGCGGGCGGTCGTTCGACGAATGCCCGAATTCGCCTCACGCGCGCGCCAACACGCCCTGGACGACCTCGCAGGGGCGCTCGAACAAGGCACGCGCATGCTATCGATGGTCGACGAAGGGATGGATCGCATCGGGGCGCTGGTCCGCGATTTGCGAATCTCTTCGCATGAGGGCGAGCGTCGGGAACGGCTCGATGTGCGCAGTATTCTCGAGTCGTGTCTCAACATCGCCCACGGCGAAATAAAGCAGCGCGCCCGTATCGTGCGCGATTACGCGGACGTTGCACTCGTCGAGGGGAATTCCGGAAGACTCGGGCAAGTGTTTTTGAACCTCGTCGTGAATGCCGCGCAGGCGATCCCAGAGGAGCGCGCGAGCGATCCGGACACGACGGGACAAATCCGCGTCGCGGCGCGCAATTTGGACGACCAGAGGCTGGCCGTCGAGGTATCCGACAATGGACTCGGAATTTCGCCGGACATGATCGAGCGAATCTTCGAGCCGTTCGTCACGACGAAGCCAGCGGGTGAAGGTACGGGGCTCGGCCTCTACATCGCCCGGTCCATCGTCGAGGAGCTCGGCGGGAAGCTCGAGGTCGAGAGCGCACTCGGCGTCGGAACCACGATGCGCGTCATCCTCCCGCTGCAGCCTAAGGGACCGCGGTAACGCGGTCCGAATCGGTGCGGTCGCGCACGATCCTCGCGAACGAGCGCCCGCGGATCTCGTCCAAGGTGAGCCCCGTCGCCTGCGCTTCGTCTTCCGTGATGGCGCCGCAGTGGATGCCGCGAAGGAAGAAGTTGAGAAGCCCCTGGCCAGTGGCCGCGTCGTCGAATACGTCGCCCACGAGCGTCGCCTGTGCGGCCCGCTCGATGAAGTTTTTCAAGCGTTCGGATGCTGGGGCGAGCGCTTCCAGAAAGAACGCGTAGACCGCGGCGAAACGCGTGGGGAGCTGCGCGGGGTGCAGATCCCATCCTTGATAAAATCCGGTCTCGAGCGAGTGACGCGTGTGGCGTGCGTGTAACCTCCATGCATCATGCACGCTTTGACGGTTGTCGGCGATCTGTTCCGCCGTCAGCTTCTCGCCTCGATGGGGCGCGACGGGCATGACGTTGGTCGCTCCGTCCGACAGCCAGATGCCCGTGCCAGCCAAGGTGACTTGCATCACGTTTTTGGCAAAGTTGCACGCGGGGTGAGTCATGTGCTGGTGCGCCGCCGTGATTCCGCAGCTCGCTGTGTAATCGTACGTGCCGAGGTGCGCAGCAACGCAGCGCCCGCCTGCCGCTTCGACCAACTTCGGGATCGCGGCGAGCCCGGAAGGGCCGAAGATGGCCTGCGTCTGTTCGATCATGATCTCGAAAACGAGAGCGCCTTTGGCGAGGCCGAGGCGCGATTCCAATAGCTCGAGCGCCTCCGCCATCGCCGCCACTTGCTCGGGGATTTGCACCTTGGGCAACGTGACGACGTAATTCGGTGGAAGGGTTCCACCCGTCGCCTCCAAGAGTGCGCTGAGAAAGCCGTCCAACGTGCGGAGGCTGCGCGCGTGCAATTCTTCGGTCAGCGGCTTGATGCGAATGCCGATGAACGGAGGGAGTGTCCCGGCGGCCAGGCCCTTGGCCACTTCGTTCGCCGCAGAAACGGCGTGACCATCTTCTTCGTCGTCGGGGCGCGCGCCGTAGCCATCCTCGAAATCGATGCGAAAGTCTTCGACGGGCTCGCGGTGCAGCTTTTCGACGACGCGCGCATACACGTTTTCCGCGAACCGAACGGCGCGCGATGATTCGTACAATCGAGCGGCACTCGGCACGTCGATGGCCCGCGCAAACGTGACGGAATCCGGTGCGTACTCGGCCAGCGCCGCGAGCGCTCGCTCGCCCAGACGGGGCGCGGTATTCGCGCGGAACAGGTGCGCGCCACCGTAAACCGTGTGCACGGGCTGACGGCCACTTTTCTCGCCCGGATAGCGTTGGGCAAATACGTAGTTGGCATCTCTCAGTCGCGAGAACATGGGGGCGAGCGCATCTTGGGAGAGACTCGTCTTCATGCGTGCAGGCTTTTCAATGCGCGATGCACCAAGCTACGTGCAACATGCATGCGATATTCGCCCGTACTGCGCACATCGTCGATCGGCCGAACATCGCGGCCGAGAGCGGCGTCGATTTCGGCGGAGTCGAGCGACGAGAGGGCTCGGCCTTCGAGATACGATTGGACGTTGTGGAGCGGGTGGGTCGTGGCCGCGACGGAGGCCATTCCGAAGCGCGCGTGATGGATGATTCCGCCGTGCGCCTCGATGACGCTGGCCAGTGCGACCTTCGAGATGGACTGCGCCTGCCTCGTTCCGACCTTTCGCCAGACGACGCTTGCGCCGGGGGCGCGTTCGGGGATGCGGACGTCCATTCGAACGATGAGTTCCCCCGGGCGCATTACGGTCTTTCGATACCCGGTGAAGAACTCAGCGAGGGGAACCTCCCTCGTTTCTTCCGTGCTCGCGAGATGCACAGTGCAGTCGAGGGCCATGAGGGCCGCCACTCCGTCTGCTGCGGGGGAAGCCGTGGCAATGTTGCCGGCCAAGGTGCCGCGCGTCTGAATCTGCACCGCGCCCACGTCCTTGGCCATGTCGGCGAGCATCGGGATCTTCTCGAGAACGAGCGGGTCCTGGCGGAGATCCCAATACGTCACACCGCCGGCGAAGACCAGGTGCTCTCGCTCGTGCGAGAAATCGCGTTCAATGGTTCGGAACCCCTCGATGGCCGTAACGTCCAACACGAGGTCGACCGCGTGGGCACGATCGACCGGGAGCAGGTGCCGGTCGACGATGAGGTCCGTCCCGCCGGCAAGCACCATCGTCGCATGCTGCGCGTGGATCGCCTCCGCCAGCGCCTTCACGGCCTCGAGCGCGGTCTTCGGGCGAATCAGCCGCGACGCGTCGAGTCCCGCCGGCGCGTGCGCCGCGCGCGGCCTCGTGGCTCCGGATTCGAGGATCATGTTCCCGCCTCCGTCTCGGAGGGGCCGCTCGGATGGAGGCCTATTTTCGCAGCATGCAGGATGGCGTCGACGATGCGCTGATAGCCCGTGCATCTACAAATATTTCCCGCGATGGCGTCGCGCACTTGCTCCTCGCTTGGATCGCGATTCGAGCGAAGAAGCGCCTCGGCTGCGACCAGCATGCCCGGCGTACAGATGCCGCATTGCGCCCCACCGTCTTCGACGAAACAGCGCTGGAGGGTAGAGAGTGCGCCGTTCGGATCGTGGAGCCCTTCGACCGTGGTGAGCTGCCCGCCCTCGCATTGACCGGCCGCCACCAGACATGAATTGACCGGCACACCGTCGAGCAAAACGGTGCACGCGCCGCATTCACCCTCGCCGCACCCTTCTTTGGTTCCCGTGAGACCCATCGGCCCACGCAGCACATCGAGGAGCCGTGCGAGCGGCGGAGCATCCACGTCGGAGGGCACTCCGTTGACAATCATTCGAAGCATCATTGGATGTTACTCGTCTGGGCGTTTTTGGCATAGCCGAAGAGGTTCTCGGGTAGCAGCGGGAGATGATTGCATTTCGCATGTATCGCTTGCTCGACGGCAGCCGCAACGGCCGGAGCGCCGCCGTCCATCGGAAGCTCCCCGACTCCTTTGGCTCCATTGGGGCCGCCGGAGAACGGGTGCTCGACGAGGATCGTCTTGAAAAGGGGAGCGTCTTTGCTGGTGGGGATGACGTAGTTCGTCATGCGCGGGTTCATGATGTGGCCATCCTTCCAAACCACGGATTCGTAAAGCGCCCACCCAATGGCTTGCAGGGTGCCCCCCTCTACTTGCCCCGCGCAGAGTACCGGGTGAATCGCCTTGCCGACATCCTGCGCCGCCCAAAATCCCAGTATCTTGGTCTCGAACGTCTCGATATCGACTTCGACTTCCGCGATATCGCACCCCCACGAATACGTCGGATACGCATCGCCGCGATACGCATCGTCGTCCCATTGATTCGCGACGGGAGGCTCGTATTGCACCAGGGCCGTCACCGGCTCTTTCGACGCATCGAGCAAGCGATCGCCAGCGGCGGCAAATGCGTCCCACGCCTCCTTGTCGCTTCCGTGGGTCGCATGATTTCCAAAATGCGGCGAGGAACGAACTTTTTCGGCGACCTGCCTGGCGGCCGCCTCGACGATGGATCCGACCACCATCACGGTGCGCGATGCGACCGTGGGACCCGAATCCGGTACATGGGTCGTGCACGGAACTTCGAATTCGATGGCGTCGAGCGGAACGCCCGCGGAGCTCGAGGCGATCTGACGAAACACGGTTTCCGTGCCCTGGCCAATGTCGGTGGACGCCGTGCGGATGCGAAGCTTTCCACCACGCTCGAGATCGATCTGCACCTTACCTTTGAGGCGGCGCTCCCCCGAACCGGTAAATCCCGCACCGTGCATGAAGACGGAGATACCGATGCCTCGGCGGGTCGACGTCCCCCGCTGCTCTTCCTTCGCGTAGGCGGCCCGCTTTTCGTAATACCCGCTCTCGGAAACGGCGCGCGCGATGCACTCTTCGACCCCGACGCTCTCTTTCAGAATTTGCCCCGTGACCGTCGATGCGCCGATCTTGAGTATATTTTTCTTTCGCAAATCGAGCGGGTCGACGCCGAGTCGTTCGGCGAGACGGTCCATGTGCCGCTCGATTCCCCAAATGGTCTGCGGCGCGCCGAAACCTCGGAATGCGCCGTTTGGAGGCGTATTCGTCGCCACCGCGCTGCCGGCAACGCGCGCATGTTTCCATTCGTAAGCCCCCGCCGCGTGAAGCACGCCGCGCGAGAGGACGACGGCGGTGAGCGTGGCGTACGCGCCGCCGTCCATGACGCAGTCGACCTTGAGCGCAACGAGTTTGCCGTCGTTGTCGCAGCCGGTCGTGATGTCTACGCGCGCCGGGTGACGCTTCGTCGTTGCCTCGATGTCTTCTTTTCGGCCGTAGATCATACGCACGGGGCGTTTGGCGGCGCGGGCGAGAAGCGCGGCGTGGGCCGCGAGCACGCTGGGGTATTCTTCCTTGCCGCCGAAACCGCCGCCGGTCACCGCTTGCGCGATGTGCACCTGGTCGCCTTCGAGGGCGAAGGCGCGTTTCATGGCTTTGTGCACGTAATACGGACACTGAAGGGAGCCTGTGACGTGCACGCCCGCTTCGTCCCACCAGGCGATCATCCCTTGGGGCTCGATGTAGAGTTGTTCCTGGTGGTGCACCTCGTAGCGCCCCGAGAGAACGATGTCGCACCGCGAGAGGATCGCGTCGATGTTCTCGTTCGCGTCGTCGTCGACGACGTGGTGGCGGATGACGTAGCTCTTGAAGACGTTGTCCTGACCGAAAATGAGCTCTTTCTTCGAGAGCGCATCGTCGATGGTGAGCACCGGAGGGAGCGGTTCGACGTCGAGTGAAATCGCTTTGATGGCACGCTGAAGGCGTACGGGATCGTCGCACGCCACCAACGCCACGGGCTCGTACACGTGGTGGATCTCGCCGGACGCGAGAAGAGGCTGGTCGTCTTCGATCAGCGCGACCACGTTGTCGCCGGGGATATCCGCGGCCGTGACCACTGTGATCCCGCTCCAATCGAACGCGGGGTCCTTTTTGATGCCTCGCAAACGCCCGCGCGCCATGTCGCTCCGCACCGTGGCGCCGTAGAGCTCTCCCTCGGCCGCGTAGTCATCGATGTAGAGGGCAGCGCCCGTTACCTTGGATGCGCCATCCGCGCGCGGCACGTTGGTGCCGATAACGTTACTCATGGAGCTACTTTAGACGTGAAGACGCACTCCGCGAAAGACTACGCGCTCGGCAAATCGTGGCGACGTCCCCGCAAAAGCGCGTAAGTCCTCGGGCGTATCCAGATCCGCCTCCACCGCCGGATCGTCCACGTCGCCCCGCACCAAGCTCCCGCAACACCGACCGCAATGGCGGCGGCCCGTTCTCGGGTGAACCCTGAGGCGCTTTTTTCCCCATGGGAAAGGGATACGGTGCCAACACCTCGAGAAGGCAAATGACGGGATGTCCGCCCCGCCCCTCGTGGACCGGCGTCGCGGCCTGCGCTCCCCGGTCGAGCGCCGAGAGGAGCACGGTGCACGTTTCCTCGCCGACGGGAAGGGCGTCCACGGGCGTTACGAGAACGCGATCGCAGCCCTCGAGCGCCCGGACGCCAACCGCAAGCGACCCCGCGGGATCGGGAGCCTCCGAGATCGCGAGGACCAACCCGGGACACGGGCGCGTATCGAGGGCGCCCGCGACCTCGGGTCGCACGACGAGCACCACGCGATGGCAACCCAAGGCGAACGCTCGCTCCACGTGGCGTTCGGCCAGCGTCTTTCCGTCGATCTCGAGGAGCGCCTTTGGTCCTCCGATTCGCTCGCCCCGCCCGGCCGCGAGCAAAATCGCACCGAGCCTCGCCTTGGGCGTCATCGCGACTTCTGCCAGGCGATCAACTCGGCGGCGATGGCAACCGCGATTTCCTCGGGAAGGCGCGCACGAATGTCGATCCCGATCGGCATGCGCACACGCGTCCGATCCTCGACCGAGAACCCTTTGGCCTCCAGTCGATCGCGCGTACGCTGAGCCTTGGCGCGGCTGCCGACGCCTCCCACGTAGGCGAACCCCTGACGGAGCGCCCACTCGATGGCGGCTTGATCGAGCGCGTGGTCGTGCGTCATCACGGCAACGACTCCATCGCGCGAAAGCTCGGCCCCGACCTCGTCGTAGTCGCCGACGACCGTGCGCACGCCCGGGATGCGCCCCGCAGCCCCCCACTCCTCACGCGCATCGCACACCGTGACCGCAAAGCCTACGCGCGCCAAGAGCGGCGCGGTTGCCGTCGCCACATGGCCGGCGCCGATGAGCAGGCACGGCGTGAGCGCTTCGATCGGCTCGAGGAGAAGGTCGGCTTGCCCCCCGCAGCACATACCCAGCTCGGGACCGAGGCGAAAACTGCGAATCTGATGCTTCGTCAGCGTCTTTTTCTCCGCAGGCATCCGCAGCATTTCCGCGAGCGCGGCCAGAACCTCGCGCTCGACCGCACCGCCGCCCACGGTACCAAACGCGGACCCATCCGCCCCAATGTAGAGTTTTTGACCCGGCGTGGATGGGGCGGACCCGTGGCGCGCGATCACAGTCGCCATGGCCCCGGCGACCCCCCGGCGCGCGCGCTCCGCCGCCACCTCGAGCACGCGGGGCACGTCCGCAGCCAACGGGAAGCCCGCCTGACGCTCTGGGTGCGATGGAGACGCATCATCAGCGGAATTTCCCAACGAGCTCGAAGAACTGAGCCGCGTGCCTTCGGCGGGGCCGAGCAACGAACCAGCCTCGGCGACGGCCTCAGCGACAGGACGACCCTCGCCCTGAACGGCACCGGATTTGGGTGTGTGCAGTGGGATCAGCTTCGCCATGGGCCTTCATCCATCTCGTACCATGGCCTTCGGCGATTTCAGCGAAAACTCCCGAGCTCGATTTCGGCGGAGCAGGTTACACTCGCCCCATCCTCCATGGTGGCGTGGAACAGCATCGACCTCAGACAAGTGCTCGTCATGATCCTCGCTGGCGGCGAGGGGAAACGTCTTCACCCGCTCACCCTCGAGCGCGCGAAGCCCGCGGTCCCCTTCGGTGGGCGCTATCGAATTATCGATATCGTATTATCGAACTTCGTCAATTCCGGCTTGACGCGCGTTAAGGTGCTCACGCAGTACAAGAGCGCTTCTCTCGAAGAACATATTTCGCGCGTGTGGCGATTGTCGCCCATCCTCGACAATTTCATCGAGGCCATTCCTGCGCAACAACGACGCGGCAAACAATGGTACCGCGGTTCGGCCGACGCAGTGTTTCAGTGTATGCATGTCATCTCGGACGAGAAGCCGGAGCTCGTAGCCATTTTCGGTGGCGACCACGTCTACAAGATGGATGTCCGGCAGATGCTCGGCCACCACGTCGATCAAAATGCAGACGCGACCGTTGCCGTCATCCCCATCCCGAAAGAGGAAGCGTTCGATTTCG
>Ga0193753_10002976_pt1 | contig 12895 bp, 8 predicted proteins | sample H1c2metaG_FD_144925 | JGI IMG/M metagenome (GOLD analysis project Ga0193753, IMG submission 144925) | Soil microbial communities from a riparian zone of the East river system, Colorado, United States - H1c2 | ecosystem: Environmental > Terrestrial > Soil > Riparian zone | place: USA: East River... | reverse complement strand
CGAGGGCCGTCGGCGTTGGTGCCGAGGGTGTCGGGATACTTGCTCGTGAGCCATGCGGGAGGGGCGTCGGTGGGGGTGCTGAGGACGACGGCGAGGTGGTGCTTTGCGGCGAGGGCGATGGCGCGGTCGATCCAGGCGAGATCGTAGTGGCCTTCGGTGGGCTCCATGGCGGACCAGGCAAACTCGCCGATGCGGACGACGTTCATGTGGGCCTGTTCCATGAGAGCGAGGTCCGCGTCCCAGCGGGATTCGGGCCACTGCTCGGGATACCAGGCGGAGCCGAGGAGAGGGGCGTGCGGGGTTGCGTATGGCCGGGGGGTTTGAGCGGTAAGGCTGACGGCGCACAGGAGCGCGAGGGCAAAGAGGCGGAGGTGGGTCATTGGGCGTGGGGCTCCATGAGGACGGCTACGCCGTGGGGAGGGAGGTCGATGGTGCTTGCGGAGAGGATGTGGGTGGCGAGGATGTTTTCGAATGAGCGCGGGAGCTCGATGTGCTGCGAGGAGGCGGTGTGGTTGAGTAGGATGACGACCGCTCTGTGAGTCTCTGCGCTGGCGCGGGTGGAGGCTTCCACGCCTTCGGGCAGACCGGGGATCGCCGGGGCGATGCCGTGCTCGGCGAGAAGGCTTGCGGCCATGGATTGCATGAGTTTGGGGTCGAGGGTGGCGCCGATGTAGGTGATGCTTCCCTTGCCGTAGGCGTGGGTGATGGCTGCGGGTTGGTTGTCGATCCAGCCGTTACTCTTGCCGTAAGTCATCAGGACTTTGGTTTGGGGAGAGGTGGCGGCGAGCTGCTCGGCCCAGAGGGCGGCGGTGCCTGTGCCCCAGTTGCCGGTTAGAGGGACAGGCTTGTCGAGCGCGTAGAACTGTTCGACGTAGCCGCCCAAGGCCGAGGCGAGGGGGCCGGGCTGGCGGTTGGGTTGGAGGGCGTTGTCTGCGTCCTTCATGCCGCTGCGAGGGCCGAGGACGAGGTTGCCTCCGTTGCGCACGTAGTCGAGGAGATGGTCGGCGGTTGGCCTGGGGAGGACGTTGAGAGCGGGGGCGAAGACGACCTTGTAGGGGTCGAGGGGCGCGTCGGGAGAGAGGATATCGATACTCTGCGCGATGGGATGCAGGGCGCGGTAGAGATCGAGGATGCTGGCGACGTAGTCGAACTTTTGCGAGTGCTTCTGGAAGTCGATGGCCCAGTGGGAGTCGTAGGACTGGAGGATGGCGACGGGGGCCTTGATGGTGGTGCCTGCGAGGGCGGCGGCGGTGCGTTCGAAGTCGGCACCGATCTGCTGGATTTCGGCGTAGATGGGGAGGGGGGTGCCGTCGGCGCCGAGGATGCTGCCGTGGTACTGCTCCTGTCCGTTGAGAGAGCTGCGCCACTGCCAGTAAAGGACCGCGTCGGCGCCGTGGGCTATGGCCTGCCAGGCCATCTCGCGGGTGACGCCGGGGGGCAGGGTGGCGTTGATGGGTCCCCAGTTGACGAAGCCGGGCTGGGTCTCCATGAGCCAGAAGTTTTTTTGCTTGTAGCCGCGAACGAGGTCGTGCTGGGCAGCGTTGAGGTCAGGGTCGAGGTGGCCGTCGGGAACATAGTCGTCCCATGCGGCGATGTCGAGGTTTTTATGGACGATGTAGTGGTCGTAGCCGTTGAACCAGTGCATGGAGTTGGTGGTGATGAACTGATGGGCGGCGGCGTTGGGGCGGATGGCGTCGATCTGGTTCTGGAGGTAGCTGACCCAGGTGTCGGTGACGAAGCGCTTCCAGTCGAGAAGGAGGGCGGGGTTCTCGCCTTTGGCGTGGACGGGGATCTCGGCGAAGGTGTCGTAGGTCTGGGACCAGTAGGCGGTGGCCCAGCGGCGGTTGAGCTCGGCGATGGTGCCGTACTTGTGATGGAGCCAGGCGTGGAACTGCTGCTTCGCCGAGGCGTCGAAGGAGGGGGCGGCCAGCTCGTTGTCGATCTGCCAGCCGATGACGTTGGGGTTGTGGCCGTAATGTTGCGCCATGCGGAGGGCGATGCGATGGGCGAAGATGCGGTAACGGGGGCTTGCGAAGGAGAAGTGCTGGCGGTTGCCGTGTTCCGCATATCGGCCATCTTCATCGACTCGGAGGGTGTCGGGATATTTGGACGTGAGCCATGCAGGCGGGGCCGCGGTGGGGGTGCCGAGGACGACGGCGATGTGGTGCTTTGCGGCGAGGGCGATGGCGCGGTCGAGCCAGGTGAAGTCGAAGCGACCTTCGGCTGGCTCCATGGTGGACCAGGCGAATTCGCCGACGCGGATGACGTTCATGTGCGCGTCCTGCATGAGCTGGAGATCAGTGTCCCAGCGTGACGCGGGCCATTGCTCGGGGTACCAGCTGGTGCCGAAGAAGAGCGGCGTGGGCGCGGGTTTCTGTGCCTCTGTCGCGAGGGGGTGCAACGCAAGGAGCGCGGCGATGGCGACGACGGCGTGAGGAAGGAAGGAGCGATGTCGCGGCAAGGAGAAGGGCCCTCAAAAGTGTGTTACGTGAGAAAGCATAGTGATGTCGTACGGATTTGGCCATGAGGATGGGAGAAGATTGCGAGGGGAGCACGGCGGGTGCGTGGACAGTGCGTCTGCGCGAAGATTAGCGGAAGAGGGGGCGTGGAGTGGTTCCGCTTTGCGGACTATGGGAAGACATGAAAGACTGCGTCTACGTTGAGTTTCGAGGAGAGTGCCGTCTGTGCTTTACTATGCGTCGGCTGGCGAGTAGAAGGACTTAGCTGAAGGTCACTGCGGGAACCATGCAGGGCGGATCGGCTGGAGGAAGACCATCGTGGCGCAGACACTAGCATTGATACATACGAGTCCAACCCTGACACCGATGTTCGGCGCGCTTTGCACCGAGCAGATGCCGGGGGTAACAGTGTTCCACATGGTGGACGAGAGCCTGATCAAGGACACGATACAGGCAGAAGGGCTGCGCAAGGTGACGATGCGGCGGTTGCTGAGCATGGTAGAGTCCGCGGGGATGGCGGGAGCCGATGCGGTGATGGTGACCTGCTCTTCGATCGGCGTGGCGGTGACGCTGGCGCAGGACTGGTTCGACTTTCCGGTGATCCGGGTGGATGAGGCGATGGCGGAGGCGGCGGTTCGCACGGGGAAAAAGCTTGGCGTGATGGCGACGCTGCGGACGACGCTCGATCCGACGACAGCGCTGCTGCGCGAGAAGGCGGCAGAGGCTGGGCAAACGGTAGAGATTGTGGAGTGCCTGTGCGACGGTGCGTTCGACGCCGTGCTGTCGGGCGATACGGCAACGCATGACCGGATACTGAGTGCGGCGCTGCTGAACGAGATGAGCGGCGTGGATGCGGTGGTGCTGGCGCAGGCGTCGATGGCGCGGGTGGTGAACGCGCTTCCTCGAGGGGCGCTGAAGGTGCCGGTGCTGTCGAGCCCGGAGCTGTCGGTGCGGCGGGCGAGGGAGATTCTGCTGGAGCTTTCGGGGGCGACGGCTTGAAGAAGCGGCATGGCGTTTTAGGGCTGCTGTGCTGTGTGTCGGTGATTACGTTTGTGGACCGCCTGGCGATTCCGGTGGCAGAACCTGGGATTCGCGGGGAGCTGCATCTCTCGCCTGAACAGTGGGGCTGGGTGCTGAGCGCCTATGTGCTGGCGAATGCCGTGTTCGAGATTCCTTCGGGAGCGTTTGGGGATCGCAAGGGACAGCGGCTGGAGCTGACTCGCATTACGGTGTGGTGGTCGATCTTTACGGCGTTGACGGGATGGTGCCGGAGCTTCTGGCAGATGGCTGCTTCGCGATTTCTGTTTGGGGTGGGCGCGGCGGGAGCCTACCCGAATGCGGCGGGTGTGATCTCGCGGTGGTTTCCGAAGCGGGAGCATGCGCGGGCGCAGGGGTTTGTGTGGGCGGCCAGCCGGCTGGGCGGGGCGTTGGCGCCTTTGCTGCTGGTTCCGTTTGCGAGGCACTTCGGGTGGCGCGCCATCTTCTGGGTGCTGGGTGCGGTAGGGATTGCATGGGCGGCGGTGTGGTGGGGATGGTTTCGGAGCGACCCGGAGGAGATGCCCGGGATCACGAGTCTGGAGCTGGAAGAGATTGGATTCACGGAGAGGAAGACGGGACATTCGGGGGTGCCGTGGGGGCGGCTGTTCCGATTGCCGCATCTCTGGCTGATTGTGGCGGCTTATTTCTGCTATGCGTTTGGGAGCTGGTTCTACTTTGGCTGGTTCACAACATGGCTGGTGCGGGGCGCGGGCTTTTCGGTCGCGCAGATGGGGATCTTCGCTTCATTTCCGTTTGTGATGGGGATGCTGGGGAACCTCGTCGGCGGGGCTTTGAGTGAGTGGCTGGTGGAGCGGTATGGGAGAAAGGCGACCTATCGCTGGGTAACGGGGCTTTGTCTGCTGGCGACCTCGGGGATTCTGCTGGGGATGTCGTTGGCGAGAAGCCATGTGGCGATTGTGGTGCTCGCCACGCTGGGGTTTGGCGTGATGGACCTGATGCTGCCGGCGGCGTGGGCCATGTGCATGAGCCTGGGCGGCCAGTATGGCGGGACGGCGACGGGGATGATGAACACTGCGGGAAATCTTGGGGGGTGGGTGTGCACGGTGGCGTTCGGCTACCTGGTGAAGATGACGGGCGACTACAACCTGCCGATCCAGGTGATTGCGGGGATGGTGCTGCTGGCCGCTGCGCTGTTTGCCATGGTGGACTGCACGCGTGGGCTGCAGGACGATCTGCGATGGTCGCGGATGTCTTAGGCGTATCGGCTTGTTCTTCTGGCAAAGAAGTAAGGCGCCCTGCGCGGGCGGCGCCCACTTCGTGGGGGGTGTACCGGCTTCGCCCTGCTGCCTCCCGATGGTCGGCGGAAGATTCTTTGCTGCGACCAACGGGAGCTTCGACCCGAAGGGGGTATACACGTCACGAAGTGACCCGTCAGGCCAGGTGAACGGCGTGAAAGAAGTCGGCTGTGCCTACCTGACCGCCTTTCAGGACTAATTCCAGGCCGTCGAGGGTGGGGTCGTCGGACGAGGCTCGGCAGAGTGGCGCGCCGGTCTGGACGCGGCTGGACCAGGTGAGGGCGTAGAGGCCCAGCTGCTGTGTGGCGTGCGAGGAGGTGTCTCCGCCACAGAGAAGGACGCGGCGGGTGGGGGTTGCGAGGAGAAGCTCGCGGAGAAGATGGCCGAGGGCGATGCCGAGGTTGTCTCCCTGGGCCGTGCCTGCGGGAGGCCCCAGGGCGGTATAGAGGATGGTGCTTTGACCGGAGGCGAGGCTGGCTGAAGCGGCGGAGAGAGAGTGCGCGCGTTCGGCAGCGGCGGTGTTGGGATCGAGGAGGCGGGCGGTGTCGATGGCGATGCCGTGGAAGCCATGCGCCAGAGCCCATTGGATTTGGTTTGCGGTGACTACGGAGCAGGAACCGCTAACGACCAGCAGGGGCGCAGGGCTTTGCAGGTGCTTGGGCGCGGGGGTTGTGGCGGGGATGAGGCCGACGCTGCGCCAGGCGGGGATGAGGGCAGCGGTGAGGCCGGAGCTGGAGGCGGAGAAGAGGGGACTCTGCTGGGCGCGTTGCCAGAGAAGGTCGCCGGTGGCGGTGAGGGTGGGCTGGTGGGGGCCGTGTGGGTCGAGGCCGTCGAAGAGAATGGCCTGGCTGCCGGCGGCGAGCTGGTCGTCGAGCGTGCCGGCTGCCGCGCCGGAGCGCAGGGCGAGGAGATCGACGAGACCGATGGGAAGCTGGGTCTGCGAACGGAGGTGGAGGCGAAGGTTGGCTTCGCGCATGGGGGTGACGGGATGATGCGCCATGGGATGGAGATCGATGCGGAGAACTTCGCCGTTGAGAGCTTCGGCGAAGAGGTTGCCGAAGATGACGTAGCGGCGAAGATGAGGCGCGGCGACGACGATGGGGATGAAGGTGGGGGCGAAGACTTCTTTGCCGATCTCCATGGCGCGCCCGATGGAGCCGATGTGGGGTGCGCTGTCGAAGGTGGAACAGACCTTGTAGTGGTTGATGGGGGCGTTGAAGGACTTGAGCGTGGTGAAGAGGGCGGGGAGGTTTTCCGTCATCCATTGCGGGGAGCGGGAGCGGCTGTCTCCGGCAATGCCTATGGCCTGGGCGTGAGGGAAGTTTGCGAGATGCCGAGGAGACGGAGAGCCGAGGAAGAGGACCGCGGGGACGTGGTTCGAGGCGAGCTGCTCGAGGACGTCGGTGGAGCCGGTGAAGTCGTCGCCGTAGAAGGTGTAGAGCATGGGTTCCTTGAGAGAAGACGACGAGACAATGCCTGACTATGATCCGAAGATCTCCAGCGCGGCGCGGAGTTCGGCGTGCGTGGTGGCGTAGGTGGCGAGAGGGATGTTCTGTGCGGCTGCCTCCCAGGCTTGCTGGAGGCTTCGAACTCCGGCGGCTACGCCGTGGGGATGACCGAGGATGCCGCCTCCGCAGGCGTAGATGAGGTCGTTGGTGCCGAGAGCTTTGTAGGTGTCCGGAGCCTGGCGGGCGGACTGGCCTGAGGAGAAGACGGGCATGATCTCGCAGCCGGCGAAGGGCGGCGGGAACATGGGGGTGAGGCAGGTGCGGGCCGATGCGATGACAGAGACATCATCTTCACAGAACTTGTTGCGGAGACCGTTGACGTGGGTGTGGTCGATACCGGCGAGACGCCAGAGCTTCTGGAAGGCCACGAAGGACATGCCGGTGGCAGGCGAGCGGCCCAGCATGCCCCAGCCGTTGCGGTGTCCGTGGATGGCGATGTGGGCGTGCTTGCGGATGACCTTCATGGCGGGAAGGCCGATGGAGTTCATGCTGACCATGGCGCAGGTTCCGCCTGCGGCTTCGAGGTGGGCGAGGCGGTCGAGCATCTGGTCGAGGTCGCCGGTGATGTTGGCGGCGTACATGACGCGTTTGCCGGTGCGGTCGGTGTGCTGGTTGAGGACCTGCTGGACGGCGGTGACGCGGGCGTTGAAGGGGCAGTGCGGGCCGTCGGACTGGAGCTCGTCATCCTTGATGAAGTCGATGCCGGCTTCGGCGAGGACCTTGACCTGCTGCGCGGTGGCCTCGGGGCTTTGGCCGATGCTGGGTTTGATGATGGTGCCGATGATGGGGCGATCGTAGACGCCGGTGAGCTTGCGGGTTCCGGCGACGCCGAACTGTGGGCCCTGGTAGGCGTCGAGAAAGGCGGGAGGGAGCGAGAGGTCGAGGAGCTTGAGGCCGGAGAAGGCTTTGAGTTCGGAGAGGTTGCCGGCGACGGTGGCGAGGAGGTTGGGGAGGCTGGGGCCTATGTTGTGGAGGGGCCAGGAGAGGGTGACCTCGGCGGTACGACGCTTGTGGTCCCAGTCTTTGGGGATGCCGGAGCCGGGAAGGCTGGGGGTGTCGATGGATTCGAGCTCGGTGATGTCTTCTACCTGGGCGGCGTATCGTTCGCGGAGTTCGTCGGTCTCGCCGGGTACGCGGAGGAAGGTGCCGGTGGACTGCTCGTCGGCCATGGTGGCGGCGGCCTGGACGAGGGGGTAGGCAGTTTCGATCCAGTAGGTGGCGACGATGCGGTTTGGGGCGATTTTCTTGGTCACGAGGGGTGTCAGGCTCGGGTGAAGTAGGTAGTGTAGGTCTCGTTCTGAATGTGGTGGAGAGGGACGAAGACGATCTGGCGGCCCTCGTAGTTTTCGGTGAAGGCCTGGGGGGAGAGCGGCTTCAGGCTGCTGGGGAGGGTGAGGCGATCTCTGCTGAGCTCTTTGGTGGGATTGAGGGCAACGTATTGGACAGGGCCGCGCATGAGGGCGACGGTCTCGGGGTGCCGGTCGTCGATGGGCTCGATGCGGAAGGATTGGGGCAGGGTGAGGTCGATGCGGTCGCCGGGATGCCAGGTGCGCGTGAGGGTGGCGATGGTACCGGGTTGCGCCGGTGTGACGATGGGTTTGCCGTTGATGGCAATGGTGGCAGGCTGGGTGAGCCAGGCGGGGATGCGGAGTTGCACGGTGAACTGCGCAGGATGTGCGGGCTGGAGGTAGAGGGTGGTGGTGTCCTCGGCGGGATAGTTCGTCTGCTGGGTGATCTTGATTGAAGTTGAGCGCAGAGCGAGGCGGGCCTGGGAGGGAGTGTAGAGGTTGATGTAGACGGCGTTTTGCTCTGGATTGCAGAAGTAGATGTCGAGCGGGTAGTCGGCTACGGTCTGGACGAGGGTGCCGGAGCAGCAGGGCCACTTCTTCTGGTAGTAGACCTTTTCGGCGACAGGAGAGTAGGTGGAATAGTAGGGATAGCCACCGTCGGAGTCGGGAGATTTGACGGCGAGGATGGTGTTGTAGAGGACACGCTCGAGGTTGTCGCCGTACTGCGCGGTGAGGCGGGGGTCGCTGCTGGTGCGAATAAGGTAGCGGGCGAGCTTGGTGGCGGCATAGGAGCCGCATGGGGTTTCGAAGTGGTCGACGGTGGTGGAGAGGGAGTCGAAGAGCTCGCCCTTGTGGGGGGTGATGAAGGTTTCGTTGGGGCCCCAGCCTCCGCTCGCGAACTGCTGCTGAGTGGTGAGGAGGGTGAAGGCTTGCTGCATCGCCTGTTTGTACTTCGGGTCGCCGAGGGTGAGGTAGGCTTTGCCCGCGGAGCTGAGGGCTATGGCGTGGGAGTAGGCGTGCTGGCCGGGGAAAGGGTTCTCTTTGCGGGCGAGCGGGTCGAAGAGCTCTCGGTCGAGCAGGTAGCGGAGGGCCAGCTCGCGGAAGGCGGGGTTGCCGGTGAGTTGGTAGGCGGAAAAGAGGTTCTCCGGCATGATGAAGGTCTCGTCGTAGGGTGGATCTTTTTTGCCGATGCGATCGCGGCCCTTAGCGGGGAGGAGCGGACTGGAGCCTTCGAGGACTCGACTGAGGAGAGCCTTCGATTCGGGGACGTTGCTGAGGGTGGCGGAGTCGATGAGGCCGATGAAGTGTTTGTCGAGGGTGTAGCAGGTCCAGAGATTGGTCTTTGGACGAAGGATGGATTGGTTGTCGGGACCGAGCGCGGCGGCGAAGCCTTGGACGAGAGCGTGGACCTTTTCGTGGCAGGCGGGGTCGCTGGTGCTGGCGCCGATTCTGGCGAGGCCGGAGATGTATTGGCCGAGGGCGTGGCCGGGGACGAAGCCGTCCGTGTCGTACCACCCGCCCATGTCGACGCCGGGTGCAGGAAGTCCGGCACGCTGGCGGTAGACCTTGAGGAGGCGGTCGTTGTTCAACGCGAGGTAGTGGGCGTGAAGGGCATCGTACTGCTGTTTGAAGGGGCCATCGGTGAGTTGCACGTCGGCGTAGGGGAGCTCTTTGAGAGGCTCAATGGCGGAAGGCGCGGCCAGGGCGAAGCGAGGGAGAGCCGTTGCTGCAGCGGCGGTCTTGACGAAGATGCGACGGGTGAGCTTCACGAGGATGAGTTTACTGCGGTGTGGTCGCGGCTGGTAGTTGTCATAAGGGTTGGGCGTCGATTCCGAGAGTTGGAATGAGTGTGTCGAGATTGCGGTGTGCCGATCTTCGTTTTAACGAGTACGAGAATAGGTTGGGATGAGTTTGGCGGCGTGTTTGGGTTGGAAGCCGATCTTTACATCGCGGCGCTCGTCGAGCGGATAGATGAGGTCCACGTTGCGAGGCGTGATGAGCTGGTGTTTGACGAAGACGGTGGAAGGGACGGCCTTCTTCTGAAGGATGGAGAGGGCGAGGGGGATGATCTCGTCGCCGTATCGCTCGGGGAAGTAGGCGACGGTGCCGACGAGGCGGGTGTTGGGCCGGCGGAGTTCGTTGCGGGCGTCGAGGATGGCGTTCTGCCCAACGACGGCGCACTTTTCACTGGCTCCGGCTTCGTCGAAGGCGCGCAGGGCGGCGAGCGCGCAGACGTCGTTGACTGTGCCGATGAGGGTTCGTTTTGCAGGAGCGCGGCGGAGGTATTGGCGAAGGATTTCGAGGACCTGCTCGAAGTCCCCGCGACCGTTGAGATGGGCTACGGGAACGCTCGCGATGTTGGGGAGCTCGGAGCGGAGGCCATCGACCAGGCCGGTGATGCGGAGTTCGAGCAATGAGCCGGCGATGGGAAGTTCGAGCAGGAGGAGTTGATCGACCTTGCCGTCCCAGTGTTCGCGGGCCCAGCGGCCGAGGGCCTTGCCGCCGATAAGACCCGCCTTGTAGTTGTTTGCGCCGAAGTAGGTGGCGCCGGGATGGGGGACCTCGATGGCGATGACCGGGGTATTGGCTTCGAGGAATTTGGAGGCGATGATGGGGGCCACGCGCTCGTAGGTCTGGTACTCGAGGATGAGGTCGACGCGCTCTTTGATGAGGAGATCGGCGTTGCGGAGGGCCTCGCGAGCGGAGTAGCGGTTGTTGACGGTGATGAGGTGGACGTGTTCGCGGGCCGCCGCGGTCTCCATGTTCTGCATGACGGTGCGACAGAACTCGGAGTCGCCCTGGGCGGCAAAGCCGATGCGGAAGGGTTGCGCGGTGACGGGACCGAAGCGGTTTCGATAGACGCCGGAGCTGGCGCGTTCGAGGAGGCCGCCGTGGATGAGGGTGCGAAGAAGACGGAAGGCGGTTGTCTTGGGGAGTTGCGTCCGGCTCACGACTTCGCCCAGCGGGAGTTCTTCGCCCATGTGACGGAATGCTTTGAGGACATCGCAGGCGCGGAGGACGGTGAGGGACTCATTGCGGTCGCCGCGGCGGGCGGGCTCGGGCGGATCGACAGGGGTGGGAGTTTGTCGGGCGGACTTCTTTGCTGCCTTCATTGAGGAGGGCTCCGTTGGTATGGAGCGCATCCTATATTCCGCTTACTGGAATGAGCAAGGGGAATGTTGGGAACGGCCTTCCTTCCTCAAGTGTTTGGGCAAGGAGCTAAGACGAGGGGAGCGCGGGCTGGGGCAAACGTCACACCATAGTGATAAAAGCCGTTTGAAGATGGTGTTCCTTTTGCCTATGACCAGGAAAGGATGCGAATGAAAACGGTGGTGGAGTTTGTTTCGTCGTAAGGTAATTCCGAATAGCGGAATTTTGCTTTCCTAATTCGCATAGGTAGATTGGGGGGCCGGGAGCTAGGATGGTCTCTGCTTTACGGACTGACTTTGGTGGGGAGTGTGCTTTCTCTTGAATCCGAATCCTTTTCTGGGTGTGCTGTATCACTGGACCGGTGGGCTGTCTGCGGCCAGTTGTTATCTGCCGTTTCGCGGTATCAAGCGGTGGTCGTGGGAGATTTACTGGCTGGTGCAGGGTGTATTCAGCTGGCTGATTGCGCCGCTGGTGTTTGCTGGCGCGCTGGTGCCGGGGCTGGTGGGAATTCTGCATGGGGCGAGCGGCGGGACGATGTTCTATGCGTGGTTCTGGGGAGCGATGTGGGGCGTGGGCGGGCTTCTGTTCGGGCTGGGCGTGCGGTATCTCGGGATTGCGCTGGGGTACACGATTGCACTGGGGTTCTCGACGGCATTTGGCACGCTGGTGCCGCCGATCTTCGCAGGTGAGTTTGGAACGATTGCGCGGGAGCGAGCGGGACAGGTGATTCTGCTGGGCGTGGCAGTCTGCCTGGCGGCGATTGTGGTGAGCGGGATTGCAGGCCGGATGAAGGAACGGGAGCTGGCGGCTGCTCATGCTGCAGCGGCGGACTCGGGCGTGCGGGAGTTTTCGTTTGGGCGGGGGATTCTGGTGGCTTCGTTCGCTGGAATATTCAGCGCTTGCTTTGCGTATGGGCTGGCTGCCGGAAAGCCGATCAGCGATGTAGCCCAGCGCGTCCTGCTGCACGATGGGCGCAGCGATTTGTGGCAGCATCTGCCGGCGCTGGTCGTCGTGCTCTGGGGAGGCTTTACGACGAACTTTCTCTGGTGCGGCGGTCTCTTGTTGAAGAATCGCAGCGGTGGTCAGTTCTTTGGGGCTTCTTCTGAAGAGGAGGGGGAGCGGCTGACTTCGGGTCGAATAGTGATGAACTATGCGCTGGCAGGGGCGGCGGGATTGCTCTGGTACTTTCAGTTTTTCTTTTATTCGATGGGGCAGACGAAGATGGGGCGGTACGATTTTTCGAGCTGGACGCTCCACATGGCAGGAACGATCTTGTTTGCGACTTTGTGGGGCGCTGTATTGCACGAGTGGAAGGGGACCAGCCGGCGGACACGAGTGATGGGAGCGGCTGGGTTTGGGCTGCTGGTGCTGTCTACGCTGGTGGTGGGGTATGGGAATTATCTGAAGGCCCGGTGAAGGATTCGTCGGCCATGGCCAGCAGATCGGCGATTGGAGTGTCCGTGGTGATGGTCGCGGTGACGAGACGGTCGATGATGGCTGCGATGCGAGGCCAGTCGGGGCGCTGTGGGATCTCGCGGGCGCTGGCGTGGAGCTGCTCGATGCGATGGTAGAAGGGGATGGCCGCGTTGACCTCGGGATCTGACCAGGTGGATTTGCGGCAGCCGATGGCGCCGAGCGTGGTGGTGAGCTTGTCCATCTGCGGGGATAGATTGTGGCGGAGGAAGTTCCAGGCGATGGTCTGATGCGGACTGCCTGCGGCTATCGAGAGTATCCAGTAGACGTTGAGGGAGGCGGTGCTTCCCTGCTCTGCCGACGGGATGTTGGCGATGTCGACGAGGCTGCGCACCTTTGAATCCGGCGAAGTGTGTGCCATGGTGGCGAAGCCGAACCAGTTGATCATCATGGCTACGTTGCCGGCGGCGAAGGCCAGGCCTGCCTGCACGGAGTCGAGGGTGTGGCAGGCGGGGTGGACCGCGGTCTGGTCGGCGAGAAGATTGCGATAGAAGGTAAGGGCGGCTTCGGCTTCAGGGGTGGCGAAGTGGAGCGTGCCGCTCGCGTCGAAGAGCTCGCCGCCGCGGGTCCAGAGTTGGAGGAGGAAGTCGTAGACGGAGTTGTGGCCGTCGGGATAGGCGGCGAAGGCTGTGCCGTAGAGGTTGTGTGCCGGGTCGTGGAGGAAGCGGGCTGTACGGTGGAAGGCAGCCCAGGTTTTGGGCGGGGCGAGAGGCTCGCCGAAT
>Ga0193753_10002975_pt1 | contig 12895 bp, 9 predicted proteins | sample H1c2metaG_FD_144925 | JGI IMG/M metagenome (GOLD analysis project Ga0193753, IMG submission 144925) | Soil microbial communities from a riparian zone of the East river system, Colorado, United States - H1c2 | ecosystem: Environmental > Terrestrial > Soil > Riparian zone | place: USA: East River... | reverse complement strand
AGGACCCGCCTCAACTTTTCAAGGCATCGCATCCGTGTCGGTCCAATGGAACCTTTTGGAATTTCCAAGGCCCCTGCCAGGTCGTCATAGCTCGGCGGAGGCACTTGGTAGAAAAGAACTTCCACGAGGCGCTTGCAATCCGCCGGAAGCTCCGACAAGGCATCGCGCACCATCTGCTCGCGCTCGAGCTCGCTCAAAAGCTCCTCAGGTATCTTTGGCGAGTTGTCCGTAGGCTTTTCTTCTTGGAATTCCGTATGGACATATCGCCGCCTTTCCTCATTCCAACGGAAACATTTGTGAGAGGTCGTTTGGATTAGCCACGCCGGCAGCGCGCGCGGGTCGCGTAGCCGTGGCAGCTCCGAAACGAGCGCCAGACATACGGCCTGGAAAATGTCGGCCGTATCGTCGGAAGAAAAGCCGCGCTTGACCGGGATCGAGAAGATGAGGTTCTTATATTTATCGATCAACGCCGACCAAGCTTCTTGTTTGCCGCGAAGGCAGTCCTCAACAAGAAGTTGATCCTGCAGGGCGCTCTGCGTGTTCGTGACGGCTTTGGGAGATGCGGACATTGCTCAGCGGCGAAGGAAGAGTTCCTCTGCATTCCAAAGCGTGTAAGGGCTGAGAATAGCTGGATGGAAATTTCCAAGCCGCTCCGTCGCGCCCACCAGGACATTAGGACTGACCAGGCAGATGAGAGGCAGATTCTCCCAAACCAGTTGCTGTACCCGGTCATACATGCGTTTCCGCTGTTCATAGCCGAGCGTGATCATCTGTTGCTGCATGAGACGGTCGATTTCTTCTTCCCACGGCATTCGCACGGATTTCGATCCCAGATTCCAAACGTGAGTGCTTCCGTCCGAGGTCCAAACGTTTATCTCGGAGTTCGGATCCGTGTCGCCGCTCGCGAGTTGCATGATTGCCGCCTCGTAGTCATAGCTCTTGAAAACGCGGTTCAGCAAGGCACGATACTCGAGCGGCACTACCTTCACGTCCATCCCGATCTGTTCCAAATCATTTTGAATGAGCGTCGCGATTTGTGTGTGCTGCGGATTTGCAGCGTTGAAAATGAGCGAGAAAGTAACTGGCTCATGCCGCTCGTCGAGAAGGTGGCCATCGCCGGTCCACGAAAGCCCGGCCTTCCGCAAAGATTCCCGCGCTTCCGCGGGCGCGCGCACCTGCTGAGGGATGGCGCGATTCAGCCAGACGCTATTGCCCGGCGTAACGTGAGTCGACAACGGAAACGCCCGCCCTTGGTATGCCAGGCGATTAATCGCTTCACGGTCGATCGCGGCCGAGATCGCTTTGCGAAAGGCCAACTGCCGGAACCAGTTCTGCTTGCCGGCGACGGAGGGAAGCTGGCCCGAGCCAAGATCGTTGAGATTGAAGAACAGAAAGTTGTATTCGAGACCCGGGCCGAGATCGTAAAGGCGAAATCCGCCAGCGCGCTGGTGTTTTTCCAACACTGAGAAATTCGCGGCGCTCAATCGTCCGGCGACATCGACTTCGCCGAGCTGAAACCGCATCGCTTCGGCATCGGCGTTTCCCGTGAAGATAGAGACAATTTCGTCGAGGTACGGAAGGCGGTTTCCAGCGGAATCCTTCCTCCAATAATATGGATTGCGCTCCAGAGCGATGCGCTGCCCGGCAAGGTATTCTTTAATTCGAAACGGTCCCAGGCCGGCAATTCGCCCGGCGGGAGCCGTCAAGTTCCAGACCTGTGCCAACTGGCCTTCGTCGTAAGCCTTCTGCAACAAATGACGTGGCAGAATGGCGATGCTATCGAACAAGCGCTCGGCGGCGGCATACGGCTGTTGCAGTTCAAATCGCACCGTGTACGCATCCAATTTTTGCAACCGGATTGGTTTCCCCGAAACGATCAGCAGATCTCGCTGGGGAGAATGAACGCGCTCGTCCAGGTAGATCTGAAACGTAAAGAGAACATCGTCCGCGTCGAAGGGTTGGCCATCGGAAAACTTCAGCCCGCGGCGCAGTTGCAACGTATACTCCCGGCCATCCGGCGAGGCTGTCCACGAGCTGGCAAGCGCAGGTTCGGTTTTTTGAGAATGGCGGTTGATGTGAATCAGATCCGCGTGGAGCAGGCCGATGATCTCGCGCGAACTTCCGTCGAGTGCGGTCACAGGATTAAGCGTCTTCGGTTCGGCGCGCTGCGAGACCACCAGCCTGCCTCCGCGCCGGCCAATTTCGCTGTTCTCCGGGGCATGCGCTTGACTCAGCGCGGAGCTTGCAAGCAGCGTGCTCAGCACCGTCGCGGCTATCCGGGATCGAGCGGGCGATCCCGCAACCTTCGCTGTCTTCGTCACCCTGAATTCGACCCGATTCAAGCCTTATCTTATAGAGTGTTTGAGCTCACGCGTGCCCTGCTGAATTCCCCTGGGGCCGTAGCCCGAAGGGAGTAGTACCCATGGTACGACAAGAGGCTGTAGTACGCGAGGAAGATCGGTATCAGGGCAAGGGCCGGCAAGAACATCCACCAGTACGACTCGAGCACGTTGTACTGCCGCAAATTTGCCAGCAGATTTCCCCAACTGGGCGCCGGTTCACTCACTCCCAGGCCGAAGAAAGAAAGAACGACTTCGGCAAGGATGTAAGTCGGGATCAAGACGGTTGCCTGGGCGAGCACGACGCCCAAAGCCTGCGGCAGCACATGGCGGCGTAGAAGATAAATGTCAGACGCCCCGAAACCACGGGCGGCGAGAACATAGTCGCGTTCCTTTGCGCTGAGCACGACACCACGAATCAAACGCGCCGGACGAGCCCAGCCGACTGCTCCGATAACTGCAATCAGCAACAAGAAAACTCCATTTGGAGTGATATGCAATGGCAGAAAAGCTCGCACCGCGAACAACAGATAGAGCCACGGAAGCGCCAGGAAAATTTCCGCGGTCCGCATGATTAGCTCGTCGAGCCAGCGTCCGTAAAATCCAGCCGCGCCTCCCAGCATCATTCCTAAGGTGAGGGAAATCGTGGTGGCAAGGAGTCCCGCCAACAGAGAGATACGTCCGCCATATAGGAACCTTGAAAACTGATCGCGCCCATACGCGTCGCTACCGATCAGGAAAATTTTCGCGGGTTCATCGGCCCCGAAAAGATGCCATCGCGAAACGAAGAAGCGCACGGGATAAGCCGTGCTCCGGTCTTCGGCATTCGCCCGCCAGCGGTATACAAATGGACGGAGGTGCAGCTTTTCCTGAGCATCGATGAAGTGAATGCGAGTTGGTGGGGCAAAGGGCAGGTCGCGGTTTTGCGAGCCGGGGTCATAAGGAGCGAAGAAGCCGGCGAATAGGACCAATCCGTGAGAAACAACCAGCACCGCTATGGCAAGGCGAGATTTTTTGCGGGTGGCCATCGCTAATCTATTCGAATGCGCGGGTCCATGACATACAGCAGCGTGTCGGCCAGCAAGTTTCCGGAAATCAGGAATACTGTCGCGAGCACCGCTGCATCGACCACCACGTAAAAATCCCGCTGGAGAATGGCTTCGATGAGCAACTGTCCCAAACCGGGCCAACCGAAAATGCCCTCAACCACTAGCGAGGAGCTCAACAGTATCCCCAGCGAGAACCCAAATAGCGAAATGAGCGGATTGGCTGCCGCCGGCAGGGCGTGACGGAGCAGCAATCGCCGCAACGGAATCCCATGTCCACGCGTGGCTTGGATAAAGGGTGATTCCAGAACTTCGGTCATGGAAGCACGGACGTGCGACAGCAATAGCGGCAATAATCCGGCCGTCAAGCACAGGCCGGGAAGGAAAATATGGCGTGCCAGGTCGCTCGACTTCGACCAGAAATTCATTTGCGAGAAATCGAGCGCCACCACTCCGCCCACCGGGAAATATCCGCTTCGTACCGCAAGCAGCAGCAGTAATAATCCGAGCACAAGCTCGGGTATGGCGAGCAGCGTGGAGATGGTTCCCGCAGCAAGCAGATCCGGCGCGCGCCGGGGCTTTGCAGCGCTCCAAATTCCGAATGGAATCGCGATGAGCCACGCGGCCAGAGTGGCCGTCCCCGTGAGGAGAAGTGTATTTTGTGCACGCTGCCACACGATCGGAGCCGCGGGACTGTTGTACGCGAACGAAAATCCGCACTCCCCTTTCGCTACCGACCGCAGCCACTGCAGATATTTCGCGGGCAGCGGCAGGTCGAGACCGTACTGTGACCGGAGACCGGCAATGGTCGCCTCGGAGATTCGAGGATCTAACCTCATCTCGTCAAAAAATTGTCCGGGCGCGAGGTCCACGAATACAAATGTGAGCACAGAGACGCCGAGCAAAAGAAAGATGCTGTACAGGACGCGGCGCACTAAATAGGGCATCGCTAGCGCTCACCTGTGATCGTCGCCGACGATGCTGCCCGCCCGCATGACAGCGATACGGTCTGCCAAACGAGCCGCCAAGCCAAGATCGTGGGTGATAAACAGATACGCGAGCGAGAGAGACGCCTGGAGATCGAGAAGCAACTTCGTGATTTGCGCCTGAATTGGGAGATCCAGACTGGACAAGGCCTCGTCGAGTATCAACAAGCGCGGTTTAAGCGTGAGCGCACGCGCGATGGCCAATCGCTGTCGCTGCCCTCCGCTGAATTCAAGCGCTGATCGCCGCGCCCACTGCGGTGAAATACCAACTTGCTCCATCATCGCGTGGGCCTGCTCTTGCCGCGCCCTACTCGCGATGCTGGTCTGAATCAGAAGTGGTTCTTCGACCACTTCTGAGGCCGAAAGGCGCGGGTTCATCGCCATCGCGGAATCCTGGAAGATGAATTGAATATTGCGGCGGGCAGCAAACAATTCCTTCGATCGCAAAGTCAGCAGATCTCTTCCCTCGAACCGGATCTCGCCGGAATCCGGTTCCTCCAGCCGAGCCAGGCATCGTCCCAGCGTGGATTTGCCGGCGCCCGACTCACCCACTAACGCGACCGTGGAGCGCGGATGGATCGTCAAGCTGACATCGTCGAGCGCAGTGACGCGGAACCTATTTCGCGAGTACCAACGGCCCTGCTCATAACATTTAGATACATGTCGAGCTTCTAGCATGAGTTCAGGATCAACGAGCGATCGGCAAGTCCAACCAGCAGCGCCGGGTTATGGGTGATAAACAGAAGGGCGATTCGAAGCCGTTGTTTGAGTTCTTTGAGAAGGTTCAGAATTTCCGCTTGCGTAGTATCGTCGAGCGCACTGGTGGGTTCATCGGCAATCAGAAACCGCGGTTTCGAAACCAAGGCCTGAGCAATCGCAATTCGCTGGCGTTGTCCCGCGCTCAACTGGTGCGGGTAGGCGGAGTACATGCGCGGCTCATCCAAACCAACTTCAATCAAGGCCAGCTCCGCATCTCTTCGCCAGGTTCGCCGTGAGCCAGCCGTGTGGGCGCGGACCACCTCTGCAATCTGATCCCCAACCCGCATCACGGGATTCAATGCCATGGCTGGTTCCTGAAAGACGATGGACGCCTCTGCTCCGCGAATTCCCTGGAGCGTGCGCTCGTCTGCCCGCAGCATGTCGTGTTCGCCGAACTGAATAGAGCCCGATACCACCCGCGCTGTCTTAGGAAGCAGACGAAGGATCGCTAAAGCGAGCGTCGTTTTTCCGCAGCCGGATGGGCCGAGCAACCCGACCGTCTCGCCCGCATCTATCTCGAAGCTGAGATCGTCGAGAACCGTCCGTTCCACTCTGTCCCGGCCACAATAGTGTATCGTCAGATTCTGAACCTGAAGCAAGGATTCCATCCTCGCACGCCGCTCGCGCTTACTTACCGGAGACCCAGCAGGCCCAAAGAATGGCGCCAGGCGCTCAGTGCCTGGTAGATATCCAAGCGCCCGTGCCCTAAATCCGGACCAAGCGGCTGGGCGTGCGCCACGGCTTGTGCGCTCTCGAATTGGTTTTGAAAAATAAGAATGGCCGTCAGCAGCGAGCCGCCGTAGTCCAGCATCAATGCAGCCCCGCCGGAAACGAAGGGAGCGCTGAACGACGTCCCCCAGGCGGCGGCATACGTCGCGAACGGATAGGTGGTGACAATACCTTCGCCGGGGGCACCCACCCACACGAGACCTTGTCCGTAGTTGGAGAACGAGGAGCGCTGATCGTCATTCGTGGTGGAAGCCACGCTGATCACGTTCTTGAATCCAGCCGGATAGACCGCCACGTCTTTACCTTGATTCCCCGCGGCGGCCACGCAGATGACACCAGTCAACGTGGCGTAGTCGATAGCGTTCTTCACTTCTTGAGAGGAGGCCGCCAAGTTGAAACTCATGTTGATGATGTTCGCGCGATTTTGAACGGCCCAATAGATGGCTCGAAGAATATCGGATGTATTACCCGTTCCATCCGGCCCGAAGGCCTTCAGCGGCATGAGCCTCGCGCCTGGAGCGACCAGGTGGATAACGCCCGCCACCATGGTGCCGTGCCCGAAGTCGGTATATTGCGGGTTGCCGTCTACGACGGCTGCCGTGGACTGGGTGACCAACGCAGCGCTGCGCGGATTTACCCAAAAGGACTGAGCGGGGTTGGCGAGCGGTGTACTCGTAAAAAGGACATCGCCCGTTTCATCGCCCTCTCCATTCTGATCGCGCGTGAAATCGTAACCGGGAACCAGCGCGTCTCGCAATGCGGGATGATTTGGATCGATGCCAGTATCAATCACGGCGACGGTACCGGCGCCCTTCACCCCGAAAGCGCTTTGTGTGTCACTCACGCGAACGATCCGATTCGCCGGCTGATTGACATATCCGTGGGGTACCGTAGCGCCGAAGTAGTCGACCGGCGTGGAATCCGATAACGCCGCCGGCACCGTATAGCCGGAATCCGCTACCGAGGCCACCAGATCGAGCTCGGCAGTGACTACGCCGAGCTGTCTGAGAAGCGTGTCCAGGAATGTTGCAACGGGGACGGTACTTGCATTTGTTACGAGGAAGACCCGGCCTAGTGTGCCATCCAGACCTCCCGCCACATTACAGTTCAGTAACGTGCAAACCAGGCGGATGACTGGTAAGCCGCCATTCACGCGCACGATGTATCGATTGTCGGCTTGAGCCGGAATTGCCCCGAGCGTGCCCAGAAGCAGCAGGCCAGCCAACATACGAGATTTCATGGGTTTCATGTGTGCCCTCACAAATAAGAGATATTAACCCAGAATAATAGTACATTAGACTAAAAATAGGTCTTGATTTTCCACACGCAAAGGAATTATTTTGCGCGCGGAAGGGTCGTCTCAGTTTTTTAGGGGAGGGTGCGAACGGCTCAGTTTTGAAGTTTATATGGTCGGCGATGACATCCGGTAATAGGTCTTAATAGTTGAGTCGAGGCGTGCGCGGCGAAGCAGACGCTTGCGCAGGCGATGGTATTCCGCATGTGCCTCATTCTCCTTTTGCCGTTGCGCCACGAGAGCAACCTGCTCAGTCGCGCTAGTTGCATCGCCGTTACAGCTTTCCAACATCCGGCACAGTTTGTCAGCTTCGGCCATGTAGATCTGAAGCGCGGAGACGCACTCCCTGTGTAGATGAAGAAAGTCGTTTCCGGCCTCCTTTCGGGCCATGGATCGGCCTGATCGTCTGTGTGCAATCACGTTCCTTCCTTTCTGAATGTCGAGGGTAAAATTGGGTTTAGGTGCCCGGGATTTTCAGGAGACCGCGCGGGGGATTTGCTGCCTTTTCTTGTTCACGTCGACGAGCGCTGGTCAAGAAGGGCGAATTTCGGCCCGAAAAATACCTTTTGTTAGGAAATTATCCTCATTTCGCTGAGGATCCGGACGCCGCCGTCAGCTGCGCACATATATTTTCAACGACTTAACGTGACTCGTGCGCCACTTTTCGCCCTCTATCGCACGTACAAGTGCGAGGGCGTTTTCCCTCGCGCAACTATCTCCGCTCACGAGGCTGAGATGAGGCGAGCCTCTTGAATTGATCTAATTCGCGCAAGGCGTCGGCTTCCGCTCCCTGCTTTTTATACGCTTGCGCCAGGAGATAATGAGGTTCGGCATAGCGCGGATTGAGCTCCGCGGCGCGCTTCAGCCAGCGTTCGCTCAATTGCCATTTGCCGAGCTTCAGGAGCGCCTTGCCAGTCAGATAACAGTCGCGAGCCGAGGCAGGATTGCGAGCCGCGGCTTCTGCGGCCAATTGAAAGGCCTCGTCGTAGCGTCCCAACTTCATCATGAGCTCAGAGAAGTTTGCATAGGTCCAGTCGTAGTCTGGATGATCCTTGTAAACCAACTGCAACGCTTGGGTGTAACTGCGCATCGCCTGCTCATTCTCGCCCATGGCCTCATAGCAGAGGCCCAGGTTGTCGTATGACTTATACGATTTCGAATCGAGAGCGAGCGCTTCCTGAAAGAGCGGAACTGCATCCACGTATCGATGCTGCTGATAATAAATGCGTCCCAGAGCGTACGGAAACTCGGGATTTTTGGGATCGATCCGGCGTGCCGCCAATAGCGGCTGTGCGGCGGCTTCATCGTGCCCTAGCAGGTACTGCGCGTCCGATTGCAGCTTGAGCGCGGCGGTATTCCGCGGATCGACACGCAACGCGCGCTCAATGGTTCGAAGCGCTTCGCTCGCACGTTGAGCGACGAGCTGCGACCGGGCGATTTGAAGCAGCAGTGAGAGCCGTTCCGCATCGGGGCAAAGTTCGAGCGCGCGTTCAAACGAGGCCGCCGCCAAGTCGAAGTGACGTTCGTTAAACTGCTGCCGGCCCTGATCGAAGGCAAGCCGGCAGGCGTCGGGTTCCGCCCGTAGCAAAAGAAGCGAAAGGACGCCGGCCAACAGCACAGTTATTCCCTTAGAAATTTACGCGCAGCGATAGCTGAATCGCGCGCGGTTGATTCCAGGTTCCGAAGATACGGCCGAAGGTGGGGCTCGATACGTCCGTATCCGGATTGCTGAGACCGTGGCGGTTGATAAGATTCGCGAAGTCCGACCGAAACGTAATGTTGCGCGTTTCCGTGAACGGAAAACTCTTTTCAGCGCCGACATCTTCGTTATAGTGCGCTGGTCCCCGCACGTTCAAATAGCGAGGCGCCGTTCCCAAGCGCAATGGAACACCGCCCTGAGTCGTGCGTGCATCAACGAATGCCGCCGGGTTCAGGTATGGCGTTCCATTCGCAAAGTCCAGCCCGTTTCCGTTGTACAGGACCTGAGAGACGCCACTGACAACGTCCGGACGAATATGGATACCGAGACTTGTGAAAGCGCTGGAAGACTGGTCCGTGCTAAGCGCCAGCGCGTCGCCGGAGCTATAGCTCTGGATCGCCGAGATTCTCCAGCCGCCAACAACCTGGCCGAGAAAACCGCCGGGATGAAGCGCCTTACCCGGACCCACAGGCAACTCATAAATCCAGGTGAGTTTGAATGATTGGGGCACATTCAGGTCGCCCACCGATTTTTCTAACCGGTGATTGGCGACATCCTGAGGCGTAATGGGATCGAGGGGATCCGTTACGTCGGTGAGGAGCTTTGACCATGTATACGCGGCCAGGATAGCCAGACCTTTCGTGAAATGCCTCGTCCCGGTAATTTGCAGCGAATGGTACGAGGACATTCCGAAGTTTGGATTGTATTGTCCGATATTCTGATACTGCGGATAGGGACGCAGAGCCTGTCCTACGGTCCCGGTGAAACCGGCGTATGGCCGCAGGCTAGACAACTCCGGATGGCTTGAAAGAGGGTCGAGAAGCGCATCGCCATATTTCAACGCGGCTATCGGCAACTGGTTCAGCGCATCTAATCCAGCAGAAACGAGGCGCGTCCCCTTGTTCCCGATGTAACTTGCGTCGAGCACGAACTCCGCCGGAAACTGATAGCTGATGCCCAAACTGAAGTTTTGCACGTAGCCAAGCTTGCTGGAATCGGCAGCCAGATAAGTGAAATCCTGGCCGTTGGCAAGCGCTGGGTCTCGATTGGGCAGCGTACCGGGGAAATTAGGATACGGCGTGCTCAGATAGCTGACGGGAGCCTGTGGATACGGTAGCGCCGTGTTTGTCGGGCTCAGGGAGATTGTACCGTTGTACCCGAACGTAGCCGGCGAATTGAAGTTAGTAACAGCAGACGTGTTGTTGATCCCATAGCCGCCGCGGACAACCATCTTGTCCTTGACCGCATACGCGAAGCCGATCCGCGGAGAAAGCTGTTTCCAGTTTGTGTCTTGGAACGTAGTTTTCTGCTGGCTGTCGGCGAAAACCAGAGCACCAAGCCGGCCGCCGGCTCCCGGGTTGGGCATGTTCAAATCAAGATTTGACATACGTCCCGCCACTTCATAAATCCCGCCGATGATTTCCCACCGCAACCCCAGATTAAACGTGAGCTTCGGCGTTATTTTCCAGTCATCGGAGAAATAGAACGCCGGGGTGCGTGTGCGATATCCGGGATTGGCAAGGTTAACGCTGCGATTAGTCTGGCTCACCGCTCCTAAGAGGAAACTTGCAAACGCCTGGCCGGTGGTGGTATCGAAACCGGGAAGTGCAGTCTGCACGGGAGTAAATGTGAACGTGCCGGAGCCGGAGTAATTCCTGCTGTTGGAGTAATAGAAACGAGTCTCGAATCCGGTTTTGAAGTTATGTTTACCGTGAACGATGGTCACATCGTCCATTACGATACTGCTGCCGTTGTAACTGTTGCCTGCCGCGCTCGAACCAAGTTGACCGACACCGCTGCTCACCGCTCCAATCGCACCACCGAACGCCGCTTTGCCGGAAAAATTCAATCGCGGAAACGTTGTTTGTGGCACATTCTGCAAGCCGACCTTAGAGGGCCAGTCTTGATTCAGGTACACCGAGTTATTCAGATTTCCAAATCGGTTGTACCCAACTGCGAAATGATTCAGGATGGACGCTGAAATCGTCCAGTCTTCGGCAACGCGTGCCAGGATGCCAGGCGTCTGCTGCAACTGATAGACATCGGTCGGACTGCCCGGAGGCGGTCCCCATCTGCCGCTTGGCGAATTATTACGCGTACGCAGCTCCCGATTGAAGTAACCCGAGAGATGGTGTCTTTCATTCAGGATGTGATCGATCTTTATACCCCAGGTAGTCTGGTCAAACACCGGACAGCAAGTTCCAATGGACGGATAGTTATTCAGCAATGAATTCGCGACTGGATCCGTGATCGGCGCGAGTTTCAAGATATTGGCGGAAACAGGGTCAAAACTTGATTGCGGAATCATGTTGCCTGGGAAAGGATCGAGTACAGTCTGGCCGCCCACAGCGCGTGCCGAACGCGGGTTATAGATTTGCCCATAGACCACCGGCCGGCCCAGCACGTCGGCGCCGATTGCGGTACCCGACCGGGGATCGCCAGTGAAGGCAGGATTAAGGAGACTGGAAAAATCGCCTTGTTTAAAGGCCGGTAGAGGCAGCGTGATCCGGCTGGTGGAAGTGAACTGGCGAACTCGGGTGTGCTCCAGGTTCGTGAACCAGAAGGTCTTGTTCTTGCCGTTGTACACCTTCGGAATGACCACGGGGCCGCCAACGTTATAGCCATAATTCAGCAGCTTGTAGGGAGGCTTAGGGCTACCCAGAGCATTGTTAGTGAAGCTGTTGGCCTGCAGTACGTCGTTCTGAACATAAGTGAACGCGGACCCGCGCAGGTTATTCGTTCCTGACTTAATCGCAAAATTTGCCACCGCCGTATCGCCGCCCCCATACTGCGCGCCAATGACGCCGGTCTGCATTTTGAACTCGCTGATGGCGTCGGCGCTGGGGCTGAGTTCGTTGTTGCTACCGCCCTGCAGATCGTAACGGCCGATCGACATACCCTCAATCAGAATCTCGTGCGTATAGGCTTGGCCGCCATTGATCGAGCCTTGAAACGTATTGCCGACGGTACCCGGAAGGCTCGAAAAGATGAAGGTTTGAATTTGCCGCTGGCCGTCGTTTACCTGCACAGGCCACGTGTCGAATTCGCGTTTCGACACATACCTGCCTGTTTCGGAGCTGCTGGTCTCTACTAATGGACCCGCGGAGGCCACATTAATGGACTCATTTACCTGACCTAGCTCCATTCGCACGTCGACTGTCAGAGTCTGCGCCACTCGCAGCGTGACATTTTCGACCACGCTGGTTCGGAAGCCCGGCTTGGTGGCCGAAAGCTTGTATTGTCCGCTGGGCATGTACGGCATTTGGTAGATACCGGCGGCTGTTGTAGTAGCTCGGGTTTCCACGCCGGTGGTGGTTTCCGTTGCCACAACTGCCGCGCTTGGAATCACCGCTCCGCTCGCGTCAGTAACTGTTCCATTCAGTGTGCCTCGCTCCCCTTGCGCCCAGGCGAGGCCAACGATAAATATGCAAGCCGCAGAGAGTTGGAGTTTCATGCAACCCCCCTTTCCGATGCTTGTTGACGAGAAGTCTGGCAAAATAGTGACGCGAAAGAACTAGGAGTGAACGAGAAGAGACAGTCCACAACGGGCGAGACTGACAAACGATCGTCCTCTGCGCCCCTAAATTTCCTGTAGATTGTTGAACAAATGGAGCGGGCGACGGGAATCGAACCCGTATAGGTAGCTTGGAAGGCTACTGCCCAACCTTTAGGCCACGCCCGCAGCCGCGTGAACTCTTTTATCTTAACGTGTCGCCCGGACGCGCGAAAATAGGAACTTGATCCAAGACGATTATCCGGCGCGGGTGCGCATCGTGGAGGTGTCGCCGCGGGACGGATTGCAAAATGAGCCCGGCGCCGTGGACGTCGCGACGAAGGTCGCGCTGATCGAGGCATTGGCGGCGGCGGGGTTGGGGACGATCGAATGCGGAAGTTTCGTGTCCCCGAAGCGTGTGCCGCGGATGGCGGACACAGCGGAAGTGCTCGCCGCGATCGAGCGCGCGCCGGAGGTCGTCTATTCGGTGCTGGTTCCGAATCTGCAAGGCCTCGAAGCGGCCGTCAACAGCCAGGTAAACGAGATCGCA
>Ga0193753_10002974_pt1 | contig 12896 bp, 13 predicted proteins | sample H1c2metaG_FD_144925 | JGI IMG/M metagenome (GOLD analysis project Ga0193753, IMG submission 144925) | Soil microbial communities from a riparian zone of the East river system, Colorado, United States - H1c2 | ecosystem: Environmental > Terrestrial > Soil > Riparian zone | place: USA: East... | reverse complement strand
GCACCATTTTGCATACCCAATCCGCCCTTCTCTGTAATCTCCTTAAAGAAATCGGGAAGTTGTTGTTCTTTTGAAAGATCCGGATTCAGGTTCTTCATCACCATACCATATGCATACGTTCCCATCAGGTCCATATACCGGCAATTACCGGCAAAAGGTAAATAGTAGCCGGCATCGTTTCTGCAGGCACGGTCTATATCTTCAACGGAAGCATAGCCGTTCTCGATCAGGTAAAAGGCCTCTCTTATCATAGCTCCCATCATTTTACTGCGAATGCCTAAGTTCTCAACAATATACGGGTCCTTGTTCCATGATGCAGCCAGGATATTGATCTGATCGGTAAGCCCCGTTTTTACAACAGGGTTAGTAATGATTTCCATGAAACGGGTAGTATGCGCCGGTTCGGTCCAGTTGAGCCCAATGACTCTTTCGGGATGAACCGCACCCTCCTGTATGATATCCAGCCCAATGCTTTCCGTATTGACTACAATTGGCGTATCGGGTGAAAGTGTTTTTTCAAGGCGACTGATTGTGTCTTTTTTAATACCCGGCTCTTCCGGCGTAATGACTATCGCCAGTGCATATTCACCTGTTCCAATATTTTGTGAAATCCTCAGGTCATCCCCGTCAATCATTGTTTTTATATCCCCATCTTTCATTTCGGATAAATGGGTTTGGATAATACCTGTTGCATCATATACATCGTCCGTGCACAGGTCTACCATACACTTTGCTTTTACCAGACATACGGCAATGCTGTAAGTTAGGTTTCCATTACCAACCACCAGTACCGATACTGCATTTAATTTTTTTTCATTCATATGATGAGGTTGTAAAAGTTTTCCCTCTTCTACATAGCATTTAAAACTTTTTTTGCTTTTTCTATGGCGAATGAAATATCCTCCGGCGTATGCGCTGCACTGATATACCACAAACCTCTTCCAATGATCCGAACGCCTTCATCATGCATTCCCGCTATGAACTTACCGAGTTTAACCTTATCATACGATAAAGTATCACGGTAATCTTTTACGCTATCCAGGGAAGTAAAGCCGGTATGAAACATGGGGCCTGGTCCCTGGATCAGTAGTTGCTGGTTTGCTTCGAAAGCGGCCTGTTTTAATCCATTCATCAACCGCTGTCCGTATTGAAATAATCTTTCATAAGGATTCTCCGCCTGTAAAATTTTAATGGTTGATAAGGCGGCCGCTATGGTTGCATTACCAGCGTTCATGGTGCCTGCATGAATCACCCGGCCTTCTTCAACCAGGTGCATCCATTCTTTTTTTCCTGCTATAACACTGAATGGATAACCGCTTGCAATAGCCTTGGCAAAAACAGAAAGATCGGGGCTGATATTAAAATATTGTTGCGCTCCTCCCAATGAAAGGCGAAACCCGGTAATGACCTCATCGAAGATCAATGCGATACCATATTCATTACACAAGGCCCTCATGCCTTCCAGGAATTCTTTATTGGGCATGATGCATCCATTATTGCACATGACTGGTTCTGTGATGATGGCAGCCAGTTCGTGATGATATTTTTTTACTGTTTCTTTTAATAATGTAAGATCATTCCAGGGCAAAATGATAAACTCTTCTTTGGTTCGTTCAGGAAGCCCTTCTGTCCAGGGAAATACTTCGGGATGCTCCCTGCTTCCCAAAGCTTCTGCTGATTTGGCGGAAATGCCCCAGCAAACATTATCCAGCCAGCCATGGTAATGGCCTTCAAAGCGCAGGAATTTTTGCTTTCCTGTTTTGGCCCTTGCTATTCTAAAGGCAGTGTGAACAGCCTCCGATCCGTCTAAACAAAACCGCATTAATTCAGCAGAAGGGATTAGTTCATTTATTTTTTCCGCCAATTCAACTTCACGGATATGCTGACCGGCAAAAAGCTGACCGGCTGATGAATATTCCTGTATGGCGTGCAATACGTCCGGATGTGAATGGCCCAGTATCAACGGCCCCTGGCTGAGTGTGAAATCAATATATTCATTGCCATCCACGTCATAAATCCGGCTTCCCTTCCCATGTGTATAGAATAAAGCGTGGGGGTGATTGTATTTTCTGAACTCGGACGAGACCCCGCCCGCAAGCACCTTACGGGATCGGGCCAGTAGTTCTGCAGATTTTTTGTATCTATCCATTCCCATGATAAAATATAGCAATTTGTTGGTTTAAAATCCGGCGAGTATATTAAAGATGATAAGATTAGGTGAGTGGTACTACTTTAAATTGAACGCCGTTTTTTTCTGAAGGATAAAAAGAAGCCAACTGGTAAATATCTTTATTAAACATGGCAAAAGCATCTTCCCACTCTTTTGCTTCTTTTGCCGTATACTTATACAGACCAACCAGGTTTTGTGTACCACGCGCATTGCTATCCACCATTTTCTGCATCAGGGATGGCACTTTATCTGTATTGCTAAGTGTTGGAAACACCGTTTTCAATATTGCCGTGCAATCAGCGAGGCCGGTGAAGTCCATTCTCCTGAAAATACCCATTAAAGTCATCCATGAACCTGCGTCATACCGGAATGCTTTGTCTGCATCTTCAATGGTAGCGACGCCCTGGTCAACCAGGTGAAATATCTCGCGGTAAACGGCATACATTAACCGGTTGGTAATAAACCCACGGATGTCTTTGCGTAATAACGTAGGTTCTTTACCCCATTGATGCGCAATATCAAATATCCATTCTGCATAATCAGCGCAGGTTTCGGCGCCACAGGTGATCTCCATAAATCTTGTAGCATAGGCCGGCTCCGCCCAGTGTATTCCGATGAACCGTTTCGCATGAGGCACCAGTTGCTGCAGGATACTGATGGAAATGGCAGAGGTGTTGGTAGCAATCACCGCATCGGTTCTTATTTCCTTTGCGATCTTCGCATATACGGATGCCTTGATTTCAATATCTTCAATTACGCATTCAAATACAAGATCACAATTCTTCAGCAGCCTGTAATCCTCGGCGATTTTCAGCCTTGCTTCGTACACATGTACCGGCCCTTTGAGCAGCCCGGATTTGTAACAATGTGTTAACTGTTCCCGTATACGGGTTGCTGCCAGTTCCATATCCTCCGGTATTGGCGCAATAGCCTTTACGGGGTGCCCGGCGAGCAACAACGATACAACAATACTGCTGCCCATCAATCCCAGGCCCACAACACCCACCTCCATACTTCTCAAATCTGTTTTATTATTCATTATTGTCCGGGGAGTTTAACGATGCAATCAATTTCAACCTTTATCCCTTCCGCCAGCACCGATTGAACCGTTGTGCGCGCCGGTTTTACGCCCGTGAAATATCCGGCGTAGATTTTATTGTAGCGATCAAACTCATTGATATCTGCAAGATGAACGGTGGATTTTACAACGTCTTCCATGGTAGCCCCCGCTGCTTCTATAATGGCTTTAATGTTACCCAGCGTCAAATGGGTTTCTTCTTCTATTGTTCCCAATACAAATTCCGATGTATCAAAATCAACTGCCGCCTGCCCGCTGACAAATAAAAACCCCCCAATGACAATGCCATCCGAATAAGCACCCGTTTCGAACCCGGGTTTGCGTGCAGGATGACTTATTTTTATCTTTTTTTCCATTTCCGGCTATCATTTAATATTTTGTAGTTTTTAATACCAGGGCATATTTATTAATCTTTTGCTAAAACCAACCTATTCAAAAGTAGCAGCCCTTATTTTTATATGCTGTTACTTTTCTATTCATTTATAATACTATCTTTCAGTTACACCAGACGCCTGTTTAAGCCTTATTTTATTTGGTTAAATTGTACATGTAATAATTATTGTAGAGATGAAGGCAATTGAGCAACGTTTACCACAGGATTTTGATAAATCATTTATCGTATTCCGCGAGTCGGGGCAATTCTTTCCCTGTCCCTGGCATTTTCACCCGGAATATGAACTGGTATTGATCACCAGCAGTACGGGGAGAAGAATGGTTGGTGATCATATTGGCTATTTTGAAAAAGACGACCTGGTATTCATGGGTCCAAAACTTCCCCATGTATGGATGAATGACCCGGCGTATATCAATGGCGAGGCTGATGAACAGGCAGACGGCATCGTAATACAGTTTGTAGAGAAATTCCTGGGAGAGAAATTCCTTAATATCCCCGAAATGGAGGGCTTTAAAAAAATCCTCGACCTCTCCTCGCACGGTATGGTCATAAAGGGCGCCACCAGGGACCAGATTTCCTCACTGATGAAAAAGATGATGGGCATGGGCGGATTAAAAAGGCTCGCTGCCCTGTTTACCATCTTTGATATCTTATCTACAACAACCGAATATGAATTATTAGCGAGCCCCGGCTATGTTCAGACAACACAATTGCAATGTTCTGACCGGTTTAGCAAGGTTACTGAATATATCATGCGAAACTTCGATAATGATATTACTTTACCTGAAGTAGCTTCTGTATCTAATATGGCCGTAACCACTTTCTGTAACTTTTTTAAAGAGCATTACAGGGTAACATTTATTGAATACCTGAATACGGTAAGGATTGGATATGCCTGTAAATTACTGGCAGAAAAAAATGTAAATATTGTAGAAGCCGCATATGCAAGCGGGTATAAAAACCTGGCCAATTTCAACAGGCAATTCAAGAAATTCAAACACATGACCCCCACCGAATTCAGGAAGACCATCAATTTTGAGTACGCTTAATGACAAACAGGAAAATAGTACCATGAATTGAAACATTTCTAGCAGTGCCGTAACGGGCACAACCGTACATTCGGCAAAGCAATTATCCATTTACCTGCCAAATACTATTCATTATGGATTATGTACGGATTGCACCTACACCCGTTACTTATATAGGTTGGGGGGCCACAGAAAAACTGATAGATGAAGTGGAGCGATATGATGGGAACAACATCCTCGTGGTTGCCGATCCAATACTTGTATCACTGGGAATAACAGACAAGATCGTTTTATCAATCCGGCAAAAAGGATACAAATATGATCTTTACACCGACCTGGTACCTGAGCCTGTACTGGAAACCGGCGAAAAACTGGTGCAGTTTACAAGAAAAGGAAACTATTCTCTTGTAATTGGCATTGGCGGCGGAAGTGCACTTGATATGGCCAAACTGGCCGCTGTATTTATACATAACGACGGCGACCTGGCAGACTACCTCAATTTAACGGCGACAAAAAAAATACAGCAAAAGGGAGTTCCCAAGATACTCATTCCAACCACGGCAGGAACAGGTGCAGAAGTAACCAATATTGCTGTGCTGGCACTTGCGCATACCAAAGATGTCATCATGCATGACTACTTGCTGGCAGATACGGCCATCGTGGATCCGCAACTAACCATGTCCGTACCTGCAAGAGTAACTGCCGCTACCGGCGCCGATGCGCTTACACATGCCATTGAGGCCTTTATTTCAGTCAATGCAAACCCTGTCTCAGACGGGCTGGCCCTTCAGGCGATACAACTGATTGGACGCTCATTAAAACAAGCAGTTAAAAACGGTAACAACAGCGCTGCAAGAACAGACATGATGTATGGCAGTTACCTGGCAGGCTTATCTTTTTTTAACGCAGGTGTAGGTGCCATCCATGCACTGGCATATCCGCTCGGCGGCCAATTCCACATTCCTCATGGAGAATCCAATGCAGTGCTGATTCCTTACGTAATGAACTATATCCAAAAAAGCTGCGCCCGTAAAATGGCTATGATTCTGGAGGCGCTCGGTGGAAATATAACAGGCCTTAGTGATGATAAAGCTGCCGCAACATGCGTTGAACAGCTGGCCGCACTTATAAAAGATATTGGCTTACCTGTTACGCTTGCCGGGTTTAACATACCCGCCACTGCCGCAACATCCCTTGCAGAAGATGGTATCAAACAAAAAAGGTTGCTGGCACGTTGCCCAATGACGCTGACACAGGAAAATATTTTACAAATTTATCAGTCTGCTGTCTCCGGTGTGTTAACAGAAGCGCCGGCTGCCATGTTTCAATAACTGTTCCTTTAAATTTATTCTCTTCTATGAGCATACAGTCCATTGATCCTGTAAACGGGAAACTAATCAGGATATATAAGGAAGACACAGAAAAAGTAATTACCCGTAAAATAGAAAAAGCGCAAACCGCCTGGCTTAATTGGAGGAACAGTTCTTTTACAGAAAGAGCTTCGTTACTAAACAGCATGGCAAAAGTGCTCAGGGATCGCAAAACGGAACTTGCGTTTGGAATGGCGCTTGAAATGGGTAAGCCGGTAAAAGCAGGTATACTGGAGATCGAAAAATGTGCTTTTGTTTGCGAATACTATGCAGCAAACGGGGAGCACTTCCTTACTGATGAATTGATAAAAACAGATGCAGCAAAAAGCTTTGTCAGTTTTCAACCCATAGGAGTTGTATTGGCAATAATGCCATGGAATTTTCCTTACTGGCAGGTGTTCAGGTTTCTTGCGCCCGGGTTAATGGCAGGTAACTGCGCTGTGCTAAAACACGCTTCCAATGTACCGGGCTGTGCATTGGCCATTGCAGCAATCGTGAAACAGGCAGGGTTTCCCGCCGGCGTTTTTCAAACATTAATGGCAGGCAGTAAAGCAGTAAAAGATATTATCGCCAACCCGGTTATAAAAGCAGTAACCCTCACCGGTAGCACGGGTGCGGGCGTACAGGTGGCGCAACAGGCGGGGCTTCACCTTAAAAAAAGCGTTTTAGAACTGGGAGGCAGTGATCCTTATATCATTTTGGAGGATGCCGACCTGGAAGAAGCTGCTGAAATTTGCACACAAAGCAGGTTAATTAACAATGGACAAAGCTGTATTGCAGCCGGTGATCCGTGATGCCATTCTTGCATTGAAAAGAAATTTATTCAGTTATTCAAAGAAAGAATGGCATCACGGATCACCGGCAGCCCGTTTAAGGATGAAACAGATCTTGGACCAATGGCAAGAAAGGATCTCCGGGATGAACTGCACCAGCAGGTACTGCAAAATATAAAAGCAGGCGCAACATGCGTGCTGGGAGGATCTGTTCCCAAACACGAAGGCAGGCATGCATTTTACCAGCCCACCCTATTAACAGGCATCAAAAAGGGAATGCCCGCTTACAGCGATGAGATTTTCGGGCCGGTTGCATCTGTCATTTCTGTAAAAAACATACAAGAGGCTATTCGGGTAGCCAACGATACATCGTTTGGACTGGGTGCGGCCATATTCACGAAAGATATATTGCTGGGAGAAAAAATTGCCAGGAAGGACCTGCAGGCGGGAACCTGTTTTGTCAATTCCCTTGTCAAATCCGATCCAAGATTGCCTTTTGGCGGAATCAATCAATCGGGATACGGTCGTGAACTGGGGCTATACGGTATACATGAATTCGTGAATATAAAAAGTGTGTACGTTAAATAGCCAAGCTTGTTTATTAAGCGGGTGATGTGCCAGGCTGCATTTACCGGCAGCCATCACGGGATATAATTTCCCTGCTTTAATAACGCAACCCATTTGTAATATCCTTCTTTTGTAAGATGTACGCCGTCGAATGTAAGGTTTTTGATCAGGCTCCCGTCAACATCCGCAAAGACTGCATAAAGATCTATTAAACCAATGCGCTGCACGGCTGCCATTTTTTTAAGGCCTTCATTCACCTGTTTTATATGTTCTTCTTTATGATAATGGGTTGTCAACTTATTGAACGAACTGTTTGTGGGAAGCATTGTCTGAAAAAATATTTTTGTTCTTGGCGATCCCGTTTTGATCCTTTCTATCATCCGTTCATAGTTACTAAGAATAATACTATCGGGTACACCCCTTGCTATATCATTAATGCCTATTAATATAAACACTTTGGCAGGTTGTCCATCGATCACTTCATCCAACCGTTCCAATACACCAAAAGTCATATCGCCGGGAATACCCCTGTTCTTTATATGTTTTGACCTTAACAGTTCAGCCCATTCTCCCCAGAATGTAATGCTGTTCCCCAAGAAGACAATGTCTTTTTTTGAATGTTCAAACGATCTGAACATCGCTACTTTCGAAGGATAGATATCTGGCCGGTAGGTGCTATCCCATTTTTGTTCCTGTGAAAAACCGTGGAAGGCAAACAGGAGACATAATAAACTACAACAGGTAAATGATTTGGACATATATCTTTGAAATTGTTTAGAAGTGAAAAAACGTTTGCGGTTGCTGAAGATACCGGCCGCGGTGATGGAATGGCTGTACGCCGGCAACTGTTGGCATTAATCTTTCGCCTTCGACCTTCCACCTTCTTCCAGCATCTTCTTTAGCAGCGCCGGATAACACTGTCCTTCTGTACTACCACCGCCTTCCACTTCGTAACCATAGGTGATGCTGTCACCAAAGCAGACAATCCTTTTTGCTTCCGGTTTCAGGAGGTGAATGCGTTGATACACCGCCGCGGCAATGACACTGTATCCATCAGCAGTTGGATGAACACCATCATTAATGCCACTGTTTGCTTCGTTTTTAAACAACGATGTTTTACCGGGATGTGAACCGCCACGTCCGGCGAGTATCTTATTCAAATCAATGAGCATGCATTTATTTTTTTCTGCCAGCATCCTGATCACAGCATTGGCTGAATCAACACGTTCCTGCGGACGCGTTTCATTCCATTTCAATTCGGGTTTACGCATTACGATATAAGGGGAATAAACGGGTGGTATGGTCATCAGCACCAGGCTGGCTTTTTCTTCGATCCGCGAAATGAGCACCTGGTAATTTTTTTCATACTCATTTATGCTAAGCATATTCCGCGTATTAAGCATATCATTCGTACCTATCATTAGTATAACAAGATCTGGCGATCGCTGCAGCACATCTTTATCAAGCCTGGTCAGCAGGTCAGCCACATTGTTTCCATTAATGCCCGCATTGAATACTGTTATGGAATCATTTGATGGGTTTGATTTTACCATTTGTTGGATGATCACAAATAAAACAACTGCGATTAGTTTTTTTAATTTCATAGTCACTGTTGTCCGGTTAATTTCATGATAGCTTTAAATACGATTGCCTCAGGCCGGCAGGGCGCTCGTACCCTTTTCGATGCTGCGTTTTCCTCTGAGGCTATAACTCAGCTCCAGCAAGCATTTCATCCATTCCTTTATTCAACTGAAGAATAAAGCTGACGGAAAACGAGGCATCTCAAAGGGTACTGGTATCAATCTGAGTAAAGGCAAGCCCCGGCTTCTTTTAGATCCTCAAAGATCAGGCTGCATCTGCATTTGCTTAGACATATATTTTTTTTCTCCGGACAGTAATGTTTCATAGTCTTATTAAGCTATACAGAATTATAAGCTGGATCTGTTGTGCGTATTTGGCGCATTCTTCTCAGCCTACCAGCTTGTCCATCCGCCATCTACAAAAAGATTTTGCCCTGTGATATAGGAAGCGGCATCTGATAAAAAGAATAAAACCGCACCGGCAATTTCCTCCTGCCTGCCTACCCGGCCCATGGGAACTTTATAAGCAAGCCGCTCTATAAACGCGGGGTTTTTTTGCTGTACACCCGGGTTGGGAAACGGGCCAGGCGATAAACAATTGCAACGAATTCCTTTTTTGGCCCAATACACTGCCATGTATTTTGTCATCTGACCAATACCCGCTTTCCCCACACCATACTCAATTGGATTGATGTTCATGGGCGCTTCATACACCCTGGGGTCAGGCGATACGGAACCATACATACTTGAAAAAAGAACAATACTTCCTTTACCATTTTTCTCCATGGCCATACCAACTTCCCTTGCCAGTAAAAATGTTGCGGTGAGACCCGCATGATTTACTTCATCAAAATCCTTTGCGCTAAGATCTTCAAAGTTCTTAGCAGTGGATCCAAAAGTAAGTATGACAAGACCATGCGGAGTACCCGGCCCCACTGCGTTTTCCTGTACAAATTGTTTTATTGCGTTTTCATCCCGTACATCAAGTGAAGCCGCGGCATGAAGCGGGTATTCCGGTGTTGACTTCGCAAACTGTTCTGCGCGATCTGCCAGGTCTATAGAAAGCACACGGGCCCCAGCTCCCAATAACATTTTTACTGTTGCCTGTCCTAAGTAACCCGCCCCTCCTGCCACCCAAATAGTTTTACCCTCCAGGCTAAATAACTCAAAAAGATTATTCATAGCTGCGACTTTATGCATTTAACCCACCATCCATTAATATATTTTCTCCGTTGATATATTCACCGGCTTTTGATGCCAGCAGTACAATGAGTCCTTTGATGTCATCTTTGTTGGCCATCCTTCGTAAAGGAACTTTCTTACAATAATTTTCAAGGAACCTTTCCGGTTGGTTATTGAATAACCCGCCGGGACTGATACAATTAACACGTATATTTTTCCCAGCCAGTTGTTGCGCCATAAACCTTGTGAGATTGATCAGACCGCCATTGTGAAAAAAATAGTCAGGTGGAAGATCTTTGTTCATATCTGTGCCTTCATAATTGGAAATATCAGGGCCGAACATACCCATCATGGAACTGATATTAATAATGCTTCCTCCTTCTTTATTTCTACTTAGGAGGTCCGCCATCTCTCTTAATATATCCATCATGCCTGTTGCATTCACCTCCATCGATTCGGCAAATTGTTCGATGGGAGCGTAATAGTTTTTCATAGGTCTTGAAACAGCATTATTGACAAATACATCCAGTTTGCCAAACTTTTCGATGATATGCTGTTTCAAGGCCAATACTGATTCATGCCTGCCCTGGTCAACAGGAAGGGCATGAACATTCAACCCGGCAGATCTTAATTTTTCTACTGCCTCCAACAGGTTGCCTTCATTGCGCGACGCAATGATAACAGTAGCACCGGCCTCGGCCAATCCTTCTGCCATGCATTTTCCGTAATTACCTGCGCCTCCTGTTACAAGGGCTACCTTACCATTCAGATCGAATAATTCTTTAACCGTCATGATCAAATGATTTTCTCTTTTTTTCTTTTATCTCTCTCTTAGAAGCTGTCTAAAAATGAAATTTTCGTTTCCCAAATTGCGGTTGGTGAGGACACCAACCGCGGAGATCCGCCGTGGCCGGTGTCCCACCGGCCACTTTTTGCATTATAATGAAATCTTGTGAATCATTTTTAGACAGCTTCTTAACCACAGTTTATTTTTTTACCATGTTGCGCTAAACTTTCCTGCGCTGCAATCAGCACCCGGATGATCTGTTCTGTTTTGGTGAAAGCAAGACGTGGCTTGCCTTCTTCAACAGAGCGGATAAATTCGATGATATTATCCCTGAACATTGCGTAAGAATTTTTTATCTCCACCAGTTGCCATCTTTCCTTCCCAAACAGCGATAGCTGGAAGGTAGGCGCAATATCCATGAACAGGTTCACTACTACCTGTAACCCGTTTTCAAATTCTATACATACAATATCCTTTCCTTCTTTGCCGGTATTGGTAACAGTCAACGGTTTAATGTCATCCAATATAAAAAATATCGCCTCCAGTATATGAACACCATATTTGATCCAGTCTTTCTTTCCAACTGCTGTTATCAATTCCAATGATCCCAATGATTTCAACGCTGTTTTAGCCGATCTGCATTCACCAGCATAGCGCATAGAAGAACAGGACATGATGAATTTTCCTTTTGCTACTTCTTCTTTAAAATAAAGCAAATCTGCTGTTGTTGCACAAAGCGGTTTATCAATGAAGATGGGAACATTTGCATCAATAAACGGCTTTGCCATTTCTCTGTGTTGTTCCGGATCATCACGACACAGTAAAACAGCATCCACCTGCCCGATAAGTTCCGCAGCTTCCGTAACAATATGCGGTATACCTGCTGTACGGGCTACCTGCTGTGATAAATCTTTGTTTTGTGTCCAAACATGCGTTACTGTTGCTGCGGGCAATCCCAATGTATCTTTATTTACATGCAGGTATTCAGCTACTGCGGGATAACCGAGCCGTATTATCTCTTCTCCGTCAAATAAGCCGTTTATGATGGCCGACCACGAAGAAGGATGCGCATTACCGGGACTCATTCCTATGACACCTATTCGAATCATGTAATTTTTTTTAATGTTGAGAATTCGTGGCACTCACCACTCACGCTTGACGTCTGACGCCTCACGTACCATGTTCTGTTATCAATGTCAATATCACACTTTCAAAAGCATTTTTAACTGGCCATTGAATTCCGATGGTCATCAGGAAATCGCCGGTATACAGATTGCCCTTATCTTTTTCATCGCCCGCCCTTTGCAACCGATATTGTTTATGTGCATCAAGTCCCTTTAACTTCAGGATACTTGATACCCGGCTTGCAGACTGACTTCCCGGGAGATAATCAGCCATATTGTAACAACAAACAACAGAAGTATTGCTGTCCTTGCTATTGTACTGCAGTGCGCACCTGTTATTTTCAAACGGGGAAATTAGTTTATACAGGATACCCTGCTGCACCAATGGCCTTATTTTTTTATACAGCGCTATTTTATTCCTGGCGATAGCACTTTCCTCCGTTGTCCATTTTCGAATATCACTGCCAATGCCTAAAACACCGGTCATTGAAACATCAAACCGGAAATTGAGTGAAACGGGCTGATGGCGCGCGGTGCTGGTTACCCAGGATACCATGGTATTGGCAGGCATTGCCTCAAGGTAACCATACTGGATATAAAGACGATCGATAGGGTCTGTATTATCACTGGGCCAGGCCTGGTCCATGCGCGATAACATGCCTGCATCTGCACGGCCACCACCGCCTGAACAGGTTTCAAATAATACTTTCGGAAATCGCTTCCTAAGTTCGTCTACCAACCGGTAGAGATTGTTTATATGTCTTATGCGAACTTCCCTTTGCATGTCGGCGGGGGCATTGGACCATCCCGGCTCAGATAAAGAATTATTCTGATCCCATTTTA
>Ga0193753_10002972_pt1 | contig 12904 bp, 12 predicted proteins | sample H1c2metaG_FD_144925 | JGI IMG/M metagenome (GOLD analysis project Ga0193753, IMG submission 144925) | Soil microbial communities from a riparian zone of the East river system, Colorado, United States - H1c2 | ecosystem: Environmental > Terrestrial > Soil > Riparian zone | place: USA: East... | reverse complement strand
CTGACTTTCTGTTGCAAATAGAAAGTCAGAATCGTGCCGCCGTCGTTGTCGATGGGTGCCGCAGCGGTGAAGACTGCCTTGCGCGGCTGATTCCGCACTCCCGGCGCGCCATCCACCATCCAGGCCGTCTCTTCTTTGCCATCTATGGACAACGCTACCGGCCCCGATATCCGAACCTTCTTCTGTTTCTCCGGATGCAGCGCCACGAGCGCCTTCTCGGCCAGGTTCACGTCCGCGGTCGCGCCCGAGAACGAAATCTTCGTCACCTTCTTAGGATCGTTGGCAGGCGCGGCTTCCACTTGAAATTCCGATAGCGCGCAAGCTCCCGTCGCCGATCTTCCGGGACCGCCGCGCGGCAGCTCTTGATCGGTCATGAGCTCCAACCGGAATGCCGCAATCTGCCGCATGTCGGTCTTGACGGTCATCTTGACCTTATGACGCGTTGGCGCATAACCCAGCGCCAGAAACGAACCGTCTTTCATCGGCAGGTAGCGTTCGCCGCCCGTCGAGTACGCCTCGACCTCCGGCCGCAGCACCGTCCACTCGGGTTGATTCGTCTTGACGGATTTTTCCCACTCGGCCATGCGCTGCTTCCAATCGTGCGTTCGTCTCTCGAGCGTGCCCTCGATCTCGCGCGTCCGCCGCACGATTTCCGTCCGCTTCATCTCTTCTTGCGGCGAATACACCGCGACGTCCGCCTCGTGCGTCTCATTGATGAACGCCATCATGCGGTAGTACTCTTCCTGCTTCAGCGGATCGTATTTGTGGTTGTGGCACTGGCCGCACTGGATGGTGAGGCCGAGAATGGCAGAGCCAATCGTCCGCATGCGATCGAAGTTCGCTTCCATGCGGAATTGCTCCGGCTCCACGCCGCCTTCTTCGTTGATCATGGAATTGCGCAGGAATCCCGTGGCCACGACATCACCGGCTGTGTGATTCGCGACTAAATCGCCGGCCATCTGATCGATAATGAACCGGTTGTACGGCAAATTGCGATTCATCGCCTGAATCACCCAATCGCGGTAGAACCACACCTGGCGCGGCTTGTCTTTCTCGAATCCGTTCGAGTCGGCATATTGCGCGGCGTCCAGCCACCAGCGCGCCCATCGCTCCCCGTAGCGCGGAGAATTCAGCAGCCGGTCGACCTGCTTTTCATATGCGTCCTTGCTCGTGTCACTAAGAAATGCATCGACCTCTTCGGGCGTCGGCGGCAAGCCGGTGACATCCAAACTCAAGCGGCGCAGCAGCGTGATGCGGTCGGCTTCGGGCGCGGGCGAAAGACCCTCTTTCTCGAGGCGCGCGAGAATAAACGAGTCAATCGGGTTCCGCGGCCATGCCGCATTCTTTACGGCAGGAAGCTCGGGCCGACGCGGCGGAATGAATGCCCAATGCGTCTTCGCGGCCGCAATCTGCACGCCTACTCCGTCCGGCCATGCCGCCCCTTGCTCAATCCACGTTTTGATGGTCGCGATCTGCTGATCCGCTAGGCGCCCGCCCATCGGCATCCGTGCGACGTCGCCGATGCCGGCCACTCGCTGGTAGAGCTTGCTTTCCGTTGGCTTTCCCGGCGTGACCACCCGGCCGACCACGGATTGTTTGGCGTCCAGGCGTAAGCCCGCCATCTGCGTCAGCGCACCGTGGCACATCACACAGGATTTCTGGAAAATCGGCTGTATGTCGCGGACGAAATCAACCTGCGCCCGTCCCATTTTCGCCGTAATCAGCAATAGACCGATTAAGACTGTTTTCACAACTAAAAACAACTATATAAGAGTCGGAACCATCGTGCCGACTTCTTCCGCCGTCCCCGCTTGGATGCCCCAGCGCTGCATCCAAAGATGCAGGGTGACGAGTCCCCACAGGTGGTAGCCGAGATTTGCCTTGCGCGAAAGATGCCGCTCGACCAGCGCTTGAATCGCCGCTGGCGCGAACACACCCGCTTGCTTCACCGATTCTTCTCCCAAGGATTCGAGTAACAGCGGCCGCAGCGGGCCGCGCAGCCATTCGTGCGCCGGGATATCCAATCCTTCTTTCGGTCGATTGAGGATCTCCGCCGGCAGCTTCGGCCCCACCAATTCCCGCAAGACTCGCTTGGTCGTGCTTCCCTTAATTTTCAAAGCCGCCGGCAATTTCGCCGCAAATTCGACAATTCGATGATCGAGAAACGGCGGCCGTACTTCGAGCGAATGCGCCATGCTCATCCGATCGCACTTATAGAGGATGTCGTCCGGCAGAAAATAATGCTGATCGACGAAGAGATACCGGTTAATCACATCGCGCGGCATCCCCGGCAGCGCTTCGCATAATTCGCTAAGCGGCCGGGCCTCGTGGGTCGTGCCCAACTCTCGCTGCTCGGCGCGGGAAAACGTTCCGTTCCAAAAGAAGTGCGCTTCATCTCCCGGCAGGAGTGCGCCGGCGAGAAACCGCTTGATCTTATACTCCAAGCTGATCTTTTCATCCGATACGGGAAGCGCGTTCGCGGCCGACAAGCCTAGCCGCAGTAGCGGAGCAGGGAAGCGTCTGGCAACGCTCGCGTACCGGTCGGCAATATAAGTTTGGTAGCCGCCGAAAATTTCGTCCGCGCCTTCGCCGCTAAGCGCGACCGTCACATGCTTGGCCGTCATGCGCGACAGAAACCATACGGGAATGGCTCCCGCATCGGCGCTTGGTTCATCGGAGTAGTAGGCCATCTCGTGGATGGCGTCGCTGAGATCCACGTCGGCGTTCAAATCGAACTCGTGATGAACCGTGTTGTAACGCTTGGCTAAAGAACGAAAATACGGACTCTCGTCAAAGTGTCTGCCCGCGAAAGAAATCGAAAATGTCTCGAGCTTTCTTGAAGAGACGGCCGCGGCGTAGTGAAGTATCGTCGAAGAGTCCAGTCCGCCACTCGCCCAGATTCCGAGCGGAACGTCCGAAACCAGATGCTCTTCGATCGACTTACTAAGTAACTCGTCTAAGTTGCGCGTGGCGTCTTCGAGAGAAAGATCTTCCGGGTGAAAGCTATTTTGCCAGTAAGTGCCGCGTTGGATATTACCGCCGCGCCATTCGAGCCAACTTCCCGGAGCGAGCTTTTGAATCCCGTCGACTAACGTAAACGGACTCGGCACATAGTTCAGCGAAAGATAGAAACCGAGCGCGGTGTGCGAAAGACGCCGCGGGATCTCCGGATGCTCGAAAATGGCCTTCAGCTCCGAGCCGAAATGCAATTCGCGATTGTGAGTCGCATAGTAGAGCGGCTTAATGCCCAGCCGGTCACGCACCAGAACCAGCCGCCCTTCACGCTCCTGCCAAATCGCCGCCGCGAACATGCCGCGCAAACGCGCGAAGCAAGCCGTATCCCACTGGACAAAGGCTCGCAAGACAACTTCGGTGTCGCAGTGCGATTCGAATTTGTGCCCAAGCGCTTCGAGCTCCTGGCGCAACTCGGCGTGATTATAGACTTCACCGTTAAACGCGATGGTCGAGTTGCCGCCGTCGGCGTGCATCGGCTGATCGCCTCCGCCTAGATCTATGATCTTTAGACGGACCGCGCCCAAAGAAACGTTCGCCGATTCGTAAATTCCTTGCTGATTCGGACCGCGATGGTACAAACTCTGAATAGCCCGGCCTAGCACTCCCGAAGGCGGTTTTCGCCCGAAGTGCGTGAATCCCGCTATTCCGCACATGACGCTAAGTCTTCCAATAGACCCACTAATTCCCGAAATACTCGGATGTATCGAGCGTAACACGCTGACTCTATTACAGGCTGAGCCCGGCGCGGGCAAAACCACGCGCGTTCCACCCGCTCTCCTCAAAGCTGGATTCGACCATGTGTACGTGCTCGAACCGCGCCGTCTGGCGGCACGCATGGCCGCCCGGCGCGTCGCCGATGAGATGGGCGAGCCGCTCGGTAAGACCGTGGGTTTTCAGGTTCGTTTCGAGCAGGTTGGCGGCCCACAAACCAGACTCTGGTATCTCACCGAAGGCGTTCTGACTCGCCGATTGCTGGGCGGCGGAGGCTTGCGTCCGAACAGCGTTGTCATTCTCGATGAATTTCACGAACGGCATCTCGAAACCGACCTCGCGTTTGCTTTGTTGCGCGATTTGAAAATTCGTCTCCTGATCATGTCCGCGACGCTCCCGCAATTTCCCGGAGCGCCTCTCATCCGCGCGCCCGGCAAATTATTTCCGGTAACGGTGGAATACGGGCCGCATTCCGCGGCGGACGCGGTAGCCCGCGCTTTGACCCAAACAAAGAAACACATTCTTGTCTTTCTCCCCGGCGCCGCCGAAATCAGAAATACCATTGCGGCCTGCCAGCCCATAGCGCAACGGGCCGGGGCACAACTGCTGCCGCTCTACGGCGATCTCAGTTCCGAGGAGCAGGATCTTGCCGTCACGCCTAGTTCTAGGCGCAAAATCATCTGTTCGACAAACGTCGCGGAAAGCTCGATCACGATCGATGGAGCCCGGCTCAATTGAGTGGGGGCCGCGCCGTTCCGCGCTAGAAAAGTTCGACTACGCGGCGTTCGATTTAGCACTGTGCCATCGTCATGAGGGCGAGTGGGTCGGACTCATGAACGTGCCGCATCTGCAGCTCGGTGTTTCCGATGCGGCACTGATGGCCGCCTCTGACGAACCGAATGGCGAGGTCGAACTGCGCCCTCACCGCAAGTTTGCAGACTCCCGCCTAGGTGCGCTGGTTGCGGCCGTTCATGCCGAGATGGTGGCCGGGTTTCCGAGTGGGCGGCTGTTTCTGGATTCTGTCGAACAGGCGATGGCCATAGCCTTGGTCAGTGGTCACGCAGTAAGGCACCGTCCTGTGCAGATATCCCGAGGCGGACTAGGCCCAGCGCGCTTGCGAAGGATAAGAGAGTTGGTCCACGCGAAGGTGCAAGACGAGTTGAGTCTCGACGAGATGGCGCGATCGGTGGGGTTGAGCACAGCTCATTTCGCGCGGATGTTTCGCAAGTCAACGGGCGAGACCCCGCATCAATTTGTTCTGCGCCAAAGGCTTGAGCGTGCTAAGGCGATGTTGCGTGCTCGCGATGCGCGAGTATTAGACGTGGCCGTGGCCTGTGGCTTCAAGACCCAGCAGCACTTTGCGCAGGTCTTTCGTGATGTCTGTGGAATCAGCCCGACAGGGTATCGCCAGGATTTTCTGGGCTACCAAGCGACTTGCGTGCCGAGCCCGATCCCGAATTTCTAACTCGTCGCTCCTGAGGTGTAAGTCGTTGAAGTTCTCTCTCAGGGAGCATGAATTAGCAAGATTCCGGCCATTCAGCAGAAATCCGCACAAGCCCGTTTCCGATGTGCCGTTTAATCAGGTTGTAAGCAGGAAGGAAAGTCAATGGAAGCAATTGGATTGTTAGTCACGCTCGAAGCACGCGCGGGTAAGGAGGCTGATGCCGAGGCGTTTCTAAAGTCAGCGCAGCCACTCGCGCTGGATGAAAAAGGGACCTTGAAGTGGTATGCGATCAAGCTCGGGCCGGGGAAGTTCCGCATCTTCGACACCTTTGCAAATGAAGCGGGCCGCAATGCCCACTTGAGCGGCGACATTGCGAAGGCATTGGGGGCGCGGGCCAGCGAACTATTTGCGGTTTCTCCGCAGGTGGAAAAAGTGGAGGTCCTTGCAACCACACCCTTAAAAAGCAGTTAAGGAGAACTCATATGAAATTCACAATATTGTTTTACGCCGTCATAGCTCGTAGCGCGCGTGTCCTAAAGAGACACCCGCCATTACATATCGCAGCCGTCGTTATGCTGGCCGCCCAGGTAATTCCAAACATCGCCTGGGCCCAGGTGCAGCCGGCCCCGCCGCTTTCCGGTGTGCTGGGAAAGGTCCAGTCTTTTACCGGCAGTTCGCTCGACGTTGCGACCCCTTCAGGCATCGTCCACGTTATGGTCACGCAGCCCCTCGCAACCTACAAGCAGATACCGTCGGATTTGAGCCATGTCACCTCAACCTCTTATGTCGGCGTGGCATCCGTGCAGCAGGCGGACGGCACAGAGCTTGCGAAGCAAGTCATAATCTTTCCCAAGGAACTGCGCGGGGCGGCGGAAGGTAGTGTTCTGCTGGATGCGCCAGGCGCAACCACTCACAACAGAATGACAAACGGCTCCGTCTCTAGCCCGGCCGTTTCGCACTCCCGCATGACGAACGGCACGGTACAGAAGGGCGGCACTAGCACTCTGGTGGTTCGATATCAGGACGGCTCGCAGACGATTTCGGTACCTGCCGGTGTCCCGGTTACGCTAGTTGCAAAAGAAACAGCGACCTTGGGCGCCGGCGACACCATCTATGCAGCGACCGAGAAGCTGCCGAACGGAACGCTGACCACGAACAAGATCTTTCAATTCGTGGCCGCATCCACCAGCAACGCGCAGTAGGGCGCCGGGATGAGCCGTTCCACAACTCCACGTAAAGAAGCGATCTCCGCGAGCACGCTACCGGAACTGCCGGGCGTGCTCGTGGCCAAGAGACATCATCTCCTGGTGCGCTGGAGTCACTGGCTGAATGTGCCGATCCTTCTCGGCCTCATTTTGAGCGGCATCTCTATTTATTGGGCTTCGCCGATCTATCAGCACAAGCCAGATCCGAACACGGGAAATTTCGACGTGCTGGCGGATATCGGAATCTGGATATGCGCCCATGTGCCCGGACTGCATCACTACAGCAGTCCGCCCGATTGGATTTATAACCATATGAGCCTCGGGCCGGGTATGTTGGCTCTCGCTTTGCGCCTCCATTGGTTGTACGCGTACGCATTCATGCTGAATGGTGCGGTGTATGTCGCAGGGTTGATCGCAGGAGGGGGGTGGCGCGGATTACTGCCCCGCCGGACCGATCTGCTTGACGCGTTCAGAATGTTCCGGTACTACCTAGGATTTCCGTTGGCCAAACTAGCGCGCCGCCATTGGCCGCATCCCGGTTTCAACACAAAGTACAACGCGCTCCAGCGCGCGGCCTACTTCTCTGTTCCGCTCGCCGGTTGCCTTTCAGTCGCTACAGGATGGGCGATTCACAAGCCCATGCAGTTCCATTCGTTGGCTGCGATCTTTGGTGGGTTCGATGCGGCGCGCGTTTGGCATTTCTGGCTCATGTGGGTCTTCATCCTTTTCGTCGTGCCCCATGTGATTCTGGTTTTCGCCGACGGGTGGGATACGTTCCGCGGCATGATCGTAGGCTGGTCGGCGAGAGTAAAGCGGTCGGAGGTCCACGGCTAATGAACAATAAGGCTCGAGGCTTCTTCGGAGAGCGGCCTCTCCCAAAATTCGAGGTGGATCCTCAGGTGCTGCGCCGCCGCAGCCGGCGCGACGTTCTCTTGTTTGGGGCCGGGGCGGTGGCAGCGCTGGCGGGTGCTGGATCCCTCCTGCCGCAAAATACGCTCACCGGTCTGGGCCTACGTCGAAATGTGAACTCTCCTGGGAAGGAGTGGCTTCTGAACAGCGCTCTTCGTATCGACGATGATGTGGCCGAAACGCTCTACTCGCCACGTCGTACAGTACCGACTTACACCAAATCGCAGATTACTCCGCTCAAGAACAACTACAACGGAGCTACTCCCGCTCCTCGGTATATCCCCGGATGGCATCTGACTTTGGATGGGCTGGCCTCCGGCGTGAGCGCCCCCCTCGATATTCGCAGTCTCATGACTCGCTTCTCGATACACGAGCAGATTACGCGGCTGGTTTGCGTCGAAGGCTGGAGCGCGATTGCGTGGTGGGCTGGTCTGAGATTCGACGATTTGCTTCGTGCCTTCCCACCTACGTCGCAGGCTAAGTGGGTGCGGGTCGAGTCGTCGGTCAATCTCGATGCTTCCGGAAATCCCGACCCCTACTATGTCTCAATCGACCTGGCGACGGCCCGCCATCCCCAAACGCTGCTCGCCACGCATTTAAACGGTCAGCCCCTTACTGTGGAGCATGGAGCCCCGCTCCGTCTACTGGTGCCCGTAAAACTTGGTTTGAAGAATGTGAAGGCCATCACCAAGATTACGTATTCTGCGGAAGATCCAAAAGACTACTGGGCCGAACGTGGATACTCCCGCTACGACGGCATCTAACATCCAAGGGAGCGATAGGAATACAAAGCCCGATGCCGTGCGGCTGGCAGGTATCACGGAATGGCTGATGGTAGCGGATCTTGCGTTTGCCTGTCGGCTGCCAGGTTTCGCCGCGAACGGAACCTTCACGCAACGATTCGCGTACACACCATGGGGCATAGCTCTGCCCGCTCGTCCAAATTGGACGCAATGCCAATTCGCTCAGGAGAATACGCGTGAACCGTACAGTCATTTCGGCCTGTCTGCTTGCTTCCGTTTGTCTCGCTACTTTTGCCCAGACGCCCTCCTTCAGTGGCCGTTGGATCGTCACTCAAGACTTCTTCGGTACGCCTCGCTACGGGCGCCTGCAGCTCGAACAGAACGGCTCAAAGCTCAGTGGTGAGCTCAATGGTGACAAACTCGAAGGTACCGTAAGTGGCAGCACGATTCACTTCGTGGCACGTAACGAAATGAAGGACACTTTCGAGGTCCAGGGCACGTTCACCCAAGAAATTCTAACCGCGACGATGGTCGCAACCGACTTCGCGAATCGGGACCATCCCTACACGTTTTCAATCTCGGCAAAATCCGCGCTACCGTTGGAACACCTTGCACCTCAGCGCCACGATTTCACGCCCACCGTGTTTTACCGGCAGTTCTCCGCGCTCAACAAGCCTGTCCTAACCATCGCGCCTGGCGACACGATCCACACCACTACCGTGGATGCCGGCGGCACTGATGAACATAATATCCGCCGCGTTGCCGGCGGCAATCCTGAGACCGGCCCGTTCTACATCAAGGGCGCTATGCCTGGCGACGTGCTGGTCGTGCACATCAACAAACTTCGCCTCAATCGCGATTGGGCCAGCAGCGATGATTCCCTTGTCGATCGCAGCCTTAACCCCGCTTTGGCCGTCAAACCTCGGGAAGGAAGTTCGATGGCATCTTGATCTCGCAAGCGGCACTGCGTCACCGGAAAAGCCTACCAGTCATTTGGCGCATTTTCGTATTCCGCTAAAGCCGATGCTCGGCTGTATTGCGGCCGCGCCGAGCATCTCTGGGGCTGCACCAGGCACGGGCGACTCCGGCTTCTACGGTGGCAACATGGATTTCAACGAAGTGGCCGAAGGCGCAACCGTCTACCTCCGGGTTTCGAACCCCGGTGCATTACTCTACTTCGGCGATGCACATGCCGCGCAGGGGGACGGAGAAATCAACGGCAACGCACTGGAGACCTCGATGGACGTTGAACTCACGGTCGACGTCATCCCCAATAAGCGCATCGGTGACCCGCGCGTCGAAACCGCTGACGCGATCATCACCATGGGGCTCGACGGCTCCCTCGACGACGCCTTTAAGGAAGCGACCAGCGACATGGCAGCCTGGCTTGCCGAGGACTACAAACTTACGCCTTCCGAAATCGCTCAGGTGATTGGAGCCGCCGCCGAATACAGGGTGAGCGAAGCCGCGGATCGCAACGCCGGTGTTGTCTTGAAATTAAAGAAGACGTATCTGCGGCCCCTTCACCAACTCGATTAGCTGCTCACGAACCTCATGGAGAATCTCTCGTGAGAGAGCCGGATCCGACACAGCGCGAGAAAGATTGATCGCTCCCAGCAGAGCGGTCAGAATAAGCAGCGCACGGCCGCGCTTATCCGATGGCGGGCTCGCCGGGAGAAGGGCGCTGGAGAATGCCAGGCTCCGCTTAACCCGCGCTGTATAAACCGCCCGAGCGGATTTACTCCCCCGAGTCATGTCGCCCAGTAACGCTCCCATCGCGCAGCCAGTCCCCGCCGCATCCCGGTGTGCCTCTGTCAAATAGTTCTGCAGAAGTTGCGGCAACCCCTTCGTATGCTCTTCCCAAACGTCGAGATCCTTGAATGCCGTCGCGAGCGCCTCCACGACCAGTTCGTCGCGTGATTCGAAATGTTTATAGAATCCGCCAACTGTGAGCCCTGCTTCCTTCATCACATCGGAGACGCCGATGCCTGCAAGGCCGCGCTCGCGAAACCGCCTCGCCGCAACCCTCACAATCCGCGCGTGTGTCGCACGCTTGTCTTTTTTTGAATGACCCATAATCGAATGCCCCGTACCGCCGTTCGTCCGGATGATGTTCGTAATCTATCATATGGATGCCTGAGGTGCTTATGCGATTCAATTCCCTTCAAGGGGTGGCGCTTTTCTGGAAAGTCTTTGTCGAAACTGCTGGTGTTTCTTGCAACTTGTGGAGTATGATCACAATCTCAAAGCAAGCCGGCAGAGAGCGCCAATCGCTGGCGGCACAGTCAAGGAGATCCAAAATGAGCGAATCTACCCAGCAAAGAAACAAAGCATTTGTGCTAGAAGCCTTCGAGACGCTCTTCAACAAGAAGGACTTCGTCGCGGCCGGGAAGTTCTGGTCGTCGAACTACATTCAGCACAGCGCCCATATACCGCCCGGGCGCGACGGGCTTTTCGGCCTGGTTAAGAACGCCCCGCCCGAAATGAAATATGAGAACAGTTTGATCATGGCGGAAGGCGACATGTTGATGCTGCACGGCCGGTTTAGTGGCCTCGGTCTGCCCGCGAACTGGATCGTGGTCGACATTGTTCGCCTCGAGAACGGATTGCTAGCGGAGCACTGGGACGTCATCGAGGACGAGGTCACGCGGGAAAAGTCAGCCAGCGGCCTTCCAATGTTCGGCGCGGCGTTTTCGTCGTGAAAGGGATAACCAATATGCGTGCAATGAGAGCAGAAACTTTTAACGGTTATAAAGAGTTGAAGCTGGTCGATCTTCCGAAACCAGCGGTCGCAAACGGGAAGGTGCTGGTGCGAATCATCGCGGCCGGCGTCACGCCGCTCGACCATACGATTCTGTCCGGCCAATTCCACCACTCGAAGGCCCCGCTGGTTTTGGGCAACGAGGGAGCGGGCGTGGTGCAGGAGGGAGGCGGCACGGATTTTCCCGTCGGCTCACGCGTCATGTTCTTCGGCGCCTATGGCGCTTTTGAGGACGGAGCCTACAGTGAATGGGTTGCTGTACGGAAGGAAGACCTTTGCCTGGTTCCTGACAATATCGACGACGTGAGTGCCGCGGGTATTCCAGTCGCGTATCTCACCGCGCAGGTAGCTCTCACCCTGGCCGGTTTTCGGGCAGGCAAGACTGTTCTGGCGCCGGCGATCGGAGGATCGGTCGGCAATGCAGTCACGCAATTGGCGCGCGCCTTGGGCGCAAAACACGCCATGTCAAGCACGACCAACCATGCGAAAGCCGAGCACGCGAAGGCGCTCGGATTCAATGAGGTCATTGACACTTCTTTGGAGAAGTTGGGTGACGGCGTCCGTCGTATCACGGGCGGTCACGGCGCGGACATTGTCATCGACGGAATCGGTGGTGAAGTCTTGAGCGAGGCGCTCGGAGCGCTTGCGGCGGAAGGAAGCCTCACAACACTGGGGTATTCCGCAAGCCGTAAGACAACCATCGACGTGACAAATCTTATCGTGCCACAGGCCAGCATCCGGGGTCTCAACATGTTCGCGCAGCCGAAGGCGGCGGTTACGGATGCCTGGAACGTTATTGTCTCTCTGCTTAAATCCGGTGCGATCAAACCGATCGTGGCTAAGACCTTCCCTCTGGCCGAAGCGGCTGATGCGCTGCGTTATCTGGTTGAGGGCCGCCCCTTCGGCAGAGTCGTCCTCACAGTCTGACCCGAGCGTCCTCTGACCCGAGCGTCCCATGATGCTTGCTTGTCCGCTGAATGGCTAGTCTACACTCGGTGTGTTGGTGTGCCTGATACTCATACGCAGGTATTCAGTGAAGATCACCTCAATAGAAACATTCATCCTGCACGTGCCCGTCACGCGCCAGGGCATCGCCGATAGCACCCACCGGTTAACACATTGGGGCGCGCCTGGTGTCATTATTCGGACCGATGAGTCTATATCCGGTTTTGGCTACACCGGGACACATGCACACCTGCCAACTGATCGACTGATTACGCAATTTATTGGTGAAAGCTACGCCCCTTTGCTGATTGGCAGCGATCCGCTGGAAGTGCGTTCCCTGTGGGGCAAGCTGCTACACCACCCTCCGCTGCAGTGGGTGGGGCGCGCCGGAATTTCCCATCTCGCGCTGAGCGCAGTCGATATCGCGCTTTGGGATCTGAAAGCAAAAGCTGCTCAAACTCCTCTCTGGAAACTGCTCGGCGGTTCTGGTGAGAAGAAAATTCGTGCCTACAACACGGACGGAGGATGGTTGAACTGGAGCATCGACCAGCTCGTTCGAGATGCCAAAAGTCTGCTGGACTTCGGCTATCGGGGCATCAAGATGAAAGTGGGAATGGACCGTGTGCACGAAGATCTGCGCCGGATACAAGCCGTTCGAGAAGCCATCGGACCCAACATCGATTTGATGGCGGATGCCAACGGCCGCTGGCTTTTTCCCGGCGCTTTTGACTTCTGCAAAAGGGTCGCCGATGTCCATCTCAAATGGCTGGAAGAACCGATCTGGTATGACGACGTGGAGGGTCATCGTCAATTGGCCAGCCGCTGCGGAGTGCCGATCGCCTTAGGCGAACAGCTATACACCGTGGATCATTTCAAGCAGTTCCTCGCGGCAGGGGCCGTGGACTTTGTTCAGCCCGACGCCGTGCGGCTGGCAGGTATCACGGAATGGCTGATGGTAGCGGATCTTGCGTTTGCCTACCGGCTGCCCGTGGTTCCACATATTGGCGATATGGCCCAGGTGCACCTGCACCTTGCGATAGCGCACCCGTCTTGCGATTTGCTCGAATACATCCCGTGGCTGAAGGATTGTTTTGAAGAACCGGCGACCGTTTCGGAAGGCTACTTCGCGACTCCCTGGCAGCCAGGCGCCGGATCGACCGTCCGGCCACAA
>Ga0193753_10002971_pt1 | contig 12911 bp, 14 predicted proteins | sample H1c2metaG_FD_144925 | JGI IMG/M metagenome (GOLD analysis project Ga0193753, IMG submission 144925) | Soil microbial communities from a riparian zone of the East river system, Colorado, United States - H1c2 | ecosystem: Environmental > Terrestrial > Soil > Riparian zone | place: USA: East... | reverse complement strand
CTTTTCACCGGCCAAGAGACGCCCAGTGGAATCGCCGTCGACGACAAATACATCTACTGGGTCAACGACGATCGAACGGCGGCCTCATGCGCGCGCTCAAGTAGTCACGGCGCCGATTCCGTGTATCCGTCCTGCGAACCGCGTCGTGAATCACGATGCATCCTATTCATGCAATCCAGCGATCGCGTATTGGGTGCGCGGCAGCCCTCCACACAGAGTTGATGTCTCATGACTACAATGTTGATGTCTCCTGACTACAATGACCATCAACAAACATCTTGGGCGAACGACACGCTTCTCGTCCACAGCGCGTGCCCACATCGCGGCGCGTCTCTCTTCTTCGCCCGGAACGAAATGGACGGGCTCCGATGCGTCTATCACGGCTGGAAGTTCGACGTTCGAGGGACGTGCGTCGACATGCCGACGGAGCCCGCCGACAGCCCGTTCCGCTGCAAGATCAGGCTCGGGGCCTACCCTTGCGTCGAGCGCAACGGCGTCGTTTGGGTGTACATGGGCACCCGGACGACGCCGCCCCCGCTGCCCGATCTGGAGCCGAACCTGCTGTCCCTCGGCGCCTATGCGGTGACGAAGGCCGTCCGCGAGTGCAACTGGATGCAAGCGCTCGAGGGCGACCTCGACACGGCGCACGTCGGATTCCTTCACCTCGGAGGGGCCGATCCGGAGGCGCTGACGCCGGGGACTCCCGAACACTACGTCGCCACGATGCGTTCGCCTCGCGGGTACGAGACCGCCGACACCGAGTTCGGGACTTCGTACGCGGCGCACCGCCCGGTGGGCGAAGAGCAGTCGTACTGGCGGCTGGGTCACTTTCTCTTTCCTTGTTACACGATCCTCCCGGCGGCGGACCTGCGCTCCCAGATCCTCGTGCGCTGCTGGGTCCCGGTCGACGACGAGAACACGATGTTCTGGTCGATGGTCGTACCGCGCTCGCTTCAGACGGCGTTCGGGAGAGACAAACCCGAGGAGGCGAAGGCTCCGGGCCTGACCCTCGGAATCTCCTTCCTCCCGGACGCGGGCGACTGGCGAGGCTGTTTCCGTTCGTCGCAGAACAAGGACAACGACTACCGGATCGATCGGCGCGTCCAGGCGACCGGCAGCTTCACCGGGATCGAAGGCATCTTCCAGCAAGACGCGGCGGTCACGGAGAGCATGGGGCCGATCGTCGTCTCGAGGCCAAGGAAGGTCTCGCGATGGTCAACGGGACCAACTTCATGACGGGGATCGGCATCCTCGCGCTCCAGGACGCGCGTCGCCTCGCGTCGATCGCCGACGCCTGCACGGCGATGGCGACCGAGGTGCTCACGGGGATCACGGGCGCCTTCGACCCGTTCCTGCACGACGTCGCGAAGCCGCACCCCGGCTCGATCCAATCTGCAGCGACGGTGCGTCGTCTCGTGAGCGGGAGCGATCTCGCCCGCGATTACCACCAATTGGTGGCGGAGCTTGGGACACTCGAGGCAGGCTTTCGACAGCTCGACGCGAAGATTCAGGACAAGTACTCGATCCGGTGCGCCCCGCAGTGCATCGGCGCGCTGCACGACCTCGTCGCCTGGGGACGGCAGGTCCTCCACGTCGAGCTGAACTCGAGCAACGACAACCCACTCTACGACCTGCAGCACGATGTCGTGCGCAGCGGAGGGTGTTTCTCTGGCTTCCACGTCGGCCTCGTGATGGACTCGCTGAAGACGGCGGTGGCGAGCGTCGCCGATCTGCTCGATCGACAGTTCGAGCTGATCAACGACGAGAAATTCAACATGGGGCTCGGCATGTGCTGCACGAAGCCTTTGCCGGCCGATCACCCCGAGGCCGGCACCCACCACGGTTTCAAAGGGATGCAGCTCGCCATCTCCGCGGTCACGGCGGAAGCCGTGAACGCATGCACCCCGATGACCGTCTTCAGCCGCTCGACGGCGTGCCACAACCAGGACAAGGTGTCGATGGCTGCCGCGGCGGCGCGACAGGCCCGCGAGGTCATCGGCCTGACGCAGACCGTCACCGCGATGCACCTCCTCATCCTCTGTCAGGCGGCGGATCTGCGCGGAGGGGCCGGGCGACTCGGGATCGGAACGAGGCACGTGTACGAGGCGGTCCGGAGCGTCGCTTCGTTCGTGGAGCGTGACCGTGAGCTGCGAAGTGACATCGAGAACGTCGTATCGCTGATTCGATGCGGTTCTCTGTCTCACGCGATCGACGAGTGACAACCGAGGTGCCGCGATGGAGAGCGAAGATTTCGATTTGATCGTCATTGGAGGCGGCCCGGGCGGGTCGACCGTCGGAACCCTGGTGGCCAAGCAAGGACACCGGGTGCTCCTGCTCGAGCGCGAGCACTTCCCGAGATATCAGGTCGGCGAGTCGCTCATCCCGGCGACCGCCCACGGAATGGCCGAGCTGCTCGGCATTCGAGAGGAGCTGAAGACGCAGGGCTACCCCGTGAAGTACGGCACGTGCTTCCGCTGGGGAAAGGCGAAGGAGCCTTGGTGCTTCGACTTCGGGACATTGCCGGCGCTGGGCGCCGTCGACGCGGGCTATGCCTACCAAGTCGAACGTGCCAAGTTCGATCACCTCCTCCTCGACAACGCGCGCAAGCACGGGGTCGACGTGCGAGAGGGCCACGCCGTCGACGATTACCTGGTGGAGGACGGACGCGTCGTTGGCGTTCACTTCACCGACGGCGCAGGGGTGAAGCGCACCGCGCGGGCGCGCTTCGTCGCGAACGCCGGAGGAAACACCAGCGCACTGTACGATCGGATCGGCGAGCGCGTCTTCTCGCAGTTCTTCCAGAACGTGGCGTTGTTCACCTACTACGAGGGCGGCTATCGCATGCCGCCGCCGAGGCAGGGCCAGTTCCTGGCGGCGGCGTTCGACTTGGGGTGGTTCTGGTACATCCCGCTCAGCGACACGCTGACGAGCGTCGGGGCCGTGGTCGACAAGAGCGAGGCGGGTCGGCTGACGGACCCGCTCGCCGCGATGAACCACTTCATCGATGCCTGTCCGCTCATCAAGGACTGGCTCGGGGGCGCCAAGCGCATCACGGACGGGATGTACGGCCAGTTCCGGGTTCGCAAGGACTACTCGTACACGACCACGCGTTTCTATCACGCCGGCGCCCTTCTCCTCGGCGACGCCGCTTGCTTCGTGGACCCGGTCTTCTCGACCGGGGTTCACCTGGCGACGTACTCCGGACTGCTCTCCGCCCGATCCATCAACACGATGCTCTCGGACAGGGGCCTGCCCGAGGAGACGGTCTTCGCGGAGTTCGAGCTCCGGTACCGGCTCGAGTACGAGCGGATCTACAGCTTCCTCGTCGCCTTCTACGACATGGATCAGGATCAAGAAAGCTATTACTGGGCGGCGCGGCGCGTGAACACCACCGAGGAGCGCCACAATGACGCCTTCGTCAGCCTCGTCTCCGGGATGTCCTCCCACGAGTTCTTCGACGACTGCACGACGGGGAACTCGAAGGTCCTCGCCGAGTACATCGAGGCGGACCGCCGCAAGAGCATGTTCGAAGCCGGTGTTCGTCTGAAGTACGGCGAGCGCGTTCCGAGCTCCCTCTCGGCGCAGTCCGCCGGGCAGCCGGTCCGCGAAAGAGGCCTCATCCCCGACGGTCTATGCTGGAAGGTCCCGGGTGCGGTGGCGATCCCGGAGACATCCGTGGACGGGCTCCGATGGGCGTGGCCGCCGCGCCGCCAGCCCTGATGCGCCGCTCGGTGAATCGGCACTTCACGCATGACCGAAATGCTCATATCGCTCTATCGAAATAGCGACTCCGCGGGTTTCTCCCGCGTGCGCAAAATGGCTCGCCGTGCGGCCGCCGTCCCGCTGGTCGCCGACGCGGATACCCCGTTCGACGTGATTGCCGAGCGCGTCGGCTTTGCCGAAGCCCGCGCGTTTCGTCGCGCGTTTCGCCGCTGGCTCGGCGTCAGCCCTTCCGAGCTACGCGCGGCGCGAAATGGTCTGGGCTCTCCCCGCGGGAGTGGCCCTTACGCGTAGGCCCGCGCGACCGCACGATGGGCGCATGATTCGTCTCGCCCGATTCGCCTTCGCGCTCTCGTTGGTCACGACGGCAGCATGTGCGGATCGCCCCGCACCGCCCGCTCAGGCTCCCACGACGACGGCGGCGACACCCTCGAAATGCGCTTCGGAAGAGTACCACCGTCTCGATTTTTGGCTCGGCACGTGGGAGGTTCGCGATGCGGCGGGCAAGCTCGAAGGCACCAACGTCATTACGCGCGAATTCGACGGGTGCGTGATTCAACAGCGCTGGACGTCGGCCGAAGATCCGCAATTTGGCGCGAGTTTCACGGGATACGATTTTCGTAAGAAGCTCTGGTACCACTCGTGGGTCGACAACTGGGCGAACGTCCTGTTCGTCGAGGGCGGATGGACGCCGAGCGGTATGACGTTCCAAGGCGAACGCCTCACACCGAATGGAGAACGGGCCCTCGAGCGACTGATCTGGGCGCCTCAATCCGATGGAACCATTCACCAAGTGTGGGATTTCTCACTCGATCGCGGGCAAACCTGGAAGGTGCGCTTCGAGGGATTCGAAACGAAGCAAAAATCGTGAGTGCGAGCGAGCGCGCCGACTCGGCGGGCATGCCGGTCATGCATCGAGTGGCCGACCTGGTGCGGTCACACTGCGACGCGGTCTTGAATTCATTGCGCCCGTCGCGATCGCGCTCGAACTCTTAGAAAACGAGAATAAGTTGTGACGAATGCCCAGACGACAGCGGGGGAGGATCAGTAGCGTCAGTCGAAGCAGGCGGATGCAACCTTGATCACGGTGCTTGGGCTGCACGTCGTCTCGCACAGCATGACCTTTTTGGGAGCTTGCGCGTTGTCATAGTGCCACCCCGTACCGCCCTGGCACGACGCGTTGTAGGGAATCTTCGTCGGCTGGCCCTGCGCGGGTGTGATCGTCACTTCGAAGGCGTTGTAATCGTACGTCTGGCCATTTGGCACGGAGGGGATCGACATACTAGGACACAGGCCGGAGTCCTTGATCAAGGCGGTCAAGAGTTTCTTTTCGGTTTCGTGCGGATCCTTAACATTGAGCCAAAGCGCTTGTCCGGTTCCTCCAGCGTTCGCCACGCGATCGAACGCTTCGCGGTTCGCGGGGTCCCCGACGCCAAGGACATAGGTTTTGATACCGCTGGTCGCCGCCTGCTTCGCGTGCGTCTGAAGGTCGGCGTATCTCTCTCCGCATGGCCCCGGCTGCGTAAGGTCCAGCAGACCGTCGGTCACGAAAACGATGACGCTCTTGGGATTGCGCTTCGCAAAGGCTACGGCGCCATCGAGTGCGGGGAGCAACGTACTGTTTCCCGCGGCAGGATCCCCATACGCGGCTATCGCCTCCTTGAAGGTCTTGGTATTCGGCAGACTGGTGAGCGGTACCTTTAGCACGCGCGTGCGGGGCCGCCTCATCGCCTGGTTCGCGGGATGGCTGAGGAGCGTCACCGCAGAAACGGCGTGAAGGCGACGCTTTGCCAAGAGGCTCCGGCCTCGTAAAACTTCTGTTGATTCGCTTTGGCATCGGAGAGGCCCACGAGCCACCTCGTGCCGATCTGGATGATCATGGGCTTACCGATGTGATTTTCCTGATGCGCGAGAGCGCCCTTGATGAAGATGCGAGCGATGTCCCATTGGGCATAAGTCTCGTCCGGCCGGGGGACCTTTTGTCCCTTCAACGTGGAGCCGACGAACAGGGTGTCCGGGCCGGAGATGCGCGCTACGACGAGCGACTGGAGCTGCTCATTCGCGCTCGTTCCCAGGGCTTTGACGGCGCCTTGCGCGGAGGCGATGTCCTTCGCGTCGCTCGACCAAACGGGATTCTGCTTGCGAGCATCGGGGAAGCCCCCTTCGAGGGCGTAGCGTTCGTAGGTCTGGGGCGACGGCGGGCAGCCTTCGAGCACGACGCCGGACGCCTTGGGCGTGAACTGCGGCGTGTCGCTGTCGATCGGCCCCACCTCACCGATGACGATGCGCCGCTTGGCAGAGCCGACGCACGTTCCCTGATCGGTAACCACAGTGAACGCTTGCGGCGGGTTGATGGCGCCGGCGTCGGCCATTCCGAAATAGGCGCCGCGAGCGATGACCATGAACTTCCATGGTCCCGCGGGCGCCACCGGGGCTCCGGTCGCAACGACCGACTGCCGATCCGTCATTTTCTGCGTACGGAGATCCATCGGAGCCGCCTCGATCACCGTCACGACGTGTAGTGCCGCCATAGGACGAGCCTATCCACGCCCGATCGGCGCTTCAAGGCTCGTCGCCGAAGACGTCGCGGACAACAAGTATCTCTACAAGAGTCGGCCCAGTGTCTTGCTCTCAGAGAGCGCAATGCCTTGTCGCTCACGCCCCTTGCGTCCGCAGCAGGCGATGTGCGCCTCTCGCTCGGTCAGCGATATTCCAACGAGAGCGCGTTCTTCTTCGGATCGAGAACCAAAAAGGCAACCTGGGTGATCACATTGTAGTCGGCGCGAATCGCTTGGTGCTGCGTCACCGTGAGAACGTACTGGAAGTGAACGGTGTCGAAGCCGGAGAAGATGGCATCGGCGATTCGCCCGTGCCCGTCCTGGCTCGGGAAGTAGCAGCGGATGCTGTCCGTCTCGCCGCTCGACGCCCGAGCGGTGCCCTGGACATAGAAGAAAACGCCTGCCTGCCCGCGGTCCCAGGTCAGCGAAAGATCCTGCCCGCGGTGCATGACGAGCGTCTCGCCTTCCGGCGCGGGGCTCGTCACCAGGAGCCCGAGCGGCACCGTGAAGTCGTCGGTGAAGCCCCCAATGGTGCCGCCCACCACCTCCACGTGAATCGGCTCCCCTCCCAAGAAGGTCGCATCAGCGTAAAAATTCGGCGGATCCTTCAACTCGAACGGGACGGTCATGCCACCGTCTCGATCCTCGCCCTTCCCCGTCCAGACAACGGTCCCCAAGGTGGGCCCTCCAGCATCGGGCGGCGCCCCGGCATCGTCGGAGGGCGGCCCCGCATCGGGCGAGCACCCCGAGAGCACGCAACCCGCGAGCTCCCTCCGATGACACGACGCAGGGGACGGCGCATCGTTGGCAATCGACACGCTGCTCGACGCCTTGGCGCGCTGCTGGGGGTCCGGGTAGGCGGTGAGAAGACTCAACTGGGCATATCCAATCGGGGCCGCGGCGGGAGCATCGCTCGCAGCGTCGGGCCCGGGCCCGGCGTCGGAACCCGCGGTCGAATCCGATCCACCGCAGGCCCACAGGACCCCCATGGGCGCCGTCAACAAGGTCAAAGTGAGCATTCGAGCGTTCACGCGCATGCTCGGAAGATTGCATCACGATGCCGAGCCCGTCGAGGCCCACGAGCTCGAGGGCGGCGCCGGTCGTGACGCTCGTCACACTGCGAGTCGCCTGAGGGAGCTCGTCGAGTCGCTCGTAGGCGCCAGCACCGACGTCTACGTCCAGAACCTGCAAGACGGCGTTCACATCGACTTCGATGGATACTACCAAGCCTCCGAGAGCATTGCGGCGACGATACCCGGTCCGCGCATTGTTCCAAGGTGGTGCCCGATTACAATCACTGACGCTCGCGGATTCAATCGAAGGCCGGGGCGCTGTGCACCCTGCAGCCGCAGCCATCGCCGCTCCCGGTGCTCGTGTCGGCGTCGCCTTGGTTACCCGCATCGGCCGACCCGCCGGCGTCCCCGTTCGACATGGCGTCGTCCCCGCCAGCATCGCTCGACCCCGCGTCGGCTGGCACGCCGTCGTCGATGCCCCCGTCGTCGATGCCCCCGTCGGTGGCCCCGCTCGACGTCACGGCGACCGTCGCGGCGCCCGTCAGCGACGGCGTCGTTGTGTCGGTTACGGTCAACGTTTGGCTGCCGGTGGTGTTGAAGGTGGCGGTGAACTCGCCGGTGCCGTTCGGCAGCATGCCGTCCGCTGGGAGCACGGCGGCGCTGTCGGTCGCAGTGAAGTGGACAACGCTCGAATAGTCGGTCACCGGAGACTCGGCTTGGTCGAGCGCGGTCACCGTGAAGTCGAACGCCATCCCCGCCTTAGCACTCGCGGGCGCGCTTACCGCAAAGCGGCAGCGTCAGTGTAATATTTATGTATATAAAGTCTTGCAGCCGAGTGACGGTTTCCGTCCTCATCTCCCAATTCCTCCTCGATGAGCAGTTTCGCTCAGAACGACGGAGGTTCGATAAATGCGTTTTTCTCAATCGGTGCTCGCTCTGTCTTACGCTGTTTGCATGGTGCCCGGTGCATTGCTCATTGGCGGGTGCGAAACCGGTGCGGACAGTGAACCCGCGGAAGGCGAACGCTCGGCCATGCATCTCCAGGACTCCGCGGAGCCGGCTGACCCGGGCGGGGCCCACTGCGAAGATTTCATGGGAGACGCGATCGACTGCCCGTCTGGCACGATATGCGGTTGTTGCCGCCAGAATCCGGATCCATCGGGCAATTATTGCTCCCCATGGAGTGGTACCCCGATTACGTGCGGTGGAGGCAGCTCCAATCCGGGAACCCCCACGTGTTTGAGCCCGTAAACGACGACACGCGAGGGGTCGGATCGGCGAAGATAGGGTGTGAACGACGACCGAATCCCTCGCGAGACCATCGTGGCCATGGCGCCCACGGGGTTCTTCATGTTCCTCGTGTTGCTCGTCACCGCGTGGCTCGTCTCGGAATGGAAACGTGAGCTGGGCGAGCTGCTCTTCGTTCTTGCGATGGTCTGGGTACCGACCGTCCTCATCGCGCTCGGCGCTCGTGCGGTGCATCGCGCGCTCTTCGCTCGAGGCTTGCGCACTCGATCGATGCTGATTCCGTGGCTCGCGCTCCCCCTGGATCTGGTCGTCGCGTATCTGTTTACGATTATGCTCCTCTCACACTGAGATCGAACGGCAGACGGTCACTCGTGTGGGACGCGGTGACGGATTCGAGCCGCCCACGTTTCACTCGCAGGGCTCGATCCCGCTTGGGTACGAGCCGCGAGGCTTAGGAGGCGCAGAGCGCGATCGCCAATGACCAAACTGGATCGAGAACCCCGCTTCGTCCCACGGATGCCGCTCGCGCGATACGCCTCCACCGTGAAATGCGAAGGGGGAAATCCAGACGCTCGATCCACGGGCAGCTGGGCTCGATGGGAGTGCTTTTCGACTCCCAAGGCGAGAAAACTTGGCGAGTGGATTGACGGATTTGCGATGCGTACGCCAATTCTCTCGTAAGAGGTGCGGACATATGCTTATCGGTTGGCGAAGGGCTCTCGTAGCGGCTGGGGCGCTCGCGCTGGCGAGTCTTGCGACGGTCGGACATTCGGCTGCAGCGAGGGGAGGCGGGGCCCGCGCAGGAACGGTGCCGCCACAGGTGAGGCTCCGGATGCCGTCTGCGGAGACGGGTGCCGCGATCGCGGCCCCCATTTTGGGCCCTGAGCATACTGCCACCCAGGGTACGCTCGAGCCGTCCACCGCGGACGGGGCGGTGAGCGCGTCGGATGGTACGAATTATCTGGTCGCCTTCACGAGTAGGTTTGCGGGAGTTGCTCGGATCGCCTCCGACGGGACGGTGCTCGACCCGAAAGGGCTCCGCGTTGCGAGAGGCTCTACGCAGGCTCTCGGTTACGGAGGGGGTTACTATCTCCTCATCACCTATGTCGGCCCGGGATGCGCCTTCCAGCGGGTTGACGCTTCCACCGGCGCGGCGGTTGATCCAACGCCGGTCCCTTTTTCGTCACAGCCCTACTTTGGCGATCTGCCGGTGGTGACCTTCGATGGCACGAACTTCGTAGTCACCCAATACGATTCACCATCGTTAACCATTTCATCACAGCGGATCGGCCTCCAAGGCAATGTTCTCGATGCCGCCCCCATTCCCGTCTCGAATAACGCGGCTCCCGTGACGGCCGCGTTCGACGGCACCAACCACTTCGTTATCTGGACCGGACCCTGTGGCGGTTTCGCGACAGCATTGTGCGGGCGACACATGAGGCCCGATGGCACGTTTGTCGAGGACGGGAACGTGACCCTCGTACCCAACGTTCCGCTGCACCCCGATCTCATGCCCCCCAGTATCGCATGCGACGGAACAACGGGATGTCTCGTGGTATGGAGGGATAGCACGATTCGAGGAGCCCGCATCGGACTCGATGGACGCAATCTCGATGCGCCTTATGGCTTTGCCATTTCGAAAAGCAGCATGACGTCGACGTCGCCCATCACGCAGGTGAGCTGGGACGGCACGCGCTATATCGTCGTGTGGCAGGATGGGCAAGACGTGCGCGGCGCGCGCGTAAGCGGGGCGACAGTTCTCGATCCGAGCGACTTGAACTTGGGCTCCGTCGACCCGACAACGAAACTGGCGGCGCTCTCGAGCACCGCTTCGGGCTCTCTTCTTACGTGGCAAGTTCGAACCCTAAGAAACGAGGATTCGCGTGTCCTAGTCCGGCACGCGGATTCGAATTTGGTGCTGTCTCCGTCGACATCGACACTTCCACTCGACTACGGCGACGAGACGAGCCCCAAGGTTGCGTCGAACGGAAACGGATACCTCGTCTTGTGGTACGACTGGCGACGACGCGCCAATTTCGCCTTGCGCACGGACTCTTCGGGCGTTCCCATCGATACGACGCCCATGCAATTCGGCCAAATTGCAGCCGATGTGTCGGTGGCATCCGCTGGAGGGGACTACCTCATCACATGGGCCGAGTACATCACGGATACAAACGGGGGGGATGTTTACGCCATGCGCATTCCTTCGAGTGGACCTCCGGGCGTTCCCTTTGCCATCGCGGCGAGGCAGCCCGCCGGCGACCCGGAGGTTTTCAACAGTTTGGAAGGCGTCCCGCGGGTTGCTGCAAGCCGGGCAGGTTATCTCGTGAGTTGGTGCGATGGCCGTTACAACACAGCGTCCGGTTTTGACGAACGCGGGTTCGCCGTGCGCGTATCCCCAACGGGCATCGTGCAGGCTCCGAGCGGCGGCATCGAGATCGGCTCTCAAGCCACGGTGGGACATACAACGTGCTCCTCCGTCGCCCCAATGGGCCTAGCCTCGGATGGAACGGATTTCATGGCGACCATCAACGGCAAGGTCGTGCCATTCGCGTATGCGACCGGCGTGGTTGGTTCGCCAACGACCCTCCCTGGCGGAGGCTTCGGTGCCGTCCTCGAATATTCGGGAGGCCAGTACCTCGCTGCTTGGACAGCGAATCTATCGACAGCCCCGCCGCTAGGATCGCAAGATATCGATGGCGCACGAATCGCTCGAGACGGCGCAATCATCGACCCGACGCCGTTGACCATCGCCAGTGGCGCGGGATTTCGCTCTGGCGTAGTGGTCTCCCCTACTCCGACGGGTTTCTACGTTTCCTGGCACGATCGGCGGCGAGGCGACGAGCATCCCGATGCGTACGGCGCGTTTGTTTCGGCCGCGGGCGCCGTGGACCCCGTCGGCGGTGAAGTCCTCGTGCCCGATCAGATTAGCTACGCAGATGGTAGTCCGGACGTCGCGATGCGAACCAACGCGGAGGGGTTGCTCGTCTACGAACGCGCTGAGGACACCGGACCTACCGCCGCCTACCGCATCCGAGTGAGAACGATCCAATTTGGAGCCGATAACTCGAACGACGCCGGTAACTCGAACGACTCCGGCAACTCGAACGACTCCGGTAGCGCGGGAATCGATGCGGGCGAGCCAGATGGCAGCGTCGTCGTGACCGCGCCGCCCGATGAGCCGAGTTCCTGCACGATGATGCCCGGGAAAACGCGGCCCGTTCCGTGGGCCGCCATCGGTGTGCTCGCCGCTGCGACGCTCCTGCGGCGAAGACGATCCGCGTCCCTTCGCGGTGGCGCATGATCCGGGCGCCTTCTGTTCGTGGCGCACGCGGAGCAGCTTCGATGCACGGCTCGCGGCGCTCGCGCGACTTTTGATCGAATGGTAGAATTCCGCTCTCGGACAATGTCGAGCGTGAAGCTCGTCATATTGCAATCGGTAGAAAGAATTGGATGCAGGCACGATGCGGAAGTCTTTGTTCCGGGTGCGGAAGTAACGCGCCCGGTCCGGCCCTCGCGACGAACCATTCGAAAGCTGAAATCACGAGGAGAGCGACGGGCACGCGGGTTGCTCGAGGGAGGCCATGCGATCCCATCGAAGTCTCCTTGTCGCCATACTCTGCGCTTCGTTTGGCATGGCCTGCTCAAGTGAAAACAGCGGTGAACCCGATACCCAGGATAGCCTGAGGGTGGAGGCGACCGCTGCGACGCGCGAGGCGATCGGCGTTGCGTCGTGGGGAGTCTCGCCTGGCACCGGGTCGGCCGTCATTCATGGCTACGACGACGGCCGCGCGCGGCTCGTGTCGTTCGAATACCACGTTGCGCACGACAATGTCGCAGCGTTCGAAGCCACGCTCGATTCCGCGGATGGTCACGCCACGTTGCGCGTCGAGGCCCAGGACGCGACCCATCTCCGTGTGCTCGAGGACTCGTTCGCCGGTTCGGCCGGCGCCAAGGTCGTCCTCGCGCGCATCGTTGCCGACCTGCGATCGCAACCCGCTGCAGTCTCGGGGACGACGGCCCCCGCGAAGGCGAGCCTCGGCCTCGGGCCCCAGGGGCTCACCCAACCTGGCACCGCCCCGCTCATCGAGAAGTGCGCCCCGCTCACGGTCACCGCCGCCGCCGACGGCGCCGAGACGGCGAGCAATTGCGCCGGCGGTTCGGACGCGACGGCGTGCAACCAAGGCATGGATAAGACGACGAACTCGCAGGGCAGCAGCGACGAGTGCACGCTCGATTGCAGCGGCGACGCGACCGCGATCCCGGTATCGGACGTGGAGATCACCGAAGTGTCGAACCCGAGCGGCGAAGATGCTGTCCGCGGAGACATCGACAACGCGCTCAACGCGTTGTGCATCCACGACGCCGCCGC
>Ga0193753_10002970_pt1 | contig 12916 bp, 6 predicted proteins | sample H1c2metaG_FD_144925 | JGI IMG/M metagenome (GOLD analysis project Ga0193753, IMG submission 144925) | Soil microbial communities from a riparian zone of the East river system, Colorado, United States - H1c2 | ecosystem: Environmental > Terrestrial > Soil > Riparian zone | place: USA: East River... | reverse complement strand
GCCCTCTTTGCGCAGGAACGGGTTGTACGTGATCAGCTGCAGCCCTGCGATGCGCGCTTTCGTCGTCGCGTCGAGCGACTCGTACGCGAGCTGCTGGTTGTAAAACGTCGTGTCACCCCCGGTCGCCGGGACTTCGAGCGCGTACAACAGCGAACCGGCGGAAGGATAGGGCGTCCACTGGTGATCGATGTGCGGCGATAGCTCGCCCGTTCCGGTGTAGCCGTCGATGTTCGAGACGCGCACGATTTCCGGTGCGACGCCGCCGCTGCTCTCGGACGCCAGTACGGGCACGTCGGGCGGGTTTTGAAAGATCGGCCCGAAGCTCGTCGCGAGCGCTTTGAATTGGTCCTCGGTCAGATCCTGATCTTTGAAGATCAAGATGTGGTGATCGCGGAGCGCTTGCTGGAGGCCCAACACGAGCTCGGCGCCGATTGGTTCCGAAGCATCGAGGCCGTGAATCTCGGCGCCGAGTGGGGCACCATTCGGACGGATCTCTACATTTCGATCACGCTGGCTCACGGTCACGCTCCTTCACGACACTCGGCGTCGTGGAAACACCGTCTCGTATACAAGACGTATTGTCTAGGTGTCAACCTCTCGATGTTCTGGCCCGCTAGCGCCCACGCACCCGCAAAACGTCTGCTGATCACGCGCGCGCTCCGCGGTTTCGCCGACGGCGTCGTCAGCGTTGCGCTCGCCGGCTATTTGAGCGAGCTCGGATACGCGCCCACCCAGATCGGTGCGATCGTGACCTCGACCTTGCTCGGGTCCGCTGCGCTCAGCTTGGTCGCCGGCCTCGTCGGCAGCCGCTTCGATCAGCGCCGCCTGCTACTGGGCGCGTCGCTGCTGATGGCTGCAACCGGCCTCGGGTTTGCCGGTGTCACTCAGTTCTGGCCGCTTCTCGTCGTCGCATTCGTCGGCACGCTGAATCCTTCGGCGGGTGACGTCAGCGTTTTTCTCCCGATCGAGCAGGCGCTGCTGGCGGGCTCCGTCACAGCGCGCGAACGCACGCAACTCTTCGCGCTCTACAACCTATCGGGCGCGTTTGCAGGTGCACTTGGCGCGCTCGCGACGGGCGTTCCGGCATGGCTCGCGCTGCGCGCAGGCATGTCGCTCCAGCTCGCCTACCGCGCAACGTTCATCACGTATTCGGTCGTCGCGGTCATCGCGGCGCTGATCTACCTCGGCTTTCCCGCAGCCGTCCGCGGCGAGCTCTCGTCGATCGCGCCTTCGACGCGACCACTCGCGCAGTCCCGCAAGATCGTGCTGCAACTCGCCGCGCTGTTCAGCCTCGACTCGTTCGGCGGCGGCTTCGTCGTCCAGTCACTGCTCGCGCTCTGGCTGTTCCGTCGCTTCGACCTCTCGATCGAAGCGACCGGCCGCGTGTTCTTTTTCACCGGACTACTCGCGGCAGGCTCGCAGCTCGTGTCCTCTCGCCTTGCCGCGCGCATCGGACACATCCGCACGATGGTGTTTACGCACTTGCCCGCGAACCTGTGCTTGATGGCCGCCGCGTTCATGCCGAACGCCACGCTCGCGATCGGCTTGCTCCTGTGCCGAATGGCCTTGGCGCAGATGGACGTGCCCGCACGCCAAGCCTACGTGATGGCGGTGGTGCCGCCGGAGGAACGCGCTGCAGCTGCGAGCGTCACGAACATCCCGCGCAGCCTCGCGACGGCCATGACGCCCCTGATCGCCGGCGTCATGCTGGAGCACAGCGACACCGGCTGGCCGCTCTTCGCGGGCGGCGCGATCAAAGTTGCCTACGATCTATTGCTGCTCACGATGTTCAGCCGCGTGAAGCCACTCGACGAGTGATCTTCAACCCGCGCGGTACTTCTTCGGACGCTTGCTTTGGAGCTCGCGAATCTCTTGGGCCGTTCGCTCGTAGCCTTCGCGACCGAGCAACCCGTACGCGAGCTTCTTGCCGAGCTCCACACCCGGTTGATCGAACGCGTTGACGTCGTACAGCTCGCCCGCAAACGCGGTGGCCGCTTCGTACAAGAAGAACAGCCCGCCCAGCGAAAACGCATCGAGCCGCTGCAGCTTCACGGTCAAGCTCGGGCGCCCATCCATCGCGAGCGCTTGCGTCGTGCCTTCTCGCTCTGCCTCCAGCAGCGTGTGCATGGTCGTTCCGCCGAGGTACGACGACGTCCCTTTCACGTGCGGGATCACGAGATCCTTCGCCGGCTCCGCGACCTGCACGAAGGTCACCAGCTTGTCCCGCGGCCCCTCCATGAACAGCTGGCCTTGCGCGTGTTGATCGGTCGCACCGACCGCAGCGATCGGCGTCGGCCCGCGCTCCACGATCCTGCCCGCGCGATCGATCCGCTTGCCGAGGCTCTCCGCCCACAGTTGCACGTACCAAGCCGCGAACGGCCGCAACCGATCGGAGTACGGCATCATCACGTTCAAGCTTCGCCCGCGGAGCCGGTGCTGCAACACGTGCACCGCGGCCAACACACCGGCAGGGTTTTCGCGAAGCTCGGTCGCCTCGCACTTCTTCTGCATGTATTCGGCGCCATCGAGGAGCGCGTCGATGTCCGCGCCGCCGAGCAGCGCCGGCAGTAACCCCACTGGCGACAACAGCGAAAACCGCCCCCCCACGTTGCTCGGCACGGGCAAGGTCGCCCACTTCTCCGCGAGCGCCAGCTCGCGCAGGTTGCCCGACTTGGGGTCCGTGATCGCGACGATGCGCTTGCGAACCTCGTCCGCGGTGAGCGCGCTTTCGAGCCAGCGCTTGATTACGAGGAGCTGGGCTGCGGTCTCGACCGTGCCGCCCGACTTCGAGACGTTCAGCGCGACGGTCGACTTTGGATCGAGCACGTCGAGCAGGGCTGCGAGCAGCCACGGATCGCTATTGTCCGGAAAGTGCAGCCGTGCGTGGGTACGCGGAGCGATCCCCGCCAGTTCGAGCGGCCCGGACAGCGCCTGGTAAATCGCGCGCGCGCCCAGCGACGAGCCACCGATGCCGAGCACGAGGACATCGCTCAGTGTGTCAGGAAGGCCCTTCGCGACCGCGCGAACCTGGGCCAGCTGGTCCTTCTCGGAAGGTAGCTTCCAAAAACCGAGCGCGCCGGACGCGACCTGCGCCATGAAATTTTTGTGCCCGGCCGAGAAGCTCGCGCGTTCTGCGTCGAGCTCGTCGTCGCGCAAGCCCCCGAGAGGACCCACGCCGTCGGACATGCTCAAGCTGTAATCGATGCTGATCGCCGAGTCTTCCATGGCGGCAGCCTACACCGAGGTCGACCGGGTGGAACCGGTTCTCGCGCACGTGTCGAGCAAATTTTGACCCTGCCGCGACGGCGCAGCTACGGTGCTCGAATGCAGCTGAAAAACTGGCGAGTTCTCGCACCCAGTGCGGTGTGTTGCACGCTGGTCTCCGGGCTAATTGCATTCGCAGCGGCGGCGGAATTGCGCGCTCCACATGCGGCTGCACGCCCAGCGCAAGGAGCCAAGTCACGCTTCGTCGCGCCGGCCGAGGTCGACGGCTTAGCGCTCTTGAAACGCGCGCGTGTCGAAAACGAAAAACTCTGGTCGACGCTCGAGTCCGGCGAGCGCGCGCTGCTCACACTCGATCCGACGCTCCAAGCGCACGTCGAGAAGCTCTTCGCGCAGTATCAAGTGCCGGCTGCGGCGCTGGTCGCGATCGAGCCGTCGACGGGCCGGATTCTCGCGTACGTCAGCCACAGTTTTCCGAACGGTCCGACGATCGATCGCGCGATCGACAGCTCGCCGCCCGCAGCGTCAGTGTTCAAAGTGATCACGAGCGCGGCGTTGATCGACGCGGGCGTCAGCCCCGAGACGCGGATGTGTTACGGCGGTGGTGCATCGAGTCTTCAGCCGGTCGACCTCGTCGACAATCCGAAGCGCGACCGAACCTGCGTGACGCTCGCGTATGCCCTCGGACACTCGACCAACGCCGTGTTCGCGAAGCTCGCGAGTCGCAAACTAGACCCTGCAGCGCTGCAGCGGTACGCCGACCTGTTCGGGTTCGGCAAACCTCTCACGACGGAGCTGCGTGCGACGGCAGGCGCGTGCGACGTTCCGGAGCAGTCGCTGGAATTCGCCCGAACGGCCGCGGGCTTTTGGCACTCGCATTTGTCGCCGCTCCACGCGGCATTGATCGCGGCCACGATCGCAAATGGTGGCGTGATGCCGCACGCGAGCATGATCGAGCGCGTCGTCGCTCCAGACGGGCGGCTCCTGCACTCGCGCGCCTCGCAACCCGGACACCGCGTGATCTCGCAAGCGACCGCACGCGAAGTCGGTCAGATGATGCTGCGCACTGTCAGTGAAGGAACCGCGCACGACGCGTTTTACGATCGCGGCCGGCCGTTCCTCGGCAACGTCTCAGTCGCAGGCAAGACGGGCTCGTTGAGCGGGAGTGACCCGTATCGCGCGTACAGCTGGTGGATGGGTTTTGCGCCGGCCAACGATCCGCAAGTCGCGCTCGCCGCACTCGTCGTGAACGGTTCGCTCTGGCGAATCAAGTCGAGCTTCGTCGCGCGCGACGCGCTGATGACGGCGCTGCCGCCGCAATGTGGAAAATCAGGGCGCAATTCAGACCCGCGATGTGCCAAAACTCAGCGCAAGTAAGGAGTGGCGCAGTCATGAAGCGATACGGCTTGGTCGGGTTGGTGCTGATGCTTGCCGCGAGTGCTGCGTCGGGCTGCGGCGATGACGACGACAGCGTCGCTCCAGCGCCGGCCGGCAAAGAGCTGCGGCAGCTGACCTCTCGCGAGCTCAAGGGCTTGTGCGAGGACCTGCTGAGCCGCGTACGCAAAGCGAGCACGCCGGAGCAGCAGTGCGTCCAGGCTGCACTCGATACAGCGTCTACGACTGCGGCGTGCGACAGCGCGCGCACGTTGTGTCTGGGCGAGGAGCAGTATCAAGACTTCGAGAACGCGCGCTGTCAGGATTTCACTGGCGCGACGAGCGACGACCCGCCGTTCGATTGCGATACGCCCGTGTCGGAAGTCACGGGTTGTTACGATCGCGTCGCGAAATGGCTGACTGGTTTGCGTTGTTCGCAGGCAGGCAAGGCGCCTGAGATCCCCTCGTGCATCGAAGACTTGAGCACGGGCCGGTGCGGCATCGGCTTGTCGCAGCTGCTCGCGGGCGACGACGAAGGCGACGCGGGGTCGCTCTCGTGCCAACCCGGAAAAAAGGTCAGCTGTTTATGTGCGGGCGGCGCCACGGGCACCCAGACTTGCAACGACGACGGCGTGTATCAGGTCTGCGATTGTGCTTCAGACGGTTCGGGATACGAGTGCAAGTCGGGCAGCAAGACGTATTCGTATGACTTCGTCGGCACCGCGGCCTGCAACGAGTGTGCGACTAAGAGCTGCTGCGCGTCATACGTCGAGTGTCAGTCTGACGCCGACTGCGCTTGTTACTGGGATTGTTTAGGTCAAAGCGGCCAAGACGACTGTTTCGTTCCGTGCGGCATCAGTGAGAGTCCGGGCGCGTTCGTCGACCACGCGGTCTGCTTGAAGGACAACTGCCGCGCACCGTGCGACCTGCAATAACGTCAATCGCGGGAGACGCGCGCGCGGCGTCTCCCGCGATTTGACTCGATGTTTCATCGGGCATGATACTTGCTGTTTGTCTCGTCATCTTCCTACCCAGGTGACGAACATGGAGAAGCCAAGTCGCGTTCTAGTTTTAGGCGACACGAAGTCGCTCACTGCGTTCACCCTGTTCAGGGTTGTCGTCGGACTGACCATGGCCGCGCATGGCTTGCAAAAGGTGATGGACCCGTCGGTGTTTCAAGGTCACCTCGCGCAGATGGGCTTTCCGGTGCCGAGTCTGATGACGTACCTCGCCATCGCGGGCGAGCTGTTCGGTGGACTTGGCTTGGCGTTCGGTCTGCTTACGCCGATCGCTGCGTTCGGCGTGGCTTGCGTAATGATCGTGGCCATTGCGACGGTGCATCTGAAGCATGGTTTGTTCGCAGCCGCCGGCGGCTTCGAGTATCCACTCGTGATGCTGATGTCCTCGCTGTGGTTCATGGCAGCGGGCGGTGGGCCGTGGAGCATCGACGCGATCGTTCGCGCAGCGCGAAGCAGTCGCGTACCCGCCAGCCCGGCGTATGCGCGCGCAGTTTCACCGGTGCGACATGATGAGGTGATCGAGCACACCGACGAGGTCACGCAGGCCGGGCAGGAGTCTTTCCCCGCGAGTGATCCACCCGCGCACTCACGGCATCACCACTGAGCTCGTGACAGGCGTAGTTACTCGGAAACCCGCGGCGCCAATCGCGTCCGCGGGTTTTTCTGTTCGTCGTAGGAAGTGGCCCGCTACCCACACGCGTGTCAGGGATTATAGTCGGTATGTGGCGTTTTTGTCCGAAGGGGCAAACATGCCGCTAGCTGCGGCGTGTTTGTGTTCGCGCCCCCCTTCGGAGTTGTGTCATAAGGCTGAAGGGTCGACTGCGCGTGTGCGCAGGCTTGGGCCGCCGAGGCTTTATGGAAAGTCAGAGCTCCCACACCGCCGACATCCTGGTCGTCGACGACAACCCAGCAAATGTCGTCGCCATCGAGGCTGCTCTCGGCGAGCTTGGGGCGCGTGTCGCCCGTGCTCACTCCGGGAGTGAAGCGCTGCGCATTTTGTTGGACCGTGACTTCGCGTTGATCTTGCTCGACGTGAAGATGCCAACCATGGACGGGTTCGAGACCGCCCGCATGATTCGGGCTCGTAAACGGTCCAGCCACACCCCGATCATTTTTGTGACAGCGTACGGGCGCGACGACCGGGAAGTCGGGTCCGCCTACGCGCTTGGCGCGGTGGATTTCCTGTTCAAGCCCGTGGTGCCGGAAGTGCTTCGCGCGAAGGCTACCGTGTTCGTGGAATTGCAGTTGCGGACTGCAGAGGTGGCGCGGCAGGCGGAGCAGATTCGCGAGCACGAGAAGCGTGAGCACGAACGCTCCCTCGAAGAGGAGCGCAGTCGCTGGGAAGCCGAGGCGCTCCTCCGGCAGATGGATCAGCTGGCGGAGGCGGACCGGCGTAAGGACCAGTTTCTCGCGCTGCTCGGTCACGAGCTGCGTAATCCGCTTGCGCCAATCATGGCCGGGCTAGAGCTGCTGCGGCAACGGTTTGCGGTGTCCGACGCGAGCATCGATGACTCGGTGCGGCGCACGCGAGACATCATCGAACGTCAGAGCCAGCACTTGGCGCGGCTGGTGGACGACTTACTCGATATCTCGCGCATCAGCTCGGGCAAGATCGAGCTGCGGAAGGCGTCGGTCTCGATTCAGGAGATCGTGGACCACGCGGTGTCGACGAGTCAGCCGATCTTGAACGAGCGCAGCCACGAGCTGCAGGTCAGCGTGCCGCCCGAACCGTTGCGGGTGTCTGGGGATACGGTTCGCCTCGTTCAAGTCGTCGCGAACCTCTTGAACAATGCTGCGCGCTACACGGCGAACGGTGGGCAGATCTCGATCGAAGCCGAGCGGAAGAACGATCAAGTCGAGCTGCGCGTGCGCGACAACGGCCGCGGGATCAGCGCGGACTTTCTGAGCCGCGTGTTCGACGCGTTTTCGCAAGAAGAGGTGCGGTCGGGTGCCGGCTTGGGTCTCGGCTTGTCAGTCGTGCGCCAACTCGTCGTGATGCACGACGGTTCGGTGTCGGTGCGAAGTGCAGGCCATGGTCAGGGCAGCGAGTTCACGGTGCGATTGCCGCTCGATCAAGAGGCAAAGGCGCTCGATGTCGCGGCCGATGCGGCACCGAAGGCTACGAACGGGCGTCGGCTCTCGATCGTGTTGATCGACGACAGCGAAGACATTCGCGAACTGATGGCGGATCTGCTTCGCGGTTGGGGTCATCACGTAGAAGTCGCGGCGGACGGTGAGTCCGGCTCGGAACTCGCGCTCCGAAGTCGACCCGACGTGGCATTCGTCGACATCGGACTGCCCCGGCTCGACGGCTACGGCGTTGCCGAACATTTGCGTGCCAAGCTCAGCCGCGAACGGCTGCGGCTCGTCGCGATGACGGGCTTCGGGCAGGAATCTGACAAACGCCGCGCACTCGACGCGGGCTTCGATCTCCACATCGTGAAGCCTGCCAGCATCGAGGCCCTGAAACGCGCTCTCGCCTTCTAGTTTTCCAGTCAAGGATTGCCGAATGGCCGACGTCACGACGCGCAACAATGGAACCCGCGAACACCGGGACGCACTCGACCGCCGTCAGCTGCTCTCCGCACTACGCGCATTTCGACGCGGTGAGTTCGAAGCTCGGTTGCCCGACGAGCTCGTGGGCCTCGACGGCCAGATCTGTGAGGCCTTCAACGACCTCGCGCAATTCGCCGACGGTTTGCGGGTGGAAGTCGAAGAGTTGCGGCAGACGGTAGGCCTCGAAGGTCGCACACACCGGCGCTTGAGTAAGAGCAACGCGCGCGGCGGTTGGTCGGTGTACGTGACCGGCGTGAACGCGTTGCTCGACGACGTCACTGCCCACACCACAGACGTCGCGCGCGTATTGACCGCGGTTGCGAAGGGCGACCTGACTCAGACGATCGACATCGATGGTCAGGATGCCGCTCTGCGCGGCGACTTCTTGCGGCACGCGCGCCTCGTGAACGGCATGGTCGGGCAGCTCGCCGCGTTCTCGTCCGAAGTGACGCGCGTCGCGCAAGAGGTCGGCACCGAAGGCAAGCTCGGTGCGCAAGCCCGGATTCGCGGCGTCGCCGGCGTGTGGAAAGAGCTGACCGACAGCGTGAACTTGATGGCGAGCAATCTCACCGAGCAGGTGCGTGAGATTGCGCGCGTGACGACTGCAGTTGCGAGCGGCGACTTGACCAAGACGGTCAGCATCGACGCGAAGGGTGAGATCCTCGAGCTGAAGAACACCATCAACACGATGGTCGATCAGCTGAGCTCGTTCGCCTCGGAAGTGACGCGCGTCGCGCGCGAAGTCGGTACGGAAGGCGTGCTCGGCGGCCAAGCGCAAGTGCGCGGCGTGTCGGGCGTTTGGCGCGAGCTGACTCAAAACGTCAACTCGATGGCGAACAACCTCACGATTCAGGTGCGCAACATCGCCGAGGTGTCGACTGCGATCGCGGCCGGTGACTTGTCGCGCAAGATCACGGTCGACGTCAAAGGCGAGCTACTCGGCCTCAAAAACACCATCAACACGATGGTCGATCAGCTGAGCGCGTTCGCGTCGGAGGTGACGCGCGTCGCACGCGAAGTCGGTACGGAAGGCGTGCTCGGCGGGCAAGCGCGCGTCGCCGGTGGTTCGGGTGTGTGGCGCGAGCTCACGGAAAACGTGAACTCGATGGCCAGCAATCTCACGAGCCAGGTGCGCAACATCGCCGAAGTCATCACGGCGATGGCGCAGGGCGACTTGGGCCACAAGATCACGGTCGACGCGAAGGGCGAGATCTTAACGCTCAAGAACACGATCAACGCCACGATGGACAAGCTGAACCGGTTTGCCGCCGAGGTGAATCGGATGGCGCGGTTGGTCGGTACGGAAGGAACGCTCGGCGTGCAAGCCGACGTGCGCGACGTCTCGGGTGTGTGGCGCGAGCTGACTGACAACGTGAATCTGATGGGACGTAACCTGACGGATCAGGTGCGTGACATCGCGTCGGTCACGACCTCGGTCGCCAAAGGCGACTTGTCGAAGAAGATCACCGTCGACGTGAAAGGCGAGCTGCTCGAGCTCAAAAACACGATCAACGCGATGGTGGACTCGCTCGGTTCGTTTGCTGCCGAGGTCAGTCGTATGGCGCGCGAGGTCGGTACCGAGGGCGTCCTCGGCGGCCAAGCGGTCGTGCGCGACGTCTCGGGGATCTGGCTCGAGCTCACGCAAAACGTCAACTCGATGGCGAACAACCTGACCAATCAGGTGCGTAACATCGCTGAAGTTGCCCGCGCGGTCGCGACCGGTGACTTGTCGAAGAAGATCACAGTCGGCGCGCGCGGCGAGGTGCTCGAGCTGAAGAACATCTTGAACGCGATGGTCGATCAGCTGAACGCGTTCTCGGAGGAAGTCACGCGCGTTGCGCGCGAGGTCGGCGTGGAAGGCCGGCTCGGCAGTCAGGCTGAAGTCGCAGCCGTGCGCGGCGTGTGGAAAGAGCTGACTGACAACGTGAATCTGATGGCCAGTAACCTGACCAATCAGGTGCGCGACATCGCAACGGTGACGACCGCGGTCGCGAAGGGCGATCTGACACGTAAGATCTTGGTCGACGCGAAGGGCGAGTTCCTCGAGCTCAAGAACACGATCAACACGATGGTCGATCAGCTGAGCGCGTTCGCGGACCAGGTGACTCGACTGGCGACCGAGGTCGGTACCGAAGGCAAGCTCGGCGGCCAGGCCGACGTGCGCGGTGTCTCCGGCACTTGGCGCCACCTGACGGACGCCGTGAATTTCATGGCGACGAACCTGACCGACCAGGTGCGTAACATTTCCCAGGTCGCGACCGCGATCGCGCAAGGCGACCTGCAGAAGAAGATTATCGTCGACGCGCGCGGTGAGATTCTCGAGCTGAAGAGCACGATCAACACGATGGTCGATCAGCTCAGCACGTTTGCCGAACAGGTGACGCGCGTCGCACGTGAGGTCGGTACGGAGGGCAAGCTCGGAGGCCAGGCGTCGATCGAAGGCGTCCGAGGCGTGTGGAAAGAGCTGACCGACAACGTGAACCTGATGGGCAGTAACCTGACCAATCAGGTGCGCGACATCTCACAGGTCGCAACCGCGATCGCGCAGGGTGACCTCAGCCGTAAGATTGCGGTCGAGGTTCGCGGCGAGCTGCTCGACCTCAAGAACGTCATCAACACGATGGTCGATCAGCTGAGCGCGTTTGCGGATCAGGTGACGCGCGTCGCACGTGATGTCGGCGTGGAGGGCAAGCTCGGCGGTCAGGCCGAAGTGCGCGGCGTGCTCGGTGTTTGGAAAGAGCTGACCGACAACGTGAATTTGATGGCGAGCAACCTGACTGGTCAGGTGCGCGACATCGCAAACGTCACGACTGCAGTCGCGAACGGCGACTTGACCCGCAAGATCACGGTCGACGTCAAAGGTGAGTTGCTCGAGCTGAAGCGTACGATCAACACGATGGTCGATCAGCTGAACGCGTTTGCCGCCGAGGTTACGCGTGTCGCGCGCGAGGTCGGCACCGAAGGTATGCTCGGCGGCCAGGCCGAAGTGCGCGGCGTCTCGGGCGTCTGGCGCGACCTGACCGACAACGTCAACTTGATGGCGCGTAACTTGACCGAGCAAGTGCGCGGTATCGCGCGCGTCGTGACCGCGGTCGCGAAGGGCGATCTCGATCAGAAACTGACGCTTGCCGCGAAGGGCGAGATCGCGACCCTGGTCGACACGATCAACGCGATGACCGTCACGCTGTCGACGTTTGCCGACCAGGTGACGGGCGTCGCGCGTGACGTCGGTGTGGAAGGAAAGCTCGGCGGTCAGGCCGACGTGCCGGGTGCCGCCGGTTTGTGGCGCGACCTGACGAACAACGTGAACGAGCTCGCCGGCAACTTGACGCGGCAGGTGCGTGCGATCGGTGACGTCGCCACCGCGGTGACGAAGGGCGACCTGACACAATCGATCACGGTCGATGCGCGCGGCGAAGTCGCGCTGCTCAAAGACAACGTCAACCAGATGATCGGAACGCTCGCGGAGACGACGCGCGTCAACCAAGAACAGGACTGGTTGAAGACGAACCTCGCGCGCTTCACGCGTATGTTGCAAGGCCAGCGCGACTTGTTGACGGTCGCCGACCAGGTACTCACGGAGCTCGCCGCGGTCGTGAACGCGCAGCACGGCTCGTTCTTCATGGCCGATAGCGACGACGACCGCCAGGTCATCCTGCAGCTGTTCGCGTCGTACGCTTATAAGGAACGCAAGAGCATCTCGAACGTGTTCCGGCTCGGCGAGGGTTTGGTCGGGCAAGCCGCGCGCGAGAAAAAGCGCATCGTCGTGACCGACGTGCCGACCGACTACGTGCGGATCAACTCTTCGCTCGGCGAATCGAAGCCGTTCAACATCGTCGTCGTGCCGATCTCGTTCGAAGGCGAGATCAAAGGCGTGCTCGAGTTGGCGTCGTTCCAGAACTTCACGCCGATTCAGCTCGCGTTTCTCGAGCAGCTGGTCGAGAGCTTGGGCATCGTCGTCGCGACGATCAAGGCGACGATGCGCACCGACGACTTGTTGCGTCAGTCGCAGAGCATGGCCGAAGAGCTGCAGAGCCAGCAGGAAGAGCTGCAGCAGACGAACGAAGAACTGGAAGAAAAGGCGCGCCAGCTCACCGCGCAAAAGTCGGAGGTCGAGCGCAAGAACGTCGAAGTCGAGCTGGCGAAGCAAGAGCTGGAAGAGAAGGCCGAGCAGCTCTCGATGACGTCGCGCTACAAGTCGCAGTTCCTCGCGAACATGTCGCACGAGTTGCGGACGCCACTCAATAGTTTGCTGATTCTGTCCAAACAGCTGACTGACAATCGTGAGAAGAACTTGAGCGACAAGCAGCTCGAGTTTGCGCGCACGATCCATCAGTCGGGTGCGGACTTGCTCGCGCTGATCAACGAGATCTTGGATCTCGCGAAGATCGAGTCGGGCACGATGAGCGTGGACTTGGTCCGGGTCGCGATGGCGGACCTCACGGACTACGTGGAGCGCTCGTTCCGTCACGTCGCGGACGACAAACACTTGGCGTTCGAGATTTTGACCGCGCGCGGCGTGCCGGATTCGGTCGAGACCGACGAGCTGCGCCTTCGTCAGCTGCTGCGCAACCTGCTCTCGAACGCGCTCAAGTTCACCGAGAAAGGTCACGTTCGGCTGACTATCTTCTCGCCGGAACGCGCGGAGTGGAGCGTCGACAACGAGACGCTCAACAATGCGCGCAAGGTGATCGGGTTTGCGGTGAGCGACACCGGCATCGGCGTCGCGCAGGACAAGCAGAAGA
>Ga0193753_10002969_pt1 | contig 12916 bp, 8 predicted proteins | sample H1c2metaG_FD_144925 | JGI IMG/M metagenome (GOLD analysis project Ga0193753, IMG submission 144925) | Soil microbial communities from a riparian zone of the East river system, Colorado, United States - H1c2 | ecosystem: Environmental > Terrestrial > Soil > Riparian zone | place: USA: East River... | reverse complement strand
AGCGTTTGATAAACAGATGTGGGTATAGTAGTACCGCCAGGCGTGCCCAGCACTATAAAAGGTTTATTATTTTTTAATACAATAGCAGGTGTCATACTGCTTAGCATGCGCTTACCAGGCGCAATGGCATTGGCCTCTGCCCCTATTGCACCATACATATTGGGCACCCCCGGCTTTACGCTGAAATCATCCATTTCATCATTCAGTAAAAACCCCGCGCCGCCTACTACGGTTTTACCACCGTAATGGTTATTTAAAGTGGTAGTAACAGAAACTGCATTTCCATATTTATCTATAATGCTGAGGTGCGTGGTCTCTTCACTTTCATGTTTAATATCACCTTCTTTAATTGTTTCACTGCTGCCCGCTTTATTAGGATCAAAATCACTCATCCGCCCGCGGATATAAGCATCACTCGTTAATTTTTTTACCGGCACTTTTACAAAATCAACATCGCCCATAAATATGGCCCTGTCAGCGTACGCTCGCCTCTCTGCTTCTACCATCAGGTGTACGGCCGCCAAAGACTGAAAACCCATCTTTGCAATATTCTTATCTTCGATCATTTTCATGGTCTGGTTAATAATAATACCGCCACTGCTGGGCAAAGGCATCGTAACAATTGTATAGCCTTTATACGGAAATATAAGTGCTGTTCTTTCTTTTGCCTGGTAGTTTTTTAAATCATTGTACGTAATAAGCCCTTTACCCCGTTTCATTTCTTCTATGATCAAACGGGCAGTTTCCCCTTCATAGAAACCTTTCTGCCCCAGGTCACGGATGCGTTTCAGCGTATTTGCCAAATCTTTCTGAACCAGTGTATCACCCGCTTTCCACAGCGTTTCTTTTATAAACACCGGCTGCATGGTATTGTATTTCATAAATTCCCCCTTACCCTCATTCAATGATGCTGCTTCACTTTCTGAAATAGCAAAACCTTTTTCTGCCAGTACGATGGCTGGTTCAATAAGTAATGCAAATGGCAGTTTGGCATATGTAAGTGAAGCAAATAAACCGGCAACCGTACCCGGAACCCCCGATGCCAGGTGCCCGTTCTGGCTAAGTTCCATTTGAGGGTTACCTTCCTTATCAAGGTACATGTCCCTGCCCGCTGCTGCCGGTGCTTTCTCACGGTAATCCAATGCAATGTTTTTTCCATTTTGCAATTTTGCAATCATAAAACCACCACCACCGAGGTTACCTGCACCAGGATAAACAACGGCCAGTGCCAGCTGGGTAGCAATAGCTGCATCTATTGCATTGCCACCCTTCTTTAATACCGACAGACCCGCCTGGCTGGCCAATGGATGCGCAGATACTACAGCTCCGTTGCTGCAGGTAATTGTTTTTTGACTGGAATAGTTATACGCATTAATAAAGGAAGCATTGATTGCTTTTTGTGCGTTTGCATTGCATATAATTATAATAAGAAAACAAACAAGATAAGTTCTGGCAGCATTCATAATTTTTAAATAATTGGATACGCCGGAAATTACATAACTTATTGAATGCTATGTTTTTTTTGTTAGCACTAAATACGTTATTTTTGAAACAAGGCATGGTAAAAAATTTCATATTTTTTGCCATATTTTTTTTCGCTATTGCTTGTTGTATTTATTACAAACTAAAACTGAGACTACGCATGAGAAAGAACCTCCGCAAGCTGCGACCGGCATTTATTGTGATTGTACTGTTAGTGTCTATGCAATGGCTGTCTGCGCAAACAGGAACTGTAAAAGGAAATATCAAAGATGCAAACGGAAGCCCATTGACTGGTGCATCTGTAATAGTACAGGGGAGGAAAACAGGTACTACCACTGATGCCAATGGCAATTATACACTTACATTACCACCCGGCAAATATACAATCGTGGTTAGTTTTGTTGGACAGACGCCACAAAGCAACCAGGTAACAGTAACAGGCGGCGCCACAACAGAACAAAACTTTACCACTACAGAAATTTCGGATTTGAACAATGTAGTGGTTATTGGCTCGCGCACAAGAGACGCAAGAAGCAAAATATCTACCCCTGTACCGGTAGATGTTATCAGTGTAAAGGATATTAAGCCATTTGCACAGGCAGATCTTGCGCAAATGCTCAGCTATACAGCACCTTCTTTCCAGAGTGCCAGGCAAACCATATCAGACGGTACGGATCATATTGACCCCGCCGGTCTGCGTGGCCTTGGTCCCGACCAAACACTTGTTTTATTAAATGGCAAACGCCGTCATAATACAGCGCTGGTAAATATTAACGGGTCCGTAGGCAGGGGATCTGTGGGAACCGATCTGAATGCTATTCCCGTGGCTGCTATTGACCGCATAGAAGTGTTGCGCGATGGCGCTGCTGCACAATATGGTTCAGATGCCATTGCGGGCGTTATCAACATTGTATTGAAAAAAAATTATAACGGCTTTACTATTTCAGCTACCGCAGGAGAAAATTTTACCAGCATGCCTTATAACGGCGGTACCAAAATCAATGACGGACTTAATAAACAAATTGATTTTAGCGGTGGCTTTGCAAAAAAGAATGGCAGTTATCTCAATGTAAGTGGCCAATGGTTGAAAAGAGATGCTACCAACCGCAGCGGTAATGACAATATTCCTTTGGTTTACCTTGGAAACGCAGGTGGCTTTCCTGCTACACAAACCGGCGTTGCCAGCACCGTTGATTACAGGAGATGGCTGATTGACCAGGATGCTGCCATTGTAAAACAAAGAGGTTACAACACGCATAATATTGTTGCCGGCAACTCTTCTTCAGAAAATTTTTCAGGCTTTCTGAATACAGGTGCACCGCTTTCAAAAAATATTGATGTATACCTTACTGCCGGTTTAGGCCAGCGCAAAGGGGAAGCTTCGGGTTTTAGCCGTAACCCCAATTCAATGAGCCAGCAACCGGTGATTGCCAACGGGCAACGTTATTATTACGATGGCTTTCTGCCCATAATTGCACCCACCATTAAAGATTATTCCGTGCTGGCAGGTGTTACAGGTAAATGGGGCGACTGGACAGCAGACCTGAGCAACACAACCGGTCAGAATACCATTGACTACACGATTAAAAACACGGGCAATGCCTCATTGCCTCCTAACGATCACCCGCAAACGGAATTTAACGCCGGCAGGCTCACTTTTTATCAGAATACGACCAATCTTGATATCAGCCGAAAGTTCAATCTTCAAAACCGTGATTATTTCAACTTTGCCTTTGGCGGCGAATACCGCTTTGAACGTTTTAAAATTGATTCAGGAGAACTCAATGCTTCAGTAAATGGAGGAAGAATTTACAGCATTGATCCCATTCCTCCCTATCCCGGCACTACCAATTACAATCCTATTGCCAATACATCCGTTGCTGGCTCCGGCTCACAGGTGTTTCCCGGTTTCCAGGGAAGGGATGCCCTGAACGCACACAGAAACGTCTATGCAGGTTATCTTGATCTTGAACTGAGCCTGGGCAAATTATTACTGGGCGCAGCCGGCCGTTTTGAAAGTTACAAGGAAAAGGATAAGACCTATAAAAACCTGAGTGGCAAATTTACGGCACGTTATGAAATAACACCTGCTTTATCAATACGCGCTTCTGTAAGCAATGGGTTCCGTGCGCCCTCTTTACACCAGCGCTATTTCCAGAATACTTCTACGCAGTTTGTTTCGGGCCTGCCGCAAAATACGTTTACAGTTAATAATTATAACCCAATTGTACGCACTGCTTTTGGAGTACAGGATTTAAAACCTGAAAAATCTACCAGTGCTACTGCCGGTGTAGTAGGCAAAATAGGCAGGGCCATTACCTATACGGTAGACGCCTATTATATTTATATCAAAGACAGGATAGTACTTTCTTCCGCTTTCAGCAGGACCAATCCCCTCCTGACCACTTCTGTATTTAATAATCCTGCTTATGGCATAGATCCTTCTGTTTCTTCTGTTACTTTCTGGTCCAATGCAGTTAATACGGAAACAAAAGGTATTGACGCGGTGATTACGGATCGCTTCCGCATGGGAAATGCCAATGCATCCATTTCACTCTCCGCCAATTTTAATAAAACCAGCGTGGTGGGTGCTATTAAAACAAATTCAATCATAGATAAGCCTGAGAACAACCCTTACCTGGGCGGAGATGCCAATTCCAATCCTGCCAATGATTTAAAAACAGCATTGTTCGACCGCCAGCAGCGCGGCCGTATTGAGACTACACAGCCTGCCAGCAAGATCAATGCAACATTTGTTTATACACTCAAGAACCTTACTGTAATGGCAAGGGCCGTAAGATGGGGCGAAAGCGAGTTCCTGAATACTACCGACCCTTATTCTACAAAGACGGATAAAACCTACTGGAATGATGTAGGTTTTGGAACCGACCAGGTTTTCAGCGCCAAAATTACAACTGACCTGGTGTTTACTTACAGGTTTTGCCCCGGTATTAGTTTATCACTGGGTGGTAATAATATATTTGATGTATATCCTGACAGGGTGTTTATTGATCCGCGCAATGATCCACAGGCAGTATATGCAAACCCAGTTACTTCTGCAGTGAATAAAACTTCGGGTGGCTATGTTTCAGGTCGGGATAATTCTAACCGCGGACGCTTCCTTTTTGGTGCCAACCAGTTTGGCTACAACGGCCGTTATTTGTTTACCCGTTTAAATATAGAGTTCGGGCAATTGAAAGCCTGTAAAGCACCGGCAAAACCAAAGGCATTGCCCCCTCCTCCACCTGTTATTGCTGAAAAACCAAAAGATACAGATGGAGATGGTATAACAGATGCAGAAGACGCCTGTCCTGCTGTTGCCGGTCTGCAGGTGTTTAAAGGTTGCCCGGATACTGATGGCGATGGTGTTCCCGATAAGGACGATGCATGCCCCACCGTAGCAGGCCCCAAAATTTTTAATGGTTGTCCTGATACCGATGGCGATGGTATTGCTGACAAAGACGATAAATGCCCAACGGTTGCAGGTATTGTAAAATACCAGGGCTGCCCGATGCCGGATGCAGATAAGGATGGCGTAGCTGATGAAGCAGACAAATGCCCAACCGTAGCAGGCCCGGCTTCTAATAGCGGATGCCCTGTTATAAGAGAAGAAGTAATTAAGAAAGTTACTGTTGCCGCGTCAAACATTTTATTTACTACCGGTAAGGCTGGTTTATTAAAACAATCGTTCAAATCACTGGATGGGGTTGTTGATGTATTAAACCAATATCCTGATTTGAAACTGGACATTGACGGCCATACAGACAATACCGGCAAAGCCGATAAAAACCTTGCGCTCAGCCAGGATCGCGCCAATGCGGTAAAAGCGTATTTTACCGGCAAGGGCATTGCGGAAAGCCGTATTACTGCTACCGGCCACGGACAGGATATGCCAATAGCAGATAATAAAACAGCAAAAGGAAAAGCAAAGAACAGGCGTGTGGAATTGAAAGTGAAATATTAATCTTAACTGGGATTTTGGGGATACATGGGATTTGTGGGACAGGAAAATTAAATTACATAAATATAATAAAGAAGCCAACCCGCAAGGTTGGCTTCTTTATTACAAATTACCGTCAGATGATAATGAACCACAAGCATGGGTATAGCGCCAGGATGGTTTGAAGCAAGCGGTTGACCCAGAATAACCACCAGATCCCGCCCCATTTTGTCGGATTACACCCCTTATATTGTCGTTTTTTGCACAGCACGCTTCTAACAACCACCGCTATCTTTGTACAAATAAAAAATAAACCAATGGCGCAGTTAAACCCTTATTTAAGTTTCAGCAATAACATTTGCCGCGAAGCAATGAATTTTTATAAAGATTGTCTGGGAGGTGAACTCACCCTTCAAACAGTTGGCGATATGCCGGCTATGGCAGCACAAATGCCGGCTAATATGAAGGACAGTATTTTGCATTCTACTTTAAAGAGTGGTGGTATTACAATTATGGCTTCTGATCTGAACAGGGAAAAACCTTTGGAGGGCAATACATTTGGTCTTTGCATCAATTGCGACACTGAAGCTGAATTAAATGCTTTCTTTTCAAAACTTTCCGCCGGCGGTAAGGTTATACAACCTGTGGGTGATATGCCATGGGGCGCATTATACGGAGAGCTGACCGACAAATACGGCAAGCTTTGGATGTTCAACTTTCATAAGGAATAAAGCATTTTTCTACTCTTCTTTATGCAAAGTTTGAAGAAATGATAAAAAAAATAATCTTACCCGTACTGGCAGTATTGCTATCAGTAAATTGTAATAATGAAGACGCAAATACAGATAAAGAGACAACAGCTTCTGACTCAAATAAACAAGTGAAACAAATAAAACAACAAGACAGTACAAACGGCTACGCGCCCATTAATGGGCTTAAAATGTATTACGAGACGCATGGAAATAGTGGAGGCTTACCGCTGGTGTTAGTTCATGGTGGTGGTTCCACTATAAAAACCACGTTTGGCAATATACTTCCTTTGCTTAGTCAGCACTACAAAGTAATTGCGGTGGAATTGCAGGCACATGGCCACACAAATGACAGGGATAAACCTTCCAGTTTTGAACAGGATGCAGATGATGTAGCCGGTTTACTTGGCTATCTCAAAATAAATAAAGCTGATTTTTTTGGTTTCAGCAATGGTGGCAATACGGCCATGCAAATTGCCATCAGGCATCCTGCCCTGGTGAATAAATTGGTTATTGTCTCTTCTTTTTATAAGAGAGAGGGAATGATGCCGGGCTTTTTTAAAGGAATGGAAAATGCAAAATTGGACAATATGCCAGCTCCTTTAAAGATTGCTTTCCTGGATATACCCGGCAATACTGAAAATGGCTTACAGGTAATGCATGACAGGGACAAAACAAGAATGCTGCAATTTAAAGACTGGCCTGAAAAAGATCTTCTTTCCATAAAAGCGCCGGCGCTTATCCTATTGGGCGATAAAGACGTTGTAACCATACAACATGCAGCGGAAATGGCCCGTATAATACCCAATGCAACATTGATGGTATTACCAGGCGTGCATGGCGCTGCTATTGGTGAAATATGCACAACAAAACCTGGCAGTAAAATACCCGCAATAACGGTTGCGCTGATTGAAGATTTTCTGAATAACCAAATGGCAGCATTATAAATCCATTGAAAAAAAGTGCCGGCATATTATTATACAGAAGAACCAAAAGCAAGCTGGAAATAATGCTTGTTCATCCGGGTGGCCCTTTCTGGAAAAATAAAGATGAAGGATCATGGTCCATACCCAAGGGAGAATTTGCTGACGATGAAAATGCTTTGGATGCCGCCAAAAGAGAATTTGAAGAAGAGACCGGGTTTAGCTGCAGCGGGGATTTCCTGGAGTTAAAGTCCGTAAAACAAAAATCGGGAAAGATGGTATTTGCCTGGGCATTGGAAAAAGACATTGATACCAGCAAAATAAAAAGCAATGAATTTGAAATGGAGTGGCCGCCCAAATCCGGAAAACAACAACGCTTCCCGGAAATAGACAGGGCACAATGGTTTGCTGCTGATGAAGCAAGGCAAAAAATCAACGCTTCTCAATCAGCCTTTATTGATGAACTGATCAGCATAATCTCTGGATAATCAGATGCTGCAAATTTTCCGCATCGTCCTCAGCTGCTTTGTTTTCTTATAGCCGTACTAATTAACCAATCTCATACGGTAAGCATTCATTGCAGTAGTTCCTAATTTTTTTACCAGGCGGTAATTAACCAGTACGCCTACAGGCGCGCCTATAACGGGCACAAGCTGGGCCATCTTTGCAAGGTCAATATAATCCCTGTATTCCTGTTGAAAACTCCGCCAGTCAAATTGATGTATATCTTCCGGAAGCGCATTGCTTTTTTTATCCCAATCCGTCATTTTGAGATAAATATTTTTCCGGTGCTCATGACTGGAAAATGCAAGTTCAAAAATATGCAGCAGGTACAACCTTTCTTTATAGTCTTCAACATTGTATCCATACATGGAAGCAATATCAAACAACAATTTTATTTTAAGCCCAAGCAATACAGGAAAGTCTGCCAGACCAAGCAACAGGCCACCTGCGCCTGTTATTCCTCCTTCTACTGCAGCAGTATTTTTGTAAAATTTTATTCGTTGTTGTACGGCTGCTTCACGCACCTGTAATGGTTCGCCAGATAAGGGTTTGGCCGTAGTATGCACAGCACCAAATAAAACGCCCCGTATCATTTGTTTTATTGTTTCTGTTATTAGTTTATGCACTTTTTCAGGTATCCATGTATTGATTTTTGTTTGTACTTTTTTTGACAGCTTGTTTAAAAGAGAAGGCCGGCGAACCATTTGCTTTTGCCAGGCTGATAATTCTGAAAACACCATTTGCTGGTACTCATCCATAGTAAAAGGCTTTATTATGTCCTAAAGTTAACTAACATGGATAGCAATGCGGCTGATTACAGATAAACCCGGTATACCAGGCACCGGTGAAGAATGGCAATCAATAAAGCATAAAACAATAGTCAAACCAGTTTAAAAATTAAGACAGGTTAATAAAATCATTCCCCCGGTTTTCTTCCCCAACCCCATTTTAAAAAAACCGGCATGGCTTTGGCCCAGGTAGCAATATCGTGCCGGCCCTCCTGCAGTTCCATGTATTGAATATCTTTTTGAGCATCGTAACCTTTGGTAATCAAATCATCAATTAAGGCAAGCGTATCATCAATAGAATCTATAATACCGTTGTGATTGCGATCCATTGTTTCGTCCAGGGCACCGGTTTCAAAAAAGAATTTCAGCCAGGGATAGAAACCACCTTCCTTTACCTGCATGTGCATAATGCGGTCTGTAGCTTCATTGTACCCGTCTTCCAGTCCCCTGGTTCGCCACCACAACGAACCGGAGAATACACCTGCTTTAGAAAACTCTTCCGGGTGGTTCCATACAATATCCAGTGCGCTCAGTCCGCCCAGTGAAAATCCTGCAAAAGATTTTTCTTTAAATGAATCAACAGCATAGGTGGTATGAATAAAAGGCAATAATTCTTCAAAAATAAATCGTGTATACAAACCGGCTTTTGCGCCCCGCCCCATATAATCGGGAGATCTGGCAGTACCATATTCTGCCTTGCGTTCGTTGCCGGTATGAATGGCTACACAGACCAGGGGTTCAATCTCATTTGCAGCAAACAAATCTTCCAGCATGGATGACAGCCCCAGTTCTTCCATATTCTGTCCATCGTTGATCAGCAGCAGACCCATTTGTTCCGGGTGGCGGACATCTTTTGGTAAAAAGCAACTAATGGTTACATTATGCTGTAACAGAATGGAATCAATAGTTAGTTCTTCCGTAAATAAAGCAGTGGTCTTTTCTTCATGCATACGCTTCAAAAATAAGTAAATCATCCAAATTCCATAACCTATATCCGGTAACAGGCATACAGTGCATTGATTTTATCAGCTGCATGCCGGTATGATTAGTGATTCATCCGCTGCATTAGCGGTTATTGGTTCTCATTAGTGGTTTATTAGCGCATAAAATATTCTTTTGTTTTTCTGATTTGATAAAAATATATTTGGTTAAGCGGAAACAGGAACTGTTGTTGCCATATTTGGTAACTTCAGGCACTTGCTGCATTCAGGTATATATCATACATTTTTAAAATGACTATCATGAAAAAAATCGGAATACTATTTGGACAGGAACGCAGCTTTCCAACCGCATTTATAGACAGGATTAACAGTAAAAATGTAAATGGTATTACAGCAGAAGCCGTGCGCATAGACAAAGTGAAGCAGGGTGAACCAACAGAATACGCTGTTATTGTTGACCGCATCAGCCAGGACATTCCTTTTTACCGGGCCTACCTGAAGAATGCAGCATTAACCGGTACGGCGGTTATCAACAATCCTTTCTGGTGGAGTGCAGATGAAAAGTTTTTTAATAATTGCCTGGCCACTAAAATAAATGTTCCCGTACCAAAAACAGTTATACTGCCTTCAAAAGATCACCCGGATGATACTTCGGATAATTCTTTTTCCAACCTGGCTTACCCGATGGACTGGGAAAATATTTTTAATTATATAGGATTTCCCGCATACATGAAACCATTTGCAGGGGGTGGCTGGAAGCATGTATATAAATTAACCGATAAAGAAGATTTTTTTCAAAAACACAGTGAGACCGGGCAACTTGTAATGCTGCTGCAGGAAGAAATTGTTTTTGATGAATATTACCGCTGTTATTGTATTGGCGGCAAATATGTACGCATCATGCCTTACGAACCACGCAACCCGCACCATCTGCGTTATGTAGCCAATTTTACTCCCAGTCCTGAAAGACTGAAACTAATGGAAGAAATTGTGCTGCGCATCAATCTCTATCTTGGCTATGATTTTAATACAGTTGAGCTGGCCCTGCGTGATGGTGTACCTTATGCCATTGATTTTTGCAACCCTGCACCGGATGCAGATATCAACAGCGTGGGACAGGATAATTTTAACTGGGTTGTAGAAACCGCTGCCAATTTCGCCATTGAAAAAGCAATGGCATATAAAGAAGGGGTCGATAACCTCACCTGGGGAGAATATATAAGACGCGGCAGCGCCAAACAATCTTTGACGTGAGTCGTCAGTCGTGAGTTCGTTTGCGGCGCAAAGCAACTAAGAACTAAAAACTATGAACTAAAAACTATATGTCAAATATCACATACAAACATTTTACACTGGGTATTGAGGAAGAATACATGGTAATTGATCCGCTTACAAAAGAATTGAAAAGCCATGAACAGAAAATAGTACATGAAGGTCAGAAGATGATCAAAGACAAGGTAAAGGCCGAGATGCACCAGGCCGTTGTAGAAGTAGGCACGGATATTTGCCAGAATATAGATGAAGCCTACAAAGATGTGAGCTTTCTCAGGAAAACCATTTCTGGCATTGCCGAATCGCTGGGTCTTTGGGTAGGCGCTTCCGGAACCCATCCTTTCAGTCATTGGGAAAGCCAGCTAATAACTGACCATGTACGCTACAATGAAATTGTAAATGAATTGCAGGAAGCCGCACGCAGTAATTTAATTTTTGGCCTGCACGTGCACGTGGGTATGGAAAACCGTGATATGGCCATGCACATAGCCAACTCTGCCCGCTATTTTTTACCGCATATTTATGCACTCAGCACCAACTCCCCTTTTTGGGAAGGAAGAAAAACAGGATACAAATCTTTCCGTACCAAAGTATTTGATAAGTTTCCGCGTACGGGCATACCTGATTATTTTGAAAGCATCGAAGCATATGATCGGTATGTAAACCTGCTTATCAAAACAAACTGTATTGATAATGCTAAAAAAATATGGTGGGATCTGCGGGTGCATCCTTTCTTTAATACGGTGGAATTCCGCATTTGTGATGTACCCATGACAGTAAAAGAAACCATTATCATTGCCGCACTGTTCCAGGGTATTTGTGCCAAGTTGTACCAGCTGCGTTCAAAAAACATGAATTACATGATGTACCAACGGGCACTTATAAACGAAAATAAATGGCGGGCAGGCCGTTATGGTATAGACGGCCACCTCATTGATTTTGGAAAAGAAGAGGAAGTGAATACACGTGTATTAATATATGAACTGCTTGACTTTATAGACGATGTAGCAGACGCCCTGGGCAACCGCCATGTAATAAACCTGGTGCCTGCCATGCTTGAAAATGGAACCGGGGCAGACCGGCAATTGAAGATTTTTGAACAAAGCAACAGCCTGGTAAGCGTAGTAGACTATATACATGATCAGTTCCTTCATGAATTATAAGTATTTATATATAATCATTAAGCATAAACACTTAATTTACAATCCGGCTCTTTTTTTATTTTCTTTTCCGGAAAAATAATGCGCAGAATTTTGTATTCCGGTACTAACTGATGTAATTTTAAACTGTAATTAGTTCCCGCATAAAGCCGTTACGGCTCTGTATTAGCATCCAAAATTTAATTCAAAGGTTTGTTGTGCCCGCAAAGAACTGGCGCAGTTATATCGTTATCAAAATAAAAGAATAGCAGGGACGGTTATGCTTATGCAACCAGCACGGGTATTGAACCAGTGACTGGTTGCCGTTTTCTACGGCCATACTGATCCCTGTATTACAGATTTTGGGGCTATCCTGGAGAAACAACCGTAGTCTTTGGATCCCGAATAAAGGTAATCCCAAAGCAGACTACGGTTGTTTTGTTACCAGGCACGGGAAGAAACCACGAAATACCTCCATCCTAAAATCAGGCATGCTCTCAAGGCTTCTGGGTATTTTTAAACACATTTTAATGTGCAGCATTAAACGGCCATTAACTGCTGCCTGGCCATAGTGTAAATGGTGGTTAATTAATGGCTTAGCATGATAAAAAGACCTTTTAAAAATTCAGTTTACTTACCAAAAAATCTTTACTTTAGCATATTAGCCAACTGCTTTTATGAGGATATACCACAGCAAGAAAAAATCCCTTCACATCATCAACTATATTCCGGGTTCTGCCATACAATATTATGCAGTGCCTGTCCTCTCTATTTTGCGGTATTCATCAGCAAGCTATTGGAAAATAATATTTACTAATTTGATTAATCCAATACAGTTCAGTTAGTATTTTCTAACTGAAACCGGCAAGTAGTAATAGTAACTTTCCTGCCTGGTACAAATCAGAAACGCATTGTTTCTTCCTTTAATTCCTTTGAATGACTCAAGGCAACCAAACAGCAAATAAGGTTGTATTGAATGCAGTAACAGATTTTTTTATTGATAAGCGAAGACCCATACATGAAGTTTTTTAAACCAAAGCACGTTTTATGAGAAATTTTACTCAGCGTTTTTTATTGATTACCTCTTTATTGCTGCTTACTACCCTATTTATCACTGCGCAGAAACAAATACTGCCGCCAACCCGGAGATGCGAAACAATGGAAGAGTTAGACAAGCT
>Ga0193753_10002968_pt1 | contig 12919 bp, 6 predicted proteins | sample H1c2metaG_FD_144925 | JGI IMG/M metagenome (GOLD analysis project Ga0193753, IMG submission 144925) | Soil microbial communities from a riparian zone of the East river system, Colorado, United States - H1c2 | ecosystem: Environmental > Terrestrial > Soil > Riparian zone | place: USA: East River... | reverse complement strand
CTGGTCACTCGGAAGGCGTAGAGACCGGCGGTGAGATTTTCTGCCCGTGTTACTGCTGAAGTCGGAGATACGATCCTGAAGGATGAAGGTCCTGAGATCTTCGTCCAGACCAGTGATTTGATCCAACCGCCCGCATCAGTAGATCCACTGGCGTTGAGGTTAACACCATTCATCGGCAGCCGGATAGTTTGATTTGCCCCAGCCCTGCTAATGGGTCTTGCATTCACCCTGATGACGATGTCATCATACGAGACCGCGTTCTTATTGTCTCTGACGGTCAGCCTGAAGACATAGGTGCCGGCAACCAGGTTGGTAAGTTTTGCATTGGCGAGCCTGCTGTTGTCGATCCTGAAACTTGCGGGTCCGCTTATTTTAGACCAATTGATCGAACTGAGGTATCCATCCGGATCATATGATTTCTCTCCCGACAGTCTTGCAAAGTTCACAGGCAGGTGGATCAACTGATCGTTGGCCGCGCGTGCCAGCGGTGCTTTGTTGCCAGCGACCGGATTGGATGATGGAGGTGGTTTCACTGGTGTAGCCGGTGGAGCACTGGCCTGCGCTTTACTTCTGACCACCACTGTTACATCTCCATGAGATACTGCTCCACGGTTGTCCTTGAGATCAATGCGGAATACATAGGTTCCTGCGGTGAGCCCGTAGACCTTCACATTTGCCCTGTGAATATTATCAAAGCCATATGAAGCCGGGCCACTGATCTTAGACCACTGCAACCAGGACACATATCCATCCGGATCATTTGATCTTTCACCAGATAAGCGGGTATAGTTCACTGGTAGTGTGAGATTGATCTGTGGGCTCACCACGGGAATTGGCGCCCTGTTGCCGGAAGATACAGGGGGCGTGGCGGGCTTAGCGGGCGTTGATCCTGGTGGTCTTACCACAACAGTCACATCGTCATAAGCCGTGAGGCCCAGGTTGTCGGCAACGGTCAGGCGGAACACATAAGTGCCTGCTACGAGCGAGTTGACATAGGTATTTAATGACTTCGAAGTTTCAAATTTGATTGAAGCGGGGCCACCAATCTTTGTCCAGGACACTGACCTGAGCGTGCCGTCAGGATCTTTTGAACCGGTACCCAACAGTTGCGTTCTTGCTCCGGCTGGTAGTACTACTGTTTTGTTTGCTCCGGCAGCGGCAACTGGACGCTGATTACCCGGCGCAGGCGCTGCAGCACCACGCGAATAGCGCAACATCCATTCGAAAACATTTGGACTCTGATACGCATGACCGGGGTCAAAAGCCTTGGTCCACACACTGTGACCACCAGTGGGATAAACCGTTTTCAAAGGTTTGATTGCCGGGGCGCAGGCCAGTATCGAATTTACAATTGTAGAGATGGCTGAGATATTCACAATCTTGTCGTCGTTGGCTTGAAATGTCCAGAGGGGTAGTCTCGCGCTCGCAATATTGCAGTTATTGTACTGCACCGTAGGAGCACAAACCGTGGCTATCGCGGCAAGCTTGCTGGCGTGAGCGAATGACTCGGAGGCATACCTGATGGTGCCACCACCACCCATGCTCAGACCCATAAGGTAGATCCTGCTACGGTCGATGTTGAGATGGGTTTCGGCATACTGGATCAGGCCATCCACGTAGAGGGACGGCCACATGCCATACTTATAAGAACACTGGGGAGAAAGTACGAGGAACTCATGCCATTTTCCATTTACATAGAAACGCATCTGGTTTCCAGCGGCGATGTCCTTTGGAACAGAGTTAACCTTTACTTTATAAAGGTCACTGGTTCCATTTCCTCTTTCACCTACACCATGAAGAAATATGATCAGTGGATATTTTGTTGGATTTGTGGGGCTGTAGGTAGTTGGTTTGTATTCCCAAAATCCGATGCTCTCACCACCATACGAAATATGTTTTTCAATTTGCTGGGAGAATAAAAAGAGAGGCAGAATAATGCTGATAAGAAGTAGGGTCTTCTTCATACAGTTAGTGTTTAATACAGTTTAACAATAAGATGATGTGGGTAACAGAACTTACCCGATTTCAGTTTTTGATTATGTAATCGTCTAGATAAACACTTTGAATCCGATCCACTATCAGAGGAAATCAAAGCCTTCACTGATTTCTACGGTGTTTGGGTGGGTTGAAAACAAGGCATAGCAATTCCAACTGTAATTGCTTACAGCATTTGCATGAAGGGTTCAGTTATTCTGACTACCAGTCAGAACTCTGAATGAACCTTTGGACATGCTCTCTTAAAGAATAAACAGACGGGGGAATAAATGCTGAATCAACTTCAGCTGGTGAAGTGTAAAACTTTTTCATTTCAGATTGAATTTTGGACAGAGCTTATATAATAATTAACCAATTCGTATTCTGGGAAGGTACGTTTCGAGCTACCAAGATCAATTACCATACCAAACCGAACTTTCGGAAAATTTTCTCATTTTTCGGGAAGAGAATTCTACAAATTGAGGAAAAATGCCGGTCAAATTAGAAAAACTACGAAAACACATGCGAAAATTAGTAAATATCAAATAAAAAAAGGGGTGCTCGCGGCACCCCTTTTAAATTCCATTATCGCATCTTAATTTTTTATGAAAGTGGAGATCATCCTTTTCTTATTTCCAACATTCACTTCCAGGTAGTATACTCCTTTTTGCAACTCTGTTACACTTACCCTTTGCACGTAGGTTACTGAGGCTTTTTCTGCCTGGATGCTTTTCACTGCAATTCCATTTGAATTGTATATGTAGATGTTGGTTCTTCCGGTTGTATCGGATTTTATCTGCAGATTTAATTCAGAGCGTGCCGGGTTAGGGTATACACTTAGCAGGTCCCTGGTTTTGGGATTGCCGGAAACGGTGACCCTGATTCTGTCATAAGCAACATTTCCCATTGTATTTGTGATGGCAAGTTGAAAAATGTATTCACCACTTACCAGGTTGGTGACATCCGTGATCCCTGAGTCAGGTTGAATGATTTGTGGAAGGCTGGGCCCCTTGATCAGGTTCCAGTGGTAAGCGCTGATATAGCCATCATTGTCATAAGAATCATTGCCATTGAGCCTGATTGTTGTTTCGGGGAAGTAAATGGTTTTATCCTTACCCGCAAGGGCCATTGTCTTGCTATTGGATCCTCCTTTCTGAACGGTCACGATAATTTCATCTGAAGCCTGTGCTCCACTGATGTCACTCACCCCGAGATTGAAAACATATTTTCCTTCGGTAAGTCCGATCAGTTTTGGTGATTTTGTTGTTGAATTCATTATAGTGAGGCCTGCTGGTCCGCTGACCTTGGTCCAGCTGTAGTACAGCAATTCTCCATCAGGATCATTTGATTCTTTGCCGCTGAGCAGCACTTCTCTCAGAGGCAATTTTACGTCGATGTCGGATCCTGCATTCGCAACGGGGCTTACATTTGATGCAGCAAGGACGGTGATTTCAACAGTGTCCACAGCGATGGCTCCGTCATTGTCGCGAACCACAAGCAAGAAACTATAATTACCCTCTGCTAAAAATCTCACTGTATCTTTTTCAAGAGCGCCATCAACAATTTTATACTGATCCGGTCCGCTGATTTGCGTCCATTGGTAACCCGTGAGTTTACCATCTGTGTCTTGCGAAGCCGAACCATCCAGGATGGCCTCGTCGTTGGGCAGGCTGATGGTTTGATCTTTACCAGCATTCGCAAGCGGATTATTATTTGGTGATGGCAGGCGGGCGGGAACTTCTTTTACTATTACGGAAACGGTGTCGGACCATGACCATTCTTTGTTGTCGAATACCTGTAACTGGAACGCATAAACGCCGATTACAAGACCTTTCACAATAGTCACCGGCGCATCCGGGTTGGTTATCTCGAATTGTTGTGGACCGCTTATAAAACTCCATTTGTACCGCGTGATCGTTCCATCCTGGTCATAGGATGCTGAACCATTAAGCGTAACGCTGTTCTCGGGAAATGTAATACTCTGCGTATTCCCAGCCATCGCCCTTGGCGGTTTGTTTGTCGAAAGGGGAGCTCGTGCCACGGTAACCTGAACGGTATCATCGTCGCTGCTTTTCCTGTTGTCCTTCACATATAGCCTGAATATATAGGTGCCTTCAACCAGGTTGGTCACCGACGTGGAGACTTTGCCAGCTGCTGCGATATGAAACTGCGAGGGTCCGCTGATTTTTGTCCAGGTATAACTGGTGATCAGTCCGTCGGAATCGGAGGAGGCTTCTCCATTCAAAAGAATTTTATTCACCGGCAAAGCGATGCTGGCATCTGATCCTGCGTTGGCTACCGGTTTGTTATTCTTCGCCTGCGCAGCGGGGTTCACAGCAACGGAAATAGTGTCAGCGGAACTGGCTCCCTTATCGTCAGTGACGATCACTGCAAATACATATACACCCTGTCCAAATCCGGTGATTTTCGTTGTTGACTTGAGCGGCGAAACGATTACGGCGACTGGTCCAGAAACCTTCACCCATTTATAACTTTTAATTGAACCGTCTTTGTCAATAGAACCAACGGCCGACAACCCGAATGATTTCAACGGGAGCGTTACCGTAGTATCATGGCCGGCTTTTGCAACAGGATGCGCGTTCTTCGCGCCTGCAGTGGACAACACGGTTACAATTACGGTGGCCCTGGAACTCGCGCCATTGTTGTCGGTGACTTCCAGCACAAAATTATATACTCCTGGCTGCAGGTTGGTGATCCTGGTGACGGCTTTATTCGGTGTCACTATGGTAGCAGCGGGTCCGGAACTCCTGGTCCATTTGTAAGAAGTTATTTTTCCGTCTACGTCTTTGGACGAATTACCATTTAGTGTCACTTCGGTTTGTGGCGAACTCACGATGATGGAATCCATCGCCTGGGCAACAGGATTCCTGTTGGCTGATGCAGCTCCTGATGACACGACAACGGTAACAGTATCGACCGAAAAAGAAGCCCTGTCGTCGACAACGGTCAACTCAAACTTATAGCTGCCGGCTTTTTTGAGCCTTTCAACAGTAGTTGATGGAGAGGAGCCCATCACGGTGGTGATTTTACCCTCGGATGGACCCGATATTTTCTTCCACACATACCTGACGATGTTTCCGTCAGCATCAGTCGATCCGGACGCGTCAAGTGTTGCGATTCCTGTTCCATTGGTGATACTGATCTGTCTTCCCGCATTGGCTACCGGCAGTTTATTTATGGGCGCCCCTTTCCATTGGCCGAGGAACCATTCGTAAATATTCACAGCTCCCTGGTAGACATAATTTGTATCAGTATATACCCTGTCCCAAACGCGGTGACCACCTGTAGGCCAGTAGTTGACCAGGGGTTTTACCGCAGGCTTGCTGGCATTTATTTTATCAATGGCGGCTTTGGTACAGGTCCAGTTCACAACACGATCGTCTTTGGCATGAAATGACCATAGTGGCAGATTCGCTTTTGCGATATAGGCACCGTTGTTGAATATACAGGGCGGGCAAATTGTCGCGGAGGCAGCGAGTTTGTTAACCGCAGCCTGTGAGTTTGACATATATTTATAACTACCGCCTGCTCCCATACTAAGGCCAGTAAGGTAGATCCGGTTTTCATCAATCTGTAGATTCTTTTTTGCGTATTCAATCATGTCATCCACCACCTGCTGTGGCCACATCCCATATTTTTTGGGGCACTGGGGAGACAATACCAGGAAGGTTTGTTTTTTTCCGTTCCAGGTAAATTCCATTTTATTGCCGTATTTGATAATCCTTGGTAAACCGCAGCAGGCCACCCTGTCGAGATCCTTTCCAACGCCGGTTCCTCTTTCGCCTATGCCGTGGAGAAAAATGATAAGGGGGTATTTAGTATCAGGATGCTGATTATAATTTGCGGGCTTGTATTCCAGAAATCCAATCTTGTCACCTGTTGAAATTTTAATGCTTTTATGTATTTGTTGGGAAAAAGCTGGAAGAAATGCTGCTGAGAATAGCACAGCAAAGCACAGCTTCCTAGTTGGATAGGAAAAATTTTTCATTAGGTTGGCTTTTCGGTTTGGATTTCGGCTGATGGCTCAGAGAACAATCAAAAAAGATAACGGGCGAGCTGGCCGTTTTCTTGTTTCCAGTATGACAATAAATTTATTTTAATAGGAATAGTAATAAAAACAATGTGAAATTTCCTATAACACCTAAGTATAACTGCTTATTGGGGGATTTGCATTTCGTAGAATTACGATCGGGCCGTTCAGTGGTCCCTGTGTTCCGTGAAGCTTTTTGGCGTATGAACAAATTCCTTTCTGCGCGGATTGAGGCTGAGGGCAGCTTTGATGTAGGTGAAAATAACGGAGGGGAGGGTCAGAAACGCTTTCAGCGTGGCCAGAGTAAAATAGCGATCCGGTATGGAAAGCGCCAGGGCGAGAATATACATAAGACAGACAAGGACCCATGACCTGTGGGCAATGCCGCTGAGGTTGAAATGCAATAGAGATCCCATAAATGCAAAGAGCAGGATAATTCCGACGAGGAAGAGAAATAATATGCGTGGAGGTATGAGATTGATAAAGAGTTTGTTCCAGTAGTCCCTGTTCTTATTCGGTACGTGATTTTTTGGATTGAAGAAAAGCCGGATATGTATGATCTGTGATTCAAGCCATCTTCGTCGCTGATTTTCCATCACCTTTTCTGAAGAAACTTTTTCGTCCAGCACATAGGCCTTGTCGAGGTATTCCACGGTAACTCCATGTCTCATCATCTCGAAGTCAACCTCCCTATCGCAGGCGGGATTATCGAGGATGCCGGGTTTGTTGTACACGGCTTTCAGCCGGATAAAACGAAAGGCCATACCAGAACCAATGGTGGCCGCCGACAAATTCAGGTTTCTCTGCGCCTTTCGGAATAGATGATTGTTGATCTCCTCACTGATGGCGTCGAGGATCGCCAGGGAATTGTTCAGATTTTTTGCTATCCGGTGAACCTGAACTGCGTGCAGACCATGTACAAAGGCCGCATTCACCTGTTTCAGGCAGCCCGGCAGCATGATGTTGTCGCCATCAAGCACCATCGCAATCTCATATTCCTGTTCATCAATGGAGTTCAGCAAATTATTGAGCGATCTCGCCTTCGAACCCATTTCAAAATGCACCTCGTGTACTTCGGCGTCCAGCTGCCTTAATTTCTGAAGTGTTTCGCGCTTCAGCTGATCGGCTGCTACGAAAACCCTGAATGAGCCGGGCTCGTAGTCGTGGGCCAGCGCGGACTGTACTGTGTTGAGAATTACTTCGTCCTCTTTATAGGAAGTGATGAGCACTGCTATTTTCTTAAAGGGCCCCGTGATCGCCCTTGTTCCTCCCGAGGGGAACCGCCCGGCAACGGCTGCCACCAGCAGGTAAAATGAAATGATAAACAGGTATGAGTAAAAAATAAAAAAGAAAATATGCATCAGCGCCAGCATCATATGATTGAACTGCTGGTTGATTTGAAATTCCACATGATGCCCTTGATGAAATATTTCAGATGGGTAAATTTCTTTTTAAGAAAATAGTGGATGAGTGTTTTGGGCACCACGAAAAAAATGAAGATCACAGAGAAAACTGCGAATTGAAACAAGCTTGAATTCCTTCGCATATACAGGATCCTGTTGCGGGTGTGATAATATACCTTGATCGGATTGTATTTGCCCACGGTGAGCGACTCCTTGTGGTAGATCACCGCGTCCGCGGCATACCAGATCTTGTATTTGGCTCTCAGGATTCGCGCAGACCAGTCCCACTCTTCGTAGTAGAGAAAGAATTTTTCTGCAAACATCCCCACTCTTTCCAGTATTTCTCTTTTCACCATCATGGCGCAGCCGTGGGCTCCCGAGGTGAATTTGGATACATCATACTGACCCTGGTCTTCCTCCATCAGGCCGATGCTGGTCACCCGGCCCGTGTACACATTCATAGGATTAAAACCCGCATATTGAATCACGTTGGGGGTGGAGAAGTATTTGATCTTCGGACAGGTCACGCCGATCTCGTCATTTTCGAGAAATGGTCTGACGAGGTTGGTTAGCAGGTTCGACGTGACTTCCGTGTCGTTGTTGACGATGAACAGGTATTCACCTTTTGCCTGGCGCATCCCCCAATTGTTGCCGCCCGCAAAACCGAGGTTTTTTTTGCTTTTCAGGAGAATTGTATGGGGATACTTGCCGTTAGGGATGCTTGCGGAGGGGTCTGAGGCCGAGGCCATGTCGCAGACCAGGATCTCATAGTTTGGGTAGTCAAGGAGCCTGGTAGACTCCAGAAATGCGCACGTCGCCTCCGTCTGATTGTAATTCAGTGTAATGATGGAGATAAAGGGTAAATCCCCCAATGGCATATGCGCTACTTTTTACGCAATATAAGAGCAATTCATTGATTTGAAATTCCGTCCAGTCGCAAGTCTCAGGCGTTTGTGCGCTGGATTACTGCGTAAGGGGTATTGGCCATGATCCAAAGGTCGAAGAGGAAGTTCGAATTGTCGGCATAGTTGATGTCGAGATTGATTCGTTCCTCAGCAGTCATTGTTGCCCTGCTTTTCTTTTTTATCTGCCATAAACCCGTCATTCCAGCTGGAGCCATGAACCTTTTTGCCCATTCATCAGTAGTGAGGGTGGCGGCTTCATAAAGGGGAAGCGGACGGTTTCCAACCAACGACATGTCGCCTAGAAAAACATTCCAGAGTTGAGGAAGCTCATCGAGGCTGCATTTTCTGAGGAAGGCGCCTAGTTTGGTGATCCTGGGATCATTGTCGATCTTGATAAATACAGGACCATCGGCCTTGAGAGGATTGTAAATATTGAGATGTGAGAAATCTGAAATTTTCTTGTTCGCTTCCACTTCCATGGTCCTGAATTTATAGAACCTGAAGATCTTGTATCCCCTGCCTGCCCTTTTAGAAATATAGAAAACGGGGCCTTTGGAGTCCAGTTTCATGGCCACCGCGATCAGCAGGAACAGCAGGCTCAGTGCGATCATCAGTGACAGCGAGATGACGATATCAAAAGCACGTTTGGAGTATTCGGCTGCATACTTTCTTACGGGAGCGAAGTCTTCCTTTACCGGTTCCTGAACTTCATTGATGCGCATTTTTACATTCTTCCAAAATCTGATCTTGGAGCCCAGTTTGTCGGGGCTCAGATCGTTGACGGATATAATATCTTCAGCCACGACATCGGTTCGGAATTTTTCAAGGTCTGTTTCAGCAAGGGCAGATCCTTCGATGATAACGGGAACAGAATTTAAAGCCTTCTGGGAAACGATATATTGAGAAAACTGAACAAGCGTATGGTGTCCTAGGCCTGAATCAAGAATGATCACATCGGGAATATTACCTGTCTGTAACATCACTCTTCTGAGCATCCCTCGGGCATTGTCGGCATTTTCTGCGGCATAACCGCTGTCGAAGGTGCGAATGAGTGCATCGATTACTGCACCTGTTTTCCCAACATAGAAGAACTCAAGTTTTTTGGGTTCATTGGTGAGGGTGCCCGGCTGCAAATTGTAGTGCCGGTAGGTCTTCACCTGGGTTTTATCGGTTTGTAAAAAAGAGTCCATGATCAACGTCGGTTAAGGTTAAGGTTATGGGGGTGTCATGTTAGGTTAGCTGAGAGAAGGAATATACCGCCCCCAGGTTTTTGGTCGCCCCGTCATGTCATTCACACTTTCCAGCAACGCAACGGGGTTAAAAGGTTTAAAGAAATAAGCTGCAACACCATACTCCTCACATTTCTTTCTCGTCAATTCCGGATCCAGTGAAGAAATCACTACGATCGGAATATTTCTATATAATATGCTTGATGACAATTCGTCAATCAGTTCCCAATCCTTCATATCAGGCATCTGAGGATCCGTGATGATCAGATCAGGGATTTTTGTTTTTGACAACCAGTACATCGCACTGCTTCCGTCCGGAGCCGTCACCACCTGGTGGTCTTTGCCGAGTACCGTCTGGAGCAGGAACCTTATGGCCTTGCTGTCATCTATTGCTAAAATACTTTTCTTCATTGTCGAAAATTAACCGTAAATAATATGGCAAATTTTTCAACAGGAATCGTTTTGTAAGACTGGTTGTGGTCGAAGGAATTGGAGGTGCAATTATAGTGCCTTTATTTGTTATAAAGACTTACACTTATGTGGTATAACTGCCGTTAATCAAGTGTGAATTTCAGTCGGCGGCTTAAGAATTAATGGATGTTTTTGCTACTGATCCAGCCTTTTCAAATGACAGGAATCGCTGTTTAACCAAGGTTTCAGAGGATGAGGGAGAAGTAGTTGAGTGGGGTAAATGTAACAAGCCAGATTGGTAAAAGCAAATAAAAACCGGGCTATATTTTTAACCTCTCCTCGCCTTCTGCCAGGCCACATCCTGCCTACCTTTCAAAAACCTGCCAAATCCGGCAAACACACAATAATTCATCATCAGAAAGTAAAAAAGAACATAAGCAATACCTCCTTTTCTTCCACCGGTTGCCATCCACCATCCTATTAATGCCAGTATATAGACGGCGACCTGGGCATAAAAGGTAACATCGTACAAAATTCCGGCTGCCTCCACCCAAAGGATGGTTGAGGTGATAAAGAAAATCAGCAGGGAAAGAGGTGCCAGGGTCCAGCGGAGGATCCTGTGAGAGAGATATTGAAAGCTAAGGAGGGGATATCGTAATGGATTCAGTAAACTGCTAAGGACCCCGATGGCCTGGAAGCCCCCCGCCGAGATCCTGGTTTTCCGCTCAATTTCCTCCGACAGGCTAAGTGAAGCAGTTTCCAGGGCATATGCCGTATGATCATATTTGATAATATATCCTTTCAGACAGATTTTGAGCGACTGGACAAAGTCGTCGAGAATGATATTGACTGAGAGCTGCTCATAACAACTCGTTCTGACCGAAAAAAGTTCACCCGCAGCGCCTACCACCGAAAAGAGGTCCGCGTCCATCTTCTTAATCCAGGATTCGTATTTCCAGTACAGACCCTCACCCTTGCCTACCGCATCCCTCGAGGAGTAGGACACAACTTTTTTCTCGCCCGACACCCCGCCAACCCGGGCGTCCTGGTAATGCCGGACAAGGTTCGCCACGCAATCGCGGTTTAGCAGCGAGTTGGCATCGCTGAAAATCACGAAATCTGTGGTCACTTCACTCATGGCCCTGTTAATCGCATGTAGTTTACCGTTACGTTCTGGTTGGTGTATGTGTCCAACTTCAGGAAAACTTTCAAAAATAACCGTGGAATTATCGGTCGATCCATCTGTTACAAATAATAATTTCAGACTATCGGCAGGGTAATCAAGATCCAGGGAGTTGCGGATCTTCTCTTCCAGGATCTCATCCTCATTGAAGGCAGCTACGATCAAAGTGACCGTGGGGAAAAATCCCGGATTGGGAATGTTTGAAGAGGAACCGCGAACCAGCCTTTTTATTCTTATTAGTATCCAGAGTAAAAGCGGGTAGCCGGCATAGGTATAGAAGATAATAAAAAGACTTATGGTAAAAAGGGCCTTGAGAACCAACAGGATCATTGGGGCGAGATAAGAAAAAGAATAATATCAGCCAAATAATTTCATTTAACCGATTTTCTTTCTAATTTTACGCTTCTTCTTACCCCTCCAACAATCCCCTGAAAGCCAGTAGTGTTTTACTTCTGATCTTCAACCACCTTTCGCGCTGACCTATTACGGAGCAATCGGTTTTCTGAAGACATTATCCTCCAAATGACCCATTTGTCGCACTAGCGGCAGGTGCCCCTAAACTGTTAATTATACCTTTTATGAAGAGAATTTTATTTCTCGGCCTGACAATTATGGGTCTGATCAGTAGCTCCCTTGCCCAGAATGTCTTCAACCCCGACGACCCTATTGTAAGGTATTCCAGTTCCGCCGACTATGGAACTGCACAAAAACCCGACTCCAGCGTTCAAGGACTCTCCAAATGGGTCTCTGTAAGTACCAATGGTGTCAGCACGGGTTCCGGAAGTTTTGATAATTCTTCCTACAAAGCCTACTACATATATTTCTTCGGACAAAGGCTGGCCTTCCGATTGAAATTTCCAAAATCATACAAAGACAGTGTTAACAAGAAATATCCGGTAATGCTTTTCCTGCATGGCGCGGGAGAGGTTGCCTGCCCCTCAAACGGAGGGATATACAACAACGAAAAACAACTCGTCCATGGTGGTAAGTCCTTTATGGACAAGGTTGATAACGGAAGTTTCGATGGCTTCATCCTCAACCCGCAATACCGCTCTCCAGACGCGACCTGCTGGGGAGAATGGGGAGTAAGCGGAAACTCCTGGTACAATACCATCATCGCCATCCTGGATTCGATAAACAAGTATGCCCGTGGTGACATTGACAGGGTTTTTGTTGACGGGCTTTCTGGTGGTGGCGCCGGCACCTGGACCATCGCAGCAAATTATCCAACCCGCATAGCCAAGATCGCTCCGACTTCAGCCGCCGGTTATCCATATAACTTTGCGGCCTTCGTACATATTCCTATCTGGCTTGCCACTGGCGGACTCGATGGAAATCCAAGCCCAACAATGGCGGGCTATTCTGTATCACAGGTGCGCAACCTCGGCGGTGATATCCGTCAATCACTTTATCCCGATTTGGGCCACTCATCATGGAACCGACACTGGGCGGAACCCGATTTCGTTCCTTTTATGAACGATATGCACAAGGCGAATCCGCTGGTGTTTTATCAGCGTTATGATTTTTGTCCGGATTCGGCCATCAACGTTAAGATCGGTATTACACCTGGCTTCTACGCCTACGAGTGGGACAAAGACGGGGTGGTTATCGCCAGACGAACAGGAACGGTAAACACCATCCTGAACGGAACTTCCATCATTTCCTTCATCGGCAATGACATCACGGTAAAGTCTTTTGGAACCTACAAGGTCAGGTTCCAGCGCGTATTGAATGGACCATGGTCCGAGTGGTCACCCCATCCT
>Ga0193753_10002967_pt1 | contig 12919 bp, 13 predicted proteins | sample H1c2metaG_FD_144925 | JGI IMG/M metagenome (GOLD analysis project Ga0193753, IMG submission 144925) | Soil microbial communities from a riparian zone of the East river system, Colorado, United States - H1c2 | ecosystem: Environmental > Terrestrial > Soil > Riparian zone | place: USA: East... | reverse complement strand
GGGTAGGCAGGTAGGCAGGTAGGCAGGTAGGCAGGTGGATATGTACTATTCATCTAGTACAATAGCGCCATGGCCGACCTTGATTGGACCGCCAGCGTGAACCCGCGCGACCCCACGCCGCTCCACGCGCAACTGGAGCGCACCATTCGCGCCGCCATCGCGTCCAACCGCCTCCGACCCGGCGACCAGCTTCCCACCGTGCGTCAACTGGCCGTCGCCCTACGGATCAACGCCAACACTGTAGCCAAGGTCTACACCCACCTCGAGCGCGACGGCGCGCTCGGGACACGCCGCGGCGTTGGGACATTCGTCCTCGACGCACCGCAGCTGGCCTCCGACCACCAGGAGGCCAGGGACGCCGAGCTCTACGCCATCGCGTCGCGCGCGATTGGCGACGCCTCGGCGCGCGGCTTCTCCGTCGCCGATCTTCGCAAAGCACTCCTCTCGATCGCAAAAGGAGAAACATCGTGATCACCTCAAAGAGCGGGAATTCGTACGAGCCACTGGCGTCGCCCATCTCGTTGCCGCAGCTCAACGTCGTCGCGGTCGCGGTGTTCCTCGTGCTCGCCGGGGTCGGCCTGGTCGTAACGCTCGCGACGAACAACCCGTACGGCGGCGTCGTGGGCGTGATTCTCGGCGTCGTCGCCGCCAGGGCACCACGCGTGGCCCAGCAGTGGGAGCGAGTCGTAGTCCTGCGCCTCGGCCGCTTCATCGGGCTGCAGGGGCCGGGGCTGTTCTGGATCGTGCCGTTCGTGGATCTCGTCGGCCGGGTGATCGACCAGCGCGTCATCACAACCAGCTTTGCCGCCGAGCAGACCCTCACGTCGGACACCGTGCCCGTCAACGTGGACGCCGTGTTGTTCTGGATGGTGTACGACGCCGAGAAGGCGGCGCTCGAGGTGCAGGACTACCCGTCTGCCGTGAGCCTCGCCGCCCAGACCGCACTGCGCGACATCATCGGCCGCACCTCGCTGGCCGACCTGCTGCGCGGACGCGACAAGATCGAGAGCGAGCTGCAGAAGCTGATCGACGAGCGCTCAACGCCGTGGGGTGTCACGGTGCAATCGGTCGAGATGCGCGACATCGTCATCCCCAGCCAGCTGCAGGAAGCGATGTCGCGCGAGGCCCAGGCCACGCGCGAGAAGCAGGCGCGCATCATCCTCGGCGAGGCCGAAATGGAGATCGCGCACTCGTTCGAGGTGGCCGCTCGCGTCTACCAGAACAACCCCACGGCTCTCCACTTGCGCGCGATGAACATGCTGTACGAAGGGCTCAAGGAGAAGGGCGCCCTCATGCTGGTACCGAGTAGCGCCGTCGAGTCGATGGGCATGGGCGGCCTGCTCGGAGCGGCGGCACTGCAGCAGTCGCGGCTCACAGGTGGCGGAGACACCAGCGGAGAAACGAAGTGACCCCGCGCGTGGCGCCGGCCGTCGTGGGGGTCGCGCTCGCACTCTGTCTGCCGCTTCAGGCGCACCAACCTGCCTCGAGCGGCTCTCGACCGCCCGCAGCCGGGCCGGCGTTCGAAGTCGTGTCGATCCGGCCGAACCGGTCCGCGGACGACAGGCCGCGGCTCGGGGTGCAGCCAGGCGGCCGTTACACCTGGACCAACTTCACGCTGAAGAGCCTGATCGGCGTGTCCCAGCAGCGATATGCGTTCGACTCGCGTGAGATCGTCGGCGGTCCGTCGTGGATCGATTCAGACCGCTTCGACATTGTCGCGAAAGCGGAAGATGGCGCGGGGCTCAACGACCCGGCCGGATTCCCGGGTCCGCTCTTCGCCATGATCCGCGCGATGCTGGAGGAACGCTTCGAGCTGCAAACGCACAACGAGATCCGGGAGCGGCCGGTCTACGCGCTCGTCTACGCGCGCGCCGACAAACGCCTGGGCAGCGGCATGAAACGGGTCGACGGCGGCTGCGCCGCGGCCATGCGTGAGCTGACTGCGGGTCCGCCGCGGGAGCGGCGTGGGCCACCGCCGTGCTCGTTCGGCGGCGAGCCGGGCCACGTGCTCGGAAACGGTATCACGCCAGCGATGCTGTCGAACCTCCTCGCTCAAAATGTGGGGCGCCAGGTGGTCGACCGCACGGGCATCACGGACTCCTTCGACGTGGAGCTTGAATTCGTGCCCGACGTAGCCGGATTTCGTGGACGCGGCGGCGCGCCGGGAACGGATCAACCTGCGACGCCAGCCGGCGTGTCGATCTTCACAGCGGTCCAGGAGCAGCTGGGACTGAAGCTCGAGCCGACGCGGGCACCGGTGGACGTGCTCGTCATCGACGGCGCCCAGCGGCCGACGGAGAACTGAGGGGATGTAGGCCTTGGGCCTTGGGCCTTTGGGCCTTTGGGCTTGCCAGGGGCGGGCCTTTCGGGCCGCCCACAAGCGTGTTCTTCCGTGCCCCAGGAAGCCGGAGCCCCAAGGCCGAAGGCCTAAGGTCCAAGGCCTACAAATACGCCAGCAGCCCCGAAATCGCGTTGAAGATCACGTCGGCGAGCTGTCGCACGAGCGGCGACACGTCTCCGGTCTCCACGGCGGTCGCGACGGTCACCGGGTCGGTGAAGAGCAGCCAGATGGCCGCGCCGGCGACGATGGCCGCGATGGCGCCGATGAGCACACCGATGCCGACGACACGGTCCATGCCGTCACGAGGTTCGTCTTCCCGTTCCACAGGAGGCACTTGATGGCCTAGTGCGCAAGCTTACATCTGGACGGGCAGCAGCTGCGGCTCGCCAAAGCTGAGCCCGCGCAACGGCTCAGCGACGACGGACGAGTCTCCGACGACGAGCGCGACCAGTCGTGACGGATCGAGGTATTGCGCGGCCACGCGCGTGACGTCGGCCGCGGTCACGGCGTTGACCGTGGGCACGAAATCGGAGAAATAGCTGTCGGGCAGATCATGGAGCGCCAGCTGCGACACGGCGCGCGCCACCTGCGACGCCGTTTCGAAGCCCGCCGGGTAGCCGCGCGTGAGCGACGCCTGGGCGAGCGCCAGCTCGTTGTCGGTGACCGGACGGGCACCGCGGATCGCCTCGATCTCGGCGGCCGCGTCCTGCACGGCGTCGGCGGTCGATGCGGTATGCACGCTGGTCGAGAGCGAGAACGGCGCCAGGCCGCGCTTCCAGTCGAAGCCGGTCCGCGCGCCGTAGGTGTAAGCCTTCTCCTCCCGCAGCTTCAGGTTGACGCGGCTCACGAACTGTCCGCCAAGCACGGCGTTCATCACGACCAGCGCCGCGTAGTCGGGGGTCCGGCGGCGCGCCGCGAGATGGCCGATCCGCAGCTCGGACTGCGCGGCGCCGTCACGGTGCACGATCATGAGCCGGCGCGACGTCAGCGTCGGCTCGATCGACGACGCGGCGATGCCGGTGAGGGTGGGACTCTCCGGCTCGGTCCACTCGCCGAACGCGGCCGCGGCGACGCGCAGCAGCTCGTCGTGCCGCATCCCACCGGCGATCACGAGCGTCGCACGCGACGGGCGGACGGTGGCGGCGTGGAAGGCCGCGACCTGCTCGATCGTCAGCCCACGCAGCGCCTCTTCGTTGCCGAGGGGCGAGTGCCCATAGGGATGCGGGCCATAGAGCAGGCGGAGAAACGCCCGCTCGGCGACGGCCGGCGCCACGTCCTTCATCTGGCGCAGCCGGTCGATCCGCAGCTGGCGCACGCGGGTGAAGTCCGACTCCCGCAGGCTGGGCCGGGTGAGCAGGTTGGCCAGCAGGGCGGCCCCACGGTCGGCAAAGCGCACAAGCGTCGTGAGGCTGAAGTTGGTGGCGTCGGCCCCGGTGTCGACGTCATAGTCGGCGCCGATACGGGCCAGCGCATCAGAGACGTCGATAGCGCTGAGCGAGCCCGTACCCTCGTCCACCATGTCGCCCACGAGGGACGCAAGCCCTTCCTGCGGCGCGGGATCCGCGCCCGAACCACCTTCGACCTGCAGTACGAACGTCACCACCGGGATGCTCGCGTGTTCGACGGTCCGAACCCGCAGTCCGTTGGGCAGCACGTGGCGGACGATCGCCGGGAACGTGAAGGTCGGAGACGGTCCGACTGCCGGGAGGGACGACCGATCGACCGGCGCAAGTGCCACTACGACACCGCCACCGGCACGGAGCCGGGCAGCGCGTCGGCGCTCTTGCCCCGCGGCACAACGCTCAACACGACACGGCGTTCGAGGGAAAGGTAGCGCTGCGCCGCCGCGCGCACGCTGTCGTGGGTGGCGAGCCGGTAGCGGTTCAGGTCGGCGGCAAAGTATGCCGGGTCGCCGCGCAACACGTTGTAGGCATTGAGCTGATCGGACTTCCCACCGAACCCGCCGACGGTCTGCAGATGGTAGAGGAACTGCGCCTCGGCCTGGGCCTCGGCCCGTTCCATCTCGGCGCCGGTCGGACCCGAGGCCGTGAGCGTTTCGATTTCGGCATCGACGGCGGCGGCCAGCGCCGTGAGAGACGCGCCCGGGGCGGCGGTCACGGCCATGACGAAAAAGCCGCCAATCTCGCGCGACTGTTGCCCGGCTGACACGTCGAGCGCCACGCGCTGCTCGTAGACGAGCGACCGGTAGAGCCGCGCCGTCTTGCCATTGGCCAGAAGATCGGCGGCGAGGTCGAGCTCGGCGTCGCCTGGTGCGAACATGGCCGGCGAGTGCCAGGCGAAGTACAGGCGCGGCAGCTCGACACGGTCCTCGAGCACGAGCCGCCGCTCCTCCGACAAGCCCGCCGAGGCGACGACCGGCGCCGGCCTGGCGCCGGGGGGGATTTCACCGAAGTAGCGCTCGGCCAGGTCGAAGGCGCGCGACGTCTCGATGTCGCCGGCCAGCACGAGCGACGCGTTCGCCGGGCAGTAGTAGGTGCGGAAGAACTCCCGCACGTCGTCGAAGGCCATCGCCCGGATGTCTTCGGCCGAGCCGATCGTCATCCAGGAATAGGGATGGTCGGGCGGATAGAGTGCCGCCGTCAGCGCCATCATGGCAAGGCCGTACGGCCGGTTTTCATAGTTCTGGCGCCGCTCGTTCAGCACCACGTCGCGCTGGGTCTCGAAGCGCTCCCTGGTCAGAGCCGGCAGCAGGTAGGCCATCCGGTCCGACTCCATCCACAGCGCGAGATCGATGGCGCTGGTGGGCACCACTTCCCAGTAGTTGGTGCGATCGGTGTTGGTCGATCCGTTCAGCTGCGCCCCGGCCGCCTGCAGCGGCACGAAGTAGCCCGAGTTGTAGTGCTCCGACCCTTCGAACATCAGGTGCTCGAACAGGTGGGCAAAGCCCGTGCGCCCGGGCTGCTCGTTCTTCGAACCGACGTGGTACCAGACGTTCACCGCCACGATCGGCACGTGGTGGTCTTCGTGCACGATGACATCGAGCCCGTTGGCGAGGGTGCGTTTGGTGAAGGGAAGGTCGATCGAGGTGGCGGCCTCCGGCGTCATCGGACCTGGATGAGCGGAATTTTGCCTTTGAAGGCCTCGGCCGTCTTATGAGCGGAGATGGACACTTGCGCCGCGGCACGCTCGGCGACGGTCAGAAACGCCTTGGCCGCCGCCGACGCCGGCTCGCCCTCGACGATCGGCACGCCCGAGTCGCTGCCCTCACGAATCGGCTGATACACCGGCAGCCGGCCGAGAAACGGCACGTTCATGTCGCGAGCCAGCGCTTCCCCCCCGCCGTGGCCGAAGATGTCGGCCTCGTGATGGCAGTTGGGGCAAGCGTAGTAGCTCATGTTCTCGACGATGCCCATGGTGGGAATCGTGAGCTTCTGGTACATGCGGATCGCGCGCCGGCTGTCGGCAAGCGCCACGTTTTGCGGCGTCGTCACCACGATTGCCCCCACCACGGGCACGGTCTGACTGAGGCTCAGAGCCACGTCGCCCGTGCCGGGCGGCATGTCGACGATGAGGTAATCGAGGTCGTCCCAGGCCACTTCCTTGAAGAACTGCTGGATGGCGCCGTGGAGCATCGGCCCACGCCAGATGACCGGCGAGTCGTCGTCGGTCATGAACCCGATCGACACCACCTGCACGCCGTACTTCTCCGCGGGCACGATCTGCTTGCCGTTGGTCGTGAGCTGTGCCTTGAGCCCGAGCATCATCGGCACGTTGGGACCGTAGATGTCGCCGTCGAGGATGCCGACGCGGCTCCCGCACTTCGCCAGCGCGATCGCCAGGTTCACGGCCACGGTGGTCTTGCCGACGCCGCCCTTGCCCGCGCCGACGGCAATGACGTTCTTCACTCCTGGCACCGGCGTCTTGCCCGTCTCGGGCGAGGATGCCGACCGGACCTTCGCCGTCATCTGGACGTTGACGGAGGTCACGCCGGACAGCGCCGTCACCGCAGCGGCGGCCTGGTCACGCATCTGGTCCTTGACCGGACAGGCGGGCGTCGTGAGCTCGATCGTGAGCGAGACGGCGCCGTCGGCGGCTACGACGTCCTTCACGAAGCCAAGGGTGACGATGTCGCGGCGGAGGTCGGGATCGACGACGACGCGCAAGGCGTTGAGAATCGCATCGCGGTCGGGCATTTGAGGCATCAAGTTCAATCTTAGTTCAGTGGGCCGGAGCCGGCCGCCGCCGGCCGCAGTGTCAGGCGGGCTCGCCGGGGCCGTGCAGCCCGGGTTCGAACAGGCGGTGCGCCTCGTTGGTGAGCAGCACCCAGAGGGCGTAAATACCGAGAGCCGTGCCGAACGGCAGCACGAGCAGGTTGCCGATGGCCAGCGCCATCATCAGGATGCGGCCGACCGGCTTGTGCCCGCGAAGAAGGGCCGCGGCCCAGAGGTGGGCCGCGCCAAAGACCAGGGCGAAAATGCCGAACAGGGCGAAGCCCACGGCCGCCAGGCCGGCCGCCAGGCTCAGGGACGCCTCGAGCGGCGCCAGGCCTTCGGCGAGCGCGCCCGCCGACAGCAGCAGCATCGACACGCCGACGATCGCGGCCAAAGCGCCCCACAGGCTGGCCAGGATACCGAGCAATGAAACGTGACGCTCCACGGAATGTCGTCTTTCTCGTGCTGAAGAGGCGCGAGGCCCAGCAGGGCTCAGCGCACGCGAACGTGCAGCTCGATCCGCGTCGCCGGGTGATGCCGCGGCGTGACCGTAAACCTGAACAACGCCCCGTCCGGCACGCCGGCCGGCACGCTCACGTGCACCTGGTGTCGCACGAGCTCGGCGCCCGTTCCGGCGCAGCGGACACAGAGCTCGGCCCACGACTCGCCGCGGCCGCCGCACGCACGGCAGACGCAGCAGACGGGGATGTCGAGAGGCAGCGTCGCGCCCCGGCGCGCCTCGTAGCGCGACAGATGGATGGCTTCGCTCAGCGGTGTGGAACGCTCGCCCGCCAGGAAGGCGCTGCGAATCCGATCGACGGCAGGCGCCATCGACGGAAAGTCGATCGCCACCTCGTCGCCGAACCACCGCAGGTCGTAGCGGGCATCGTCGGCCGCGCGCACCGCGACCGAATCGCCGCCCGACGGACGCAGAGTCATACCTGCCATGGATCTGCTGGTACGATAGGAGGCGCTCCAGGAGATGTCAATGGCCGCGCGAGACTGTCCGATGTGCGGAGAAGTAATGCAGCTGACCGAACAGCAGGTGCCCGAACGCGTACCGGGCACACCGCAAACGACGGTGGCGAAAGTCCGTGAGTGGGTTTGCCCGGAGTGTGATTACTTCGAGGACGCCGAGGACAGCGAGACGTCCTAGGATCGGAGCTCGCGGGGTTAGCGGGCGCCGAGCGTCAGCAGCAGTTCCTTTCGGACCGCGTCATCGATGTCGTCCAGATTGAGCGCGGTTTCGCACTCATCGCACAACACCTCGAGCACCGCGGGACGGCCTTCTTCGGAAACGTCCACGCGCGAATCATCGAGGCGAACAACGTGCATCTGCAACGTCTTGACGAGGAAGTTCTGGTCGTTGCCGCAGCTGGGGCACGTTAGCGCCACGCGCGTCTCCTCTTTCGTGGTCAACAGGGACTCCTTCGCTCAGACCGAGCCTGCACTTACTGCCTAAGATCTCGATTGTATGGGATGGCTTCAACAGGGGCCAAGGGGAATTTCGTCTAATTTTCACGCTTCGAGTCACTTTTCTCGATAGTTGGGACGACAGACCGTGGCTTTTGGTCGTCTGGGCTATGGGAATTCCCCTAAATCGGTTGGATCTGCATAGATCAGCTCAGCGCTGACGACCGCCTCCGGAAAGAGTTGCGCCGCCACTCGAGCGTAGAGGGCGACCTGGTCCTGGTGCTCGGGCCTGGGTCGCCCCGTCTTGAACTCCAGGACTGCCACCTCATCAGGCGAGATCCGTACGAGACAGTCGATCGTGCCGTGGACGACGGCGCCGCCGTCGAGCATCACGAACGGCACCTCGTGGAGGGCCGCGGACGCACCGGCACTGTAGTACCTCTTCACGGCCGGCTGGCGGCACAGGGTGAAGTACAAGTCGGCCGCCCGCGCTGCGAAGCCGTCGCGGTCGTCGACCGCCGCGCTCTCGTCGTGGCGCAGCAGCCGCCGGGCGAGCGCCGACACATCCGCGCGCAGGTGACTGCCCGAGGCGCCGAGCGCTTGCAGCAGGCGGTGGACCATGGTCCCGAGCGTGCGCTCGGAATCGGCCCCCGCAGGCGATGCCTGGCGCGCCGTTCCCGAGGCCGGCGGACCAACATCGGTGGCGCGTCGCGCGGCCGGCGTGGATGCGAGCGGGAAGAAGTCGCCGGGCGGGGTGTCCGCGGGCGCGGCCAGATCGGCGGACAGGACTAGTGGGGCGGTATCGGCGTCCACGGCAGCCGGCGGAGAGACGTGGAACACATGACGATGTCCCGACGAGGCCTCCCATTCGAGTGAGGGCGGCGAGAGCGCGGCATCGGCGAAGCATTGAAGGAGCGAAGGCGTCCGTCCTTGAGAACCGAGCTGAGGTACAGCCGGTCGCGGGCGCGTGTCATCGCGACGTAGAGCAGCCGCTTGGTCTCTTCCCGCTCGCGGGGCTGGCGGTCTTCATCGAACTCCGAGATGAAGTCACCGACCGACACCGAGGCGGCGCCCGACGATGGCTCGGTGCCGATCCTGATCTGATCGCGGAAGTTCCCCGTTCCGCGGGCCAGATTCACCAGGAAGACGACCGGAAACTCGAGACCCTTGGCCGCGTGCACGGTCATCAGATTGACCGCGTTGGTGGCGTCGAGCGAGGCGTTCGATTCGTCGCCCACGGCCAGCCGGTCGAGATGCGCCGCGATGCGGCCGATGGTGGCGTAGCCCCGGTTCTGGATCCGCCGGAGTAGCGCCCGGAATTTCTTCAGGTTTTCGCGCGCCTGCAGGAAGCGCGGCCCCCGCAGCTCGACGCCGTAGGCCGACTCGTGCAGCACGACGTCGACGAGCTCGGCGGGCGGCATGCGGTCCACGAGCCGCCGCCACCGGTCTGCCGACGCGCGCGCGGCGGTTAGGCGGGCGGCGTCGGCATCGCCGAGCGGGAGGTCCAGCGCCGGTGGGACCGGAGCCCTGAGCGCATTACTTATCCCGGGGCTTATCCCGGGCCCCAATCCGGACGCCAGCCGTCGCAGCCCCTCGTCCGACAGGCGCACGAAACGGGACCGCAGAAAGGCGGCGGTCCTCAGGTCCGAGGCCGGCTCGGCGAGGTACCACAGCAGCGCGAGCAGGTCCTTGATCTCGTCGGCGTCGAAGAAGCCCAGGCCCTTGTAGACGTAGGAGGGCAGGGCGACCCGCGCGAGCGCCGCCTCGAACTCGCGGTGACTCTCCCGCGTGCGGAACAGGATGGCGACGTCGCCCGGGCGCATCGGCCGTGGCACACCGGTTTCCCGATCGCGCACCGTCGCCGCTCGGGAGGAGATACTGTCGCGCAGCAGCGCCGCGATCTCCGCGGCGGTCGACGCCGCGCACGCCTCGACGTCGGCACCGACCACGAGACCCAGCGCGGGATCCGGAGACGTGGTAGCGGCGTCCACGGGAAATCGATCGTCTTCCCCGTAGGCAAAGCCGTCCGCCCTGGCCGCCACCTTGTCGACGTCTGAGCAGACGTCGTTGACGAAGTCGAGGAGCGCGGGCACCGACCGGAAGCTGCGCGAGATCGACCGCCGGACGTCGCCGCCAGGACGCAGATCGGCGATCGCCCGTCCGGCCTCGCCGAGCATCGACACGTCGGCGTCCCGGAACCCGTAGATCGACTGCTTGCGGTCCCCGACGATGAACACGGTGGGCTCGAGCGGCCCCTGGTGCGCCAGCCCCGAGCCTTCGCCCCAGGCGCGCACCAGCAGCGACACCAGCTCCCACTGCGCCCGGCTCGTGTCCTGGAACTCGTCGACGAGCACGTGGTGATACCGCGATTCCAGGCGATAGCGGCTCTGCGCAAACTCCTCCATCTGCCCGAGCAGGCGCAGGGTGTACTGGAGCACGTCCGGGAAGTCGAGCACGGCATGCGCATCGAGCGTCGCGCGGTACTGGCGCTCCGCGATGGCATACATGCGCCACACGCCGCGCGCGACCAGCACGTTGAGGTCGCGCCGGTAGCCGGCATACGCGGTCACGATTGCGGGAGCGTGGCCGATGACGAGGTCGCGGTGGCGCTCGTAGTCCGCGGCCATCCTGAAATCGGCCTTCTTCACCACCATACGGCTGCGCGGCTTGCCGTCCTGGGTCAGGAAGTAGGCGCGGGCGCGGGCGAAGGCGGCGTGCACCACGGGTGCCGGCGGCGCCTCCCCCGCCGCCGCGGCGGCCTCGAGCGCGGACAGGTGCCTCGACAGCAGCTGAAACACCGGGCGCGATGGACCCGACCGCAGAAACGCCGCGAGGCCGCCGCGCATGCCCCCGAACACGTCCCGCAGGGCACTGGCGCCGCGGCCCGCCACCGTGGCGACGGTCCACTCGGGAGGCGGCCCCGTCCCGAGATAGCGGCGCAGCACTTCGGGCGCCACGAGGCGGCGGCTGAGGAGCGCCGCCAGCCCGGCTTTCGCGCGGCGGTCGCCCAGTTGCGCAAACACGAGCGCGACGTTCTCGTCCTCGCGCGCCACGGCCCGGCACGTGCGCAGCGCGCGATCGAGGGCCTCGTCGATGAGGCGCGGCACCTCGGTCTCGTCCGCCATCGAGAATCCCGGGTCGAGGTCGGCTTCGAGCGGGAACTCCCGGAGGAGCGACAGGCAGAACGCGTCGATCGTGCTCACCGCGATGTCGCCGGTGCGATCGCGGAGCTCGCGCCAGCGCGACGGTACGATCTCGCCGCGCTCGGCGGCCAGCCGCAACGAGGCCAGAATCCGCTCGCGCATTTCGGTCGCCGCCTTCCTTGTGAAGGTGACCGCGAGGATGTGCGCTGGATCCACGTCTGCCTTCAGCAAGTTGAGATAGCGGTCCACGAGCACGCGGGTCTTGCCGGTCCCCGCCGAGGCCTCGAGCGCCACGTTGAAGCGCGGATCCACGGCGCGCTCGCGCGCGGCGCGGTCACGGGCGTCGAGCCGCGATTCGAGCGAGTCGTCGCCCTCGTCGAACGGCAGCCGCAACTCAGACATCGGCCCTACTCATCATCTACGTAATCTTTGCGGCATACCGATGAGTAGGCGCAGTAGCGGCACCAGCGGGGCTCGTACGGGCGGGGCGGGAAGTCGCCGCGCGCGATGCCATCGAGTACGGTCTGCAACCGGGCACGCGCATCGGCGAGCGTAGCGTCCGCGTCGGCAGCCCCGGCTTCGACGACGGGCACGAGCGTCCGCTTGGCGCCGCCGAATGCCACGTAAGCGGCTTCGTCGACGGCCCAGTCGCCATCGCCGCGTCCTTGCAGAACCTCCTGCGCGCACATGGCGTACACCGGGACTTGCAGCGCGCGTTTCACTTCCGGCTCCCGGCCCGACTTGTAGTCGATGACGCGGAGCCGGCGCCCCGGCAGCAGGTCGACGCGATCGGCCACGCCGTTGAGGCCCACCGCGCCGCCGTCGGCGCCGAGGGCGAAGACTCCATCGAAGCGGTGCTCCAGCCAGCGCTCCACGACAGGCTCCGGAGTGCGCTCCACCTCGAGGCCCAGTACCGTGTCGATGAGGCCGGCGGAGATCGCCGTCCCAAAGAGCCGCGCCCGCTCGATGGCAGCGTCGGCGCCAGGAAGGGCCGCGAGCAAAGGCTCGGCGCTCTCGGCCGCAACCTCGCGCGCCCGGTCGAGCGTCTCGGGCGTGATCGGTCCCAGGCCCATCCGGTCCCATGCCGCAAAAAAGTGCTGCAGCACCTCGTGAATGAAGCGCCCACGCGCCCGCGGCGACGGCGCCGACTGGTCGTCGGGCGGCTCTTCGGCCCGCAGGACGTCGGCGGCGAAGAACTTGAACGGGCAATCGAGATACCGCTCGAGCGCGCTCAGCGAGTAGACGCGAGCGCGATGCCCCGATGTGGTGCCCTGAAACTGCGACGGCGTCTCCTCGCGCGGGCGGATGCGCAGCTGGGCCCACGTGCGCGCGGGCTCGTCCAGCGCGCGGGGATCGGGCGGGTCGAGGCCCAGCGCCTCGTGCTCGAAAATCCGCGGGGCCGCCGTCGGATTCTCGACGGCGTCGAGACCAGCACGCGTGAGCTCGTCGAGGAGCGACGACGCACTCACGAGCGCATCGGACTCGAGCGCGAACGCCGAGACGGTGAGACGGCTGGCGGGCAGCCGCAGCAGGTCGGCAAACCCCGCACGCACGCCATCGAGACGGAGTGAATCGGGAGGCCAGCCCAGCTCACGCAGCACCGAGGTCGAATAGAAGATGTTCCGCCGCGGCAGGTCGGGCCACTCGCCCTCGACCAGGCCGGCAAGCTGCACGTGGTCGAAGTCGCCGAAGCGGGCGCTCACGCTGTCGAGCAGATACACCCCAGTGTCCCCGGTTCGCGGAGCAAACGTCTGCGCTTCGATCCAGCGGCGGCACACCGCAGCCGTGTCATCGAAGTTGACCGGCGTGGGGTCGAATCGGCCGTAGGCGTCGCGCAGCGCGGTCAACGT
>Ga0193753_10002965_pt1 | contig 12928 bp, 9 predicted proteins | sample H1c2metaG_FD_144925 | JGI IMG/M metagenome (GOLD analysis project Ga0193753, IMG submission 144925) | Soil microbial communities from a riparian zone of the East river system, Colorado, United States - H1c2 | ecosystem: Environmental > Terrestrial > Soil > Riparian zone | place: USA: East River... | reverse complement strand
CGTGCACACGTTCTGCGAGCTATCGCAGTTGGCCGCGGGAAACGTGCCCGGCGTCGCTTTGCAAGCTTCCGCGGTGATCGGGGCCACGGCGGTATTCTTCTCCGGCGGATCGTAGCACGCGGCGGCGAGCGCCGTGATGCCGACCCCGAGAACCGCTGCTCCCATCAAGCCGCCGACCGGTGTTACTTTTCCAGTGATCATCGACCCTCCTCCGCTGGAAGCGTCAAGCTGCCGCCGTAATCGACGAGGCGCGCGAAGGCCTGGACGCGCGTGTCGAGCTCCTCCCGCGTCACCTTCGCGATGCGGGTCGTGCCGACGTCCTCCACGCAGAACGAGGCGAGCGCCGACGCGTAGACCATGCCGCGTCGCAACGTAAGGCTCGAGACCTTGGCGGCACCCGGGTCGGCTTGCCGCGCCACGTAGCCGAGCAGGCCGCCGGCGAAGGTGTCTCCTGCGCCCGTTGGATCGCGCACTTCTTCCAGCGGAAAGCCCGGACAAAAGAACGTCCCGTCGTCGTCGAAAAGGAGCGCACCGAATTCGCCGCGCTTGATGATGAGCTGCGACGGACCGCGCTTGCGGATGTCTTGGGCCGCACGGGCGATGTTGTGGATGCCCGAAAGTTGGCGCGCTTCTTCGTCATTGATGATGAGGAGATCGGTGCGTGCCAAAAGCTTTCCCAGGGTCGCGGATTCGCCCGAGATCCAGAAGTTCATCGTGTCGGCGGCCACCAACTTCGGCCTTCCGACTTGCCCTCCGACTTGCCCTCCGACTTGATCGAGCACGTCGAGCTGGAGTTGCGGGTGGATGTTGCCGAGAAGGACGTACGGTGTCGAGCGGTGCGACTCGGGGATCTTCGGCTGAAAATTGGCGAACACGTTGAGCTGCGTGTCGAGCGTTTCCCGCGACATCAAGTCGTCCGAATACCGGCCGCGCCAGAAAAAGCTTTTCCCCGGCACGCGCTCGACGCCCAACGTGTCGACATTGCGCTTGCGCAAAAAGTCGAGAAAATCCTCCGGGAAATCGTCTCCGACGACGCCGACGATGCGCACGCCGCGCGTGACCAGCGAAGCGGCGATCGACGAGAAGGTTGCCGCGCCCCCGACGACGTATTCGAAGGTGCCGTACGGCATCTCGAGGGTATCGAACGCCACGGAGCCTACGACGAGCAAAGATTGCGAAGAAATCACGTTATGTACCATTCCTCGAGCTGGGAGCTTGGCGCGAGCCTAGCTCCTCAAAAGTGATTCGGCTACGTGGGCTTTTCTCATTCGGCGGGCGCGCTCCGCCAATACGATACCGCGCAAGGTCGAGAAGGCCGATTCGAAATCGTCGTTTACCAGTACGTAATCGAACAATGCGTAATGCTCGATCTCACGGGTCGCGGCGAGGAAGCGCCGACGCACGACCTCCTCCGTCTCGCTGGCGCGCCCCCGCAGGCGGCGTTCGAGCTCGGCCATCGAGGGCGGAAGAATGAACACGCCGGTGACGTCGGGCAATTTGGCTCGGATTTGCCGCGCGCCCTGGTAGTCGATGTCGAAAATCATCCCGCCGCAACCGGCGGCTTTGGCATTTTCGATTTCCGCCGTGCACGTCCCGTAAAGGTTGCCGTGGACCTCGGCCCATTCGACGAAACCGTGGGTGTCGACGAGGCGCTCGAACTCGGCTCGATCGACGAAGTGGTAGTCCCTGCCGTCTACTTCGGTGGCGCGGGGCTTGCGCGTCGTGTGCGAAACGCTGAACCGCAGGTCGGGGAAGCTCTCGAGGAGCTTGCGCGCCAACGTCGTTTTCCCGGCGCCACTCGGCGACGACAAGATCAGGAGAAGAAATTCGACCGGCATCATGAGGCGTTTTCTTTACCTTCACTCCACATTTTGGACCTGCTCGCGCATGCGCTCGAGCTCGGCCTTCATTTCGACGATGGCGTGAGCAATCTGGGCATCGGGACTCTTGGCGCCGGCCGTATTGGCTTCGCGCACCATCTCCTGGAGCAGGAAATCGAGCCTGCGGCCGCACGACTTGTCCCCTTCGAGCAGCGCGCCGAACTGCTCACAGTGACTGAACAGCCGCGTGAGCTCTTCGGAAATATCGACCCTTTCGGCGAAAAGGACGACCTCCGTTTCGAGCCGCCCGGCGTCGAGCTCCAAGTCCAGGCTCGTGCGCAAGCGGTCGGTGCGTTCGCGCAACCGCCTGCGATGCTCCTCCAGCAGCTCGGGCGCGCGCGCCGTGACCGTCTTCGTCAGGTCGCGCACGGCATCGAGGCGGCCGCCGAGATCGATGCAAAGTGCGGCGCCTTCGCGCTCGCGCATCTCGTCCAGGGAAATGGCGGCGTGGTCGAAGGCGCGCCGCGTCGCCTCTTTCGTCGTATCGAGTTCGCGCTCCACGGAGGAGACGAAAAGGTCCGGTATGGCCGCGAGCAGGGACAGCGGAACGTCGGCACCGGGGGCGATTTCGTCGCGCAGGTCGCAAAGGGAGCGATACGCGCTCTTGGCCCGCTCGCGGTCGAGCGACGTGAGCCCGAGCCCGACGCCATCGACGCGAACCGTCACTTCGAATCGGCCGCGGGTCATCCGGTCGCGCGCCAGCTGTTCCACGAAACCGGCAAGATCGCCCAGCTCGCGGGCCACACGTACGCGCACATCGAGAAAGCGATGATTCAGGGCGCGGATTTCGACGCCGAGTCGCCCCGTGCCGAGAGGGTGATCCCCAGCACCGAAGCCGGTCATACTTCGCATGGGGACGCCTCGCTCATGTTAGGGCAACCGTGAGGGAATCGATGCGCGTCCGGACGCGTCCATCACGAGACCCCCTTCTTTCGCTTCACCTGCTCGAGCACGCGGGCGTATTCGACTTCCCACGTGCGCGAGGTCTCGCTTACGTGCCGCAATTGCGCGCGAACCTCTGCGTCAATCTCGTCGTCGACGGCCATGTGTTTCTTGAAGACGGTAGCCATTTTGCGGCGGAGCTCTACGTCTTCAGCGAAAATTTCTTCTACATTTGCGGAATGGTGGAAGATTTGGACAACCTGGTCCAGTAGGTAGTCGAGCATCTCATCGCCGACTTTGATACCTTTGGTATCGGCGATTTGTGTGCGGACACGGCCGAACTCGTTCATCGAACGCCCTGTGCGCTCGAGAAGCTCTTTGGTGCGCTCGTTCACATCGCGTTCCGCAGCGAGATAGCTCCGAAGCACTGCCTCTACGTCGGCTTGGACCTCTTTGGGCGACTCGGTTTCGATGTCTCCCGCCGCAATCAGAACCCGTACGACTTCGGAGGCAATGGGCGCCAACCGCCCGCTAAATAAACGCATCCTGGCACATTACCCTTCTTTTACCCGGCGCGGAACGGGCGCCACACACCCTGTGAGGAAAAGATCGTGAGCGATACGGTGACCGGATTGCAAGCGCCGCTCGCGACTCCAGGTGGGTCGCCGGGTCAGGCAGATAGCGCGGGTTCTGCGCCGGCGAGCGGAGATCCGTTGCCCGCTCCAGGCGGGGCGTTGGACGTGCCTTCGGGAGGTTCCGGCCCCGTGAACGGGGAGCCGGGTTCCGGCCCCGATGCAGCGTCCGGCGGGTTGGCAGGTTCGACGCCGCTGCCGGGCAGGGGGACGGCGCGCATGCCCGCGCTCGGACAGGTGCGGACCATCGAGCTGTCGCTCTTGGACCTCGAGGAAGGGTGGAACGTCGACGAGGCCCGCTCGACCTTGCTGGAGGCGGCAAACCAGGCGCAGCAGGTGGTGGCGGCGGCCGCCAGGCCGGTGGAGTCGAAACGACGTCCGCCGCCGGTCCCCGCGAGTGCCCCCCGATCGGGTGACCGTCCGTCCGTCTCGCTCCGCGGGCGTCCGCCTCCGCCGCCGCGCGAAAGCGTGCCGCTGCGCGAAAGCTTCTCGCCCGCGCCCCCGATCGTCAAAGGCGAGCCGCAGAATCTTTCGACGCCGCTTCCGAAGGAAGCCGAACCCCGAGGCGTGCGCGTCGAAACCCCGCTCGAGCAACTGACCGCGCAGCTCGAAGCGCGTGCGGCGTTCCTGTCGAAGGAAGGCGACAAGCTCGCCGAGGCGCGCGCCCATCTCGAGCGCGCCGTGCTGGACGAGGCGGCGGGGGACGGGACGCGGGTTCTCGAGCGCGCGCAGGCGGCGCTTCGCATCGAACCGTCTTTGGCCGTGGCGCATACGTTCGTGCGCCGTGCGCGCCATGCGCGAGGGGCCGCGCGCGTCCTGATCGAGCCGCTTGAGCGTGAAATCGTCGCGGTGACGGGGGAGGCCGAGCGCGCCGATCTTCTCGCCGAAAAGGCGCGGCTGCTGGAGGCGGCGGGCGAAAAATCGAATGCGACGCGTGACGCATGGGAGGCGGCCCTCTCCATCGCGCCGCATCACGCGGCCGCGCTCAAGGGGCTCGAAGGGACGCTCGCGCTCGCGCACGGCAGTCATTCCGATCGCCTCGCTGCGCACCTCGGGCGGATGGCGGACGCGTACGGGGCGGAGCCGAAACTCGCCGCGTGGCTCCACGTGGAGCGCGCGCGGATCCTGGACCGCAGGCTGCACGATCCCAAAGCTGCCTGGAGCGCGCTGCGCCAGGCGCTCGAGCTCGATCCGGGCGTGGGTCCCGTGCGAAGCGCGTGCGTGCGTCACGCGGCGCGCCACAACGACGTGGCGACCCTCTTCGAGCTGCTCGTCGAGGAGGCAGGGGTGGAGACCGAGCCGTCGCGCCGAGCGCGACTCGAGCTCGATGCGGCGACGTTGGCGGCGACCCGCTTGGGCGATGCCGATCGCGCCCTGACCCTTCTCGAACGCGCGCACTCGCGCGCGCCGACCGCGGAGACGGTCGATCGGCGCGTCCTCGATCTCCTCGTGGTGCTCCACGAGGCGGCGGGTCGATTGCGCGATGCCATCCGCGTTCGCCGTGCGCGCGTTCATTACATCGATGAGCCGCGCAGGTTGGCGTACGAGCTTCGGCACATGGCGGCACTTGCCGAACGCGCGGGCGATACCAATGCCGCGCTCGCGGACGTCGAGCGCGCAATGTCGCTCGATCCGAAAGACTCGACCCTTCTCGAGACGATGGACCGCCTTCTCGCCCGTGCGGGAAGGGAAGATCGCCGCGCGCAGCTTTGGGCGGACGTGGCGGCGCGGTCCGAGGATCCCGAAAAGCGGGCGCACCTGCTGATGCGTGCGGCGAAGATTTCCGAGGTGATGGGGCGGACTTCGGAGGCGATCCTCCATTTGCGGGCCGCGCTCTCCGCCTCGCCCGCGGACGCCGAGGTGGTGGAGGCGCTCACGCGTCTGCTCACGCCGGCGCCGGAGGAGCAGAGCGAGGCGCGCGATCGCATTGCGATCTACATGCATGCGGCCGAGCAAGTGAAAGATGCTGTCCGCCGCGTGGGGTACCTCGAGCGGGCCGCGCTGCTCTGGGAGGAATCGCTCGGCGATGCCGCGCTTGCCGCACGCGCCTACCAACAGGTTCTCGAGATCGAACCAGGCCGGCGAACCGCCATCGTCGGGCTGCAGCGAACCGCAGCGCGTTCGGGCGATGCGCGCGCATTGGGCCGCGCGCTGCTCGACGAGGCGCGCATCACGGCCGATCCCGCACGTCGCAATGAAGCGCTGGACCTCACGACGCGCGCGGCGGCGGCGTTCGCGTTCGAAGATCCGGAGCGGGCGCAGTCGCTCGTCGCGGAGGTGCTCGGGAAAAATCCCGGGCACGAGGAGGCGAGAGCTCTGCAGGTGCATCTGCACGAGTCGGCGGGGCGTTGGGACCAAGCCGTCGAAGCACTCACCGCACGCATCGAGGCGACGAAGGACACGGAGTCGAAGACGTACCTGTGGCTTGCGCGCGCCGACATCATGCAGACGCGCCTCGGCCGGCTCTCCGAGGCGATCGCGTCGCTGCGCGCGGTGCAGGCGCTCGACCCGGCGCATCCCGTTCCTTCGGACACGATCCCGCGTCTTCTCGAAGCGCTCGGCGATTGGGTCACGATGCGCGATGATCTCATCGAGCAAGCGGACAAGGCCGATACGCCGTTCGAGCGCGTGCGCCATCTCCTGCGTGCGGCGGAGATCGACGAGTATTCACTCCGTGACGACGCCGGTGCGGCCGCTCTCTACGGGCGAGCTCTCAACGAGGCGCCCTCGCACCCGCTGCTTCTCGAGCGTCTCGTTCGTCTTGCGGCGCGTCTCGGCTGTGACGTGGCCGACCCCTCGGGCAAGCTCGAAGGTGGCGGAAGTCAGGGTGCCTTCGAAAGAGCGATGCTTCTCGTCGAATCGGAGGCGGATCCGCGTCGCGCGATCGCGCTGCTCGAAGGGGTGACGTCGCGCGATACGACGCATTTGCCCGCGCTGCGCTCGCTCGAAACGTTGGCGCGCACGACCGACACCTTGCCGCTCTTGGCCAACGCGCTCGCGCAGCAGGCGACGACCTTGCACGCACCGATCGCGCGACTCGGGGCTCTTTGGTCCATGGCGCAGCTCGTCGAATGGCGCCTTCCGGAGAGCGGCGACACGTCCGTTTACGCGCGCATCTTGGAACACGCGCCGGAAGACCGAAACGCGCTGGATGCGATCTTCCGGCGCACCGTCGCCCTGGCACGCAGTGGAGATGGCGTGGCCCGGGCCTCGGCGACGAGCGCCCTCTTGGTGCTGCTTGCGCTCAAGTCAGGGGGCGTCAAGGGAGCCGACGACACGTCGCGCGTCATGATGCATCTCGAGCTCGCGCACCTTTATATGCCCTGGAACGACGCAAGCGGTCTCGCGGGGGGGCCTCATTTGCTCGGGGGCGACGTTCCAAGCGTCGCGGCCCGTTCGGCACTCGATCACTACCGCAAAGCGCTCTCGATGGATCCTCTCAGCGTGACGGCCGCCGTCGGCACCGGGCGATTCGCCTCGCAGCTTCGCGACGGCGAGGCGGGGGTGGCGGCATCGACCTCACTGGCCGATCTGGCGCAAGATCCGAAAGCGCGCGCGCGGCATTTGCTGGAGGCTGCGGATCTCCTTTTGTCCGCGCCCGAGGACGTGAGGTTGGGGACCCAAGAGCAGCGCAGGACGCGCGCTGTCGAGCTTCTCGAGCGCGCGCTCGACGCCGATCCCGAGTCGATCCCGGTGGCCGGCAGGCTGGCCACGGTGCGCGCCGATCAACACCGCCCCGATCGCCTCGTGGAGGTTTTCCGCAGCGCGATTCGCCGCGCCAACGCACCCGACGCCATCGTGATGCTCGGCGGCGAGATTGCACGGCTGGCGCGCACGGAGCTCAAGGATCTCACCGTGGCCGTCGATGCGATGCGGCGCGTGCGCGAAGTGGCGCCGCGTCACATTCCATCGCTCCTCACGTTGGCAGAGCTCTACATCGCGCAGAGGGCGTGGCCCGAGGCCGTCGATGCCCTCGAGGCCGTGGTCGAACATGCGCGTGGCCCGGGGCTCGGCGTTGATGGGCGACACACCGTCTCGGCCGGCGATCCGCGGCTCACCGCGCTCTTTGCGCTCGGGAGTCTCTACGAGCGCGTGCTCGCCAAACCGGAACAAGTGGATCGCGTGCTGCGCGCCGCGCTCGAGATCGATCCGACGAGCGTGCGCGCGCTTCGCGGCTTGGTGCGCCGGCTCGGGAGCTCCCCGCAGGCCAACGAGCGTTCCGTACGCGAAGAAGTCGCATCGCTCTTGCAGCGCCTCGCCAAGGTGGAAACGGCACCGGAGCAAAAGGGGGCCATCTACTTGGACCTTTCGGGCGTGCGGGCCACGCTCGAGGATCGCGCGGGCGCCGAAAGGGCACTCTGCGAGGCCATCGCCTGGCTCCCGGGGCTGCTCGACCGCCTCGTTGCGTGGCATACGACACCGCAGGGCATCGATCGGAGATCGTACGCGGCGGCCTTGCGCGCCGTCGTGAAGCGTCAGCAGGAGGTCGGTCGCTCCGATGCCGTATGTCTGGCAACCTTGGGCCAACTCGAGGTCGAAGCGGCGCAGGCGTCCGGTCCACTCGGGCAACGCGAGCATGGGCAACTCGAGCAAGGAATTTCGCATCTGCGTGCCGCCCTCGCCCTCGCGCCGGCGGCCCATGAAACGCGCTTTCACCTTGGCGCAGCCCTGAGCCTCGTCGGGCGTCATGAGGAAGCGTCGAAGCATTTGCTCGATTTGATCCTCCCTGATTCGCGGCCGATCCTCTCGCTCCGCTCCCCCGCCATTGCGTTCGAGTTGGCAGAGCGCGCGCTGGCCGGCGAGCGCCGCACCGAAGAGGCGTTGGTGGTGCGCGAACTGCGTGCGCTGACCGGATCGCTCGACGACGCCAGCCAAATGTGGCTGCGCGGGCGCCGGCTCTCGGAAGGCGCAGCCACCGAGCCGCTCGATCGCGTGACCGTCATGGCGAACGTCCTCCCGCCGGAAGGACGACACGTGCTGCTCGACGTCGCCTTTGCCCTTTCGGGGAGCGAGGGAAAGCTGTTTCGCTCCACCGCGCACGAGTTCGGAGTCACCTCGCGCGACCGCGTCGGCCCACGGAGTGGTCACCCGCTGCGCCCGCTGTTCGAGCGCCTCGCGTGGCTCCTGCGTCTGCCCGAAACGGAGCTCTACGTCTCGGAGGCCGTGAGCTACACGCGCGTGGTCTCACAAGACGTGCCGTGGGTCGTCTTTCCGCACCGGCATCTCGACCAACCCGAATCACGCCAGCTCGCTTCGTTGGCCCGCGCGCTCACGCGCGTAGCGCTGGGCGTCCCGTGGATCGAGGACCTCCCTCCGCCCCACGTGCAAGCGCTGCTCACCGCCGCCGCGCGCCACGCGAACCCGTCGTACTCGCAGGACGTGCGCGATCGCCACTTGGCCGACCTGATCGCCGAATACGAGCCGCGCGTGGCGCGCGCCATCGGGCGCAAACAGCGCAAGCTCCTCTCGGATCTCGCCCCAAGGCTCGATGCGCACGTCGCGCCGTCCTCGCAGGAAATGGACGCATTCGTACGCGCCATCGCCCATGCCGAGCTACGCACCGCGTTTCTCGTCACGGGTGATCTCCTCGCCACATTCGACGAACTACGCGCCCTCGACCCGCCGTTCGCGCGCGCGCTCGCGGCCGTCAACGAACACGCCGTCTCCACCATCTTCTCCCATCCACTCGGTGGCGACCTCGCCCGCTTTGCGCTGACGAAAGACGCGCTCGCCCTGCGCTGGCGCATGGGGACCATCTGGGGCGCAAGCGCAATGGGCGCCGTGGCCAGATAGCGGCCTCGCTACCTCTTTCGGCGGCTGGGTGGGCCGCTGGCGCCCGGTGGGAGGCGCATTTCGCGCATGCCCAATTGCAATCGCCGCATGACGGCTTTTTTCTGACGCTCTTTGTACTTGGCGTGGCTCGCTTCGCCGCGCTCGTTGTTTCCCTCGGTCTCGCGGTCGATGATTTGAAATTCGCAAATCACGAAGATGACGGGCCCGAGCCCCCACGCGCCCGACGGCGCGCGCTCGAGGAGCTTGCGGGGAACGCGAACGGGCATATCCACGACGAAGTGGATGATCTTGTATTCGTCCGCGGTAAAACGATTGTCCGTTGGCGTGTAGTCGAGATCCTTGCCCGCCTGCATCTCCGGAAGCATGGGCCGCAGGTGCGCGTTGTTCTTGCAGTACTCTCGAAACGGGAACATCGAATTGATGCTTTGGCCCGGAATGACGTAATTGAACGGGAAGAGCCGATTCGACAGGTATTGCATCACCGGAAAAATGTCTTCGTACGACCGCGTGACGATGCGAAAGCGAAGCTTGTCGTAGATCTGCGCGGCGACCGTGTCCTGCTTGGACAGGAGTTTCGTGTAGAGGGAGTCTTTGTTCTTTCGCCCTCCCACGAACTCGGTGATCGGAAAGCCGCCCGCCAGCATGCTGCCGATAACGCGGTACACCTTCTCTTCCACGACGTGGAAGATCTCCTGGTCCGAGAGAGGGACCAAAAAGAGCAATTCGCGACCTTCCAAGTGCTGAATGATGTGCATGCACTTGAGGATGGTGCACGCGCAGGTCTGCCGGTGCCCTCGGTTGGAGGCGAGAAGAAGCAACTCTTCGATGCTGGCGCGCTCGACCGGCTTCGGAATCGGATATTCGAAATGGCGGCGTAAGTAACTGACGGCCTCGTTCTTGAGCCACTCGATGCGCGTGCGGTCGCCGGGGTCGTCGGGGTGGAATTCCTGGGCGATGAGCAGCTCGCGAACCTCCGCCTCGTCGCGCAGGTTCAACCGATGCCAGTCGATGACCGAGTCGCCGCGTAAGATCAGGCGAACCGTCTCGAGATCGGCCACGGTGAACTCCTCGAGTCGCTTCAATCGCTCCGGCTGCTTTTCCTCCGTCATCCCTTCCGAAGATAGTACGAGAGTCGCTTTTGGCGTGCGCTATACGTAGAGCCGTGAACGCGAGGCGCCGTGAAGGCGGATGACGAGGAGCTGCGCGCCGCACTCGACGCGGTGCGCGCGAAAAGCGCGCGCGATACGGATTTGGAAGCCCGCCGGGCATCGGATCCCGTCGGCGTCGTGCATCGCTACGAAGACCCTCTCGACCGCGAGCTCGTCGGTCTGGTGGCCGCTGCGATCGCCTTTGGCAACGTGAAGACGATCTTGCTCAAGTTGGGCGACCTCCTCGACCGCGTCGGGCCGAGTCCGTCGCGCGCGGCCGACGATCCCGCCGCGCTCAAAGCGCGCCTTCGCGGGTGGAAGCATCGCGTGTTCGTGGGGGACGACCTGGCGCGGCTGCTGATCGGCGCACGGAGCGTTCAACGAGCGCACGGAACACTTGGCCAGTATTTCGCGGCCCAACTCGACGCGCACCGTGGGGGTGCGCGCTCGAGCGATGCGATCCGCGGCGCGTTGGCGGCCCTCCGCGATGCGATTCGCGCCGCCGGAAACCTCCGCTCGCGCACGCGGCGTGGCCCTTCGCACCTGCTTCCCGACCCGCTCGGCTCGAGCGGGGTCAAACGGTTGCTCCTCTATTTGCGATGGATGGTGCGCCCCGCCGACGGCATCGACCTCGGCCTCTGGCCGGTCGATCCGGCGCGCCTCTTGATGCCGGTCGACACGCACATCCACAAGCTGTCGCGAAACCTCGGGCTCACCGGCGAAGAGCGTCTCTCGTGGCGCGCGACCGAGGAGATCACTGCCGCGCTCTCGCGTCTCGACGGGCGCGATCCCACGAAATACGATTTTTCCCTGTGTCACATGGGGATGCTCCAGCGCTGCCCATCGCGCCGCGATCCGGTCCGCTGCGACGGTTGCGGCGTGATGCCGGTGTGCAGGCATTGGAAACGAACGAAGAAGAAGACCTCTTCGCATCTTGCGGAAGAGACGAAAAACGTGGCACCGTAAAAGCTTCCCGTATGGCGGAAAAGCGACAAGACTTCTCACTGGACGCCGTACGCACCGACGGCTGGTTCGAGCGCATCGGCGAAGGGATCGGGAGCTTTCAAGCGCTCTGCGAGATCGTCGGCGAGCGCTTTTTCGCCTTCTCCATCATCGTCGGCGCGCGCATCACCGCGCTGACGGTCGACCGGAGGAGCCCTGACCAAACCCTGGTCGACTTCGTCGTCGGGGTGGGCGACGGCGATGCCGACCTCGAGCCCCAGCGCCTCACCTTGGCGGACTTTCGGCGCCGTCTGGTGGGGGCCCTGCTCGTCGAAGAAGAGCGCGACCCGCCGCTGCCATCGCGCGAGACCGACACGGAGGCCGTCCAGCTCTACATCGGTGTGCGCTACCTGCTCTTGGCGCCCCTCTACGGGTATTCGCTCCGCCGGCTGATTTTGACCAAATCACGCCAGGACCTCGTCGTTTCACACGACGGCAGCGACGAAGAGTACGAGCTCGAATCGTTCCGCACGCGCATCCGTTCGCTCGTGCGCGACGAGCTCGATCGCATCGCCTCCGGCTCGCGCAGCGCGATCGATCTGTCCAAAGTGGCCGAGGCCGAGGCGTCTGCCCTTCGCCAAGAGTGGCCCAAAGTGGTCTCGCTCCTCGGGGCGTGGCCCGCGCCGCTCGCCATCTTTCTGCGCACCCCGGAAGGGCAAATGCTCGCGCCGGATGCACGCGGCCTCATCGCGCGCGGCCTCGGTTTGCTCGGGTCGGCGTGCGTCCACCTCGGGGAGGTCGACCAGGCGGAAGAGGTCTTTCGCATCGGCATCCAGTACGCACAAGAGGGTGTGGCCGCGGCCGACCTCTTTCGCCGCCTCGGCGAGGCGCTGCTTCTCAGCGAGCGGGCAGGGGAAGCTATCGCCCCGCTCCGGCGCTCGCTCGCATTTGGGGGAAGCGCCGCGGAGGTCATGCCGCTTTTGGGGCGCGCTCTCCTAAGTCGCGGCAAGTACGTCGCCGCCTACGGCTGCTTTCGGGACGCGCTCGAGGCCGGTGTGGGCGAGCGGGACCTGGCCGAGGAATTGAAACGCATCGAGGCCGCGCTCGGCCCCGCCCTGACGGCCTGGAAGGCGACCCGCATCGCGGGCTGATTGACACGCCTCGGGGTTACCACTATTCCCCCACCGCAGGTCCCCCCCTTCCCGAGGTCACCTTCTCGAGGCCGGACGGATAGGTCGTTCCACTTGTCGAAATAGCGCGCTAATCAAGAAGGCACGATGACCCTCATCCAAAAGTACGGGCCGATGTTTCTCATCATCGGTGTGGCTGGCGCCGTTGCGTGCCTCTTTTTCATCGGGGCGACCTTGCTCGGCCCGAAGAACCCCACCCCGGAAAAGATGCTCCCCTTCGAGTGCGGCTCCGAGAGCTCCGGCGGGCGGCACGTCAAACTCAGCGTCAAATTTTACCTCACGGCGATCCTCTTCGTCGTGTTCGATATCGAAACGGTCTTCATCTACCCATGGGCGGTCCAATTCCGCTCCCTCGGTTGGTTTGGACTCGCCGAAATGTTCGGCTTTCTCATCGTCGTCGTCGTCGCCCTCATGTACGTCTGGCGAAAAGGCGCTCTCGAGTGGGAGAACTAGGAGAACGC
>Ga0193753_10002964_pt1 | contig 12928 bp, 13 predicted proteins | sample H1c2metaG_FD_144925 | JGI IMG/M metagenome (GOLD analysis project Ga0193753, IMG submission 144925) | Soil microbial communities from a riparian zone of the East river system, Colorado, United States - H1c2 | ecosystem: Environmental > Terrestrial > Soil > Riparian zone | place: USA: East... | reverse complement strand
ATTTTCACAACGGCGACATCGCCGTCCTGATCGCCACGGATGTAGCCTCGCGCGGGCTGCACATTCCCGACGTCAGCCACGTGTTCAACTTCGATCTGCCGAACGATGCCGAAGACTACGTACACCGCATCGGGCGCACCGCCCGCGCCGGCGCCGAAGGCGATGCGATCAGCTTCGGCTGCGAGGAATACGCCATTGCGCTGCCGGATATCGAGCGCTACATCGGACATCAGATTCCGCGCGCTGCCATCGACGCGGTGGATCTGGCCGTGGTGACCGCACCGCCGCCTGCCGTGTGGCGCGAACGCGCGCCGCGGCAGGGGCAATCTCGCGGTGGCGGGCGTTCCGGCGGCGGACGACCCAGTAGTGGCCCGCATCGCTCCGGCGGCGGCCGCTCCGGAGGTGCTCCGCCGCGACGTGGACCGCCCTCGCGTCCCTCGCACGGCAGCGCGCCGCGGCCCGCGGCTCCGCCTTCGACTTCGACTTCCGGCAATTCTGCCGGCGCAGCCGATGCACCGGCCAAAGACCCCAGCCGGCGCAGACGCCGGCGCGGACGCGGCGGCGGCGGCGGTCCCGCCGGCGGTGCGCCGAATCCCGGCGCCGCCGGCTCTTAAGCAAGCTCCTATAGCAGCTCCGCGACGCCGTCGATCGCGGCAAAGTCTCCCGTCATCTGCGGGGGCGCACCGCTGTCCGGACGTCGCACAGCGCGCAGGTGCGCAATGCCAAAGTCGCGCGCGCACAGAAGCACCTTCAGGTTGTCGTCGACGAACAGCGTGCGCTGTGGTGAAAACGGCTCTTGGGCCGCGAGGCGCGGCCAGAACGCCGCATTTTCTTTCGGCGCGTCGAACGGCTGCGAGGAGTAGCAGGCGTCGAAATAGCGCGTCAGCGCAACTTGCTCATTTTTGATGGCGAGCGTCGTGGGATGCGAGTTGGTGACCAGCACCAGCCGCTTGCCGCTCGCGCGCAATTTTTTTAGAAAAGCTTCCGCCCCCGGCAAAAATCCCACGCGCGGCAACGTCTCGCGCTTGAGCGCCGGAATGTCGAGCTTGAGTTCGCGCGTCCAGTACTCGATGCAATACCACTGCAACGTGTGCGCGACGTTCTTGAACCGGGGCGCCAGCTCGATCTGCGCTTCGGCCTCGCTGATGCCGTTGGCGGCCGCATAGCGGCTGGGGACGAAGCTCAGCCAAAACCAATTGTCGAAGCGCAAATCAAGCAACGTGCCGTCCATGTCGAGCAACACGGTGTCGACGCAGGTCCAGTCGACTGCGGAGGAAGTCTGCATTTGCGTATGATACCTCGATGCGAGATCTAGCTAAGCTGGCCGAATCGTTGATGCCCATCGTCGAGCGCGCGGGCGCCGCCATCATGCAGGTGTACGACGGCGCCTTCGCCGTGCAGCGCAAGGATGACAACTCGCCGCTCACGCTGGCGGACTTGGAATCCCAGCGGGTCATCATCGAGGGCCTCGAGCACACCACTCCGGACGTACCGATTCTGTCGGAGGAATCGGCGGCTGCGCCCTGGGCCGAGCGCCGGATGTGGCGCGAATTGTGGATCGTCGATCCGCTCGACGGCACGCGCGAGTTCGTCAAGCGCAACGGCGAGTTCACCATCAACATCGCGCTCATCGTGGAGCACGAGCCGGTGTTGGGCGTGGTGTCCGCGCCCGCTCAGGGCACGGTCTTCTGGGGCATCGCCGGCGTCGGCGCATTCACGCGCGGCCGCGGGGGCGCGGCACGCCGCATTCGCACGGTGCCGCCGCAGCAGCCGTTGCGCGTGGTCGGCAGCCGCTCGCACGCGAGCGCGCAGACGGCGGCATACCTCACGCGCTTGGGGGCTCACGTCGTTTCGGGAGTCGGCAGCTCGCTGAAATTCTGTTTGCTAGCCGATGGCCAGGCGGAACTGTATCCGCGTTTTGGACCGACTTCGGAATGGGATACGGCGGCGGGACAGGCCGTGCTCGAAGCGGCGGGCGGCCACGTCACCCGCCTGGATGGACATCGGCTGCGCTACAACTGCCGTGAGAGCGTGATCAACGGCGACTTCGTCGCCTTCAGCGATGCAAGCGTGCTGCCGCCATAGCAAGCTGCATCGATTCGGGCCCTAGGCGTGTCCGACGGCCTCGCACAGCTGCAGCGTGGCGTCCAACAAGGTGGGGATGTCGAAAACGACCTCGTCCTCGGCCATGGTCAACTTGGCCACGCCCGCCGCAGCAATCAGCGCCGCAGGCACATGGATCTGATCGCGCCGCTGCGGCATCGTCCAGGGGCTGACCCGCGCATCGCCGAAGGCTCGATTCAGCGCGCTCCACCGCAGGTGCGCGGCGCGCGCTTGCGGTGTATCGCCGCCCCATTGACGCTGGGCGATGGCAATTGACGCATCACCGGATGCCGACGCGCTCGTCATCAGATCGTGCACATAGCGCACCATCTCATTGGGGTCGACGCGGATGGCCAGCGAGGGTTGGTGATCATGAGTCATATGCTTGAAGCCTCCTAGACCACAATTTGGGGCTCAACTCGTAAAAACCAAGGGGCGGCAGCCGCACGCCCGAAGGGTTAAGATTCAGGGATGGATGATAGCTTAATTATGCCCGTTGCCATTGCGGGCATCCTGGCCGGTGTCTACAAGGTCTGGCAGGTCTCCCTGGATGCCCGTGAGGCCGCGAATCACATCGCCAAGGACACCTGCTCACGAGCCGTGGTGCAGTTTCTGGACGGTACCGTGGCTTTCGCCGGTTTCCGCTTGAGCCGCGATTCCCGGGGCAAACGCCGCCTGCTGCGCACTTACACCTTCGATTACACCAACGACGGCTTCGAACGCGCGCAGGGATTTATCGTGCTCGCCGGCAACCGGCTCGAAGCGGTGGGTCTGGCGGGCAATCCGTCGTGAGCGGCACGCTCAACATCGATCTGCACACCCACTCGAATTGCTCAGACGGCTCCTTGAGCCCTGCGGCACTGGTCGAACGCGCCGCAGGCGCGGGCGTCGAGGTGCTGGCGCTCACCGATCACGACACCGTTGCCGGTCTGGATGAAGCGCAGCGCACGGCCGTGCAGCACGGACTTCGCTTGGTGCCTGGGGTGGAGATCTCCGCATCCTGGCGCTCGCAGGCCGTTCATGTACTCGGACTGTGGATCGATCCGGACTCGACCGAGCTGCGCGGCATGCTGCACGAACAGGGCGAGTTGCGACGGGTCCGCATGCGCGAAATTTGCGGGCGTCTGGAGAAGCTGCGCCTGCCCGGCGCCGAATTGCTCGCCGCCGTGCAAGCCCATCCCGGCTTGCCGACCCGGGCGCATCTGGCGGCGGCCATGGTGGCCGGCGGCCATGTCGCGACCGCGGACGCCGCGTTCCGCAAATACTTGAGCAAGGGCAAGGCGGCGCACATTGCCGCGCGCTGGCCGCCTCTCGAGACGGTGGTGGGCTGGATTTGCGCCGCCGGCGGAGTGGCCTCCCTCGCCCATCCCACGCGCTACTCTCTCTCGGCCGGAGCGCGCCGGCGATTGCTTGCGGATTTTGCCGCCGCGGGCGGCAAGTCGCTCGAAGTCGTGTCCGGCGCCAACGGCGCCCAGGATGTCGATACGTGCGCTGCGCTCGCCGCAGCCCAAGGTCTGTGCGGATCGGTGGGTTCCGACTTTCACAACCCGCAGGCTGCCTGGAATCCGCTGGGCCGCTCCCTTAAGCTACCCGATTGCGTCACCCCCGTGTGGCGCAGCTTCGGCCTATAAACGTGAGTGACGAAAAGAACAACGTCAATACCGATCTGTTCAAGAATATCGAGCGCCTGCGCCAGCTGCGCATCGAGCATCGCGATCTCGACGACGTCATTTCCCGTCTCAGCATGGATTTCAAGGTGGACGAGTTGCAAATGAAACGACTCAAGCGGCGCAAGCTGATGCTCAAGGATCAAATCGCGAGGCTCGAGAGTCAGCTCATACCGGATCTGAACGCATGAACGAGATCTGGCTGCGAATCCAAGCGCTCTTCGACATCTTGTCCACCCGCAACGTGCTGATAGAAATCGGCGTGCTCGCGGTGTGCTTGGCGGTCGGCGCCCTGGTCGCCTTGGAACTGAGCCGCCGCAATCAGCGTCAGCCGAACCCGGCGCCCATGGCGCTGTCGTGGCGCTACTTCGGCACTCAGGGCAACGTGGTCATCACTCCCATCGTCGTGGTGCTGGTTCTGGTCCTGATCGCGAACAGCTCGCTGCAAGCGGCGCATTTCGACGTGACGCTGCTGGGCGCCGCGGCGCGTCTGATCCTCGCGTACATCGTGGTGCGCGGCGCGGTGCTGGTGTTTGCCGCGAGCCTCGGCAACAAATCGTGGATTCAGAACTGGGAAACGCGCGTCGCGCTGCTGATCTGGCTGGCGATCGCCGCGGAATACCTGGGCTGGCTGGATCCGATCATCGCCACCTTGGACAGTCTGGGGATCGCCGCCGGCAAGTCGCGCATCACCGTCTGGTCGGTACTCAAGCTGCTGTTCACCTTGACGCTGTTCATGTTGGTCGCCGCCTGGATCAGCCGCTGGGTCGAACGGCGCGTCAAACGCCTCACCAGCGTCGCCATGTCGACGCGCATCGGTATATCCAAATTCTCCAACGCCTTCCTGATCGGATTGAGCATTCTCATCGGCTTGAACGCCGCCGGCGTCGACTTGACCGCACTGACGGTGCTGACCGGTGCGGTGGGCCTTGGCCTGGGCTTCGGCCTGCAATCCATTGCGGCGAACTTCGTGAGCGGCTTCGTGCTGCTCATGGACCGCTCGATCAAGCCGGGCGATGTCATCAGTTTGTCCGGCCAATCCGGCACCAGCACGGAGAATTTCGGCTGGGTGCAGGAACTGCGCGGGCGCTACGTCGTGGTGCGCGACCGCGACGGCGTGGAAATGCTGGTGCCGAATCAACAGCTGATTTCCAACGCCGTGATCAATTGGAGCTACACCGACCCGCGCATCCGCTTGAAGCTCCCCATTCGCATCAGCTACCGCGACGATCCCGAGTTGGCATTGAAGATCCTGCTGGACGCCTGCGAGGGCCAGGCGCGCGTGCTGCGCGAGCCCGCGCCGGTGTCGCGCTTGATGCACTTCAGCGACAGCGGCATCGAGCTGGAGCTGCGCTTCTGGATCTCCGACCCGCAGGAGGGCGTCAACAACGTGCGCTCCGAGGTCAATCGCGCCATATGGCGGTTGTTCAAGGAAAACCACATCACGATTCCGATGGCGCAGCGCGAAATCATCGTGCGCAACGCCGCCTCCGAGCTGGACTGAACAGCGGAGCGGCCGCCGATGCCGATCGAGATCACTCCGCACATCGCCATTCCCGACGAAGAACTCGAATGGAAATTCATTCGCGCTTCCGGTCCCGGGGGCCAAAACGTCAACAAGGTGTCGAGCGCCGTGCAGCTGCGGTTTCTACTGCCGCTGAACAGCAGCTTGCCGGTGTCCGCCAGAAACCGGCTGCGCGCCATCGCCGGGCAGAAGATGGTGGATGACGGCAGCATCTTGTTCACCGCGCGCAGCGAACGCAGCCAGGAACAGAATCGCCGCGCCGCGTCCGAGCGTCTGGCGGCATTGATTCGCACGGCCCTCGTCGAGCCGAAGATCCGCAAGAAGACCCGGCCGACCAAGGGGTCGCAGGAACGGCGCATCGAATCGAAAAAGCGGCGCGGCGCGACCAAATCGCAGCGCGGCCGGCAGGGATGGGACTAGCGAGCCGCTCTCAAAGCGCTACTGCCCCAGCGTCACCTGCAAAATGCTGTGCCGGATCTGCTCCGACAGCACCATCTGCGCGTCGGTCGCAACCCCGAGCAGCGGCTCGCCGAACAACAATTTCTTGTCGTCGGAGACCTGAATGACATTGCGCTGGCGCAATAGCTCGATGAAATTGCGGAACAGGCTCTTGTCGACGAATTCCGGCGAATTCAATCCGTAAAGCAAGGTCATTCTCTGCGCCATCAAATGGCAGCGCTCTTCGAGCGCTTCCGGCGTGATGGACCCGCTGCCCGCCTGCAGCAGCAGCGCGATCGCCAGGTAGTAGCGCTCGAGCGTTTGAATAGTCGCCTGCGCCAGGACCGACAGGCGTATCGCTTCCAGCGAAGTCGGCGGCGGGCGCTGCCACTCGCTGCGATCGGCATTTCCCTGCAACAGGTTCAGGCTCACGAAGGTGTCGAGCAGCGAGTCCGCCACCGCGCCGACCTGCGCCTCATCCCAACGCAGGAACAGTTCCGCCGAAATGTACGGATACACGCGCCACACCAGCCGTTGTATATCCTCCGTGCGCATGCGCGCATTGCTCACGAAGGCGCAGGCCAGGAGCGAGGGCATCGCAAACAGATGCAATATGTTGTTGCGGTAGTACGTGGCCAGCACGGCGTTTTCCGTGCTCATCCGCATGATGTCGCCCAACGGGTGCCGTTGACGCTCCAGCATGCCGAACGCTTCGGCGTAGGCGACGATCTGTTGGCCGCTATCGGCCGTCACCGTGACCAGCGGCGAATAGGGGGCGTCGCGCAACAGCCGCTGATACAGCTCGAGCTGGCGGATCAGATCCACTTCAGGCAGCGCCTGCCGCGGGGTCGCCAGCATCGCCACCGCGACCAGATTGATCGGCGTGACCGCGGCGGCGGCGTTGATTTCCGTGTTGATGCGCACCGCAAGATCGGCAATCGCAGGCCCGATCCACCCCGGCCTCGAGCCGCCCTCGTCGGAGGGCTCGGTGCGCCAGCGAGGATTGTGCTTTTGCAGCAGGTCGTCGAGCGCAATCGGTTGCCCAAGATTCACATGCACCTTGCCGAATTTGCTGCGCAAGACCGAGACGATCGACCTGAGCAGCACAAAGACGTTTTCCTTCTCCTTCGGCCGTCCCGACAGCTCGCCGATATAGGTCCTTCCCTCCACGATGCGCTCGTAGCCGAAATACACGGGCATGAACACCACCGGGCGCTTCGGATCGCGCAGGTAGCTGCGCACCGTCATCGACAGCATGCCCGTGCGCGGCGAGAGCAGGCGTCCGGTGCGGCTGCGGCCGCCCTCGATGAAATATTCGAGCGGATGGCCGCGCGCCATCATGAACCCCAGGTACTTCGCGAACACCACCGGGTACAGGTCATCGCCCTTGAAGCTGCGGCGCAGGAAGAAGGCGCCGCCCTTGCGCAGAAAACGTCCGATTAAAGGCATGTTGAGATTCGCGCCGGCGGCGACATGAGGAACGGCGAATCCCTTGCGATAAATGATGTACGACATCAGCAGGTAGTCCATGTGGCTGCGGTGGCAGGGCACATAGATGATTTCAACCCCATCGCCGACAGCGCTCAAATTCTCGAGGTGCTCGAGTTCCACGCCGTCGTAGAGCGAATTCCACAATCGGCCCAACGCCATGGCCATGAAAGTGACGAAGGCCTGCGAATAGTTCGCGGCGATCTCGATCGCATACTTGCGCGCCAGCAGCAGCGCCGGCCGCCGCTGCAATTGGCGCACCTGCATTTCGTTGCGCACCGCCTGGCGCACCGCTTGAGTCTTCAAGACCTGGAGCACCATGGTGCGCCGGTGCGAGAGGTCCGGGCCGATGCTCGAGGCGCGTTGCGCGCGCATCACGATGCGCAGCGAGCGCAGCACCCGCCGCACGCTGCGCGGCTCGCTCATGCCGTCATCGATGAGTTCGCGCAGCCGTATCGGCTCACCGAAGTAAACCAGGGTATTGCGGCCGTTGAAGAGCACGCTCAAGAACTTGCGAAAGCGGCCCACCAGGATCCAATCTTCGCTGAACGGCAGCCGCCACCAACTCATTTCCTTGTGCGGCGCCCTGCCCCAAAAGATCGCCACCGGCACCAGGTCCACGTCGAATTGCGGATGAGCCGCCGCCGCATCGATCAGCCGCACCAGATAGCGCGGCGCGCGAGCCGCCTTGCGTCCGCCGAACAGGCGGGGATGGCGCATCAATTCGAAGTAGGCGCGATCCGCGCGCTTCTCGCCCATCATCAAGCGGCGCGAGGGGCGCGGCAGATTGTGCGAGGCGCAGACGCTGTTGAGCACGGCGAAATCCGTGTGGCTCTCGCGCTCGAGCACGTAGCACACCGGGCGCGGCCCGGCCGCAATGGCGGCGACGGCATCGTCGGGCTTGATGGTGACGCGCACCCACAAGCCCAAAATCTTGCGAACGCTCCAGCGCCAAGCCTGGCCCAAGCCAACAAGTGGGTTCATGGCCGCCTAACAGCTACCGCGGCGATTCGCCGCGTTCTTGGTCGTCGATCGCCCTGCGGGCTTTTTCCGCTTCTTCATCCACTGTCTTTTGTACGTCGCGCGCTTTGTCCATCTGCTGAGTCAACGGATCGAAGACATTCTGTTTGGGCGGCGGCGGCGGCGACGGCGATGAGCAGCTTGCGATGAACAAAATCAACAGCGCCGTTGTCCAACATTTAACGTAACCCATGTTGCACCTTAGAAATGCCGGCCCCCAGGAGCTTGAGTGTACAATACAGTCATGTTGCGCTTAGCATTGCTCGTAGGATTGGCCGGTATCGCGCAAGCCGGCGTACCGCCGGTCGATATCGATACCGCCGCTCAGCTCTATCAGGAAGCCGCGATCCGCGAACAGGTGCGCGCCTCGTTGGGCTTGATGCCTGCTCATATACGCAAGCTGTTCCAAGGCAACACCTCCACGCCGCTGACCGAGACGCAGCTCAAAGCCGTGGATGTCGCCGCGGTGCGCGCATTTCGCATCGATGTGTTCGAAGCCCCGGCGTTGAGCGCCTTTGCGGCGCATCTCGATGCCGACACGATGAAAAAAGCCGAAGCATTTCTGCTGACGGACGCGGGCAAACGCATGGTGGCCGCCGATCTCGGATTGGCATCGCTCAGCGATGCGGACGCCGACAAGGTCATGAACGGCGACATCGCCGCGCCCACCACTCCGCAACGCAATGTCCTGTTCGAGAAGCTGGAGCGCGCCGAGCGTTCTTCGGAATCCACCGTGCAGATTCTCGTGACCATGGGCACCGCGGTGGCGACCGGAACGGCGGTCGGCTCCGGCATGGATCCCGGGCCCGTCGAGCAGCGCGCGCGCAAATCCGGCGAGGCCGGCCGGCAATCCATGGAGGACAACTTGCGCGAGTCCATGCGGCGCTACATGGCCTACGGCTATCGCGACCTGAGCGACGCCGACTTGAAACGCGTGTTGGCGTTTTTGGAATCTCCACCGGGCAAGCAATATATCTCAGCGTATCTCGCATCCTTGAGCGCCGGTTTCTACGCCATGGGACGCCGATGCGGCGAGCAGTTGGGAGAGAGCCTGCGCGAACTGGCGATGGCGCAGCTTGCAGCCGAAGGCGCCGAGCGTGACCCGCCGCCCGCCCACGACCCGCCGCCTGCCCACGACCCGCCACGGACGCCCAAGTCCCGCCCTTAAAGTCCCCGGAGCGCTGCCAGGAAGTTGCCGAGCAGCACGCAGATTGCATCGACCTGATCTTCCAGTCGATGATCGGAATCGAGCACGTGCAGCGTCGCGCCATGCTCGCGCGCCCAGCGGATACTGTTTTCCACCGGCACCACGTCATCGTGCCAGCCATGCACGATGACGGTCGGCACCGCAACGTCTTGCGGCGTGTATTGTTCCAGGCCGCGCATGTAGAAGGCCGGCGCCAGCAGGAATAGCGCGGCCGCATTGCTTCGAGCAACCGCCGCGGCAGCGACATGGCCGCCCATGCTGGAGCCGACCAGCAGCAGCGGGCCGTGCAGCTCGCGGGCGATGCCGAGCAGCTTCTCTACCCGCTGCATGGGATCGTCGAGACCCCGATAATCCACCGATTCCACCGTGAGATTAAGGTTGCGGACCACCGCAGCCATGGCCGTGATTTTGCTGCCCCAGGGGCCGCTTTCCTTGCCGTGCGAGAACACCACAGTATTGACAGCTCGACTCAAGAATCTCCCCTTCTCAGCCGCTACAGACGCATGGAATTGGAAGAAGAACCGGTAAGCGCCGCGCTGGAAATGCGACGCGCAATCGACTGGCTGCGCGATTGCGCCGATCTGGCCGGCGTAGACCCGACAAGCCTCGAGTCCCTGGCGGCCGCCGCCGTACACTTCTCGCTCCCCGCCGGCCATCTGTTATTCGAGGCCGGCTCCAATCCGGACGGAGTATATCTGCTCGCCAGCGGCCGATTGGGCGTCAAAACCCATTTGAAGGCCGGGCTGACAGCCGAGATCGAGCGGGGCGAACTGGTCGGCGAGGCCGGCTGGCTGCTGGGCACGCCGCGAAGTGCAACGGTTGTTGCATTGCGGGACAGTGAACTGCTGCTGATACCCAACCCCGAGCTGGATCGAATTGCCGCGCAATCCACCCATTTTTCATTGGCGCTTGCGCGGCTCTGCGCGCGGCGCTTGAGGCACAGCAATCGCCAGGAATATCGGCCGAAGCGGGCGCATATATTTGTCCTGGTACCCAACAGCATCGAAGTGGACATCGCTGACCTGGCCACGCGCCTGGTGGATGAATTGGGCAGGAGCGGTCGAACCGAATTGGTCTGGGACGCGCGGGCCACCACCCACACAGCCACCTGGTTCAATGGCATCGAAGAAAGCAACGACTACGTGGTCTACGTCGCGAATTGGGCCGCATCGGGCTGGACCCGCCAATGTTGCCGGCAGGCCGACGTCATTCTCATGGCGGCGCCGGCCGCGGGCAGCGTCCATCCCTGGCCCGCCGGGATCGCGGATGCTGCAAGAGCGCGCGGCGCGCGGGTGGAATTGGCGCTGCTGCACCAGGGGAGTATCGAAGCCGGCTGCGCCGCCGCCTGGCTCAAGACCCTGCCGGCAACGCAGCACCACCATCTGATCGAGCCCTCCGACTACAGCAGGCTCGCGCGGTTGCTCATGCGCCGCGGTGTCGGGCTGGTACTGTCGGGCGGGGGTGCGCGCGGCTTTGCACATCTGGGCATCATCCGCGCGCTGCGCGAAGCGAGAGTGCCCATCGACTTTCTGGGCGGTGCCAGCATCGGTGCGATCATCGCCGCCGGCGTCGCCATGGGTTGGAGCGATGAGGAAATGCGGCTGCGCTACCGCCGCAGCTTCGTCGACACCAATCCGGTGAACGACTACACCTTTCCGCTGTTGGCTCTGACGCGAGGCAAAAAAGTATCGCGTTTGCTGGAGCGGGAATACGGCAGCGTGCCGATCGAGGATCTGCGGCATCCCTACTTCTGCGTGAGCGCCAATCTCACCACCGGGAAGCTCTTCGAGCATCGTACCGGCCGCCTCTCGTACGCCTTGCGCGCATCGGTCGCCATTCCCGGCGTGATGCCGCCGGTGTTTCACGAGGAAGGGGTCCTGGTGGATGGTGCCGCCATCAACAATTTGCCGGTCGATGTCATGCAAAGCCACGCGCCGGGCTTCGTGATCGGCAGCGATGTCGGAGCGGATCGCAATTTCGGCGAACGCCGCGTCAATATCTTTCAGGTGCTGATGCACGCCGGCATGGTCAACAGCACCGCAAGCGAACGGACGCAGCGCGAATTGGCCGATGTGCTGTTGAAGCCGCCGCTCGTCAATGTCGATCTGCTCAACTGGCAGGCATTCGACGGCGCGATTCAGGCCGGTTACGACTACGCGCGCATCGCGCTCGATGGTCTGCCGGCACTGCCGCGCGTGCTCGCGCCGACCGCCGCGGCGGCGAGACCCAACTCGGCGGCAGCCGAATTGGAACGGCGCATTGCAGCGACCATTGCCGCCGGCTAGCGAGCCCGGTTCTCAGCGGCTCCAAGGTTGCAGCTGCTTCAGGGCTTGAGCTGGTTGGCGATGCTGTCGACCCATTCCAATTCCGCAGGGCTGTACTGCGAGAAGTTGAGTCGATTGAGGCTCACGGGCTGAACCTTGCTGCCTGCGGCCGAATGCGAAATGCGGAAGCAATGAAATTCATGCTCCCGGCTCGCCGCAAATCCGATCACGAACTGAATCTCACCGAGGCTTGCGGCGGCCGGATTGTTGAGGCGCTCATCGCAAATCACGAAAAAGGCGTCCTCCATGCGCCGCGTACCAAAGGTGCCTGCCGCATGCAGTCCCTCGAAAAACCCGCGCACTTGGGCGATGAGGGTTTCGCACAGCTGCGAATCCAGACCTGCCGCCGCGACCCAACGGGTGCCGTGCTCGATGCTATTCAAGATGAACAGTGCCAATCGGCGCGATGACAGGTAACGCCAATCCGCATTGGCGGTGTTGGCCGAGGCCAGCGTACGTGGCCGCACGATGATGCGGCCGGTCGATCGCACCGCTTGCATGGTGTTGACGCCGAGGGCGGCAAGCCGCATGCGCCGATCCTCGCTCACGAGGCTGGCCGGCCGAAAACCCGGCCGCAGGATGGGCTCTTCGCGGTCCGGGCCCAGGGCTGCCGGCGAAAGTTCATCGTAGCGTGCCAGCATGCCGGCGACTGCGCCGCAGGGCGCAAAAGATTCGAAGTGTCCCCGCAGCTTGTCGTGCGCCAGAACCCGCGGAAAGTACATCAGCGCGTTTTCATTGAAGAAATTCCAGTCCCGCAGTCCGACCAGGGCATCATCGGCCGTCTCCCACGCGGACGGCGGATCGATGATCAGCAGCGCGCGGCGCTCCTTGCAATAGCGCGCGGCGACCAGCAAGGCGCTGGGCCCCACGTCCTGATCCCGCGACAAGGGCGGGACACACAGAAAATTGAACATCTCGGCGTCATGCAAGGCGAAGATGCCGGTGTGATCCTGGCTCGAGCCGATCAAGTCGTAATCCGTGAGCGGCGCGCCATCATCCCCGTCCGAATTCGAGTTCACATAAGCGGTGGCCAGCCCGCTCGCCGGATCGAGGGTGCGATCGGGGCGCTGCGCCGGCATGTCGCCGACCAGGCGAATCAAGGCTGATTGCGCGACGGCGTGAGGCAGGTACCGCTCGTCCGCTGGCGACACCGAGA
>Ga0193753_10002963_pt1 | contig 12930 bp, 11 predicted proteins | sample H1c2metaG_FD_144925 | JGI IMG/M metagenome (GOLD analysis project Ga0193753, IMG submission 144925) | Soil microbial communities from a riparian zone of the East river system, Colorado, United States - H1c2 | ecosystem: Environmental > Terrestrial > Soil > Riparian zone | place: USA: East... | reverse complement strand
CTGACTCACTCTTTGGTCGTTCCAGTCGAGCGTTCGTCTCCGCAGTGCGCTTGTAGGCATTTCGAAAACGGAGCAAATATCTGTGTGACCGGAGCAGGGTACACTCCACATATCGAAGCCTACACGTACGGCGGACGGCCGACCCAATACCGATATGTATACAAGAAACAAATTTCACGCCAGCCCTAGGGCGCTCCTTCTTGTTTTCCTATTGATGTTCATCGGTTGCTCAACCAAGAGCGCGAATGAGCATAGAGAGGCGACCAACGAACCATCGCCCGCGCAGGTCGTTGGCCAGTTTGGAAGCGTCGTAATCAGTGCACAAATTTCAAAGGGATCACGCTTTAATGTGTATTGCAACGATAGTTGGAGCACTCCGCAACAGTTGCCGGTAGCGGTGGGGGAATGGCACGACTACTCTTTTAAAATCCCTGAAGAGTTGACGAGTTTTCGAATTGATCCAACGGAGGTTGCCGGGGCACAGGTTGAGATCCGTTCCATTCGCTTTGATCGTCTAGGAAAACCAACCCGCTGGATGCCTCTGACAGACCTTATGAAATGGCTGAAATCCGACACGGCTCTGAGGATCGACGACTCGAGCAAGCTTGTCGAGCTCACGACAACTGGCAAGAATATGTATCTGATGTGTACAGTGAATCTTGATTACTACCTTCTTAAGCCACCCGAATGACGGTTTGGCCAACACACACCTTCTATCTTCTATCAGAACTCCCGATCCCGCCCAAAATGACCGACTATCGGATCAATGAATCTTAGAATCTCAGTCGCTTGTATGCCATCCACGGCAGAGTGCGGAGAATTCTTGCAACAATTGACCAAAACCAAGGGTAGAACACGGCGCTTCCACCATCGTCTAAACGATCAAATACCCGCTTTGCCAGGGCCCGAGGGGACGCTTTGGGAAACAACAGCCTTTTCCCAAATGTCTGTTGGGTATCCAGATATCCAAGAATGTAGCATTGCACTACGATTGATGTTCCGACTGCGAGGTGTCGCAAGCTTTCAAAATAGGTGAGTAAAGCGCGCTTTGCCGCAGCATAGACCACATTTCGAGTTCGGCCGCGAATCCCAGCTATCGATCCAAACCCAACAACCCAAGAGTCGGGGCGATCGCGAAGCTGGTTCCAAAGGGACTGGACAAGCTTCAGCACACTGACGAAATTGATGTTTACAATCCGTTGTGCTGTTGGAAAGTCCAGCGTACCATCATCGTTCGAAACTGCAAAGCCAACTGGAAGTAGTAGACCATCCACTACTCCAAATTCATGAACGGCCACGAGTATTGTGTCAATTGCGAGGGGATCCCCGAGGTCCGCGCAAATATATCTGGCGTCTACTTCGAATCGATTTCGCAAATCTGCGGTGAGCGCTCTTAAGTCGCTGGCGTCAGTCGCAACAAGCAACAAGTCATGAGCACGACTCGCCGCTTCCTCCGCTAGTGCGCGACCTAGACCCGCCGATGCTCCAACAATTACAAACCTCACAAGGCCAGCCGCTCAGACAGTTCTGATCTGTACAGGCGTCGAGGATCAAATTTGCGCAGCCGGTCTCGAAAGACTTCATAGCCTGGATAGGCGCTAGCTACGGTTTTGGCGCTCAATCGCGAGTCCTTAATGATGTTCGGCCAGCCGCCAAGATTCTTTGTCAGTTCATCCAAAAAAAGACAGAATGTCAGGCTTTGCTTCGTTCGAGGAAAATTCAGGCTCAAACATACACCTGCTCCCGAGAACCTAAGAAGGTCTCGCGCTCCTCCAAATAACTTTGCTGAGGCTAAAGTAATGGGAATCGGATGCCGGGAAAGCCATTCTCTGATGCGGTGGGCGAACTCATCAAAGTGCTGAGTCTGTACAATTATCTGGCACTCGTGGAAACCACGGCGACCGAAAAGATAAAAGTAAATCTCTTTGTCATGTATCGGAAACAAGAAGTCATAAAGCGAGGTGACCTCTTCTTTCGGCTTCATGTTCATGGATCGTTCGAACGCACCGTTGAATAGCTTGGTGGTGAAACGGTTGAATAACGCTAAGGGTAACCGAGCGCGACTATCCGCTGATAGATTTCCGGCCTCATGCTCGTCAACGGAAACCGAGCTGGAACTATCGGTATCCAGGAAATTTCCAGTGACGAGAAAGCCCTTGCCGAATCGATCACCACTCGCTAAGAAATTGTGCCATGAGTAGATCAGCTCGTTGTGCGTCGCTGCCTCAACGAGCTTGCCTCGCAAGTCGAAGATGTTAGATATTGTTCGAAGGCCAAAGCGAATACGAGGTGATGGAATTTTAACGAGGCGTAGGCGAGCACTTATGATGCAGCCAGTTAATCCATATCCACCACAAGTAAGGGAGAAGAGCTCTGGGTTTGTATTTCTGCTGAGTTCGATCAGACCGTAACTCTGATGAAATAAAAGAACGGATTCGACCTGCGACAAGAAGGTTCCGTCTCGAAATTGGTTCTTGCCGTGTACATCTGGAGCGAGGCAACCGCCAACAGTGATCTTTGGATGGCCGGGTTGTACGGCGAGCATCATCCCGTGGCGTGTCGCGAACTTGTAGATCTGGCCTAGCGTCGTTCCACCTTCGACTTCCAGTATTCCTTGCGACGAGTCGAAGTCGAGTATCCGGTTGAAACTCGAATGATCGATGGTTTCACCGCTGGACGAGAAACTGGCAGCGGCATACGAGAGACCCGCGCCACGGGATATACAAGGTTGAAAAGGCGGACCTTGTTTCCAGAATCGATAACGATCAGGTATGCAATGCTTTGTCTGGATCGTCGTAGATCCATCGAAGCTTGCGAACTTGACCGCTTGCCGCGGGACATCGTCAATCGCATTAGGCATCAGAGTATCTTCAGTCGTTACCAGGAGGTAAGATGGAAAGCCCATAACGCACAATTGCATTTGGCCGCCGCAATCCGTCTTTGTAGATGCGAGCGACGTAGAGTCCGATTGCGATTGCATACCCCCCAATAAAGCCGAAACCAATGAACAATATCAGCGGGATTTGCCAAGTTCCAGGATGTGTAAACGAGAAGATCGCGATCAGACCGAGTGCGAGTAGCCAGAGCGGAAACGCATAAGCGGGCCATCGAAGAATCACGGTAGATGCTGAGAGAACTCCGCCAACAGCAAAGACCGTCATTCCCAATAGGTTGTAATGAGTTTTTCCGGCGATTCTTGGGCGTCGACAATAGGGGATGTTCTTTCGCTTAAAGCCGATGCGCCCGATCGACGCACGCAGAAAGGGATAGGCGGTTGCATCCCTTATGATGGCGTCTCTCACCTCTCGAGTAGTGAGGCTAAATTCAGCCATGTCGATAACGAAATTATCATCCGCCACCGATCGGACCACTCGGTAATAGAGCTTCCGAGCTGATTTCAGCAGAATGCCTTCCGGACGATCTGTCCGTTCCCCGTAAACAATTTCATAGCCCTCCCGCTCATATTTGAGGAAGTCTTCAATCATTTCCGGAGGATCTTCGCAATCCACATCAATCATGACGTAGAGATCGGCCTCGGCTGTCCTGAGACCCGCCTCTAAGGCACACTGGTAACCAAAATTCCTACTCAACACAATCACAAAGATCTCTGGATGTCGTTCGTGCAAATTCCTGATAATCTCTAATGACCGATCCGAAGAGCCGTTGTCTATGAAGTAGAGATGAGGAGTGTAAGAACGCTGAAGGCGGCGGAATACGTCCAATACGCGCGCCGCAAATAAAGGGATTGCGTCCTCTTCATTGTAGACGCTGCAAATAACTGCCAGAGACGGAAGTTGGATAAAATCAGACGATAACACACTCGGCTTCAGAGGACTTTGCTCCAAGTTGGGTGCTCAAATACCCAAAAACGCAATCGGCGCGAATATTTTGATCCGATTTCGGGCACACATCATTCTAACGCGAGCATTGAGCGCCTCCATCGTTCACAGCGTTTGACGGTCGCCATTTTTCAGATGCGTGCATGATATCCTGTATTCTTCCGGATATCTTGCGTACATTTCATTCGCGTGCGTAGGATCAGATGGCAATCATGCGTTCCATTCTTATTACCGGGAACATGGGCTATGTTGGTCCGTGCCTTGTCGAGTACCTTCGCTGTCAGTATCCGAATGCGCGGCTAATTGGTTTGGACAGCGGCTTTTTTGCGTCCAGCCTTCTGCCCGGTCAATCTCTTCCCGAGCGTGCACTGGATGTTCAATATTTCCAAGACATGCGAGAGCCTTTCGGTTCGATTCTCTCGGAGGTCGAAGCTGTCGTTCATCTTGCCGCAATTTCTAACGATCCTATGGGCAACAGTTATCAGGAAGTAACCGAGTCCATCAATCATGAGGCAACGATTCGCTTTGCTCGCGCGGCTCGGAAGGCAGGAGTTGGCCGTTTTGTTTTTGCGTCTTCATGTAGTGTCTATGGATTCGCCGAGGAGGGCGCAAGAACTGAGCAATCCGACGTGAATCCTCTTACGGCTTATGCTCGATCGAAAGTCGCGTGCGAAACGAGTTTGCGAGAGCTCGGTAGCGAGGACTTCATTGTTACCTGTTTGCGGTTTGCGACCGCGTGCGGTTCAAGTCCGCGTCTGCGCCTTGACTTAGTGCTGAATGATTTCGTGGCAAGTGCTGTCTCTTCTCGACGGATTCACATCCTTAGTAATGGGATGCCTTGGCGTCCTTTGATCGCGGTCGAAGACATGGCAAGAGCTACCCATTGGGGGCTGACGCGGAAATCAGTAGATGGAGGCGTGTTTTTGATAGTCAACGCGGGCTCTAACGTCTGGAACTATCAGGTTCACGAGTTGGCGTCCGTTGTGGCCGAAATTATCCCAGGGACAGAAGTACAAGTTAACAGAGAGGCGGCCTCCGACAATAGGTCTTACAGAGTTGACTTCTCGCTATTCAGTTCCTTAGCCCTCGGCTATCAGCCAGAAGCGACACTAGAGAGGGTTATCGTAAATCTCCGCAATCTGTTGGAATCTTCGGGATTTCGCGACTCGAATTTTCGATCCTCGAGTCTCATGCGCTTGAACCTTCTCTCGAGTTTGGTGGCGAGCGGCGAGCTTACAAGCGATCTGATCTGGCAACCGCGCAAGCATTCTCTCACTGATTTTCAGACAATTTAGGGCCGATGTCCAACTCCCCATCCTGCCGTTTTTGCTCAAAGCCGCTGAAGCACATTTTGTTAGATCTTGGGGCTAGCCCGCTCGCAAATTCTTATCTGACCCCTGGGGATCTGAACCGAATGGAGCCTTTTTACCCATTGCGGGTGTACGTGTGCCAACATTGCATGCTGGTACAACTACAGGAATTTCAGAGTCCGGCAAAGATCTTTTCGGATTATGCATACTTCTCTTCCTATTCCAGTTCATGGCTAGCTCATGCCAAACGGTACGCTGAGAAGACAATTGAGCGCTTCGCGCTAAACAACAAATCGCAGATTGTTGAGATCGCCAGCAACGACGGTTACTTACTCCAGTACTTTGCGGAAGCTGGCATTCCCGTCCAAGGCGTTGAGCCGGCGGCGAACATCGCCAAAGTCGCCATTGAGAAAGGGATTCCGTCGCGAATCGGCTTTTTTGGAATCGAAATGGCGGACAATTTAGTTGCGGAGGGAGTCAGCGCTGATCTGCTAATCGGTAACAACGTCTACGCCCACGTGCCGGACATTCACTCCTTCACCGCCGGGCTCAAAAGATTATTGAAGCCCGGAGGCGTGATCACGCTCGAGTTTCCCCATTTGCTAAGGCTGATGGAGGAGAATCAATTCGACACGATCTATCACGAACATTTCTCTTATTTCTCCTTGTTGGCTGTTCGGGAAATTTTCTTGCATCATGATCTGGAGATATTTGATGTTGAACAACTGCCGACGCATGGAGGATCTCTGCGGGTCTTCGGCAAGCATAGGGGCAGTGACGCGCATCAGATATCCGACAATGTTTCCAAATTAGTAAACTTGGAGACGTCTCATAGGTTAGACCAGCTTGATTTTTATTCGGACTTCGACAAGAAGGTCCATATGGTGAAGTGCGACCTACTCGACTTTCTCATCCGTGCAAAGCGAGCCGGTAAGATCGTAGTCGGTTATGGGGCTCCAGCAAAGGGGAATACACTCCTGAATTATTGCGGTGTGGGCTGCGAATTGCTCCCATTTACCGTCGATCGAAGCTCCCAAAAGCAAGGCACCTTTCTGCCTGGTACAAGAATTCCCATTCGAACGCCCGAAGCAATTGAACAGACACGGCCCGACTATGTTCTCATCCTTCCCTGGAATCTAAAGGACGAGATAGCGACTCAGATGAGTGTGGTAAGAACCTGGGGAGGGCAATTCGTAGTTGCGATTCCCTCTCTCCGCGTGTACTGATGATCTTCGAATTCACCACCTTGGCCGGATTGGTCATAATTCATCCCGAACGGCTGCAGGATCATCGTGGCTTTTTTGCGCGCACGTTTTGTGAACGCGAGTTTCTTAACCACGGATTGGCCACGCGATTTCCTCAATGTAACATCTCGTTTAACGCAAAGCGCGGCACTCTTCGCGGTATTCATTACCAACGCGAGCCTGAGCCCGAGATTAAGATCGTACGTTGCACTCGCGGAGGCATTTATGACGTTGCCGTCGACCTTCGGCGGCACTCAGATTCCTATCTGAAAACATTCAGCATCGAGCTCACTAAAGACAATTGCCTCTCACTCTATATCCCGGCGGGCTTCGCTCATGGTTTTCAGACGCTTGTGGATAATAGCGAGGTCTTCTATCAAATGGGGGAATTCTACAACCCCAATCTGGCGGCAGGCGTTCGATGGAGCGATCCGACTTTTGACATTTCTTGGCCCATCCCAGAGCCAGTGATTTCGGATAGGGATCGAAGTTTCCCAGATTTTGAAAGTCAAAAGGAATGGTTGTTCTCGTAACAGGTGGGAGCGGCTTCGTAGGAAGGCACGTCTTGACCTGTCTAGCTCAGAGCGGGAATGAGATTCACGCAACCTTCAACACAGCAAGGCGGAGCTTAACAAAAGGCGTTGTTTGGCATCAAACGGATCTGCTCAACGCAGAAAGCAGGTGGAACCTCCTCGCGCGCGTCCGACCTTCGCATTTGATTCACCTCGCCTGGTACGTTACTCCGAACAAGTATTGGACCGCACAGGAGAATGCGTGTTGGCTCAGGGCCTCCCTGGAGTTACTAACGGAATTCTCGCGCCTGGGCGGAAGGCGCGCGGTCATAACTGGCACTTGCGCTGAGTACTCCTGGAGCAGTGGTGGGTTCCTCCGAGAGGATGAGACGCCAATGGCTCCTTCGTCTCTCTATGGCGCCTGCAAACAGGCGTTGAGTTCTGTCGCGTTGCATCTTGCCAAGGAGTTGGGAATTAGCATTGGCTGCGGCCGCATCTTCTTTCCATACGGGCCCGGAGAGCAGCCCGAGAGACTCGTTCCCTCTGTCGTTCTATCTTTGCTGCGAGGCCAACCCGCACTCTGCACGTTAGGGCGGCAAATCCGCGACTACATTTATGTTGCCGACGTTGCCGCTGCGCTGACAGTTCTACTCAAGAGCGAATTCACGGGATCAGTCAACATTGGAACGGGTACGGGACTACTTGTAGCCGACATGGTCCTCCTAATCGGGAACGCGCTGGGGCGGCCGGATCTGATTAGACTCGGGGCACTTCCGACGCGTTCGGGCGAACCTGATGTCCTGATCGCCGATACTGAAAGACTGATAGCGATTGGGTTTGTCCCAAGATATACGCCCGAGCGTGGAATTCAGGAGACGATAGACTCATGGAAACATCAAGTTGGTTGAGTATGTTGGCAAGTCCCTACTCCCAAACCTTCCAAGGGGCTCGATTTGTTGACCACAGATTTTCGAGATGGTTCTTTTCTCGAAGCGTATCCATGGGTTGCCAAAACCCGCGATGCTTGTAAGCGACGAGCTCGCCAGACCTAGCGAGTTGCTCAAGAGGATCACGCTCCCAAATTGTTGAATCATCCTTTATCAAGGAGATCACTTGTTTTGAAAGTACAAAAAAACCGCCGTTAATCCATGCGTTGTCTCCAAGGGGCTTTTCTTGGAATCCTACGACGGCTTCCTCGTCAAGACGAAGAGCCCCAAAGCGTCCCGGCGCAGTCGCCGCGGTGATGGTTGCGGGATGCCCGTGTTGATGGTGGAACGCAAGTAGTTCGGCGATATTAACATCCGCGACTCCATCGCCGTAGGTAAGGCAAAACGTATCACCATCCAAAAATGGTGCAATGCGTTTGATTCTCCCTCCTGTCTGCGTGTCGAGACCGGTATCAACCAAAGTCACGCGCCAGTCCTCCGTCTTTTTGGAGTGAGTTATGATACTATTCTCGCGCAACTTGAAGGTTACATCAGACGTATGCAAAGAGTAATTAAAAAAAAATTCCTTGATAACATATCCCTTAAAACCCAGACAAATTACGAAATCATTGAGGCCGTAATGCGCGTAGATTTTCATGATATGCCATAGGATCGGTTTGCCGCCTATCTCAACCATGGGCTTCGGGCGGGTTTGAGTTTCCTCGGATATCCGAGTTCCGTAGCCTCCCGCAAGGATTACAACCGTCATGAAATGATTCTCTTAGAAAATGAAGGATATCATGAGGGCCCTGTGTCCGCTAGCATTCCACTAAAGTTCCCAGACGAGGAGGCGACATGCACCAGTCCACAAATGGAATCACTTTGGCCCTCTACGATGGCGTTTTCTACGGATGGCTTCGTGATCGTCGACGACTACGCGCGTTTGCCTAATGTCGAGCTGCAGTGGACAACTTCCGTTCTCTGCGCGGCATCACTGCACCCACAAAAACAATCGATTTGGAGAGCCGTGAGAACGCGATGAAGCGTGCTGCCGCTTGCCCAGCTTCCACTAACAAGAATCGAAGCAAAGAACTACCTGCTTACTGATGTGATCCAGTCGCCGACTTCCTGTGAATGGCTTATGGCTTTACTGAGTTCGTCTACACTTTTGTTCTGTTGATCCAGCAACCCCAGCAAGTCGTGCCGACGTTTCGCCGCCCAGGGGGCGAGCGGTAACTGCTCCGTATCCGTCAGAGCAAGCGCAGGTTGACGTAAACGAAGGAAAGATGATTGGGTTAGAGGTTGGCTGCCGCCCAAGCAGCGGGCAAGCGTTCTTTGAGGCAGTTCATCGGTAGATCCGCCAGGCCGGGCAGCACGGCGGCCAGGTAGTGACGAATCGGGATTTTCAGTCGGCGGCAGCTTTCTACAATCGCTGGCGGCTTTTCCCAGCGCGCTCGCAGGCAAAGCGTGGGCACGCGCTGCTTCGATCTGCTGCTGGATGGTATCCAGCAAGGGTATGGCTCGCTCGAGACGTAGAGCATGCCGTGCGGCATGATCCAGATGATCGGTGCGCGCCTGGGCATCGATGGAAAACAACTCATCGATCCGCGCCACGATACGTGTCGTGATCCGGTCGTCTGGGTGAATCTTCAGCGCCTCAAAAAACTTTCTTCTCGAATGCGCCCAACACGCGGCGTGCACCATTTTCGGCCCGCCCACTCGGCTTCTCCATCACTGTGCCTCAATCTATGCTCGCCGTAATCCCCTGTCTCTGTGTCCGCAAACGCGATCTGCTGCCCGCTTGGGTCATAATCACACCCTAATAATCAACATCGCTCGGCTCCTTTCTTCCCGAGCCTTTCTTCGTTGGCAGGTACAAGTCTAAAACCGCCGTTGTTATGGAATCATTGTTACGGACGCTTTCAAGATCGACACAAAGATACGGGGTCTGCATGGCGTGACGCTGTAATGAAAGTGGCTCTCTCTCTACCGATCCGCTGCAATTGTTTCGGCGGCCACGACTGTCGTTTTTCGGCCGGCCAAGCCTTTCGTGGAGCGAGCACCCGGGCGGGTATTGTTCCGAGTAGTCCGGTTGTCCCGCGAGCCGGCTCAGCCGAGACCCATAATCGTTTTGTCCCTCTTCTAACGACTGTTGTCGGCCAGGTTCGCTACACTATTTGGAGCAAGAGCTCAATTGTCCTTGAATTCTAGACTGCCCACGAGGCGACTTGGTCATGGTTGCTCACCTTTTGTTGTCTTGGCAGGAAATAACTCTCAAGTATTACACCCGGCGCTCGTTTTCTTAGATGAAGTCAGACGTCCATTCGGTTATTTTGCCGCTAGAAATTCGACCCATTCGGTTGCGATCGACACCGCTGCCTTGGATGGCTGCCTTGCTTTTGGGGCTTATCATTGGCATCGTCGTCAGGCACGAGATCACTCATCAGTCGGCAACCCTAGACGTCGAAGCGCGGATCTCGAAGGGGGCAATATTCCGCGTCTACTACAACAATCAATGGACCGAGCCCCAATTGGCGGCGATTCGCCCCAATCAGTGGACCCACTACCATTTCACCGTTCCGTCTCACCTTATCGCCCTCCGGTTCGATCCCTCTGAAGAAGCGCACGCTCAGGCTCAAATTCGCAGCATCGTGATTAAGGGACACGGTGCGGGGCATTCACAGAGTATCGATCCTTTGCAGTTGAAGGAGTGGATAGGCGATATCCAAGTGCAGGTTCAGCCAAACACTCAATCAGCCCTACTTACTACGGTCGCGCCGTCCGGCTATCTCATGAATGTTGAAAACGTGGATGTCAGCGACAGGATTCGTGTCCTGGAAAATTTTCGTCTAGATGCCCGCACTCTGTTCTGGTGCCTGCTTGCCTCCGGAGCGATGTTGCTGTTGGCGGGCATCCGGCGAAATGAGATCGTTACGGCTTTGTTCGTGTCCGCCCTGATTATGTGTGCCGCTTTCATTGCGCGGATCACAGCCCTTTGGCTACTCAAGGGCGGCGGACCTTTGCCGCCGGTAATACGGACAGTGGGAGCTGCCGCTTACACCGGCTTCTCGAAATCCACAGAGCTGCGTTCTGTGAATTTGTCGATTTGCATGGCAGGAATACTAGTCGCGGTTGTGGGCGTGTTCTGGCGATGGCGTCGTCATGAGCCGCTCTTGATTCGCTTTCCGGTTGGGGAAAGCAAACGTGTCCGGCTCCTGTTTTTTGTCGGCATTCTTGCGGTTTGCGCGCTCTTCGCTCTTCCGGCAGCCACAAGTTATCTCACGGCCGCCCTAACTGCCCGGCACCCTACTGATTTCGACTCCCAAAACATTTACACGTGGGAGTTCCTCGTCCGGTTTGGTAAGCTGCCTTGGCGAGATTTCTGGTTTCCATATAGTGGATTCTATAACCGACTTTTGCCGCTTTATCCACAGATCTTGTACGAATTTTTGCACCAAGTGCTGCTACTCGGCGTGCTGCTTTGGTGCAGTTTAAAGATATTTCACAATCGCATAGGAATGGCCGTCGGCTCTTGTGTGTTGTTCCTTTTGCTTCAATCCGCACAAGTGTTCCTGCCTAACTCTAGCCCGCGCTACTTCCTGAGTCTCAGTATTGTTTTGCTTGCGGCCGTGGCTGTACAGGAACTCAGCTTTCGCTACTATGTTCTTCTTGGCGTTTGGTGCGGCTACACGATCTCCCAAGAACTTAGTCAGATCATGTATGCGCTGCCCGGGACCGCCCTCCTGGTTGTTTTGAGCCTCGCGGGAGCGGTATCCGGAAAGGAACGCATTCGGATAGTGCAGAGGGCAATGATCGGTGCCGGCGTTGGAGGCGGATCTCTTCTCCTCTATGTTGCAGCACTCTACCACAACTCTCAGTTGACTGGATGGTGGGCGTTCGTCATGAGTCTGAACGACCAAGCCGATTATGGGGGTTCGCCGGCACGTGTTCGAGACTGGGTATCGCTGAGTGGAGGTTTGGATTCGGGGCTATTTGTCGTGACGCTCGTGCTGGTGGTGGGCGGAATAGCCCATCTTGTCTGGCCGGTGGAACCGCGCGATATCTATTCTGTTCTGCCCCTCAGCATAGGACTACTGAGTTGCATGCTGCTTCAAAAACAGGTCATCCGCTCAGGAATAGAGACACAGTTTATCGCGATTCCCATCTTTGGCGTAGGACTGCTTTTGTACCAACGCGCTCACTCTGCTTTCCGCGTCCGACAGGCCATGTGGCTGGCTTTTAGCATGGGCATCCTGTTCTCATGCTTCATACTGGAAGCTTCCGTATGGGAAGCCAGAATCCTCCCGTGGTTCAAACAGGTTCAATCATTTCCGTCTAATCTAGCTGCGCTCTTTGGCCGGGGTGATTGGACGCGCGCTCACGAGGCATACTTCGCGCCCGCATCGTTTGATTTCGGTGACACGACCGGTGCTCAGCTTCGAGATCGCCTCCGCACAATCGCTCCCACGAACCGGGACGAGACAGTGTATGTGCTCGGAAATAACCCGCTGCTGTACGTTTTCTTAGAAAAGCCGGTGCCCTTTTACACAAACATATATAACGAATCCCCGATCGATGCACAGCGTACTACTTTGCGGTGGCTTGAACGGAATCGGCCGAAATACGTCTTCTGGGACGCGGACGCGAAGGACTTTGACGGAGTTCCGAATCCTGTTCGTATTCCAATCGTTTTTACACACATAATCGAGCATTACCGGCCGGAAACAGTGGAAGGCAAGTATCAAGTACTGAGGCGCATTGAGCCAAATGAGGAACTCGCCCTGGCGTACTGGAGCAGCATGCTTGGGCCCTCGATAAACCTGGGCTATGTTCCCGCCGCGGCTTCATCTGAAGAGGTGAGCGTAGGGAGCGAGAACGCTTCGGTGCTGATTGTACACGCGTCCTCGCCTCGCGATGCCTATCGAGTTTCTATCCCACTCAAAGTTGGGAAACACAAGTACACGCTGTCCTTTTCGGAACGGGCCAACTGTGATACTTATCGGGTCCGCTTAGATCGCGTGCCACTTATTGAGGCAGAAAGAGCCTCGGGGGCAGAGGTTCATATTAGTGGCCCCATTGATAGCGGCGTCCGAGCAAGT
>Ga0193753_10002962_pt1 | contig 12931 bp, 10 predicted proteins | sample H1c2metaG_FD_144925 | JGI IMG/M metagenome (GOLD analysis project Ga0193753, IMG submission 144925) | Soil microbial communities from a riparian zone of the East river system, Colorado, United States - H1c2 | ecosystem: Environmental > Terrestrial > Soil > Riparian zone | place: USA: East... | reverse complement strand
CGTGCGTTCGGCGTCCTCGACCTCGATGACGATCCTCGCGCAGTGATCGAAGTAGGTTCGCCCGACGTCGGTGAGGCTCAGCTTGCGGGTGGTTCGCTGAAGTAACCGGGCGTTCAGCCGCTGCTCGAGGTCCGCGACCTTCCTACTGCGTCGTGAGGCCTCCGAGCGGGACTCGGGGGCCTTCCCGTCGCGATGGGCTAAGTATCCGAGCGCCATGTGCGGCCGCCGGTGATTGTAGACCGCAAAGCCACGTCGCTCGAGCTCGTTCGCCATTCGGTGAACGGTCGGCGACGTCCGAGAAATACGACATCGGCTGGTTAGAAAAACGCGACCGGTCTTGCGTAGAGAACAGTGGGGCGTTTTTTGCCCCGTTCATTTCTCAATCGCAACAAGGAGATGTTCATGGAATTGCTTCAATTGGAAGAGCTCGAGCCGCGCCTCGCGGGCAATGTCGCCGTGGATCCGTCGGTGACGTTCCCGGCGTCGCAGCCGGCCCACGAGATGGCCGCTTGCCCTCTCACGTGCGGGTGCGGTGCGACGTCGGCTGTCTGTTATCCCACCGGCGCATCCGCGTTCGAGGATCTGAATTAGATTCGAGGTCTGAATAGATAGGCTGAATGACCGCCGGGCGGGCGATGCTCACGGCCCTCCCGGCGGCCCTTTGTCGGAGCGAACATCGATGATGCAGGATTTTGATTCCGAGACCGTAATCTCCGAGCTCGTCGCCGGGGCTGGGCGCCGTCTCTCGAACTCCCCCATGTGGCTCTACGTGCACGGGAGCGAACCGCTGGCCGCGCGACATGGTTGGAAGCTGCACATATCGTCGCGCGCCATGGATTTTCAGGGCCTGCTGCGGGTGGCGGTGCCGATCCTGCTCGCGGAGGGGTGCAGCTTCAAGCTCGCCCGCTCGACCGCGGTGCTCCGCGATATCAACGATGGCGCGGAGTCGCCGGCCACGGTCGGAAAGGCGATGACCGTGTATCCCGAACAGACCCGGGCGGTGATCCTCGGGCGGCAGCTTGCGGCCGCTCTCCGTGGCTTGAAGGGGCCGCGCGTGTTGAGCGATCGCCGGGTCGATCCCGAGGCCCCGGTGTATTATCGATACGGGCCATTTTCCAGCGACGTGGTGCAATCGCCCACCGGGCGCCTGGTCTCCACCATTCGTGGACCGAACGGCGATGATTTCGAGGGCTCGGCGACCCTGGACTACCGTCAACCAAGCTGGATATCGGATCCGTTCGTGCCTCCGCCCACCGGCAATCCGGACAGCGTGCTTGGCGCCCAAGATGGCCCGAACATCCTGGGCAACCATTACCGGCTTCGCGATGGGGTGATGCAATCGCCGCGCGGGAACGTCTATCGTGCCGTGGACCTGCGCGATGGCACACCGGTGGTCATCAAGCAGGGGCGTACCTATGTGGCCGAGTCGTCGGATGGCTTCGACGCGCGCATGCGGTTGCGCAACGAACGGCGGGTGCTCCAGGCCCTGGAGAAGGTCTCTGGGGTGGTGCGCTGCCTCGATCACTTTCGGCACGGGGACGAAGAATATCTGGTGGTCGAAGACGGCGGCACCCGCAATCTGGTCGAGGACATCCTGCACCACGGGAGGTATCCGCTGGAGGCCCGTCCCGGCGGACGCTCGTTGGAGCGGTTTGCCAACGAGCTTGGAGAGACCCTCTCGCGGGTACACGGCGCCGAGGTCCTCGTGCGCGATCTCTCGGCAAAAAACGTGGTGATCAAGGAGGACGGTGGCGTCACCTTGATTGATTTCGGCATCTCTTATTATCGCGCCCTCCATATTCCTGGTGGAACGCCTGGATTTTCGCCCGCCCGTCAGATGCGCGGGCAATCACCGACCCAAGGTGACGATCTCCATGGGCTGGGCATGACCCTGTTCTTCGCGGCAACCGGGATCATGCCGGTGGCCGATGCGGCCGATCTCGATTTCGCCCGAAGAAGCGCGCTGGGGAGCTTGAGAACCCTGTACGGCGCACGATCGCCCGTGCTGATCGCGACCATCGCGGAGTTGCTCTCCTCGGACGACGAACGCGCCGGCGACGCGTTTCGCGCGATCTCGGGCGGCCAGCTGCAAACGCAGCGGCCCCCTATGGCGCTGGCCCGAGCTCCCGAGGTGAAGCCCGAAGATCTGCCCGAGCTCACCTCCGCCGTCCTCGCCGATCTGATGAACGATCTCCGTGAGCTCTTGGACGAGGGCGCGGAAGTACAGCCGCTGCTCGAGGCGCCCATCTACGGCGGGCTCGCAGGCATGGGCCTCGAGCTCCTTCACCACGTCGAGCAGCCCGGCGTGCGCGGCGTATTGGAGGCGATGGCCGCCCAAATTACGCTAGCCATGCATCGTATTCCGCACCATCCCGGTCTGCTGGTGGGCTCCACCGGTGTCCAGATTTTTCTCGAGCGCTTGCGGGCCCAGGGCTTTCAGACCGAGGTGCTGCCGCGTGAGATGGTGGAGCCTGGCGCAGACTGGACCCCCGAGGGCGACGACCTCTTGGCGGGCGCCGCCGGTGTGGGTCTCGGGCACCTGCTCCTGGGGGCGCTCGATCCGCACCCCGCCCATCGCGAGATCGCATGGTCGTGCGTGGCGCGGGTGGCCGAGCGCTCTGTACCGCGCTCGAACTTCCCCTGCGATGTGCTCCCAGACTCCGCGGGGCTCGATGTCGAAGCCGGCTTCGCGCACGGTCAAGCGGGCATCGTGCAATTCTTGGTGGCCGCCCTGCGCTTCGGTCTCGATCCGGTCATTTGCAAGGACCTCGAGCGGCGCATCGATTGGGCCAAGGCAAGGGTCCCTGCCCTGATTGTGCGCGCCCGCGAGCCAGGGGCTCTCCCGCTATCGGCGTCCTGGTGCCGCGGTCTCGCCGGCATGGGTCGCGCATTGCTTCGAGCGGGAGAGACCCTAAACGATCCCGAGCTGCTGGAGCTCGCCTTGAACTGCGGGCTCGCCTGCAAACCGTGGATTCCTTATTTATCGAACTTGGGCCAGTGCTGCGGCGTCGCCGGCGTCGGCAGCTTTTTGGTCGATCTGGCGGTGACCGTGGGCGACGAGCGAATCTGGACTTCCGCCTACGCCACGGCCTCCCAATGGCGTTTGCGCGCCGATTGCAAATTGCGCGAAACCGCCGCCCGGGACGCTTCGCTCCGAATGCGCAACCTCTCCTGGTCCTTCGGTCGCGCGGGCATTCTGGCTTTTTTTCGGGGGCTGCGCGACCGCGCCGGCGCAGACGAAATCACGCTCGCGACTCACCTCCGCCTGCGAGAGACTTTCGTCTGAGTTCGCGGCGCGGTACTTTTCTGACCCTCAGCGCGCCGTCATTCCGCCGTCGACGCGGACCCCGCCGGCTTGATGGTCCGCTCCCGAGCGGTACTAGGCTCGCGCGGTCCCGCGGATCATGTGCCGGAGGATCGGGAGCGCCTTTCGCGCGCTCTCGCGCTCGACGGTCCCAAGCGTGAAGCCTGCGCGAACGATGCTCGTCTCCGTGGGCCTCAAGAACGACAGCCGCGAGAGAAATCGCAAAAGAGTCGTCTGCAGCCTAGCGATACCCGCGTGATTTCACGTAGGGAACAGTCGAAGCTGACATTTGCGCATTTCAAATTCCGCGTTGCTTCGGCCGCCAATTGGGCGCGCGGGAACCAATGAGACACAAGGAGTGATCGCAATGACAAGAACAGCCAAAGCTCTTTCCGCAATCGCCATCGTCGCGGCATGCGCTCTACCGATTGTGGGCTGTACGGAGGACTCCTCCTCCGAAGACATATCGAAATCCGAGGACTCGTCGAATGCAACGGATCAGCCGATGAAGGATACGTCCGCGCAAACGCTCGATCTCCGCGGCCGGCACGACATGATTGTGAGCCCCAACGTGAATTGCGGACACATTTTGTACTGCACGCGCGAGCAAGGTCCCGAGTACCAATGTTACTCGGGCACGGGATGCACCTTTCAGCAACAGGTCAGTGATGCGGACGCCGACTGCGCTGCAGTCTGCGGCAGCGCGGCATGCAGCTACATCATACTACATGACTGCCCGACTTGACGAGCCTCCGTCGAAACGCGCGCAGGCGCTCTGGCCTCTGCGATTTCGGTGACGGATCGCACGACGGACTCCCAATTCATGGTGAGGGAGACCTAATGATGCGAATTGGAATTTTCTTCTACGGCGCGGCCGCCGCGATGGTGGCCGGTGCGTGTTCATCCAATGACCCTTCCGGTAATGCTGACAAGGGCGCGGAGGCGGTGGATGCGACAGACGCCACGACGCCGGATGCACCTGCCCCGGGCGCCAGTGCCGGTGGCAAGATCGTGCCATCCAATCTTCCGGCCGACACGTGTGACACGCCGGCGACCAAGGACCTCGTGATCCAAGGTGATCTATACAACTACCCTTGCGATGCCACCATCGTTCAAGGCGGTGGGGCACCCGATGTCTGCGTCCTCAAGGGCGCCAACGTCGCCATTCATCAGTTCACGGTCTTGGGGAGGTTCCATTCTGCCATCGCCATCGTTGCAACCAACGGGATGACCATCGACGGCGCCATGGACGTTGGGGCCGAATCCGACAACGATGGCAACAATACATACTACGGCGATGGTCCCGGCGCATCCACGACGGGCACGGCCGGTGGCGAGACGGGAAGTCCGCTCGTCGGCGGGCTCGCAGGTGCGGGTGGGGTTGAGGGTGACCTCAGTGTCTACGGGGGCGGCGGCGGAGGTGCATTGCAGCTCGTGGCCTGCAACCAATTGACAGTAACGACCGAAGGCACGATCAGCGCCGGCGGCGGCGGCGGCGAGGCAGGCCTCAAGGTGTTAAGCGGCCAGCCCAGCGGCACCCCCGGTGGGGACGGCGGAAGCGGCGGAACCCTCTTGCTCGAGGCGGCCCACATGACCATCGCGGGGGGCCTTAGCAGCAACGGAGGCGGCGGTGGCGGCGGCGGTGGTGGTAAAGCTTTGGAGAACGAGTGCAGCAGCGGATCGCTCGGCGGTCTGGGCGGCGTGGGCACGGCCCAGACCGCGGGCGGCGTTCCTGGAGACGATGGCCACGGCGGTGGGCGGGGAGGAAACGGCGGGTCCGTGATGGGCGCGCCGACCGAGGGAGCCCCTGGAGGCGATTGCAACATACCGCCTGGAGCATTAGAGGTCCGCTTCGCTGGCGGGGGTGGCAAGGGCGGCCCGGTAGGCCACATCCGACTCAATGTTCCCGCGGGCACGACGCCCAACACCACGGGCGCGCTCTTCAGCCCTCTCCCGTCGATTGGGACCGTGGCCACGCACTGACGCACGGACGGCGTTCGAGCCGCGGCTGAAGGCCGATCGCGAGCTTTCTCGGTGTTCCGGGGGGTTGGCGACTCCCCAACGGCGAGCCCGCTCATTTCCATCAATAATCGCGCGCGTGATCGACAATCATGCGCGGTGATTTTTAGATCATGGTTTGCGTCGCGTCTCGATGCCTTCGAAGCGAAACTTCCAGGTCTTGCCGCCGTCGGGCGAATAGTCCCAGAGAACGCGCACCTTGCCCGATTCGAGTGGGGGTCACGATGACGCGTTCCAGGACGGATTTTACCCTGAGAGCTGCACCCGCGAGGGAGCGGCTCGGGCGTGACCGTATCGTGCTTCGTGTCACCGCCGAGGGTACGCCCTCTATCGAGGCGCCCTGATCGACCCCTCGCCGGCAAAAGAAAGGGAGCGCCCTCGAATGAGTGGCGAAGGCGCCCCCTGGATTTACTCGACTGTCTCGGTCAGGCGCTCCCCTTCGAGCGCAGCCTCGGCCGAGACAGCCGAGCCTCGTACGGACCTAACTGCTATCAGCGGTCGCCCGCGGCGCACGAGGCGCTGGTATGCACCTGTGCAATTTCCACTTCGACGGTGTTCAACACGTCGACATACAACGCGGCAGCGTCCATGGCGCCGTCTTCGCTCGCCTGGTAGTTGACGATGACTTGCCCGACGTGCAGACCGGCCACGTTGGTGAGGTCGATCTTCGCATTCGGACCGGCCGCGATGGTGATCGGTTTGCCGTTGATCTTCAGCTCGGCAATCTTGCTGGTCGCCGTCGTTGAAGCTTTGCCATCCTTGTCGCAGGATGCACTCGCCGTGGTGTTCGCGGCCTCGTAGGTGATGCCGAGTTTGAGCGCGCCGTCGTCACCGAACAAGCCGTTCAGGAGATCCTTCACACCAAGGTTCTCCAGGAGCTTGCGCAGGTCGATGTCGATGACGCCGACGTCGGCACCATCACTGAGAACGTCGGCGAGGACACCCTCGGCCGGCGCGTTGAACAGCGTGCCGGACGCGGCCGATGCCGATGCCGTCGCGCCGCTTTCCGTGGCCTGCGTCGATGCGTTGGCCGCAGCATCTCGGGTGAGATTGCCTGCATTCACGCGCGCCACAGTCTTTGCGATGAGCGCTCCGTCAGCACCGAGCTCCCCGGTGTCCGACGAGAGCTTGGCCGGCAGAAGATTGGCAAAGCTGCTGGGGCCGTAAGGCTTGCCAGCATTGACCCGAATCGCCATGGCGCGACCCGAGATGGCTTTCGCCATGCCACCCGTCGCCGTCGGCGCCGCAGCCGACGGATCGCCCGTCAGCTGATCGCTGGACGAAGAACCCGTGTCTCCACCAGCGCAACCCATGACTCCAAGCGTCGCCGCGAAGAGCCCGAGCATACCCGTGCGAATCAATTTCGATGTGATCATTGTTTCCTCCCCCATGTGGACTGGCATCTACCGGCCCACATCTCTGCCCATTATGATGCAAGGTGGGCAAAGGTCGCTGCGCTGAATGCACATCGAAGTTGGGAAGAAATACAAAAGGCCCGTAAGCTCGAAAAGCACGGTCGCGGTGCTCCTCGACGCCTGTGGTGGCGAGGTTTTTTCGATGAGCGCTGAGGTGTTCGTCGGCTGCGCTGCGAGCATCCAGGTCGTTCAGAGCGACCCATGGCGTGCCCGGGATCCGTCATTGTTTGCGGTAGTGGCTCAGGGCCTCCAGCAAAAAATAGTCACCATAGATGAGAGATCCCGTTTCGGAGCCCCACGCGACCGAACCATTGGCCAACAGTCCGCCGTGTGGCGAAGGGGCTTTTGCGAGATAGAGCAGATTTCCATCGGCCCCGCGGAAAGTGAGAAGACATAGAAGGATATCGCGTGCCGCACGTCGATAGCGCACGCGATCCGTCGATGCCGTCGAGAGCTCGCTCAGTTCGAGGAGGCCGGCGGCCGCGACGGCGGCCGCGGACGAGTCGCGTTCGGTCCATGCTTGCGTGGCCGGCTTGCGATCGCCAAAGACGTGATCTCCATTGGCGTCATTGTAAGGTGGTTGAACGCGTCCGAGCTATCGTTGGCGGGGAGCCGCGCGATGAAATAGTCAGCCGCCCGCTGCGCCGCTTGCAAGAACCGCTGCGGCGCGGCCGACGCGTCGCCGCGGGTGTAGCGATACACCGTCGCAAATCCGTAGATGGCCCACCCTTGGCCGCGCGACCACGTCGTCTCGTTGCCATAGCCTTGGTCGGTGATCTTGTCGTAGAGACGGCCGTCGCTCGGGGTGCCGAAGGTACCGTCGTTGTACCGGGCAATGTAATAGTCCTCGAGCGACCAATCGCCGCCGCGATGCCGGAGGGTCGTCTGCCATGTGTGGCGGTGCGTGTCGACGAAGCCGGGGAGCACCAGCATGCCGGAAGCGTCGATGGTCTCTGCACCGTCGGCCGTGAGCGAGGGGGCGATGGCCGCGATCGTCCCGTCCTCGATGAGGAGATCTCCGCGTGGGAGGTCGGCCGCGGGTTTGTCGGTGCAGACGATCCAGCCGCCGCGGATGAGGGTTCGTTGCGTCATGGTGGGAATTCCTTGCTTAAAAATATTTCTAAAAAACATTTCTAGAAATATTTCTATGGCTTAGATCGCGACGACCCCCGCGTCAAGCGGGGCCCTGCTATGCTTCGCGCGCATGAGAGAAAAACGGGCACCGGTGCCCGACGTCGTCGACGACGCCTGGCGCGCGCAGGATCCCGCGGTCGCCAACGTCCCGGCCGAACTCTCCAAGCGGATTGCGCGCCTCGAATCGCTTCTCGACGCCGCAACGGATCGCGCGCTCGCGCCCTTTGGCTTCCAAAAGGCCGAGTTTGGCGCGTTGTCGGTCCTTCGACGCATGGGTCAGCTCAAACCCAACGAGCTCACGCGCGCGCTTCTTATCTCGCAGGGCGGGACCAGCAACGTACTCCGCCGGCTCGAGCAGGCCCGCCTCGTCGAGCGGCGGGTGGATCCCAACGACCAACGCAGCTCGTGGGTGCGTCTCACGCGCGAGGGGGTGCAGGTCACCGACCAGGCCGTTCGGGTCTACACGGAGGCGCAGGCTGAATTTTTTCGCCCCGTCTCCGAGCGAACCGCGCGCGACGTCGCCGACCTGCTACGTGAAGTACTGGTGGCCGTGGGCGATGCCAGCCCGCGCACCATAGCCGCGCAGGTTCGCCGTCCGCGTCGTAGCTAGCGAGGACGGGCTCGGTAATCACCTGGAACCGTCGACCGCCGTGAGTTGTGCTCGGTTCGCGCGCTTCTGGAAGTCGAAGATGATTTTTTCAACGAAGCCTGTCGATTCGGCCCCGCGTCGTTCGACGTGGAAAGGAGGGCGCCTCGGCGTCCTCTCGTGCCTTTTTACCGACAGGGAGAGATTGCAATGTCCTACATCGATGGCTTCGTGATTGCCGTGCCCACCGCCAACAAAGACAAGTTCATCGAACACGCCCGCAAGGGTGATTCGGTATTCCTAGAATACGGCGCCACCCAAGTTGTCGAGTGTTGGGGCGACGACGTGCCGGACGGCAAGCTCACCGACTTCCGTCGCGCTGTGCAGGCCAAGGACGACGAGACCGTGGTGTTCTCGTGGATCACGTGGCCCGATAAGGCCACTCGCGACGCCGGCATGGCAAAGGTGATGAAGGACCCTCGCCTGTCGCCGGAGAACAACCCGATGCCCTTCGACGGCAAGCGGCTGATCTATGGTGGTTTCACCCCGATCCTCGAATTGGGGCGTAGTCGATAGCGCCGACTCGGCCACGGTGCCGACCATCGCATGGTCGGCCCGTGGTGCATCCGTCTTTTGGAGTTCTTACTCCCCCACCCGATCGTACGGCTATTCTGCGCAGTCATGCGCGCTCACCTCGCCCCCGTCGTGTTGGTTCTCCTCGCCGGCTGCTCCTCCGAGCCGCCCAGGCCAGCAGCTCCCCCGCCACAGACCGCCGCCGCGAGCGCGCCCCAGGCGGCGTCGGCATTCGCGTATCCGCCCGCGCGCCGCGGCAATGTCGTCGAAAAGCACCATGGCGTGGACGTCGCCGATCCGTATCGCTGGCTCGAGGACATGGAGTCGCCCGAGACGCGTGCGTGGGTCGCTGCCGAGAATCGCCAGACCGACGCCTGGCTCGCCGGGGTCCGCGGCCGCGCCGCCCTCAAGACGCGCCTCGCTGCGCTCTTTGCATACGAGTCGTTCCGGCCGCCCCACCACCACGGCGGCCACTATTTCTGGCTCCACGACGACGGCCGCCACAGCCAGCCGCTGGTGGAGACGGCCGGCTCGCCCGACGGCGCGGTCACCACCTTGCTCGATCCCAATCAGATCTCCACCGACGGCAGCCAGGCGCTCGGCGGGCTCTCGTTTACGCACGACGGCAAGCGCTTCGCGTACGGCCTCTCGGCCGGCGGCGGCGATTGGCACACCTGGCGATTGCGCGACGTGCAGGGCGGCGCCGATCTGCCGGACAAGCTCGAGCACATCAAGTACTACCAGCCGGTCTTCACCCGCGATGGCAAAGGCATCTACTACAGCCGCTTTCCCGCGCCGCCGCCGGGCAAGGAGCTCACCGAAACCGATCACGACTGCAAGGTCTATTTTCACCAGCTCGGCACGCCCGCCAGCAGCGACGTCGTCGTCTACGAGCGGCCCGATCACCCGACCTGGCAATACGATCTCCAGATCACCCAGGACGGCCGCTATTTGATTATCTCCATCGGCGACGGCCAGGTCGGAGACCGCGGCCAGGAGCAGGTGGCCTACCTCGATCTGGCGACGCCCCGCGCGCGCCCCACTCTGCTCATCGATGCCTTCGAGGCCGAATACCTTTTTGCCGGCAGCGAGGGGACGCAGCTTTATTTCAAGACCACCGCCGAGGCCGACAACAAGCGGGTCATCGCCATCGACCTGCGCGCGCCGGCCAAGTCGAAGTGGCGCACCATCGTCCCCGCGGGACCACAAGCGATCGACGACGTGCAGATGAGCGGCGGACAGCTCTTCGTGACCACCATGAAGGACGCGCACTCGGCGGTCACCGCTTACGATCTCAGCGGCCGGAAGCTCCGCGAGGTGGCGCTCCCGGGGCTGGGCACCGCCGAGGGTTTCCGCGGTGAGCGCGGCGATCGGGAGACGTTCTATGCCTTCCAGAGCATCACCATTCCCCCCACCGTCTATCGCTACGATCTGGCAACCGGCAAGAGCACGCCGTGGAGGACGCCGAAGCTCGCCTTCGATCCCGACGCGCTCGAGACCAAACAGATCTTCTTCCCGAGCAAAGACGGCACCAAGGTGCCGATGTTCGTGGTCGCGAAAAAGGGCCTGGTGCTCGACGGCAGCCACCCGACGGTGATTACCGGTTATGGGTTCGGTGGCATTCCATATCTGCCGTATTTCGACCCAGGCTTCATCGGGTGGGTAGAGCGCGGCGGCGTGTTCGCGATCGCCAATATCCGTGGCGGCGGCGAGTACGGGGAGGCGTGGCACCTCGCGGCCAAACGCACGCATCGCCAGACCGGATTGGACGACTTCATCGCATCGGGGGAATGGCTGATTGCCAATCACTACACGTCGCCGGCACACCTGGGCGCCATCGGCACCTCGGGCGGCGGGATGCTGGTGGGCGCGGTGACCGTGCAGCGGCCCGACCTGTTCGGCGCCACCGTGCCCATCGCCGGGGTGCTCGATCTCCTGCGTTTCCAGCTATTCGGCCAGGGCGCCGGCTGGCAGGGGGATATGGGCTCGCCCGATGAGCCCACCGATTTTGCTTCCCTCTACAAGATATCGCCATTGCACAATGTGCACGCGGGGACGAAGTATCCGGCAATATTCGTGGTGACCTCCGACCACGACGTGCGGGTGGCCCCGTTGCACTCGTACAAGATGGCGGCGGCGCTGCAAGCGGCGCAGCAGGGACCGGGGCGCATCCTCCTGCGGGTCCAGACGGAATCGGGCCACGGCGGCGGCTCCACCCTCGAGCAGCACGTCGAGCAGTACACCGAGATTCTTGGCTTCCTCGCGCAGAACCTGGGGCTGCCGCTGCAGTAGCGCCGGCGCGGCCAGCGAGCGACGTCCGCTTGCGCGCACTCAAAAGTTCGCGGTGTGTCGATCTGGCTCTGGCTCGTTCGACGCCGCTTCAGAAGACGGTGCCACGGGCGGAACGCCTTGGGCCAAAAGGAGTCACGCTCATGTCAAAACTTCGGGTAAACGGATTCTCAATCTCGATCGATGGTTACGGCGCCGGTCCCGACCAGGATCTGAACCATCCCCTCGGCGTCGGCGGCGAAGCCGTGCATACGTGGATGGTTGGCACGCGCACGTTCAAGAAGCTGCACGGCGGGTTGGCGGAAGCGCCCACGGGTAACGAAGTCGGTGGCGCAGGGGTCGACGACGACTTCGTCGCGCGCGCCGCCGAGAACGTTGGCTCATGGATCCTCGGACGAAACATGTTCGGGCCGATACGTGGCCCCTGGTCCGACGACAGTTGGAAGGGATGGTGGGGATCCAACCCGCCCTACCATGTGCCCGTCTTCGTGCTCACGCACCACGCTCGCGCCCCCGTCACCATGGAGGGCGGAACGACGTTCCACTTCGTCACCGATGGCATTCATGCTGCGCTGAAACGCGCAACGGAGGCGGCTCGGGGTAAGGACGTCCGGCTCGGCGGCTCAAGCCGTGCGAAAGAGTTGCAGGAAGAATCGAAGACGGGAGTTCAGGCGGTTGCTCTACCGATGAGATCTTCCCGTCTTTCCATTCTTCCTGCGGCTCTCTCTATCGGCCCAGACCGCTCAGGAACCGATTCGTATACGCCAGCGATGGATTCGACGTCGAGCTGCAGGTGGCCGACGTGGCGCCGCCGGGGCACGGGGTGTCGCGATCGAGCGACCAGAAGTGCAGACCGACCAAGCCTTGCTGGCTTGCATAGCTGGTAATGGTGTCGACGTCGGAGAGAGAGACCACCTCGCTGGTGGCGTCATTCTGGCCGATCATCGGCGTCAACTCGATCTGGCTGGCGGGGATGCCGTAGGTGAACTCCAGGTTCTCCACCGCCTGGATGGCGGACTTGCCCATGTTGCACGAGCCGTTCTCCACCACGCAGACCCCGGACCCCGTGCTGCCGTAATCCATCACCATCAGGTTGATGGTGTATTTGGTGAGGCCCGCCGCCTTGATGGCCTTCACCACCGAGTCGCCCAGGGCGTTCAGGCCGCCGTGGCTGCCGGCGGACGCCGCCAAGGTCGCGAGGGTGAACGAGAAGCGCAGGTTCGGGAACTGGCCCTCGGCGAACTTGGTCTGTGCCACCAAGTTGTTGATGTCATCCGCCGATTGACCGCCCTCGATGTCGTAATCGACACCCACCATGTGGCCCGACATATAGGCATTGATGAAGCTGGTCATCCCGGATTGGCTCGAGCATCGGAAGACCCCGCCCGCGCCGCCGGTGGAGACGACGTAGCTCAGGCCCGCGCTATCCATGGCCGAGATGTTCGCGCTCGCGAAGCCCGTGCGCGTCACGCCGCCCCAGTTTTCGCTGCCGCATTCGCCCGTGGCGAAGGCCAGGGTGATGGCGCCCAGGTTGGGCACCTTGCCGGGAAACAGCCCATCGCTTCCCACCACTGGGATCACCGAGCCCGATGCACCGGTCTGCATCGTATT